>Ga0157370_10009019_pt1 | contig 10705 bp, 7 predicted proteins | sample C35metaG_FD_113463 | JGI IMG/M metagenome (GOLD analysis project Ga0157370, IMG submission 113463) | Corn rhizosphere microbial communities from Kellogg Biological Station, Michigan, USA - C3-5 metaG | ecosystem: Host-associated > Plants > Roots > Rhizosphere > Soil | place: USA: Michigan... | reverse complement strand
TCTTTCAAAGTCGTATCATTACCCTGTGCATCAGACTTCCGTTTATGCACAGGAAGAGAAAAAGGTTATTGCAAAAAAAGCTGTTGATCTGATTCAGAATGGAATGGTGGTTCTTACAGAAGCCGGCACTACCATGCAGGAAATGGTGCGTCTGATTCCTGATAATATTGAAGCTACTTTTTTTACGGTGAGCCCTTTAATGGCATTGGAACTTGCAGAGCATCCATCGTTAAATGTTATATTATTAGGTGGGCAAATAGACAATTCCGCGCAAATAACCGTGGGTGAAAAACCAATAAGCGAATTAATACAGATAAGGGTTGATCTGTGTTTTCTGGGAGTTAATGGTCTTAATTTAAAAACCGGCCTCACCGAAGTAGATTGGAAAGTAGCACAGGTAAAAAAAGCAATGATCAACAGTTCTTCTAAACTGGCGGTGTTAAGTATCTCTGAAAAATTAAATTCAGAACATAAGATGAAAGTCTGTGATGTTCATTCGATAGATTATTTGATTACAGAACTTAATCCGGCTGATAAAGCATTGAATGGATTTAGAAAAAACGTGGAGCTACGGTAAAAATATTACTGACCTCCCTGGTGAGTCAGAATGCTAAAGCAGGGTCGGTAAATTAAAGCAGTCTGAACCGTTAAGTCGCCCGTCATTCGGTCTGCCGAAGGCAAGCGCCCCGACTGACTTATCCTACTTCCCTCACGTTTATTTACTTATTTTGCACTTCTCATTTCCGGATTATTCTACACAAGGAAGATAAAATTTTATATAAATGAAGGTGTTTAAATTTGGCGGCGCAAGTACAAACAGTTATGAAAGGATAAAAAACCTGGCTTACATTCTTGACCATCATAAAGATGAAAAAATTCTCATTGTAATCTCTGCGATGGGTAAAATAACCAATGCTTTGGAAAAAGTGGTAGATGCTTTTTATGAAGAACGAAATGAAGATGCTTTAAAGCTTTTTAAAAAGATAAAAGATTATCACCTCAATCAATTAAAGTATCTCATTACCCTTCATTGGGAAAAAGTAACCAGCCAACTCAATGACTTTTTTACAGAAGTGGAATGGCTGTTGCATGATAAACCTGTAAAGGATTACAACTATTATTACGACCAGATTGTTTGCTGCGGCGAATTACTTTCTTCCACATTAATTTCAGGTTTTTTGATTGAAGAAAAAATACAAAATAAGTGGATCGATGTAAGAGATTTAATCCGGACAGATGATTCATTTCGTGATGCAAAAGTGGATTGGGATATTTCCCGCAAAAACGTATCTGAAAAATTGCTTCCATTATTTGAAGAGAATAACTTTGTGGTAACACAAGGATTTATTGCCAGCACGGATGAAAATGAAAGTACCACACTTGGCCGTGAAGGAAGCGATTACACAGCAGCCATTTTTGCAGAATTATCAGATGCAGAAAGTGTAACCATCTGGAAAGATGTAAATGGCGTGATGAATGCTGATCCAAAAGATTTTCCTGATGCGGCAACGATAGAAGAATTAAGTTATAAAGAAGTAATTGAAATGGCGTATTACGGCGCACAGATCATTCATCCGAAAACGATAAAACCACTGCAGAATAAAAATATTCCCTTGTATGTAAAATCCTTTCTCGATTTACGTTTACCCGGTACCGTTATTACCAGCAAACAAAACCATCATTTACCTCCAATGATCGTCTATAAGCGAAACCAGGTACTCATTACATTGCAAACAACTGATTTTTCCTTTGCCGAAGGAAAGCCGGTAAGTTTATTGAATGAAATTTTAGATGAATTAAGAATAAAACCGAATCTTACCCAAAACGGTGCAATAACACTCATGATTTGTATAGATGACATCTCCGGAAAAACTCAGAAACTTGCCACACTTGCTTCATCTGTTTTTGAGGTGAATATTCAAAAAAATCTGACACTTCTTACCATCAGGCATTATACTGCTGAATATTTAGAATCGTTTTCCAAAAATGATGATATTTTATTGGAACAAAGGTCGGCAACTACGCTTCAAAGGTTAATCAAAACAGGAAATTACGAGTGAGGCGCAAAAAAGAATTTATGGTATTTTTTTGCTGGTGTAAGGCTTAATGCAATTGAAATTGAAAGTAGCAACAGGCTTTTTTAGGTTGTTGATTTGAAAATTATTTACACCGCCTGAGAAGCAATTTTTTGAATAATATAATGCTATCCAATTCAGTAACTGAAGCTTCTTTTGGATTATCCATTTCTGGACGAACCGAAAAAATAATAGGGATTTCACCGGTTCGTGAAGACGAACTGCGCGGCTAAATAAAATGATGCGTCTGCGATGGTTCGTGCCACGGAACCATATTTGAAAACAGTTTGTGAAGAACGAACCGTGCAGAGTACATTTCTTATCTTTAGCTCATAATTGTAAATATGATACAAAGGATTTTCATACTTTCCGGCTTATTAATAACCTGCTCCATGTGTTTTTGCCAGGTAGCGTTAAATCAATTTAAGATAACTTCTTCTAATACATCTTTTCCTGATACAGGCAGAATGCAGGGACATGTTTACAATAATGTTTTGTACAATACCGCAGATCATTATTCAGATAGTTCTGTAATTATTATTACCCCAAAGAATTTTGTTGGGAAGAAAAAAGTAGATATGATCTTCTGGTTTCATGGATGGAATAATAATATTGACAGCGCTTTAATAGGGTATGGGTTATCAAGACAATTTGCCGAAGCAGGTGCCAATGCCGTATTGGTGTTGGCAGAAACAGCCAAAGATGCTCCCGACAGCTATGGCGGAAAACTGGAACAAAAAAACACCTTCGATAAGCTGGTAAAAGATGTGCTTCAGAAGCTGGTACAAATGCGCGTTATATCTGACAGGGATCGCGCCGGAAATATTATTCTTGCTGGCCACAGCGGCGCATACCGGGTTATGGCTAATATATTACAAAACGGCAACGTGCCTGTAAACGAAGTAATTTTATTTGATGCCTTATATGCTGATACCGGTAAATTTATGAATTGGTTAACCGCTGATAAAAATCATCGTTTCATAGATTTATATACCGATCATGGAGGCACTTATGATGAAACAAAAGACATGATGCAACAAATAAGGAATGTAAATCTCCCGGCAGATTCGCTGGAAGAAGTGGATGTGACGCCAGCTATCCTTAAAGATAATAGAATTATTTTTATTCATACCCTGCACGAGCATAACGACATTATTCAACACCCCGATAATTTTAAATTGTTTATAGAGAACAGTCCGTTTTTAAGCGGGATCAACTTAAACCAAATGAAAAAACTTACAGGTCTTACACACCACTTTTAAAGATCTTAAAACTTTCCGCCTAAGCCTGCTCTTTCTCTAAAGCAATCTTTTCAATAATAACTTATAGTCCCATTGGCAGCAGTGATAGAATGTTTGAAGAAACCGGATTGAAACTGGCTGTCCGTGAATCCTTATCCTCGGGCGCAGGCTTTGTTCAAAGAACTTCTTTCAGGAAGCGATGGCCATCTATGCCTGAAGTTTATAGAATCATACTTACTGATCTCTTAGCTAATTCAAAATTAAAAAACAGGGCTTTACTCCTTATTTTGTTACTAAAGCAGCCACTTTTCCTTCAGTATTCTTTACAAAATCTTTATGTGCTTATTATTACTTTTATAGCTAAATAAAATAAAAGTGAAACGATTCAGTACTGGAAAATTACCAATAAAAGCGCAATATTTCTTAAGTGGGTTGCTGGTGCTTGCTGTTTCCCTGATTTGTTTCTCTTTCAAAAATTTAGTGGGTTACAAAATAGTAGCATTAATACTGCTGATGACCGTTTCCGTAGCTGCTATGTTGTTCGAAATCGTTCCGGTATTACTTGCGGCGGTTTTGAGTGCAGTGATATGGAACTTCTTTTTTATTCCGCCATTATATACTTTTAACATTGACAATGCGGAAGATGCGCTGATGTTTCTTTTGTACTTCGTTATTGCTTTGGTAAACGTAGTTTTGACGTTTAAAATCCGGGAAGCAGAGAAAAAAGCAAGGGACAAAGAAGAAAAGGAAAAAGAGTTGAAGCTATACAATACTTTGCTTAATTCTCTTTCACACGAACTGAGAACGCCTATCGCTGCCATACTGGGTTCGGTAGATATGCTGCAAGAAAGCAGAGACAAACTTTCTGATGAAAACCAAACTGAGTTATTAAATGAAATTGCTATTGCCGGAAACCGGCTGAACCAGCAGGTGGAAAATATCCTGAATATGAGCCGCCTCGAAAGCGGCATGTTGAAACCTAAATCAGATTGGACGGATATGAATGAACTGATCAATTCCATTAAGCAAAAGCTTTTTTCCGGGAATGAGCATCATCTGATTTTCCGGAACTGCGACAACCTTCCTTTGTTCAAACTGGACAGCGGGCTTACAGAACACATTTTATACAATCTGTTACAAAACGCCATTCTATACACCCCCGCAAACACAAACATTGAAATTGATGTAAGAGATCAATCTGACAATTGCGTAATTACCGTTTCCGACAATGGCAATGGTTTTCCTGAAAAGGAAATGGCATTTGTCTTTAATAAGTTTTATCGTTTGCGGGATACTAAAACAGGCGGAAGCGGTTTAGGGCTTTCCATTGCGAAGGGTTTTACGGAAGCACAAAACGGAACCATAAAACTGAATAACAATGAAGAAGGCGGAGCAAAATTTACTATTGAGATTCCTGCTCCAACAACTTATTTAAACAATTTGAAAAATGAGTAAAGCAGAGATTTTAATCATAGACGATGAACCGCAAATCCGCAAGTTGCTTGAAATAGCATTGGAAAGCAACGACTACAAAGTACTACAGGCCGAAACCGGAAAGGAAGGATTGATAAAAGCGGCCAATCACCCACCTGAATTGATCTTGCTGGACATTGGTTTGCCGGATAAAAGCGGGCATGAAATTTTAAAAGAATTGCGGGAATGGTACAACAAAGCCGTTATTATTCTTTCTGTACAAAACAGTGAAACGGATATTGTAACTGCATTAGACAACGGAGCTACTGATTATCTTGCCAAACCCTTTCGTACGACAGAATTGTTGGCGCGTATTCGTTCGGCCATTCGCAGAAACCAGACCACGAATAATACAACCATTGTTGATGCAGGCGATCTGCAAATTGATTTGCTGGCGCGAACCATTAGAAAAAACAATGAATTACTAAAACTTACCTCAACTGAATTTAATCTTATTTCACTTTTTGCCCGTAATGAAGGCAGGGTTCTGACTCACCGGTTTATTCTGAAAAGTATTTGGGGTGTGCCATACCAGACCGAAACACAATATTTACGTGTTTTCGTAGGTACGCTGCGTAAAAAGATTGAAGAGAATCCCAATAATCCAAAGCATATTATTACCGAAAGCGGTGTAGGATATCGCTTTCAATAATCTTTATAAAATCTTTATTTGTGCCGGTGTGTTTTTATCTTTTGCTTATACAGTTAGGAGTTATTTTGTTTTGAATCGAAAAATTAAATTTTCAACCATGTTTTCAAACCAAATAATTCTTCATAGTATTGGAGTGATATTACTGGTCGGCACTTTAATATACCTGGGAGTATTAGCTGTTAAAGAAATGTTTGATGATAAAATAAGGTAGATCTCTATTACTTCCTGCCCCAATCTTTATAAAATCTTTATAGCTGCCCGTATTAGTTTTACATTTTGCCTATAACATTCCTGTGATTTTTGCATCATCAATTTCGATGAATGGAAAAGATTAAAAAAGGAATTAACAGCAAAGTAACGGCAGCTTCCCTGTTGGTCGCATTGGGAATTATTTATGGCGACATAGGCACAAGCCCCCTGTATGTATTAAATGCAATTGTGGGCGAAAGGCCTGTATCAGAACTACTCGTATATGGAGGTATTTCCTGCGTTTTCTGGACGATCACTTTTCAAACTACATTCAAATACATTTACCTTACCTTAAAAGCCGATAACCACGGGGAAGGCGGTATTTTTTCGTTGTATGCTTTGGTTCGCAGGTATGGGAAATATATGGTGATACCAACCATATTGGGGGCTACCACTTTATTAGCAGATGGTATTATCACACCGCCCATTTCAGTAGCTTCGGCTGTTGAAGGATTGACGATTGTAAAAGGGCTGGAACATTTGCCCACGGTTCCAATTGTAATCGTGATTCTTTCGGTCTTATTCTTTTTTCAGCGTTTTGGAACCCATAAAGTCGGAAGCATTTTCGGGCTGGCAATGTTAGTCTGGTTCACCATGCTTGGTATTTTGGGCATTTCACAAATCGTAAAACATCCTGCTATTTTCAAATCACTCAATCCGGTATATGCCTATCATTTTTTAGTGGATTATCCGCATGGATTTTGGTTGTTGGGGGCGGTGTTTTTGGCTACTACCGGTGCAGAGGCCTTGTATTCTGACCTGGGACATTGTGGAAAAAATAACATCCGCATTTCCTGGGCAGGCGTAAAAATAGCTTTAATGCTCAACTATATGGGGCAGGGTGCCTGGCTTATGAATTTGGGTAAAGGAGTGTTATTGCAAAGCCGTAATCCGTTTTATGAAATCATGCCGCATTGGTTTTTAATTGCAGGAATCATCATTGCGACCATTGCTACCATTATTGCCTCCCAGGCAATGATCAGTGGAAGCTATACTTTAGTGAATGAAGCCATGAACCTGAATTTCTGGCCCCGTATTGCAGTCAGGCAGCCGACAGAATTAAAAGGGCAAATTTATATCCCGAGTGTAAATAATATTCTCTGGGCAGGTTGTATTTTGATGATCTTATATTTTCAAACGTCAACAAATATGGAAGCTGCTTATGGTTTTGGCATTACCATTACCATGCTGATGACCACATTTTTACTGATGCACTTTCTCTATTACAAATTAAAATGGAATCAATTTTTAGTAATGAGCCTGCTGCTGCTTTTCGGTACCATAGAAATTTCTTTCTTTATTGCCAACGTGGCAAAAATAGAACAACGCTGGAAATTTCTGTTTTTTGAATTTTGCATTTTTTCTACTATGTATATTTGGTATTACGCAAGAAAAATTACCAACCGGCTTACACACTTTGTGGACCTGGGCAAATATGCAAATCAACTGAAAGAATTAAGTGAAGACATCCGGGTTCCGAAGTATTCCACACAATTAGTTTACCTGACAAAAGCCAATCAGCGGCATCATATTGAAGAAAAGATTATCAAATCCATTTTGTGCAAAAAGCCTAAACGGGCTGATGTATATTGGTTTGTCCATATCAACAGAACGGAAGAACCTTACACGCTTTCGTATAATGTTTCTGAGCTGGTTGATGACAAAGTGATAAAAGTGAATCTCAATGTTGGTTTCCGTATTCAGCCGAGAACGGAATTGTATTTCAAAAAAATTGTGCACGAGCTCATTACCAACAGAGAACTGAATTTACATACAAGGCCGGATGGTTCTACGAGATACAACAACGAACCCGATTTCAAATTTGTAGTCATAGAAAAATTTCTTTCGGTAGAAAATGAATTTTCATTAAGAGAAGGTGTGTTGCTTAACACTTATTTCTTCCTGAAACGCTTAGGACAAAGCGATGAGATGGCTTTTGGTTTGGATAAAAGTGATGTCACCGTTGAACTAATTCCGTTGATATATCAGCCTGTTGCAAACGTGGAATTAAAACGTGAAGAGAATGCGGGGGCAATCTTATATAAAATAGAAAAAAATTATTGACCCGTTCCTAAAAAAAGTTCAGAGTTCCCAACCATTGTTTGTCCTCAAAAAAAGAAATAGCCCTTCGGTGTTGAATGAAGGGAAAGTGTGGCAGCTTCACCAACAAAACGAATTAACGAATTCACTTTAAACTTGAAATAATCCGGCAAGTCCCCACCGGGAAACTTCATTTGATTTTTTGGCACGAAATTCGGCCCGGGTATCGGAATATTTTAATTTAACTTCAGAAAAAGGTATTTGGGATAGGTTCTCGAATCCACTTGTAATTCATAAACTTGTCTTCACTATAGATAAACAACATAGAAACATTTAAAACGTCTGGGTTTACTATATCCCTTTATTTACCAATAAATAACCATCTTTGTCTTAATGAACAAGGTTCTGATTATAGATGATGAAGAAAAGCTGCGAAACTTATTATCCCGGATAATCAAGCTGGAAGGCTTTTCAGTTACAGAAGCCGGCAGCCTCAAAGTCGCACACAAAGCGATTGAAAAAGAAGAACCGGATGTAATTCTTTGTGACGTTAAACTGCCCGATGGTAATGGTGTTGATTTTATTAAAGAAGTAAAGTCAAAGCACTTGATAACAGAAATAATCCTGCTGACTGCTTATGGAAATATTCCGGATGGCATACAGGCGATGAAGAACGGCGCCTTTGATTATATCATCAAGGGCGATGATAATGATAAAGTAATTCCATTATTAAATAAAGCAATCGAAAAGGTTGAATTACAAAAGAGAGTTTTAAGATTAGAAGAGCAATCAGGTAACAAATACACCTTTGAAAGTATTATTGGTACGTCCAAACCAATAACAGATGCTATAGTGTTAGCAAAAAAAGCAGCATCAACAGAGGCTACCATGTTATTATTAGGCGAAACAGGAACAGGTAAAGAGGTATTTGCCCAGGCAATACACCATGCCAGCCCAAGGCGGTTAAAATCATTTCTTGCGATTAATTGTAGTTCATTTTCAAAAGAACTATTAGAGAGTGAAATATTTGGTCATAAGTCGGGTGCATTTACCGGCGCATTAAAAGATAAAAAAGGTTTGATTGAAGAAACAAATGGTGGGACTTTATTCCTTGATGAAATTGGCGAAATGCCTTCCGATTTACAAAGTAAACTGCTTCGTGTTCTGGAGACATCTGAATTTATAAAAGTTGGCGATACAAAACTTACTAAAGTAGATGTACGTTTTATTGCTGCCACAAACCGGAAAATTGAGCAGGATGTGAATGAAGGTAAATTCAGAGAAGATTTATTTTATCGTCTTAATACTTTTACAATTGAATTGCCCCCGCTACGCGAACGAAAAAGTGATATTCCTCTTTTGGCAAATTATTACCTTTCATTCTTTTCCATTAAATCAAATAAAAAAATCAAAGGATTTACCAAAGATGTTTTGGAATTATTACAACAATCTAATTGGAAAGGAAACATCCGTGAATTAAAAAATGTAATTGAAAGAGCTGTCATACTCGAAGAAAGTGAAAATATTACCAAAGAAAGTCTCCCTTATGAACTGCAATTTCCTTTCACCGGTACAGAAAATATTTATGACTTAGCAGTGATAGAAAGGCAACACATCCGTAAAGTACTTCAGCACACCAATGGCAATAAATCCGAAACTGCAAGACTTCTAAATATTGGCCTCACTACTCTTTACAGAAAGTTGGAAGAATATAACATCTCAAAATAAGACCACTTTTCTTTCATATTGAAAATAAATCCTTCCATTTTGGAAGGGTTTTATTTATTGATATAACCTTCCGGTACAATTCCAGTTTCTTTCCAAACTCTTTACAGATAACAGATTGATTAAGGCCTGCTATCCCGTTTTCTTTAATAAGGCATTCCATTTGGCACTACGGAATAAAATTATTCAAAAAATAAATTATGACCTTATTATTCATCATTGCCATTTTGGTTTTTATCTATCTCTGTTATGTATTGGTAAAACCGGAAAAATTTTAAGTTAAAAATCTACCATTATGAACCCAGAAATCGTAGGTATTATATTGATGTTCCTGCTCACTGTTGTATTGGCAATTCCGTTAGGAAAATATATAGGCAAAGTGTATGAAGGAGAAAAAACATGGCCAGATTGTTTTTTGAATCCTTTGGATAAATTATTTTTTAAACTCAGCGGCATCAATCCGGACCATGAAATGAACTGGAAGCAGCATCTTTTTGCGTTGCTGATAATTAATTTGGTTTGGTTTGTATTTTCCATGTTGGTATTGATGAACATGAGTTGGTTGCCACTCAATCCGGATGGCAATCCATCGATGAATGCAGACCTCGCTTTTAATACTTCAGTGAGCTTTATTTCCAATACCAATCTGCAACATTATTCCGGGGAAACTGCTGTGTCTTATCTCGGACAATTGGTGCTCATGTTATTTCAATTTATCAGTGCAGGGACCGGGATGGCTATTTGTGCAGTTGTGTTCATGGCGATGAAAGAAAAAACCACTGAAAAACTGGGAAATTTTTACAACTATTTTATAAAATCATGTACAAGAATCTTATTGCCTTTGGCAATTGTGCTTGCAGTATTGTTAGTTTTTAATGGCACGCCAATGACCTTTAAAGGGAAAGAACAATATATTTCTATGCAAGGAGATACGGTGAATGTAAGCCGCGGTCCCGTAGCAGCAATGATTGCCATTAAACAATTGGGAACCAATGGCGGCGGATTTTTCGGAGCCAATTCAGCGCATCCTTTAGAGAATCCCAATTATTTTACCAACATACTTGAGAATATCAGCATCATTTTAATTCCAATTGCAATGCTGTTTGCATTAGGTTTTATTCTTAAAAGAAAAAGATTTGCCTGGATGATTTTTGCAGTGATGACGATTGGTTTTTTGTTTTTACTGATACCCGCGGTATTCAATGAGATGCACGGCAGCCCTGCCGTTGCTAAGATGGGTATTGTGCAGC
>Ga0157370_10009014_pt1 | contig 10708 bp, 4 predicted proteins | sample C35metaG_FD_113463 | JGI IMG/M metagenome (GOLD analysis project Ga0157370, IMG submission 113463) | Corn rhizosphere microbial communities from Kellogg Biological Station, Michigan, USA - C3-5 metaG | ecosystem: Host-associated > Plants > Roots > Rhizosphere > Soil | place: USA: Michigan... | reverse complement strand
AGAGTGGCTGGACGGCAATCCGGTTGGCATCGAGGATGGCCTGCGCCACGACAAGTGGTGCGCGATGATGTATCCGCGGTTGCGCCTGCTGCACGAACTATTGAACGATGAAGGTGTTCTTTGCGCGACGATTGACGACAACGAAGTGCATCGGCTGCGGGATATTTTGGACGAAATCTTTGGCGTGCAGAACTTTTTCGCAAACATTGTTTGGCAGTCGAAGGATACGCCCGGCAACAACAGTAAGGGCATAGCTGAGACGCACAACCATTTGCTCCTCTACAGAAGGACGGCAGACTTCGCTGCCGACTTGTTGGAAAGGAACGAAGACCAAATTGCGACCTACACCAATCCGGATTCGGACAAGCGTGGGGATTGGCTTCCGGCACCGCTTACAAGGGCTGAATATCGTGACCGTGACTACTACGCGTTGACGAACAAGGTTGGGAAGAAGGTTTTTCCGCCAAAGGGGAGCAGTTGGAGGCGGCCGCCCGAAAAAATGAAGTGGCTAGAACAAGAGGATCGTATCTGGTGGGGTAAAGCCGGAGATGGGGAGTTTCCGATGGAAAAGAAATTTCTGTCGGAAGCAAAGAGCGGGGTGGTAAACCAAACGTGGTGGCCCTATGAGTTTGCCGGCAGCACACGAAATGCCGGTGCTCAACTTAAGGAAATTTTTGATGGTGAGAAGCCATTCGCGACGCCCAAGCCAGTGCAGCTGGTTCAGCGCGTCTTACAGCTTGCTTCGGAACCAAGCGCTATAGTTCTTGACTCGTTTGCGGGGTCCGGGACTACGGCTCATGCTGTTCTGCTGCAAAACTCAATCGATGGTGGCAATCGCAAGTTCATTTTGGTCGAGGGTGAGGACTACGCCGACACGTTGACCGCCGAACGCGTGCGGCGCGTGATCAACGGCTATTCGTTCGAAGGTACACAGAAAGAAGAATTGATGCGCGAGGACATTAACTGGAGTGCGTTCAGTCGCGATAACGCGCGCAAGAAGATTCTGGATCAAGTGGAATCGTACGAGAACCTGGATGCTGCACGCTTTGACGCGATCAAGAAGACCATTGAGGATGGCGAGCTGATCGTCACGGGCGAGAAGCGCGTCACCGAGAAGGTCGAAGGGCTGGGCGGCAGCTTTACCTATTGCACCCTCGGCGCGCCGATTGAGCTGGATGCGCTGCTGACGGGCAAATCGTTGCCGTCGTTCGAGGCGCTGGCGGCGGTGTTGTTCCATATGGCCACCAATACGCCGTTCGATGCCGGTGCGGTGCAGGTCGACAAGCATGGGGTCGGCAGGCTTGGGGAATCTGCCGGCTTGTGCGTGTGGCTGATCTACAAGCCCGACCTTGCATGGCTGAAGTCGAAGGATGCGGCGCTGACCCTGGAGCAAGCGCGGAAAATCGCGGAGGTCGAACCCGACAAGCGACATTTGGTGTTCGCACCCGCGCGGTTCGTGTCGCAGAAGCTGCTGAACGCCGAAGGGCTGAAAGTGGAATTTGCGCCGTTGCCTTACGCGCTGTACAAGATCGAGCGGGGCTGATTCCGTGGCATTGCGCGACCTCGATTACCAGACGCGCGTGCTGGACACGTTCGACAAGTATCTCGTCGACCTTGTTGAACAAAAGCGCAAGGCGGACAAGATCGAAGCCGCCAACGCGGGCGAAACCGATCCTGACCTGATTCGTGAGGTGCCGGATTTCGCGGCCAAGGCATGGGAAGCCATGCGCAAGGCCGGCAAGCTGCCGCCGTCGCGCGCAGAGATCCCGTACTCACCCCGACATCAAGTGCTGCGCGGCAAGAATGCCGCGGGCGGCCTGCTGTTGGGCGCACCGGTGCCCAACGTGGTGTTCAAGGTACCGACCGGCGGCGGCAAGACGTACCTTGCGGTATCTGCGCTGTCGCGCATATTCGGACGCTTGCTGGGCCGCAACTCCGGGTTTGTCCTGTGGATTGTGCCGAACGAAGCGATCTACACCCAGACGTGGAGGCAGTTGAACGATCGGCAGCATCCATACCGGCAGATGCTGGATCGCGCGGCCGCCGGGCGCGTGTGTGTGTTGCAGAAGGACACTCAGCTAAACGCACGCGACGTCGAACAGAACCTGTGCGTGATGCTGCTGATGTTGCAATCGGCCAATCGGCAGACGCAAGCGACCTTGAAGATGTTTCAGGATCGCGGCGATGTGCACGAGTTCTTTCCGCCGGAAGGTGACCAAGCCGCCCACGCGCGGGCGCTCGAAGCCACGCCGAACCTGGATATTTACGATCTCGCCGAAGGCGGCGCGCAGTGGCCAATGGTCAAGGATTCGCTGGGCAACGCGCTGCGCCTGATCCGGCCAGTCGTGGTGATGGACGAAGGGCATCGGGCGACTTCCGACCTTGCCTACGAAACCCTCTACGGATTCAATCCGTGCTTCGTGCTGGAGCTGACCGCCACGCCCCGAGACATTGCCGCCAGCGGCGGTCGTAGTCCGCGCCCGGCGCGCCACACGAACGTGCTGGTGGACGTGCGTGGGTTTGAGCTGGATCGCGAGGGCATGATCAAGATGCCGTTGAACATCGACCCACGCCAGGGCACCGATTGGCGCGCCACGTTGGCAGCCGCAAAGACACGGCTGGATGCACTGCAGGCCGATGCGCAACGTCTGTACGCGGAGCGCGGGCGCTATATCCGCCCCATCATGCTGGTGCAGGTGGAGCGAACAGGCGCCGATCAACGTGACGGCAACTTCATCCACGCGCTGGACGCGCGCGACTGGTTGCTGCAGGCGGGGTTGGACGAAGCGGAAATTGCGATCAAGACCGCCGACACGAATGATCTGGCCGAACCCGAGAATCAGGACTTGTTGAGCCCGACCAACCGCGTCCGCGCCATCATCACCAAGCAGGCGCTACAGGAAGGCTGGGATTGTCCGTTCGCCTACGTGCTGTGTGCGCTGGCGGCCAGTCACAACCCGGCGGCGCTTACCCAGTTGATCGGTCGCATCCTGCGCCAACCACAAGCGGACAAGACCAAGGTTTCGGCGCTGGACGAGGGCTACGTCGTCACCCATCACGCGGAGACGGCAACCGTCGTGGAGGCAATCAAGAAGGGGTTGGAAGAAGACGGGCTTGGAGACCTGGTCAGGGAGATCAAGGTCGACGCCACCGGCGGCAATGGGAACGGCCATGGTCCGCGCGCTGTGAAGCGGCGCGCCACGTTCGTCGAGACTCCAATCTTCCTGCCAAAGGTGCTGCGGGTCACCGACAATGGCGTTCGCGACTTCGACTACGAACAGGACGTACTGTTCGAGCTGGACTGGTCGCACGTCGACCTGGAGCCACTACTGCACGGTGCGCACGCGATACCCGCCATCGGCCACGCGGCCGACAGTCAGCTGCGGCGCATCGGCCTGACCGCCGAACCCGCGAACTGGATGTCCGACACGGCCGTAGGCGCAGTCACCGAGACTCTGCAATTTGATCCGGTCTACGCGGTGCGGATGATTGCGGACATCGTGCCGAACCCGTGGCTCGCGCGCGACATCGTGCAGGAACTGCTGGACGGATTGCGGGCCAACGGATTCGACGATGCGAAGCTCGGCTCGATCGCCGGGCTGATCGTCACCGAGCTGCGCCGGCACCTGGACGAACGTCGTGACGCGAAGGCCGAAGCACGCTTTCGCGACGAAGTGGCAGCAGGGCGCATCCAATTTCGGCTGCGCACCGACACGCACAACTGGAAGATGCCCGACACTTCGATCACCTACGAGCCGGACGGCGCGCCGCAACTGGTGGGCCGCAACGGCGGCGCGCTTGAGCGCAGCCTGTTCTCGCCGATCTACCGTGGCGACTTTTCCGATGGGGAAGAACGGGACGTGGCGGTGTACCTGGACGAGCAACAGGCGCTGCACTGGTGGCACCGCAACGTGGCGCGTCAAAGTTATTCAGTGCAGGGTTGGCGCGCGCACAAGGTTTACCCCGACCTGATTTTTGCGGTACAGCGGAACGATGCGGGTGACCGTGTGGTTGCACTAGAGATGAAGGGCGAGCACTTGGCTGGCAACGACAAAACCGAGTATGTGCAGAAGCTGTTGCGGCTGCTGAGCGACAACTATGCCTTCGAGCGCGTCGGGGGCTTGGAGCTGGTCGCGGACGATGGAACGGAGGTCAAAGCGGACCTTGTGCTGATGGACGATTGGAAAACACGCATTCCCAACGAGTTTTTGAACCGATCTTGATCCTGCGTTGACGCTGCATACGTCGCGGCGTACCTTTGCTACTCGGAACGAGTAGCCATGCCCCGCCTGCAATCCACTGCCGCCATTCTCAGACGTTCGCCGCGCACTGCCGCGACGGGTGCGTCTGCGCGCGCGGCCGATTCTTGGCCACGTAATGCGGTGGGCGGCTATCGCCCAACCCCACGCGGCAATCTCAGAGCCTGACGCGTTCACCGTCAGGTCGCGCCTGACGGAACCTTCCCTGTTTGCTTCGACTCCGCCAGGCGCAATCCGCGTCCCGTTCGCGTGCGCTCTTTGCAAAAGGAGAGCCATAAGAATGACGATTTGACAGGGTTGATGCGGGATCGCGGGGTGTAGCTGAGGCTGGCAGAGTGCCCGGTTTGGGGCCGGGAGGTCGCGGGTTCGAATCCTGTCGCCCCGATCAATAATTGATAGGGTCATGTGTTGCAAGCTGCGAGACAGCGGAACGATACGCTTTCCGGGTACGGTCGTTGATCGTCATTATAGGAGGGTGGACGGATGGCGATTCAAAAGCCTGTGAAGGGGAACCAGTGGTGGAGCAGTCACTAACTATTATCTCTGGTGGTCAGACTGGCGCCGATCGTGCGGCGCTGGATTGGGCCATCGCGCGTGGCGTTCCCCACGGTGGCTGGTGCCCGAAGGGCCGGCGGGCGGAAGACGGACCGTTGGACGCCAAGTACAAGCTCATCGAGACTGAGGGCGAGGGTTACCGTGCGCGCACGGTTCGCAATGTGCGCGATAGCGACGCAACGCTGATCTTCAACTTGGGTGAACTGGAAGGCGGCAGCCTGGAAACCCGGCGAATCGCGGAGCGGCGCCGTAAGCCAGTGCGTGTCGTTCAGTTGGATTCGTCGCTTGATGAACAGACGATGGCGGAATTGCGGGGGTGGTTGACTGATGGGGGAACTCGGGTACTGAATATCGCTGGTCCGCGCGAGAGCAAGCGACCAGGTATTTATTTCGCGGCGAAGGCAGTACTCGATGCTCTATTTGACTAGGAGGCGGAGATGCTAACTCTAGGTCGCTGGGTTAATCGCTTGCTGCCAGTACCCCTCGCCATCGAGTGCCCGATGATGCGGATTCTGGGGCGTGAACATGAACCTCCATTGTTCACCGGCTCGGGGCGCATTTCTGTGCCATCGCGGACCACACTGGAGTTCATCATGCATGCGCATCCTAGGAGCGATGTGAGTGTGCTCGCCCGGTACAAACGTGCGAAGGACAACCCCGACAGCATCCATGACCAATTCCGACTTGAGGCCACCGATTACGAAGGTAACGAGTGGGTCGGCGGATGGACGGATATTCAGATTGGTGAAGTATGCGCTGGCGTTTGGCGCCTCTCCGGGCTTCTCAATTTGCTGACAACCGGCGTCTCGGGACATTGGGTTCAATCCGAGAGCAGCGTCGAACTAGTGTACGACACAGAGTTACGGTTGCCGATGCGGACCAACATGGCCACAACCGTGATTCGAGATGGCAAGGAAGTACTCCGATCCTGGGAGCCAGGAAGCCAGATTGTCGAGGTCGCAGGCACGTCGATCGAGTTTTTCCACGCAGCGGAAGGTCGGGCGATCTGGGCAACCGCCAAAACTTCTTCGCAATTCCGTCATCCTCATGCTGAAAACTGGATCAGCGAACCACTACGATTCCTGCTTGGGCAATTAGTTTTTCCCCGATTGGTAGCTCGGAATAAGGGCGATGGAACGGCTGAAGTCTGGCTGCGCCGTACTCCTCAACGCATGGCCGACCCGCTGGTGGCCTCGATACTTGGCGAAGACCCACTTGGCGCCTACGACCGCTTTTGGGTGCTCTATCGCGACCTGTTGGCAATGATCGTGGATGCAACGGACGAGAATGGACACGCCAACTTTGAAGCTCACCCTCTTACTGCGTACTACCACGAGATTGCTGATGCGTCCGTCGCGTCAAACTGGGTGCTGTGCATGACGCTGGCAAGCGTGGCAGAGGGCATTACAGAGATGGTTGCGCCTACCGCTGATCGCCCATCCAGCCACCCGTCCGAAACTATAGAAGACCTGCGACAACGCTTGCTACAGTGGCATGGCGACGAGGGGTTGCGAAGTCGTGCATTGGGCTTCTTGAGCAATGTCGAGCGTGCTCGCGATGGCACGCATCGGGTGCTCAGCCGTATGTGCACTGAGGGCCTTTTGGATGACGAGCAGGTAGCAGTCTGGAAATCCGTTCGTAACCGGGTTATGCACGGCGAGATGATTGCGCCGTGGGTCGATACCGAGCTGCGGCAGAAGATACAGATCCTCGCAAGCCTTGTGCATCGGCTCGCCTTGGTCTACGTTCGGAAGTGTGCGGAAACTCGAGCATGCTGATTTAAGCAGGCACAGCGCACGGCACTGGTATCACGATCGGAAAGCACAACCCGAAGGCTGGTCAGCCAGATACTACGTCTGGTTGGTGCAACTCGCCCGGTGCGCTCAACATATCTAAAATCAAGAATGCCTCTTGCGCCAGGGGAGAGTCTCGCGACAATGACTGGAGCAAGCACAAGAAGCCTGACTGAAGGCGCGCCGCCCGTACCTAGAGAGGGTTGTCTTCTGCAAACTGGTTTTAAAAGAGGGGGAGTCGTGTCAGAAATCGAGATACAAAGTGCGCGCGGTTCAATCTGGAACCGTTGGGATCCTCATATCCACACGCCAGGCACGGCCTTGAATGACCAGTACATCGGTGAGGCAGCGTGGAATACGTTCCTCAGCAAGATCGAATCCGCCAAGCCTCCGATTCGGGCGCTTGGCATCACAGATTATTTCAGCATCGAGCGTTACACCCAGGTTCGCGACCAACAGCGTGACGGGCGGCTACCCGGTGTCGGCCTGATTTTTCCGAATGTCGAGCTTCGGCTGAGCATTGAAACCTCGAAGGCGTCCGCGATCAACCTACACCTGCTGTTCGATCCAGATCCTCACGATCATGTGGAGCGGATTAGACGGTTCCTCTTGGAACTCGAGTTTACGTACCGAGGTAACAATTATCGCTGCCAGAACGCCGATCTCATACGATTGGGTCGTGCATTTCGTCCCGGTCTTACCGATGACGAAGCCGCCCTCTCAGAGGGTGCCAACCAGTTCAAGGTCAATTTTGAACAACTGCGTGGCGCCTGGAAAAAAAACGAATGGGTCCGGGGTCACGCTCTCATTGCTGTTGCTGGAGGCGAGAAAGATGGAACTTCCGGTCTACGCGATGATGCCGGGTCTTTCGCCGCCTTGCGCAGGGAAATCGAAGGTTTCGCCCGTATCATCTTTAGTGCTTCGCCAAGACAAGTCGATTTTTGGCTCGGTAAAGGCGCCGCCACTGTGCAGAGGCTTGAGAGTGAATGGAATGGATGCAAGCCGTGCCTACATGGGTCAGATGCACATGATGCTTCTCGCGTCGGGCAGCCGGATCAGGAGCGCCGCTGCTGGATTAAGGGGGACTTGACGTTTGAGACGTTACGGCAGGCATGCATTGAACCCGAGGGCCGTGTCCACCTTGGTGCCGAGCCGCCGCGCGGCGCCCTGCAGGGGCACACAATCACCGCTCTATCAGTCAGCAATGCCGCCGCTTGGCTTTCACACGACACGGTTCATCTGAATCCTGGTCTCGTCGCCGTGATCGGGGCCAGGGGATCAGGAAAAACGGCGCTAGCCGATCTGCTCGCTGCCGGGGGTCTTTCGCTTTCACAGCATCTCAGCGACAAGTCGTTCATTCGGCGCGCGAGTGAACATCTGCAGAGCTCCGAAGCGACACTACTCTGGGAGTCCGGCGAGACGACAGGCAACCATCTGGCGCAGACGGATATGGAGGATTTTCTCGACCATCCGCATGTTCAGTACCTGTCACAGCAGTTTGTCGATCAGCTCTGCTCAGCGGAAGGCCTTGATGATCAGCTGATCCGAGAAATTGAACAGGTCATCTTCAATGCGCATCCAGTAACGGAACGATTCGGGGCTGAATCCTTCCGCGAGTTGTTATCGACTCGCCTCGAGGATTCCCGTCAGAAGCGTGAGCGTCAGAAGCAAGTGTTGCATAAGGCATCTGCTTCGTTAACGGTGGAGCGCACGCAGAAGGCCGGGCTCAAGGCCTTGGAGAAGGATCGAGACGAGAAGAAAAGGGTGATTGCCAACGACAAAAAGGATCGTAGTTCACTTATCGCAAAAGGCAACGAGGAGCGCGCGCAAGCGCACGAGCGGATTTCGCAGGCGGTGGAGGCAAAGCGCCAGCAGGTTGAGCATGCGAAGCTGCAGCATCAAGCCTTGCTGCACCTGAAGGATGACGTGTCGGATTTCCGCCAGAGACAGGCGCCGGCACTCCTGTCCGAATGGAAGGAAAACCGCGCCGAGGCCAATTTGAGCCCCGCGGATTGGCAGGCGCTCAAGGTGGATTTCACCGGCGATGTCGACGAGATGCTTGGAGAGCGTATCGAACAAGCTAAGTCGAATGTCGACCACTTACAGGGACGGGCAACGACTGATCCGCTCGTGGTGCGCGGTGGGAACCCGAATGTGGCTCTAATCGCGCCGGACGCCGTATTGGAACGGCAGACTCTGTTTTCACTGGAACGTGAGCAGACGCGTTTAAGCGCGCTCGTGGGAGTCGATGTCCAAAATTCCAAGCGCTACGCGATGCTATCTGAAAAGATTTCGAAAGCAGAGACGGCGCTTAGTAAAGTCATCAAGCAGATTCAACACATTCAGGATGCCGATAAGCGTATTCATGCATTGATCGAAACGCGCCACGGAGCGTACGTGGGGATCTTCGAGGCTATTGTCGAGGAAGAGCAGGAGCTGCAAGCGCTTTATGCTCCGATCAAAGCGCGCATTGATGCCGCTGAGGGGTCGCTCTCGAAGCTCTCGTTCTCCATTCGGCGACAAGTTGACATCGAGGCCTGGGCCACGGCCGGTGAAGCCCTATTGGATTTACGCGTGGCGGGACCGTTCAAAGGCCGCGGAGAGTTGTTGCGTATCGCACGCAAATCTCTTCAGCGAGCGTGGACCGCGGGGACGGCCGAGCAGGCTGCCAATGCACTGCTTGAGTTCGCCAAGGTGAACGAGGAGAACCTGAAGAAACATCGCCCGGATGGTGAGGATCTCCGTGAGTGGATTGGTCGGGTATCCGGATGGCTGTTCAGCACCGGCCATATAACTGTTGGATACGGCATTCAATACGACGGCGTGGACATCGAACAACTGTCGCCTGGGACGCGAGGTATCGTCCTGCTGCTGCTATATCTGTCCATTGATGCGGAGGACGTGCGGCCGCTCATCATCGACCAGCCGGAGGAAAATTTGGATCCACAGTCGATCTTTCAGGAACTCGTACAACAGTTCCGCGCCACGAAGCATCGGCGGCAAATCATCATCGTTACGCACAACGCCAACCTCGTGGTCAACACCGACGCGGATCAGGTGATAGTTGCGCAATGTGGCCAACATCGTCCTGGTCAGTTGCCACTGATTACCTATGACTCCGGCTCGCTGGAGAACCCGCGTATCCGCCAGTGTGTCTGTGACATTTTGGAAGGCGGCGAGCGCGCATTTAAAGAGCGGGCTAAACGGCTTCGGTTAGGCTTGTAGCGACAGATGTTGATAGAAGGAAGCATGGCGAGCCTCGCGAGAGCAAACGACTGACTGTTTATCAGGCGGCGCGCGCAATGGCGTGAGCGCTTGCTTTCAATGCTGGGCTGACGGTTCCCGCAAGGCGGCAAGTAGGCCAGTCGTCTCGTTGCCATCTCAGGCGGGTTTGCGCCTCAAGGGTACGACATTGCCGTCGTTGCGCAGGGTGTCGAGATAGTCTGCCCACGCTTGCATCACGCGGCGGCGCTTGTCGTCGAACGTGGTGCGGTCGTATGCCTTCTGGACTTCGCCGCGCTTGGCGTGCGCGAGCTGCGCTTCAAGCACGTCCAAGTCCACGGATAGCCGTTCGCGTGCCATGGTGCGCAGCATCGCGCGGAAACCGTGGGTCGCATGGCGGCCTTGAAAACCCATGCGGCGCAAGGCGGCGCTCAAGGCGTCTCGGTGAAGGTGCGGCGTGGTCTGCCGCGCAAGCGGCGGAAATACGTATTCGTTTGTTCGGTACGCCTTCATGGCCCGCAGCACTTCGAGCGCCTGCCGCGGCAGCGGAACAATGTGCTCGTGGCGGGTTTTCATCTTCGCTGCTGGCACGCACCATTCAGCATTGTCGAGGTCGACTTCATCCCACACTGCGGATGCCACGATGCCGGGCCGCATCGCAGTCAGCATGGCCAGCGTAAGCGCCGCGCGTGTGACCGGAACGGGATAGGCGTCGATGGCCTTGATCAGAGGCTTCACCTCGTGCGGCTTGGTGGCGGCGGGAATGCTGCCGCGACCGGTGGTGGTGACGGTCTTCTCCAACGACAGCAGTTTGCCGTCTTCTCGCAAGCCGTCGCGGATGGCCTGCTTCACGATCCCGCCCAAGTATTGCCGCGCCTT
>Ga0157370_10009012_pt1 | contig 10710 bp, 5 predicted proteins | sample C35metaG_FD_113463 | JGI IMG/M metagenome (GOLD analysis project Ga0157370, IMG submission 113463) | Corn rhizosphere microbial communities from Kellogg Biological Station, Michigan, USA - C3-5 metaG | ecosystem: Host-associated > Plants > Roots > Rhizosphere > Soil | place: USA: Michigan... | reverse complement strand
TTCTTTTAATCCTACTTATGTACAGAGAAAATTAACTGCGCTTGATAAAATATTAAAGGGCTACAAGGTTGCTGATGATTGGAATGACAGGTTGTGGATTCAATCTTCGGCCATTGCAGCCAGACAAAATGTGGGAGTTGATTTTGTATTGAATAAAGTTTCGGCTGACACAGATAGTACAAGTACTGGGATGACACAATCCTTATACTTTTATAGCAACTATGTGCAATTGGTTAAACTTGTTGATACCCTTGAAAGCATTAATGGTATAGGCAAAATCTCCGCTTTACAGGTTAAGGTGCCAATAGCTGATCCAACAGATGAAAAAAGTAAAAAATGTGTGTTAAGATTAGATTTTAGGGGTATGTAGGATTGAAATTTTTATTACCTTAGCCGAAATTAGTTATTTAATGCTCTCAAAATTAATTCTTCAAAAAGCCATCAAGGTATTTTATCCTTTTCTCATTTTAAAGCACGATAGTTTTAATTCTATTCACAACTATTCTTTTGTGTTCCTCTTTCACTAAACTAAAAAGTAAATGTACATCATTGGTGTGCTATAATAAATTTATAAAATATGAAGCTTAGATTAATCGCTCTAATGATTTTTATTGGTTTTATTGCTAACGGGCAAACAAATCAAGAAAAAAAAATTATCCCACCTTCTCCAAATGCAAGTACACTTGGCAGATTTGGAGACATTCCAGTTGAGTTGTATAACGGTTCGGTAGATATATCCATACCGATCTATACGGTTAAGGATGGCGATATAGAGATTCCGCTCGTTTTTAATTATCACCCTTCCGGTGTAAAAGTTCAACAGGAAGCGACCTGGTGTGGTTTGGGATGGAATTTTTCACCAGGCGGTTCGGTTACAAGGTCAGTTGTTGGTGGTGTTGATGGAGCATTTTTACTTTCAGGAGAGAAAGATTTTTATAAAGATAATTTTCTTAAAGCTAAAAGAGCAATGAGTGCCCAGGATGTAGTGGCTGCAGAAGATATGATGATGTATCCTGGAATGTACGATGGTATGAGGATACACTGGGCGCAAGCTTTGTATCGTGGTAGTTTGGCTGCACACAATACAATATTTAATGATTTTAAGCTTTACTATGAAAGGCCTACTAGTGAAATTATCAGCGCTTCTCAATTTAAATTTGAAGAGGCAAATCTAATTACGAGCTCTGCAGTGCTCGGACAGGGAGAACCTGACATTTTTTATGTGAATTGTCCCGGACTTTCTTTTCAATTCTTCATGGACATTGTAACTGATAAACCAGTTATTATGAATGGAAAAGAACTGATTAAGATTGAAGGCTCGCCATTAACTTCTAACAACTGGGTAATTACTAATGAAAAAGGATTTAAGTATTATTTTGATATTCAGGAAACTTATAATTCATTTCAACCAATTGTTACATCATGGCTACTATCAAAAATTGTTAGCCCATTAGGTTATACCGTTAATTTTAACTATCAGAATTTTGGTGATGAATATCCTGTGTCAAATTATCTTGGCAACCTGGATGTTCATATTCCTGATTCAGAGTTTTCAACAGATTATGATGGTACTCATGCTAAAATTTTTTCTCATCAAGCTTCGGCACATGCTGATGCCAGTAATATTTCAAAGAATTATTATTTAACCAGTATTGTTACTTCTTTAGAAACGATTCAATTTAATTTGCAAACCAGGCTAGATATTGCAGGAGTTGGAGCAAGGAGCTTAAAAGGTATTGATATCATTCGAACAAATGGACAAAAATTGCGTTCATTCAATTGTAATTATGAATACTTTAACTATTCAACTATTGGGAGTACTTATCATGAGGGGCAGTTTCAATATAATTATCCTATTATAACCCATACCCCTACTCAAATTGAAGATTATTATTCTAAAAGGCTCAAATTAACTAATATTCAGCAGTTCGGTTTTGAAGGTGTAATTAGTAAAAATGAAGGGAATTATACCTTCTCTTACATTGAAGATTTTCCTCTGCCTTTGAAGACTTCATGTGCCGTGGATCATTGGGGTTACTATAACGGACAAGACAATACAGGTTTATTACCGGCCATAGCATTCTTGCCCGAGAACATAGGGATTAATGCCAGTGAGCATGCTACTTTTAGTCCTGATCCTGATGTTGCCAAAATGACATCAACACAGGTCAATAATAGAAATATTCCTGCCGAATTAAAATATTTTAATGGCGCAAATAGGGCTTCAGATGAATCATTCATGCAACAGGGCATGTTAAAAACGATCGTTTACCCCACTGGAGGAAAAACAAGTTTTATATGGGAAGCTAATCGCTTTAGTAATTTTAGAATTCCTTCAGTTTCACAGGCTGGTGCAATAGCAAATGCCTTAACTGCAGTGCCTATAGAAACTTCAAATGTTCAGGATTACCCATCTGCACCAACATCATTAAAAAGATCAAACTTTAGCCTAACAAAGCCACTGACAGTAAAGGTCTCCGGTGAATTGCTCAAGGCAAGAAACCCCAATTATCCCCAAACGGAATTTAGTGATATGGAATTTAGTGAGATCAAGATATACAAGAAAGATGGAAGTGGCAATCTAACTATGATTAAGGAATATTACTTTAACAGTTCAAATAGCCAAATAAGGGAACAAACTATAGCTGGTGTAAAGCAAAGGACTTTTTCTACCGAGGTTCCATTACAAATAGGAGATTATGTTTTAGAATGCAGTTTTATAGCTTATGACCGTCCAGCAATGACGGGTGGGCCACAACTTTATGGTCATATTAACTATAAAACGAAAACTGAAAATGAAGTAATCTCAGAAGTTTTGAATGCTCAGGATTTTGTTGGTGGTGGATTACGAATAAAGGAAATCCTAAAGATTGACAATGATGGGAAAAATTTATCCAGAAAAGTTATTAGCTATTTTAATGAAGATGGTAAAACATCAGGATTATTAATGTCGCCTCTAAATTATATATCCAGTAAGTGGTTATATACTACAGAACAAGGAAGAATGTGGTCATTAAATTCATCGAGCTATGTTCCTCTATCAAGCTCAGCAAAAGGGAATCTGGTAGGATACAATAGAGTTATTGAAGAAGATTATGATGTTAATGGGACAAATGGGAAAATTATTGCTGAATATAATAATGATCCAAGCCGATACTATGCTAATCTTCCAACTGTGCCTGCTATGACTAATGGACTACTCAAGTCAAGTAAAATATATAGTTCTTCAAGATTGATCAGTGAAAGTAATTTCGAGTATAAAAAGCTTTACTCCCAGTATTATAGGAACTATAAAGCAACTTGTATTGTGCCATTAAATGATCTTAGAACTCAAACTACGGAGCGCTTTTGGTGGGTTTATGGAAGTTATTTTATGAGCTATTATCCCTTGTTGTCAGAGCTAAATGTGTTATCTAAGAAGGAAGAGATTTCTTATCCTGCAAATTCACTAGATAAAATTACATTTACAACAGGGTATGATTACAGCCCATTTCACTTTAAACTTATTAAAACAACAACTACCGATAATAAGGGGATGGAAGTTCAAAAGACCTATAGTTATCCTAATGAAATGGTTGTCTCAGGTCGGGATCCTTCCGGTATATATCAGGGAATGGTTACCAAGAATATAGTTCATAGATTGATAGAATCAAGTACTACAAAAAATGGTAAAACAATACTATCGAGAACAAATTATATTCAACCTCATGCAGGGGTTTTTGTACCTGGAAGTGTGGAAGTTCGTAATACTGTTAGTGGAGTAGATGAAAAGCGTCTTGTTTATAATAATTATGATCCTAAAGGTAATCCTTTAAGCTTACGTCAGGAAAAAGGTCTAAATATTTGTTATATATGGAGTTATAATAGTCAATATCCAATAGCTGAGATTAAGAATGCTGATTATTCGGCCGTAGTGGCAGCCTTGGGAGGAGCAACTGCTGTCACCAATTTTGCCAATAGCTTTCCTGCTAATAAAGCTGCCATTGATACCTTTCTTGCTCCGATTCGTAATAGTACTACAACTTTTAAAGATACACAGATCACTAGCTACAGCTACGATCCGTTGGTGGGGATTAGAAGTATGACAGATGCCAAAGGAATGACTACAACTTATGAATATGACGATTTCCAGCGCCTAAAGAATGTTAAGGATCATGATGGGAATATTATTAAGAACAACGATTACCACTACAAACCCTAAGCGCTCTCAATATGAAAAACAGATTAATTTCGACTCCATGGAGTCTGCTCTTTATAGTATTGTTTCATTTGCAGATATTGAATGTTAATTCCGTTAGGGGGCAACATCTTACCTTTAATGCTTACACTGGACAGTCAGAGATAAGCGCCAGTGGGAGCATTACTTTTACAAATGGATTTACAGTGCCTGCGGGCAACAATTTGCGGGCTTACATTAGTGCCAGTGCCAATTGCGTGCCACTGGCTTCTGCTGCAAGTTCTAATCAGAACTACGTGGTTAGTAGTATTGTAAAACGTCCGGGGATTATTGATGCCGATAACTTGGCAAGCCTGAATGTGTGTGAACTGAACCAATCAATCCAGTATCTTGATGGATTGGGACGTCCCTTACAAACAGTACAGGTAAAAGGGAGTCCAACATTAAAAGATATTGTTCAACCTGTATCCTATGACGCTTTTGGTCGTGAGGTTATCAAGTACCTGTCTTACGCAGACGCTGGTACTGCCAATGGAAGTTATAAGGCCAATGCCTTAAGCGCGGGACAAGGGGTGCTCAGTTTTTATAACCCAGCAGGTAGCAGTGGTACTCAACAGACCAATGGTGTAGTCAGAACGGTTTACCCGTTTAGTAAAACGATATTTGAACCTAGCCCTTTAAACCGTGTTTTAGAACTAGGTGCTCCGGGAACAGCCTGGCAACCAGCGACTTCTCGTACAACTAGTGGACGAACAGTGGTTCGTGAATATGGCAGCAATGCAGGTACAGGAGCAGAAGCAGTAAAGCTTTGGGTGATAACCGCCAATGGTGCCAGTTGTGGCACTAATATCTATGCCGCAAATAAACTGTATAAGACCACGATTAAAGATGAGAATTGGACTGCGGGAAAGATCGGGACAGTCGATGAATATAAAGACTTTGAAGGCCATGTGGTGTTAAAACGTATCTGGGAAAGTGAGACTGTATCCCTTTCCACTTATTATATTTATGATGATTTAGGTAATTTGAAGTATGTAATCCCCCCCGCAGTTACGGCAACCTCCTTTACTACAGTAGCTACAGACCTTCCTTTTAGCCAATTTATTTACGCTTATAACTATGATGGGAGACAGCGGATGATAGAAAAGAAGGTACCAGGAAAAGACTGGGAGTATTTGGTGTATAATATTCTGGATCAGGTTGTGTTGACCCAGGATGGGGTACAGCGCAATAAGGCAAACCAGAGTTGGACGGCAACCAAATATGATGCATATGGACACGTAATCATGACCGGTATACATACCTATGGTGTTGCGGCGAATACAAATTATCGTTCTGCTATTCAGTTGCTTGTAGATGCGCAAGCCAATCAATGGGAAATCAAAGATCCTGCAGGAATAGGTTATACGATTAACCGGACCTACCCTACAGTAGCATTGAACCCCGTTTTGAGCATCCAGTATTACGATGATTATACCGCACCTGGTATGCCCGTGCCTTATAGCCTAGGTGCCAACGCTACTTACAGTAGCAAGCTTAAAGGGCTACCTACTGCAAGCAAGGTGAATGTACTTGGTACGTCAGAGATGTTGTGGACAGTAAATTATTACGACAATGAGGCAAGGATTGTTAAAAGCTACAAACAGCATTATCAGAAAGGGGCGGTAGATACGGCTAATTATGACAAGATTAGTAATACCTACAGCTTCATAGGAGAGCTGTTAAGCAGCATCCGTGAACACCGCAATACAGGTGCCATTACGACCATTATTAATACCTACGAGTATGACCATATGGGCAGAAAGAAACTGGTCAAAGAGAAGATTAACGCAGGAGCTGAAGTGGTGTTGAGCAGACTGAATTATAATGAAGTTGGCCAAGTGTTAAAAAAAGAACTCCACAGTACAGATAGCGGATCTACTTTTTTGCAGAACACTCAATATACCTATAATGAACGTGGCTGGCTGAAGACAGGTACATCGGCCCAGTTCAGCAACAGACTAAAATATGAGGACGGTACCTCACCTCAATACAACGGGAATATCGCTAACCAAGATTGGGGAGCAGCAGCAAGTCTCCCCAATGTATATACTTACAGTTACGACAGGTTGAACCGCTTGTTGAGTGGTACCAGCACAGGAATAGTTATGAGCGAAGTGCTGAGCTATGATGTGATGGGGAACATCAAAACGATGAACCGTGATGCAGCTGGAACTGCAAGCACTTACAATTACACAGGTAATAGGTTGACTAACATTACTGGAGGAGCACTAGCAACAGGAAACTATAGTTATGATGTAAATGGAAATACAATAACTGATGGAAGAACAGGGGTTGTACTGACTTATAACTTACTAAATCTTCCGGCTACGGCAACCAGGACCACTCCAGCACCCGTAGTGAATCTGGCTTATACCTATGATGCTACAGGGAATAAGCTTAGAAAGGTGAGCACTGGAGCATCAGTGGGGACCAGACATTATGTGGATGGGATTGAATACAATGGTAATACTATTGAGGTTATCCAGACGGAAGAGGGATTAGCAAGAAATAATACTGGAGTGTTCAGTTATGAATACAATCTGAGTGATCATTTGGGAAATGTTAGATATACCTTCAATCAGCATCCAACAACTAAAGTAATCCAAAGATTGCAGGCTGATAATTACTACGCATTTGGTAAGGGAAAGAGTGTGCAGGTCGGAACAAATAAATATCTTTACAATGGAAAGGAAATTCAGGACGAATTAGGAGAACAGTATGATTATGGAGCAAGATTTTATGATCCGGTTGTTGGGAGGTGGAATGTAATTGATCCTTTAGCAGAAGAAATGAGAAGGTATAGCCCGTACAACTATACTTTAAATAACCCGATTAGGTTTATTGATCCTGATGGGATGGATGTAGCAGAAATTGATGGAGGGAGGGCACCCTCTGATAAAGAACCAGAAAATAAGATACCAGCTGGTGAAGAAGATCCCGAAAAGAAACTTAAAGTTCTTGAGAATGGGGATTTAGATGGTGGTAAATTAAAAGGGGTTACAATAACTGCGAAACGTATTCCTGTTGGGACTGCGTATCAAAATATTGTTGAGAGAGGTGAAGATCCTTTTAGTGGGCCAAGGCGTTATGAGATGAGAGCTTGGCACAGTGGGCAGGTATGGGGGAATTCTTGGGGACATGATAATCCTTTGCAAGATGCTGTGTATGATGCTGCTACATTTTATGCTACAGGAGAAATAGGTGGGGTTGTGGTTAAGGGATTATGGAATTTTGGGAAAGGTGCTTATCTTGGTAGACTTGCCACTAAGACGAGTACACAAGGAGGTTTGAATTTATTTAAGTTTGGTTCTAAGGAAGCGACATCATCCACAGGTTGGAAAAGTGGGGACAGGTTTTTAAAAATGTTTGACCAAGGTTCACCCAAATTAAATTGGAAACAAAATTCAGGTTTCTTAAGACGTGAAATGGGGGCAGGTAAGCCAATCTTTGATTCATATAGACTTCCTAGCGGTAATCTTATTCCTACAGGAGGATTTTTAAATGCAGAAAGGAACTTGCTGCAAAGTCGAGGTTGGATTTATAGTCCGGGTCAAGGGGCATGGCTTCCCCCAGGTTTTTAAATCAATAGAAATAAGCAATGGAATTCAATCAACTTGTAATAAAAAAAATTGTGCCTTTATTTAAAGGCTTTAACTTTATTGTTGTCGAGAAGTATAAAAATTATTTTCGTTTTAGATCTAAGGTTGTAGAAGCAACAATAAGTTACAATGAATTAGACAGAACCTGCCTTTTTGAAGTAGGGAAGATAAATGAATTTTTATATCCACTTAATGATAATTTAATTAAGCATGTCTTTGGTTTGGATGTAAAAGTTAATCAGGTAACAAAGGATGTATTTGTAGATAATATTGCTTTGCTTTTGAAAAATAGCGGTTCTGATCTTTTAAGAGGTGATGAAAGTAAATTGTTTGAAATTAAAATTTTTAGTGAGAAAGAAAGCGAGGCATATACTTCTCAAATATTACAGGAACAAAATTTGGCTGCTGCTAATAAGGCATGGGAAAATGGCAGCTATAAGGAGTTTATCAAAATAATAGACCAGCTTAATAAGGATAAACTGCCATCATCATACCAGTTGAAATATAAAATCGCAAATCAAAAGATTTAAAAGAAAAAGCAAAAGACCGGTGAAGGCCGGTCTTTTCATTTACTAAAAGCTTTTTTCGTTTTATATTACGTTATCAATGAGGAAAAACAGGTGTTGCTTAATGTCCTGTCCAGTTTTTCAATGTCCTCAATGCGTTTAAGTAAATATTCTTATTTTTACTTAAACGCTTTCTTATGAATAGTAAATTATTTAAGGTTTTAATTACCTCTGTAGTTTTTACTTTTTGCCTGAACAAGAGCCAGGCACAAAATTTATTAGATTTAACAGGCTGGACTATTGGAACAGGAACGTCAGGTATTTTTACCATGAACGGCCAGACTTCAGAAAATACTAGAGAATGGGGTGATGGTCCCAATGGAAACCGCGTAATACTATGGAAAGCTCAGCCAGATGGAGCTTCTAATGCAGATGGGGGGTGGAATAGTCAGGCATTCCCAATTATTCATACCAATATGTATCGTTTTTCGGTGTGGTTAAGAAAGACGAATTCTAACGGTGGTGCATCATATTTTGGATGCAGAAATGTATCTACTTTGTCTAGTGTCGTAACTTCTAACCCGTACTTTTGGCAGGGGGATTTGCCACAACTTAACAAATGGTATTTGTTGGTTGGTTATATTCATGGCAGCAGTGATACTTCTATTATCAATTATGGTGGACTTTATGATGGATTGAGTGGCGCAAAGGTGGCAAATGCGGTTGATTACAAGTTTGAAGATGGGACTACAACCTCAGTTCATAGAGCATATCTATTTAATGATCCCAATGTAAATGACAGGCAATATTTTTATGCTCCCAGGGTGGATCTTGTGAATGGGAATGAACCTTCATTACCGGAATTGCTGGGATTACAAAACTTAATGTCTGATCAGGCATATTTTGCCGGAAAGGTTGGGATTAAAACGGCCACTCCAGGAGATTATGATTTAGCAGTAAACGGTAAAATAAGAACTAAGGAGGTTAAAGTGGAGGCGGCAAACTGGCCTGACTATGTTTTTCAGGACGGATATAAATTCATGCCTATACCCGAGTTGAAAGTATTTATTGAAAGAAATAAACACCTGCCAGAAATACCTTCTGCTAAGGAAGTAGAGTTAAAAGGTGTGAGTCTGGGCGAGATGAATAAGGTATTGGTAAAAAAGATTGAAGAGCTCACACTTATGCTCATAGATCAGCACGAGCAAAGCAAAAAACAAAGTGAACAAATAGATAAACTAAAATCAGAAGTTGCTGATCTTAAAGAAAACTTAAAGCCATGAAAAAAATCTATCTCCTAATTTGCTTTATGCTATCATTTTCAGTATCCAAAGCGCAATATTACGATGTGTTAAGTTATAGCATAAATGGAACGCCCGTTAATGGCTTAAACATTAAAACAAATCTTCCTTTTACAAATAGTACTCAAATGGTCAGTTTAAAAATCGAAGGGTATGCCTATGGGCCATCCGAAATTATTGATCTTAATATTTCATGGTATATATTTGGAGGAGTTTTTAGAAACACCTCTATATCTTCGGCAGCCAGTTACACTCCTGAAGTGCTCCTCACCAATAATAATGGACTGGTAAATGTTTTTATCAATGATAGAGCATACTTCATCAGGTTTAGAATAACTGCTTTTGCAAAAGGAATGAGTGAGCAGAGTGCATGGTTTCAGGGCTGGACAGTAGTCGACGAAGCTATGCAAGGAACCCAAGTGTTAAATCTTGCATACAAGAATAATTTTAAAGGTACTGTTACGAATCAGGGTAATCTTTATTCCATGGGCAATTTAGGTATTGGCACAACCGATACCAAAGGGTATAAACTTGCAGTCAATGGGAAAATTCGGGCTCAGGAAATTAAAGTTGAAGCCGCCAACTGGCCTGATTATGTCTTTGCTAAGGATTATTCACTTTTATCACTAAAGGAAACAGAAAGTCATATCAGGGAAAAGGGACATTTACCAGGTATTCCCTCAGCCGAAGAGGCAAAGGCTAACGGAATTGATTTAGGTAAAATGAACGCTAAGCTTTTACAGAAAATAGAAGAATTGACGATCTATCTGATACAACAACAGAAAGAGATACAATTGCAAAATAAAGAATTAAAGAAACAGCGCTTGAAACTCAAACAATTTGAAGGGCAAATGGAATTGCGGAGCAAGAAACAAAAATAAAATATGGTATCGCAAAATGCGATACCATATTAAAGCACTTATTCCAATTCAATACTATCTTCATCAATTCCTAAATGATCAGCCAGTTCTTTTTTGGTAATGAGCTGATGTCGCTTCTTATTCAATATCTCCCTGAGGGTTTTTAATAATTGCTGTGCATATCTGATTTTTCTTCCGGTTATTTTGCACACGTCGTTCGGAACT
>Ga0157370_10009011_pt1 | contig 10710 bp, 10 predicted proteins | sample C35metaG_FD_113463 | JGI IMG/M metagenome (GOLD analysis project Ga0157370, IMG submission 113463) | Corn rhizosphere microbial communities from Kellogg Biological Station, Michigan, USA - C3-5 metaG | ecosystem: Host-associated > Plants > Roots > Rhizosphere > Soil | place: USA: Michigan... | reverse complement strand
CGTTAACCTGGGAAAAGATAGGGATGTTCAATGTGGGTTTGGATTTTGCCAGCAAGAACAATCGAATAGAGGGTTCCCTGGAATATTTTATCAAACATGGTAAAGACCTTATCGGGCAGACAGCCATGGACCCTACTTCGGGTGTTACCACCTTTACCGGCAATGCGGCTAATATGGTTGTCCATGGGTTTGATCTTGCCCTGCATACCCGCAATTTGACCGGAAAGTTAAAATGGGTTAATGACTGGCTGATAAGCTATGCAAAAGACAAGGTAACCCGCTACGCTGTTACACAGCCATCAGTGACTGGATTTTTCCATGTAAATTCTCTTAATCCGCTGGTCGGATATCCCTTGTATTCCATCTATGCATTAAAGTGGCGGGGACTGGATCCGAAATCAGGCGATCCATTGGGGGATATAGGGGGTAAGGCTGATACTACGTACAGCGCCATTCTAAATGCCTCCGTTTCCAGTCTTATCTACAAAGGCCCGGCCAATCCAACCTTTTTTGGGAGCTGGCGTAATACTTTTAATTGGAAGCAATACGAGCTGTCCTTTAACATTGTTTTCAAGATGGGGTATTATTTCCGCAGGAATTCGATTCAATATTATGCGCTATATAACGGCGCCTCTAAAGGCAGCCCGGATTACGACCTTCGCTGGCAGAATCCCGGAGATGAAAATTTTACGAATGTGCCATCCCGACCGGCAAAGGCCAATCAAAACCGGGATGATTTTTATGATAATTCTGAAGTGCTGATTGAAAAAGGCGGTCATGTGCGTCTGCAGGATATCCGGCTTAGCTACGATCTGCCTAAGCGATCTTATCTCCGACTGCCTGTGCAGGCAATACGGTTTTATTTTTACGCAAATAATATCGGCATTCTTTGGAGGGCCAATCATCACAATATTGATCCCGATTTTATCAACAGCCTGCCGAATCCCCGGACAATGGCCCTGGGATGCAAGCTGGAATTTTAAAACAGAGGAGCATGAACAGCGCAAGTCGAGAACGGATAATCTTTTGCTTATTTATAACTGCATCAGTCATTGCAGGCTGCAGCAAATCGGACTTTTTAGGAAAGAAGCCGGATACAAGGCTGGTGATCCCTACAACCTTGAATGATCTTCAAGCTCTGCTGGACAATCAATACGTCATGCAGGAAACGCCGGAGCTGGGGGAACTGTCGGCGGATAATTTTTATATGACCTATAGTGTCTGGCAGGGATTGGTGGTCAAAGAACAGAATGCCTATCTATGGTCCAAAGACATCTACGATGGCATTGGGCAGGTGCCGGATTGGGATATCCCGTATCAGCAGGTACTGTATGCTAATATCGTGCTCGAGGGTTTGAGTAAGATAACGCCCGATGCATCGAACCAGACACGATGGAACACGCTGAAGGGTACGGCTCTCTTTTTACGCGCCTATGCGTTCCATAACCTGTCACAGGTATTTGCGCCGGTGTATAATCCTGCTACTGCCGCAGCTGATATGGGAATCGTTCTGCGAACAATCCCAGATGTCAATGCAAAATCTATCCGGGCCAGTGTCCAGGCCACCTATGATTCAATTTTATCGGACCTCCGGCAGGCGGCTAGCTTGTTACCTGCTGCTGTACCTGTCAACAATTTAAACCGTCCCTCCCAACCGGCGGCTTTGGCTTTGCTGGCAAGGGTTTATCTGAGCATGGGAGCGTATGACCAGGCTTGGTCGGCTGCCAATAGCTGTTTGGGAATGTACAGCTTTTTAATGCGGTTTGATAGCCTGCCAAGTGGCAAATCCATACCTGTCGTCAACGCCAACCCTGAAACTTTATATCAAAGCGTGATGTATCGATCTTCCGGAGTTTTGGTGGGAGCCTTGCAGGCGAAAGTAATCATCGACTCCACTCTTTATGCCTCGTATCAACCCGGTGATCTCCGGCGGGTGATATTTTATAGGACTTCCAGCGGCCTGCCCTATTTGAAAGGAAGCTATAACGGCAGCGCCTATTGTTTTAGCGGTCTGGCCACCGATGAAGTTTACCTGGTCCGGGCGGAATGCGCGGCAAGGGCCGGGAACAAGGACGCGGCTCTGAATGATCTCAACCAGCTGCTTAAGCACCGCTGGGATTCTATGTATGTCTTTAACCCTGTTACGGCTGCCTCTGCCGAAGATGCGCTGGACAGCGTGCTGGCGGAAAGAAGAAAGGAGCTGGCTTTCCGGGGACTTCGATGGAGCGATCTTCGGAGGTTGAATAATGAAGGCGCCGGCGATACGATCTATCACGGGCTCAACGGACAGGTCCATAGGTTGACTCCGAACAGCCTCAACTATGTCCTGCCCATTCCACCGGATGTGCTCGATTTCAACAAGCCCGCAATGCTTAATAATCCCAGGGTGGACCCCGATTAGCCGCACGAAAATAAAAGGCGCCAACATTGCTGCCGGCGCCTCCAGTCCAAATCTTTTCGCCCTTTCTTGAAACAGAAAGGTTCAGAGCATTAATTTTTGGTCTTTGGGGGGGTAGTAGTGGTCTTGCAATTGGATGTGCAATAGGATCCGTTCATGCAGGGAACATACGTGGATCCTACTTTGTAATAGGTACAAACGGTAGTTGCAGTGGTACACAGGTAGTCGATACCCTGCTTGCCTGCCAGGACATAAACGCTGCCATTGAAGTAATACTGAGTTGCCGCCTGACAGTCCTGCGTCTGCCGGGGTGATGTTGCAAATGCGCCACCGATGCTTAATGCGATAGCCAGGGTCATGATACTCAACTTGATCTTTTTCATACGAAACTGTTTTTTGTGATAATTATGGATTTAGATGAACTCCGACGTTGGAGGATAATGCCTGTGACCGATAAGCCAACGAAGAACAGATTGAACACAAGGTGCTGCGGCCAGGTCAGTTTCCTGATCACGCCCCCGCAGGAGCACGGTACATACTCAAAAAAATGAAGCAAAATGGTAGCAGCGTAGATGGTGAACAAGGTCATCAAGACAAGAGATGCAATAAAACCCGCCATACGTGTACGCTCAAAGATCAATGCAACAGAGATGGCTATTTCGAGAGAGGGAATGGTCCAGACCAGAAAAGGGGTCCAGGAATTGGGTAAGGGTTGGTTGTTCATTTCTCCCATGAATCGTTGAAAATCCAGGAATTTACTTACGCTTGCGTAAAGGAAAAGCATTATCAGCAGAGCAGAGATGGATTCCAGTACTACCTGTCTCTTATTCATAAAAGTTCAAGGTTTACCAGGGGATTAATCCCGGGCTTAATTCCAATGTTAAAAAAATTTTTAAGTAAAAATTAGATAGGCAAGGCGGTATTCAGAAATGGAACGGAGAGTATGTAGGAAAGGTTGTCTTTTAACAAGACAAGGTTTTGATTCTTAAATATCGGCAAAAAACAAACATCAACAAAGACAAGTCCTAAAAAATAATAACTCTACATGATTACCTTTAAAGCAAATAGTCTGCCACCACAGGTTTACCCTTGTTTTTTTCTAATACGAATTGCACTATTATATCCATGAATACGTTTAGTGTATAATGCGTTACTTATTTCTCTTTATCTCAATCTGTATTACCCTGGGGCTTCATGCGCAATCCGCGCAGCCTGTTTACAAGGATTCGGCCTTTGTCAACGCCTTGTTGCGACAACATAACAATTATCGGGCCGCACAGCAATTACCAGACCTTACCTGGTCCGGTGAACTGGCTGCCGATGCGAAGGCCTGGGCGGTTCACCTGGCGGCTATCGATAAAGGGGACCATGACCAGAGTATCCGTGGACGGGAGGGGGAAAACATCTGGTGGGGCACTGCCGGAGCCTTCTCCTACAGCGACATGGTCGGCTTCTGGGGCTCCGAAAAAAAGAACTTTGTCTATGATGTATTTCCTAATTGCAGGAAAGGAAAGGCCGTCGTAGGACATTATACGCAGGTGGTCTGGAAGAATACTACCTCGGTGGGCTGCGCATTGGCCTCCAACGGGCTGACCGACTATCTTGTATGCAGGTATTCCCCTGCCGGCAATATCATAGGTCAAAAACCCTATTAGGCTGCCCGGTCGGCGATCTCATCCATGGAGATGCCAAGATGGCTTTCCTCATAGACACATTCCCCATTGCGGATGATCAGCACCTGGGGAGATTCATGTTCTATCCGGAAGCTTTCGGCGATTTTGTTGGAAACGGGGCGATAGCTTAGCAGGTCCAGGTAGTAGAAATCAATATCCTGGGGCTGCGGGGCCCTTTCCAGGCGATGTTTCACCAGGGCGCTGGTAGAACAGCGGGTGCTGTGCTTGAATATTACCTGGGGACGGTGGGCGGAATTTTTGAGAATGTCTTCCAGTTGTGACTCGGACTGTAAGGTTATCCAATTCATGTATAGATCAGTTAATGTCCGGAAAACGAACACCGATAAATATAGCCCGTTTTCCGGAAATGTATAATGACTGTCCTTCGGACAACGAGCCTCCGGCTCGTTCGGTTAATGTTATAACACCAAAAGGGCTGGAATGTTGTGTAAATAAAAAAGGTCATCCTTTGGGATAACCTTTCCAATATTTTTTAATAGGAGTTATGCCTGGATTAGCGGCTTGCACCGTAGCCACTGAAGCCTCTGCTCATATTACAACCACCTCTGGATGATGCGCAAGAGGTAAATACGGTTGCAACGGCGAGGGCAAGGGCGAGGATCATGATAATCTTTCTCATTGTAAGAGGTATTTAAAATTAAAAACTAATTGCCTGGTTGAGGAATTGGGACCAGGTAATTCAGAGGAAGGGATCCGGATAATGCTGGGGAGGTCGTTTTCAAGGATAGAGAAAGAACGGTTACAACGGATATACAAAGTAAATACAAAAAATCCGTTCTTGCAAGCATGCCCCTGGGGGATTTTTAAGACATAAAGTTCAAGTGACGGCGCCCGTTTTTTAAGTCATTGAAAATTAGCATTTTATGATTATCGCTAAAATTGATGCCCAGAAACGTACTGTACGAGAGAGTTAGCGCTAATTTGAATCGCTTTTCAAGGCAGACAAGGCCAGCCGTGTGGAGACACAGCAAAAAGCCGGGAGATCAGCCCCGGGCTATTCGTTTAATGCTTTCACCAGGTGAAGTTTTAATAGACCAAAATTAACATGAATGTCAAACCAACTGGTATAATAATTTAAGGAGATAATAAAGCCACAAAAATGAAATTTCGAAAGGTGTGTCCCAGAATTATACTGGTTTAATTTTTTTGCTAATAAGTTGGGGTTGAATACATTTATCCTTTAATAAGAAAATACGTGAAGGTACATTTTATCGCCATTGGAGGCAGTGTCATGCACCAGCTGGCCATTGCCCTTAAAAGAAAAGGTTATATCGTGACAGGCAGCGACGATGAGATATTTGAACCGGCCCGGTCGAACCTTGCTGCGGAAGGCTTATTGCCGGCTGAAGATGGCTGGTTTCCGGAGAAGATATATAAGGGGTTGGATTCCATCATATTAGGAATGCACGCCAAAGCGGATAACCCGGAATTGCTGAAGGCGCAGGAGCTGGGATTGCCTATTTATTCATTCCCGGAATATATCTACCAGGAGAGTAAGGACAAAACACGGGTGGTTGTAGGGGGCAGCCATGGCAAGACGACGACGACTTCCATGATCATGAACGTCCTGAAAAACGCGGGCAAGGACTTCGATTACCTGGTAGGGGCGCGACTGGAAGGCTTCCCCCAATCGGTGAACATCACCCAAGCGCCTCTGATCGTCTGTGAAGGGGATGAGTACCCCGCCAGCACCCTGGAAAAAAGACCCAAATTCCACTTCCTTTTTCCCCATATAGCTATTATTACAGGGATTGCCTGGGATCATATCAATGTTTTTCCCACCTTCGATATATACCTGGAGCAGTTCAGGATCTTTATCGACAAGATAGAGCCGGGGGGCGTCCTGATCTATAATCAGACGGATCCGGTGCTTAAGCAGCTGGTGGAACAGCACCCTTCGTCCGTACGAAAAATACCTTATGGCGTTCCTTCCCACCGGATAGAAAACGGCATAACAGTTGTTACGCTGGAAGGACATTCGGGAGTCCTTAAGGTTTTTGGAGAGCATAACCTGCTGAACCTGCAGGCCGCTTTTCTGGCCTGTAAGGAGCTGGGGATGGGGCCTGACGCCTTTTTAAAGGGAATTACGGCCTTTGGAGGGGCGGCTAAACGCCTGGAGCTGCTGGCTCGAAACGAGCGGCTTAATATATACAGGGATTTCGCCCATGCTCCATCCAAGGTAAAAGCCACCATGGAGGCGGTGAAAAGGCAATTCCCGGACAGGAAGCTGATCGCCGTGCTTGAACTGCATACTTATAGCAGCCTGAACGAGCAATTTCTGTCAGAATATCATGGAGCGCTGGACCTGGCTGACAAGGCAGTGGTGTTTTATTCCCGGCATGCGCTGGAACTGAAACGTCTGCCTCCTCTGTCACCGGAAAAAGTGGCGACCGGCTTTGGCAGAAATGTCCGAAAAACGGGCTCTCCGGGAAAAATAACCCGTTTTCCGGAAAGCTCTAATGTCTGTCCTTCGGACAACGAGCCTCCGGCTCGTTCTGATCTTCTGGTGCTTAACGCGAAAGAAGATTTACTAAAGTGGTTGATGGAACAATCTTATGAAAATGTTAACTTGCTACTGATGAGTTCGGGAAATTATGACGGTTTAGATATTGCCGCATTTGCCAACCAAGTGGCACAGCAGGGTTTATAAATACTATAACGAAGGAATGCTACAACTTAAACGCCCCTTAGCAATAATTGACCTGGAGACGACGGGGGTCAATTTCGGGACTGACCGCATTGTTGAAATCGCTATTGTGAAGATCATGCCGGACGGCAAAAAGCTCGTAAAGCGCAAGCTTCTCAATCCGGAGATGCCCATATCCGCAAGCTCTGCAGAGATCCATGGCATTACCAATGAAATGGTAAAGGATGCTCCCACCTTTCGGCAGGTAGCCAACGAATTCAAGCAATTCCTGGACAATTGCGACCTGGCTGGATATAACTCCAACAGATTTGACATACCCATGCTGGCGGAAGAGTTTCTGCGCATAGGCATGGAGTTTGATGGCAAGGGCCGGAAGCTGCTGGATGTACAGAAGATATTTCATATGATGGAACAACGGACCTTGAGCGCCGCCTATCGTTTCTACTGCAATAAAGAGCTGGAAGGCGCTCATGGCGCCGAGGCGGATGCCACGGCTACCTGGGAGGTGCTGGTGGCGCAGGTGGTAAAATACCCCCAGCTGGGCACGGATGTTGATTCTATCTTAAAATGCATAGGGGAGGAGGCTGTGGTGGATTTTGCCCGCCGGATGGTGCTGGAAAACGGGGTGGAAGTGTTTAATTTCGGTAAACACAAGGGCAGGAGCGTTGCGGAAATCCTCAAGGCGGAGCCGCAGTATTACGACTGGATGATGAAGGGGGACTTTCCCTTGCATACCAAGCAGAAACTGACGGAGATATTTAACAGGACGATGTTAAAAAAGGGCTAAGGAAGCTGGGCAAGAAGGGGACTTTCGGCCTGAAATCGTATCTTTATGTTTAACTACTACTGACCTGGTACTTGAATCATCACTGAACTATACGCCATTTGGAAAAGATTGTTATCATACCTACGTACAACGAGAAGGAGAACATCGCCAATATCGTGGAGACAATTTTTCTGCTGAATCAGGGTTTTCATGTATTGGTAATCGATGACAGTTCCCCGGATGGCACTGCCGGCATTGTCCGGCAACTGCAACAAAAGTACCCCAAGCGGCTGTTCCTGGAAGAGCGGCAGGGTAAACAGGGGCTGGGTACGGCGTATATTCATGGGTTCAAATGGGCTGTTCGCAACAACTATCAGTTCATTTTCGAAATGGATGCGGATTTCTCCCATAACCCCAAGGACCTGGAACGTCTCTACGAAGCCTGCAAGTTCCAGGGCGCGGATGTGGCGGTAGGATCCCGCTATGTAAAAGGCGGAGGTAATGTCAACTGGCCCAGAGACAGGATCCTGCTCTCCCGGGGCGGCTCTATCTATACCCGCCTGATTACCTGGATGCCGGTGCAGGACCCGACGGCAGGGTTCGTCTGCTACCGTAAAAAAGTACTGGAGACGATCAACCTCGATCAGATACGCTTTGTCGGCTATGCTTTCCAGATCGAAATGAAGTTCGCTGCCTGGAAGCTGGGCTTTGCCATCAAAGAAGTTCCCATCATCTTTGAAGACCGTAAATACGGCGTCTCTAAAATGAATAAGGGTATTGTCAAGGAAGGTATCCTTGGAGTGCTGAACCTGCGCTGGCAGTCCCTTTTCAAGAACTACCGCAATCGCGTGAAGAACGAAGACTCCCCGTTACGTTCTTTTTCCCAGGAAGCCATGGCTGAAAGCAAATAATTTTGAAGAAAGCATTTATTCAGCTGCATATCGCTGTCCTTCTCGCGGGACTAACGGGCGTCCTTGGTAAGATCATTACGCTTAATGAAGGGTTGCTGGTTTGGTACCGTCTGCTGCTGACAGCAGTGGCGTTATGGATGATCTATCTTGTACGCCGTCCTTCCTCCTCTATCGCCGCCAGGGATATCGTCCGCATTTTTGGTATTGGCGCCATTGCCGCCATGCATTGGGTGGCTTTTTACGGCAGCATCAATATTCGAATGTATCGGTAGGGCTTTTGTGCTTTTCCGCCGTCGGCTTTTTCACGGCGCTGATTGAACCGCTGGTGTTAAGGCACCGTGTGGACTATGTGGAATTGCTATTAGGGCTGATGGTTATTGCAGGGATCTTTCTCATTTTCCAGGTAAATCCATCTTATAAGACGGGCATTGTCATTGGCCTTGTCTCTTCCCTGCTAGGCAGTCTTTTCCCGGTGTTGAATAAACGTATTTTGCAACGAGTGCCTGCGGGTACGGTGACTCTTTATGAATTGACGGGCGGCTTCCTCTTTCTCAGCGTCCTGCTGCCTTTTTATCTGAAGCTGGCGCCTGCCTCCAAGCTGTTGCCGGACTGGAAGGATTGGATCGGTCTGCTGGTCCTTAGCCTGGCGTGTACGGTGCTGGCGTTCAATCTTTCCATGAATGCGTTGAAAAAGCTTTCTGCTTTTACGGTGAATCTGAGCTATAACCTGGAGCCTGTGTATGGGATTATACTGGCGTTCATCCTGTTCAGGGAGGACAAGTATATGCATGGAGGGTTTTATACGGGGTTTGCGCTTATTATTCTTTCTATTGGGTTGCAGATGCTGCGGATGTGGAGGAGGGGGGCGCAGCGATGATAGGTAAACCCCATATAATTGGAGATCAACAATATTTCACAATAAGCGCCGGTTGCTATTGTGCGCGTAATCAGATGAAAAGCTACTCAAGCTCAGATATTATGCTGCCTGGTTGCTGATATATCTCACCAGGCTTCTTTTGGCAATCGGCAATAACGTCTCATCCACGGGGAATTTCAGCTCCGTCTCGATGGAATAAACGGCGGGGTTGGGCATTGCGGATTTTATTCGTATAAGCTCGGCTTTTATATTCTCGTAGGTATTGACCATATTGCGAGTCCAGGTATCGATGTATTCAGTACGGATGCTGCGATAGCGCTCGTCGTGCTTTTCAAAAAAGCTCAGTCTGTACTGATAGACGCGGGTGTTGGAATAGGTGCCTTCGCTGAGGAAGAAATAACCTTCATGGTTATCCAGCGGGATCAGCCCAACGGGAAAGATGACCAGCTTTTCTTCCACGAATTCGTAGATCTCCGTGCCATTGGTGATAGCGCCTTTCATCTCCTGGGTTGCATAATTGATGATATCTTCCAGCTCCTGCATCAGCTCGTCATCCTCGATGAGCAGCTCATACAACACCTGTAATTTTTCTATCTGGACGCCCGTCAGCTTTTTGGGGAACTGTTCCTGCAGGTATTTTTTATTCTCCCGGAAGGCTACGAGGTTATTGTAGTGGAAAATAATATCGGATAGCTGCGGATAGAGCTTGTTTTGCGAGAAGTGCTGATGTATCTCCTGGAGATAGGCCAACAGCGTGTATTTCTTTAATTCGAAGTCAATATACCCATCGGCAAACCAGGTGTCGGATAATGTCTTCATTGGATGTCCGTTTTTAATTATGCGCCCGTACCTGAATATACGAAAAAGACGGTACAGATAAAAGAGTCTATTCGTCAATATTTTAACGATAAAACCTTCTTTTAAGTATATCATCAATTTCGATGCCCGATTGCGGCTATGCTAGAAATCTCTGTCGGCGGGGAAGCTTTCCAGCTCTTTGGCGACGGCGGTGAGGAAGGAAGCTCCCAGGCTGCCATCCACGATGCGGTGATCGTAAGAGAGGGACAGGTACATCATATGGCGGATACCGATGGAATCGCCCTCGGGTGTTTCCAGCACGACGGGTCTTTTTTTGATGGCGCCGACGGCGAGTATGGCTACCTGGGGCTGGTTGATGATGGGAGTACCCATCAGGCTTCCAAAAGTGCCCACATTGGTCAGCGTGAAAGTGCCGCCCTGGGTATCTTCAGGACGCAGCTTATTTTGACGGGCGCTGTCGGCCATAGCGTTCACCTGCCGGGTGAGCCCTACAAGGTTGAGCTGGTCGGCCTGCCGGATGACGGGAACGATGAGGTTGCCACTGGGCAGGGCAGTGGCCATGCCGATATTGATATCCTTTTTGATAATTATTCTATCT
>Ga0157370_10009009_pt1 | contig 10711 bp, 5 predicted proteins | sample C35metaG_FD_113463 | JGI IMG/M metagenome (GOLD analysis project Ga0157370, IMG submission 113463) | Corn rhizosphere microbial communities from Kellogg Biological Station, Michigan, USA - C3-5 metaG | ecosystem: Host-associated > Plants > Roots > Rhizosphere > Soil | place: USA: Michigan... | reverse complement strand
GAAGCCCACAGCCATTCGTCATTAAAATTTCTATCTCCATAACCACCGGTAGTAATTTCAGGTTTGAACTTTTCATTCATTTTTTGCTGATTATATTCTAATGCCGGATTGAGCAAACTCCACGCCCACGCCTTTTTTGAAGCAGCAAGACAACTATCCGAAAGGCCTGGAAGTTGTTTTTTATAACCGCTCAAAATACGTGCAGCCTGCGCTGTAACTGCTGCAAAATCTAATGCAGCCGCAGTTCCTTTTTGCACCACATATCTTGGCAATTGCGTTACGCCCGGCATCACCATTCCATCAAAAGCGGCGTTGGTACATTTGTTGTAAACTCCACCATCACCGGGATCCTGCATGGTAAGCATCCATCTCAGATTGTAAATGATTTCATTTAAAATATCGGGAACATCATCGTTGCTTTCAGGAATATTTGTTTTTAATTGCTTAAAATAATCCGGGAAATCCTCATAAGAAGACAACAAAGTGCCCATCGTAATTCCGGAATTGACAATGTATTTATTATAATCTCCTGCATCGTACCAGCCGCCGGGAGTGGAAATAATGGTTCCGGCAGGACGCGCTTTACTTGCAGCGGAAGGATGGATGTAAACCACCGTATCAGGATGGCCTGCCGAACGATGCCATTTGCCTGCATATTTTTCTTCCAAAGGCATCGAAACTCTTTGATAATAATATCCTTTGAGCACCGCTTGGCCCACATTTTTATTGACAGAATCATTGATTTCAAAAACATATGAAGTACCAACTCCGGGAACACAAACCACAAAGCTTCCTTTGCCGGTAAACGAAGAAAAAGCAGCGATTCTTGTTTTGGTGGATGAATAAGCAGATTGTTTTTGTTCACTCAGTTTACCGCTGAAAACAGTATCTCTTAAATTGGTGGTAGCAATATAAAAATCATTCGAAGCTACTTCTCCGGTTACTATTGCCACTTTTGGCGCATAGGGATAAAAACCAACCTGGTTTAATTTTATCTGGTCAGTTACTGTTTGGGAAAAAGAGTAAAAGGGTAGTAGAAGAAGTAATACGGAAAAACATTTAAAATTCATTTTCAAAGTATTTATTCTAAACTTTATATGCATAAGCAGGTTTTTTGGGAAAGTTAAGAAAGGTGTTGAGAATGGGGGTATGGGTTTGTTTATGTTGGGGGATAGAATGTTAACTGTATAAAGAAGGAAATGAATAATTTGAGACTTTACCAAATTTCATTTACATTTTTCAAATTGCCTTTTGCAATTCTTTCAAGAATCTTAGGAATGAGGTTTGCTAATGTCCCCGCAAAAACACGAGTTCCACTAATTACTTAAGGGTCGATACTTACTTGTCCGTATTGCATAACATTAATTTTATTGTTTCGAAGTTAATGAAAATACCAGAATAGCTAACTTTCATCTCATTAATAAGAATCCTTTATTCACATAATATTTTTTTCAACTAAATTCACCAACTAAAAAGTATTCATGAGAAATAAAAACTTCACGCTTCTGTTTTTTTGTGTCTTTATGTCTGTTGCAGGTATAGCCCAGGGAAAGTTTGATGGTACTGAATCCAACATGGGTAATATTTTCAAATTATCAGATGCAAAATCACGCTCCATCAGCCCCGAAAACTTTACAGGCGCAAAAGGCCAGGGAGGAATGGCGACAGAAGGAACCGGTAAAAACCCGTCAAGAGATTTGGGAAAAGGATGGAAAGTGAGTCCCAGCGTGGTGATTAAAGCGCATACTACATTTACAGTGGCCGATATTGATGGGCCAGGTTCTATTCAGCATATTTGGATGACACCAACAGGTGTATGGCGCAATTCCATTATTCGTTTTTACTGGGACGGCGAAACTACCCCTTCTGTTGAAGCGCCGGTCGGAGATTTCTTTTGTATGGGCTGGAATCAATATGCACCTTTGCAATCCCTGGCTGTTTGTGTGAATCCCGGAAGCGCATTTAATTGCTACTGGCCGATGCCGTTTCGTAAAAAATGCAGGATTACGATGGAAAATATAGATGATAAAGATATGGTTCTATATTACCAGGTTGATTATATTCTGACCGATGTTCCATCAGATGCTGCTTATTTTCATGCACAATTCAGGAGAGTAAATCCGGTTCCATACAAACAGGTTTATACTTTGCTGGACGGTGTGAAAGGGCGGGGTCAGTATGTAGGAACCTACATGGCTATTGGCGTTCACAATAATGGCTGGTGGGGGGAAGGAGAAATTAAATTTTACATAGATGGTGACAAAGAATACCCGACCATTAATGGTACCGGAACGGAAGATTATTTCTGCGGTTCCTACGATTTTGATACAAGGAAGAAAAATGCTGCGGGAGTGGAGGAAAGTAATTACACCGAATTCTGCACGCCTTATTCGGGACTTTGCCAGGTAATCAGGGGTGATGGTCATTACAATGTTTCCCAGCGTTTTGGAATGTATCGCTGGCATATAACAGACCCGATTCGTTTTGAGAAAGACATTAAAGTTACCATCCAGGACCTCGGCTGGCGAAGTGACGGCCGTTATCTTCCTTTGCAGGATGATATTGCCACAACTGTTTTCTGGTACCAGACCGAACCCCATGAGCCATTTCCGGTGTTGCCGGGGAAAGACGCGTTGGAGGTAAATTGAATTTATACTATCTGGATTATATAAATTTATAACTGTTTACTGATAGTAATATCGGCATTTTTGCTGTACCCCTGATAAAATTCATCCTGACCAATCCATCCTTTATGTTTCTAATCAGTATTTAAAAGGGATATACCTTTGTATCCCTTCCCTATACCCCTTCCTTATCTGAAAGCCTTCCACTGCGTTACCACTGCATTAATTAACGCAGTGGTAATGCAGTGGAACCAGTGAAGATATGAAGCAGGTAGCAGGAAAATATAGAGCGGCATTATTAAAAAACAAAATTAATAGACAGTTAAGGGATGAAAAATGCTATCCGCTGCACCAAAAGCTGCCATAGGCGTACAAGAATGATTATAAAGCACTATCTGAACAGGAGTGAAAAGCAGTTCATTTACTTCAGCAGATTTTTTAAAAAAGCAATTGATTAGGACAATGTAAGAAATAGTAAAAGTTTAATAATGTCACCGGACAGGAATCTTTTTGTGGTTTATATTACAGGATGATGAGCAGCCGGTATTTTACCAAGTGCTTTTCGTTTAAGGCACTGATAATGATTTTTTACGCATTGCATTAAAAGATAATAGTAAATTAGCTGCTTAATTCAAAAAAAAATCAACATCCTTCAGAAAAAAAGAAAATAAAAAACAATCACATGAATACTTTTAAGAAAATGAAATCTGATAGCTTTCGGATCGGGCTTATATGTTTGTTTATTGTAAATAACAGCGTCTCATTTGCACAAACACGATCCACACAGGATTTTGATAATAACTGGAAATTCATTCTTGACAGTACGCATAATTATTCTGAAATAAATGTAAAAGACAACAGTTGGAGAACGCTTAATCTGCCACATGATTGGAGTATAGAAGGTGCATTTAGTAAAGACAATCCTGCAGGTGCCGGAGGTGGTGCTTTACCTGGAGGAATCGGGTGGTATCGAAAAACATTTACCATTCCTGCAGCAGAAAAAGGACAATCTGTGTTTATCCGGTTTGATGGTGTTTATAAAAACAGTGAAGTTTGGATCAATGGAAATTCATTGGGCATCAGGCCAAATGGCTATATCACTTTTCAATATGACCTGACTCCTTTTTTGAAATACGGTAATCAAAAAAATGTGATTGCAGTAAAAGTGGATAACTCCAAACAGCCAAACTCACGCTGGTATTCAGGTTCAGGAATTTTTAGAAATGTATGGCTGATAAAAACAAACAAATTGCACGTGGATAAATGGGGCACTTTTATTTCTACCCCAAAAGTTTCTGAAGAAGCAGCAACAGTGAACGTAGTTACTCAAATTAAAAATCAATATTCATCTTCTAAAGACATTCTTTTAAAAACAACTCTTTATGATGCTTCAGGAAAAGAGATTGCAACAGCTTCCAAAAATGAAACAGTCCCCGAATCTGTGGAGGAAAACACTTCATCTTTGGATCAATCATTTACTGTTAATAATCCAAAGCTTTGGTCGCTCGATGATCCTTATTTATACAAAGCCGTTTCGCAGGTTGTTCTAAATGGAAAAACTATCGATTCTTATGAAACAAAATTTGGCATCCGCTCCTTTTATTTTGATGCGGATAAGGGATTTTTCTTAAATGGAAAGCATGTCAAAATCCTGGGGGTTTGCGATCACCATGATCTGGGAGCTCTTGGCTCTGCAATTAATACAAGAGCCATAGAACGCCAGTTACAAATGTTGAAAGCAATGGGCGTAAATGGAATTAGAACCTCACACAATCCGCCAGCACCGGAACTTCTGGAGCTTGCTGACAAGATTGGTTTCATTGTAATGGATGAAGCATTTGATATGTGGAAAAAACCAAAAACGAAATTTGATTATCATCTTGATTGGGACAAATGGCATAAAAGAGATTTGGAAGACCAGGTTTTGAGAGATAGAAATCATCCCTCGGTTTTTATCTGGAGCGTGGGAAATGAAATCCCCGAACAAGGCGGTGATGCTTCAAAAGGTGATACTTCCGGCCGGGTGATAGCCAGAGAATTGGTCGGGATTGTAAAATCGCTGGATACAACCAGAGAAATTGTGACTGCTAATAATGAACCGGGGATTCATAATAACATTATTCAATCCGGAGCTTTTGATTTAATCGGCTATAATTATCATCAGAATGAGTGGGAAAACTTTCATAAGATAAGGCCAGGCAAGAAAATGATTGTTACCGAAAGCACTTCTGCGCTTGAAATGCGTGGCTATTATGATCTGGTGCCTTTTGATTCTATCAGACGCTGGCCAACACGATGGGATAAACACTTTGTAAATCCCAATGGCGGCTATACAGTTTCTGCTTATGATAATGTGAGCACGCCATGGGGTTCTACTCATGAAGAAAGCGTGAAAGCGTTATTGAAAAGCGATTTGGTATCAGGAATGTATATCTGGACAGGCTTTGATTATCTCGGCGAACCAACGCCTTATTCATGGCCGGCACGCAGTTCTTATTTTGGAATAATAGATTTGGCTGGTTTTCCAAAGGATGTTTATTATATGTATCAAAGTGTGTTTACCAACAAACCGGTCTTGCATATTTATCCGCATTGGAACTGGCAGAAAGGCGACAGAGTGGATGTGATTGGTTATTACAATAATGCAGACGAAGTGGAATTATTTTTAAACAATAAATCGCTTGGTATTCGTAAAAAAACGGGTGATGATTTGCATGTAAAATGGACAGTTCCTTTTGAGCCCGGAACTTTAAAAGCAGTGTCAAGAAAAGATGGAAAAACTGTTTTGACAAAAGAAATAAAAACAGCCGGAGCGCCTGCAAAGATTGTTTTAAAAGCTGATAGAAATACCATCAATGCGGATGGTAAAGACCTTTCATTTATCACTGCAACTATTGTTGATAAAGATGGAAATACTGCGCCTCGTGCAGATAATGAAATCTATTTTAAAATCAGTGGTTCAGGATTTATTGCCGGTGTGGACAATGGCAGTGAAATAAGCCACGAGTCCTTCAAAGGCAATAAACATGCGGCTTTGAACGGATTGGCTTTGGCAATTCTTCAATCAGATGGAAAGAAAGGAAAGATTACTTTGACTGCAAGCGCAGATGGATTGGAGCCGGCGACCGTGATTGTGGAGGCGAGGTGATTTTATCAATAATTTTAAATTATAACCATCAGCTATTTTCAAAGATCATCGGAGTGTTCTGAGCCACGCCACACACTTGGTTGCAAGTCTGTAGCGCGATTCACGCCTTTTCATTTCAGGTAAAAGTATAATTGCAATGCATGCGTCACTGCAGCCCAACGATTGTCCGATTGCAATGGAGCAGCCGTTTACATTTTCTTTTTCCAGGTCAAAACCGAATTCATGAATAGAATCTATTTCTTTTCATCTAAAATCTCAATTCATTTTTAACCAAATCTATTATACACAATAATATTTTATCAGAAATCAGATTCAGCGAGACTGGTTTGTTTACGAAAAAGCATCGCCAGGATTTTTAACTCAATAAAAACCTGACTCATTTGCTTTGAAAATAAAATATTCTATTGTGTTTTCGTTGAATCCATTGGCATTTCGTGATGCATATTCATCATTTCCATTGCTTCTTTAGGGCTGATATAATCCCAATGTTCAACTGCTTTGCCATTTTTAATCCGTACAACATCTACGTTTGTTACATCAATTGGCGTATTGGCCGGCATTCCCATAAACTCACTATTAGTATTACCTGTAATTCTTGCTAAAGAGAAATGATAATCTCCGTCAGAAGCGGCGGCAATAGATTTCATTGAAAGATTATCAATATGATCGTGCATTTGCATGAACATATTTTTAACAGCATCAAGTCCGGTAACATCGCCATGCGAAGTGTGGTCCACAATGTTTGCATCAATAATCTGATCAAGATTACTCATATCACCGGTTTCAATGGCGTGATAAACCTTTAATGTGTTTGCATTGCCTGGATTGGCATTGGCTGTAACTTGTGCTTTAGACATCATTACGCAAAAAATAGCCCCAACGATTGTTAGAAATAAACTTTTCATTTTTTGATTTTTTAAGTTGAATAAAATAAATAAATCGTGGTAAGAAAAGATAAACAATCTTGTAATGCGGAAGTAGCTAATAAGAAGAATGGTTCTTTGGGAAAAGGATTTTATAAAGATAAAATATTTTTTTTAATTTTTAAAAAAACTATTATTTATACTTTCATAATCAGATTTACCGTTCCTATTTAAAGAAAAAATATATTCATTATGAAAAAATAATTTCCTGTCGCGGTTGATGTTCACCAACCGTTTAAAAAAAATGTGGTCACTGATATACGAACTATGGAAGCCCTGTTATTTTATTTATACAAATGGATATTCCAGTTGACCACTCCTTTCAACGGGTCATTTTCCAATATGTATTTTCCATTTTTTTGGCTAACAGAAACAGGACGTAAAACATTATCTGAAGGCAAACACACATATCCTGTCGAATTTGAATTGCCGGAATTATAAACCAGCAGTTCTATATTTTTCCAATCAATATCTTTTGTGGATTGTGCCAATTTTACTTTAGGAATGACAGCGCCATCCCGCACTAAAATTACTGCCGGAATTTTGCCGCCTTTTATATGATGCCATCCTCCGCTATATACTTCACCACTTTGATAATTTATCCAGCTTCCTTTGGGTAAATAAACATCTCTTTCATAAGTGCTGTCCTGGAAAAAAGGGGCTACTAAAATATCAGAGCCAAATAAATATTCATCTTCGATTAGCCATGAGCCGGCATCTTTTGGATATTCAGCAAATAAGGCGCGGACCATCGGCAAACCCAGTTCTGTACATTGTTTGGCCTGTGCATACACATAAGGCATCAGCTCATATTTCATATCATCACTCAGGCGAAATTCATCCAAAAACGCTTTTCCATAAGCCCATGGCTCTTTTGGGGGTGCACCATGTGCTCTTGTGTGTGAAGTAAGAAAACCAAACGGTGTCCAGCGGCGGTAAAGGTCTTCCGGAGATTTTAAAACAAAGCCGCCAATATCGTGGCTCCAGAAAGCAAAACCGGATAACCCAAATGATAATCCACCGCGCAAAGTAGCCAGCATTGCCGAAGAAGTATTTTCTGCATCACCGCCCCAATGAATTGGGTAGCGCTGGCTTCCCGCCCATGCTGACCGCGCCCAGATAATATTTTCACCAGTTACCTTTTTGGTAATATCCGCTATTGCTTTATTATATCGCAAAGGATACAAATTGTGTTCATAAAAACCGGTTCTGCCAGAAGCATACAAACCATATTCAGGAGCCGCTTCACCAAAGTCAACTTTAATAGCCCCAACTCCCATTTTTAATAAACTATCTATATGCAGCTGATACCAGTTCGTTGCTTGTGGATTGGAAAAATCAATTATCGCATCGTCATAAGGTAAATTACCCTTAGCGTCTTTTACATAAAAACCTTTCTTTACAATTTCAGGGAACAAACTGTTTTTTGGAACAAAATAAGGCAACTGCCACAATGAAATATGAAAGCCATCTTTCTTTAAATCACTTATCATTTTCTTCGGATCTTTAAACCTGTCTTTAGAAAACTTAAAATCAGAACGCCAGTCGGTTTGAAACCAGCCCACATCCAAATGAATCACATCTGCAGGAACTTTATTTTCACGTAATTTGGCTGCTACATCTCTCACCTCAGATTCTGCAGAATAAGTGATGCGGCTCATCCAGAACCCAAAACTCCATAATGGCGGCATTGGCGATTTCCCGGTGATATCGGTATATTCATTGAGAATATCTTTTGGGTCGCCAATGAAAATAAATAAGTCCAACTGGTCATCGCCAATCATCAAAGTATTTACGCCGGCAAATGCTTGTCCAAAATCGCAGGTGATCGGCGTGGATGTATGCATGAACATTCCATAACCATTGCTGCTCATAAAAAAGGGGATCGGTTTATACATCTCCGGATTCTGAACACCGTTGGCATCATCAGTCCATAAAACTACTTTTTGTCCATGCTTATTCAAATTGGTAAAAGATTCGCCGCAACCGAATATTTTTTCTTCAGGTGCAGCAGTAAATGAAGCGGCAATACTTCTTGAAAAATCAGCAGAGCGTTGCACAAAAGAAAAAGGAAGAATCGGTGTATAACTGCCGTTGTTATCTTTTTCATGAAAAGTTTCTGTCAGCAATTTTCCATTTGCATTTCTAATTTCAATGCGCCATGGATATTGACGAATTGTAACAGAACCAAAGGCGCTTGTATAAACGTAACCACCTTTAATTTTTGTGTATTTCCATGATTTGTCTGTTGCCGGTTCCTTTGCAAACATCAATGTATCTTTTTCATTTTTTACCACAAAACCGGTATTCATTCTCAACCGGATAGTTCTTGGAGAAACAAACTGAATACTGAAAGGAAGGACTGGATCCTGCTGGTACTCTGCTGCCGGAAAAATAGTATTCTCATAAGGGTGAAGAGCTGCCAGTTCATTATTAAAAGCCATGCGGCGAACGTATTTATTTCGCTGCCATTCAACGGTTCCGGACATAGTTGATGGATCAAAAGTGGTAAGGCTATCAGCAAGGAAATAAGCATTCACAAAATTGTGGAAGTCAGGACTGATATCTGCCGGCTCATTGATGATCCGGTTTGGTTCAGTTTGAGCGAAAGCAGAATGCCCCAAAGCAGTAACAATTAAAAAATACAGAAAAGTTTTTAATAGAAATTTTCGCGACATGAGATTTGGGTTTAAACATCAATTTTATAGTTGAATGAAGCAGTTTTTTTATAGCCGGAAAGTTTTCAATACACAATAAAGTTCAACCTGTGAACATGCATTTGAAGGTATCCATTTGTTAACCTGATTCACTTTTTAAATAACAAACAAAATAATCCAAATTCTTATTTTCCTAATCCACTACTTCATAGATGGTAACCGGTTTTGCTTTATGTTTTAAAGACACTTCTCCTATTTTTTCGCAATGAAAAGAATCTTTTACTTTTTGAAAAGAATCTTCACTGATAACAATTTGTCCTTGTTTGGCAGTGCTTTGGAGTCTTTGAGCAGTATTTACCGTATCGCCGATTACCGTATAATCGAGACGACGAAGATTTGCAGAGCCGATATTTCCCGAAATCATTTCTCCGGAATTAATGCCGATTGATAGTTTGGGCAAAAAAGACAATCCTTCATCAAGCTGCGGCAGTTTTTCTATTTGTTTTCTTACTGCAAGGCAGGCATCAATAGCTCTGTCCAGGTGATATTTTCCCCTGAAAATTGCCATGATGGCATCTCCCATAAATTTATCAATGTACCCGTCCTGCGCGATGATTTCTTTTACCATCACATCAAAATAACGATTTAATAGTTTTACCACTACATCTGCAGGTTCTTTTTCTGTGATTGCGGTAAAATTGCAAATGTCAATAAATGCAACTGTTGCATCAATATTTTCACTCATAAGCAATGAGGTTTCAAACTCGCGGCTGTTCATAAAATTGAGTACGTTTTTATCTACGTACATTTTTAAAATATTATTTTCACGGATGGCTTCTACCGTTTCACGGATTTGAGTTACATAGCGCATCGTTTTTTGAATGGTTACATCCAAATCTTCAAAATTTACCGGTTTACATAAAAAATCATAGGCGCCACGGTTCATGGCGGTGCGGATATTTTCCATGTCGCCATACGCTGAAACGATAATGGATTTTATCAGCGGATTTTCTTCACTTAGTTTACCGATAAGTGTCAGTCCGTCCATTCCCGGCATATTGATATCGCTCAATACAATCTCTATATCCGGATGTTCACCTATTTTGATAAGCGCATCGTTCCCATCACTCGCAAAAGTAAATTCGTATTTCTGTTCACGTATCTGGCGGCGAAACTTTTGTTTTATCAGCACTTCCAGATCAGTCTCGTCGTCAACAACTAATATTTTTGCCATTATTCACTACTTTTTAATTTTTCTTTTAATGCATTAAAATCCAGTGGTTTGGTCAGAAAGTCATCGGCTCCAAGTTTCATAGCCTGGTTGTAATTATATTCATCGCCATAGGCGGTTATCATCAT
>Ga0157370_10009008_pt1 | contig 10711 bp, 9 predicted proteins | sample C35metaG_FD_113463 | JGI IMG/M metagenome (GOLD analysis project Ga0157370, IMG submission 113463) | Corn rhizosphere microbial communities from Kellogg Biological Station, Michigan, USA - C3-5 metaG | ecosystem: Host-associated > Plants > Roots > Rhizosphere > Soil | place: USA: Michigan... | reverse complement strand
TAGGCGGCGATCAGGAACGGCAGCGACAGCAGCAGCGCCGCGCCCCACAGCAGTGCGTTTGCCAGCGGACGATGCGGAAGCAGCGTAGCGATGTCGGCGGCGCGCGCGCGCGCGAGCCAGGCGATGCCGGCGAAGATCGCCGCGACCAGGCACAGGTTCACGAAAGTCTGCAGCAGGATGCGCCGCACCATCGCGGCGATGACCGCGCGGTCGCCCTGCAGGCGCAGGCCTTGCAGCCATTGCGTATACAAATGGAATATGCGGCGCAATGGGTAGGGCATGGCGATGTGCAGGCGCCGCGCCAGCGGGTCGGAAGCGCGGATCAGGTACGGCGTGAACAAGGTGGTGATCGCGGACACCGCCACGGCGACCGGATACAGGAAGCCGCTCGTCACCTTCAGCGAAGCGCCGAGCGCGGCGATGATGAACGAGAATTCGCCGATCTGGGCCAGGCTCATGCCGACGCGCAGCGACACGCGGCCGCTCTGGCCGGCGGCGAACCCGCCGGCGCAGCGCGCCACGATCTTGCCGACGACCACGACGGCGGTGATCGCCGCGATCGGTCCGGCGTAGTTGACCAACGCCTGCGGATCGAGCTGCAGTCCCACGGCGACGAAGAAGACCGCACTGAACATGTCGCGCAGCGGCGCGATCAGGCGTTCGATGCGCGCCAGGCTGCGCGCCTCGGCGACGATCACGCCGATCACGAACGCGCCGAGTGCCACGCTGTAACCGAGCCAGGTCACAAGCAGGCAGAAGCCGAACAGCAGGCCGAGCACGCCGATCAGCAGCATTTCGTCGCGGCGGAAACGGGCCACGTAATCGAGCAGGCGCGGCACGGCCAGAATGCCGATCACGAGCGAGGCGACGAGGAACACGGTCAGGCCGCCGAGCGTGGCGAGTACCTCGCCCGGTACCACGGTGCCCGTCGCGGCGACGCCGGACAGCAGCGCGATCATGGCGATGGCAAGCACGTCCTCGACGATCAGGATGCCGAAGACGATGTGCGCGAACGCCTGCTGCTTCAGGCCCAGTTCGTCGATCGCCTTGATCGTGATGGTGGTCGAGGAGATCGACAGCATCGCGCCGAGGAACAGCGCGTCCATGTTGCTCCAGCCGAAGGCCAGACCCAGTTCGTAGCCGAGCCACAACATGGTGACGATGCCGGCGAGCGCAGCGACCACGGCGGTGGCGCCGACCCGGCGCAAATGGCGCAGCGAGAATTCCAGGCCCAGCGCGAACAGCAGGAAGATCAAGCCGAGCTCGGCGACCGTGCTGATGCTTTGTTCGTCGGTGACCAGCGTGTACGGCGGCGTGTGCGGGCCGATCAGCACGCCCGCAGCGATGTAACCGAGTACGACCGGCTGGCGCAGCAGGTGGAACAGCACGGTGACGATGCCCGCGGCGAGCATGATCACGGCCAGGTCCTGGATGAAGGCAATCGTGTGCATCGGACGCTCCGGGACGGTTCCTCATGGTCGCCGATGGGCGCAGTGGGCGCAAGCTCGTTGCGCCGCAACGCCACGCTGTTGACGAAGTTGCCGCGGATATGTTCTCATATGGACGTCTAAATGGCCAAACAAAAAGAAGGAGCGGAAATGCCCCGCGCGACGGAAATCGGTGTTGCCCTGATCGGCGCCAGCGGCCGGGTCGGCCGACAGGTGCTGGCGTTGATCGCCGCGCACGGTGCGGTGAGTCGCTTGCGGCTCGTGGCGGTGGCCAATTCGCGCACGCATCTGCTGGTGCCGGCGGGACTGGATCCGAACGGCGCCGTGGAACGGTTGCAGACGGCACCGCCGGCGGATGCCGATTTGCTGACCACGGCGCTCGCCGCCCTGCCGCGCCCCGTGGTTATCGTCGATTGCACGGCCAGCGCACAGGTCGCCGCGCAGTACCCACGCTGGCTCGGTGCGGGCATCGACATCGTCACGCCGAACAAATTCGGGCCGTCGGCGGAGCGGCCGCTACGCGATGCCATCGCCGCGGCCCAGGCGGCGGGCGGCACCTTGCTGCGCGACTCCGGCACCGTCGGTGCGCACCTGCCTTTGCTCGGCACATTGCGCGAACTGCGCCAAGCCGGCGACCAGGTCGAGTCGTTCGAAGCGGTGTTGTCCGGCACGCTGTCGTTCGTGCTCGGCAGCGTGCAGCAGGGCCAGGCGCTGTCCGCGGCGGTACATGGCGCCATCGCGCTGGGGTTTGCCGAACCGAATCCCGCGCGCGATCTTTCCGGCGAGGATGCCGCGCGCAAGCTCGTGATCATGTTGCGCGCGCTCGGTCACGATGTCGCCTATGTCGACATCGAGCGCGTGGCCCTGGTCGAACCCGGCCTCGTCGATGGCGTCGAAGCCGCACGGTTTCCGGCGGTGCTGCGCGAAGTGGACGAGACCTGGCGAGCGCGCACGGCGATTGCTGACGCGCGCCACGAACGCTGGGTGTATCGCGCAACGTACGCGCACGGCCGCGCACGCGTTGCGCCGGAGCGCATCGCGCTCGAGCACCCGTTTGCGCGCCTCGCATCCTGCGAAAACGCGTTGATCCTGCGCAGCAAGTACTACGCCGCCGCGCCACTGACCATCGCCGGACCCGGCGCCGGCATCGACCTCACCGCTACGGCGGTGTTCGCCGATCTGCTCGACGCGGCGCGCCGCCACGCTGCCGCGCCGGTTGCGGAATTGGCGGCCGCTGCGGCCTGAGCGCGCCCCTGAATTACAATAGGCGCTTTCCATTTTTGGAGAGCGTGAATGTCGATCCTGCGCATGACCGATCTGGACCTTGCCGGCAAGCGCGTGCTGATCCGCGAGGATTTGAACGTGCCGCTGCAGGAAGGTCGCATCACTGCCACGCAGCGGCTGGACGCGGCATTGCCGACGATCCGCCACGCGCGCGATGCCGGTGCGCGGGTGATGATCCTGTCGCACCTGGGCCGGCCCAAGGAAGGCGTGTTCGAGGAGTCCGAATCGCTCAAGCCGGTAGCTGACTGGCTTGGCCACGCGCTCGGCAAACCGGTGCGTCTCATTCGGGCTGATTTTGATAAAGATGTTCTGGATGGCGTGGATGTCGCGTCAGGCGAAGTCGTGCTGCTGGAAAACTGCCGCATGAACGTGGGCGAGGGCAAGGATTCTCCCGAGCTGTCCGCGAAATACGCCGCGCTGTGCGACATCTACGTGATGGACGCGTTCGGCACCGCGCACCGCGCGCAGGCGTCCACGCACGGTGCGATCCGCGCGGCGAAAGTCGCGGCCGGCGGTCCGCTGCTGATGGCCGAACTCGATGCGCTGGCCAAGGCGCTCGAACATCCGGCGCGGCCGTTGCTCGCCATCGTCGCCGGCTCGAAAGTCTCGACCAAGCTCGCCCTGCTCGAAAGCCTGATCGCGAAAGTGGACCAGCTCATCGTCGGCGGCGGCATCGCGAACACGTTTATCGCCGCGGCTGGATTCAACATCGGCAAGTCGCTGGTCGAAACGGACCTGATTCCAACTGCGCAGAAGATCATGGCTGCGGCGAAGGCGCGTGGCGCCGAAGTGCCGGTTCCGACCGACGTCGTCGTCGCGCCGGAATTCGCGGCGAGCGCGCCGGCCACGGTGAAAAAGGTGGATGCGGTCGCATCCGGCGACATGATCCTCGACATCGGCCCCGACACCGCGGCGCGTTACGCCGCGCTGATCGCCAAATCCGGCACCGTGGTCTGGAACGGACCCGTCGGCGTGTTCGAGTTCGACGCGTTCGGCAAGGGCACGCAAACCCTGGCGCACGCGATTGCGAAGTCGAATGCGTTTTCCATTGCCGGCGGCGGCGACACCATCGCAGCCGTGGAAAAATACGGCGTCGAAAAGGAGATTTCCTACATCTCCACCGGCGGCGGGGCGTTCCTGGAATTCCTCGAAGGCAAGGAGTTGCCTGCCGTGGCGGCGTTGAAAGCGCGGCGCGGCTGAGCCGGATCGACGCCGCCGAAAAGCGTTTCTCGCAGCGTGCGCTGTGGTAGTTTAGGGCGATCTATTTCGCCGGATTGCCGCATGGATTCGCAACTGCGCCGCACCAAGATCATCGCCACGCTCGGCCCGGCCACCGACGCGCCGGGCATGCTGGAAAAAATCCTCGTCGAAGGCGTCGACGTCGTGCGTTTGAACCTGTCGCACGGCGCGCCCGGGGATCACCGCAAGCGTTGCGAAGCGGTGCGCGCCGCCGCGGCGAAACTCGGCCGCGAAGTCGGCGTGCTCGCCGACCTGCAGGGGCCGAAGATCCGCATCGCGAAATTTGCCGCGGGCCCGGTGCTGCTCGAACCCGGCGAGCCATTCGCGCTGGAATGCGATGCGACCGCCGCGCCGGGCGATGTGCAACGCGTCGGCGTGAGCTACCTCGGTTTGTACAAGGATGTGAAAGTTGGCGATACGCTGCTGCTCGACGACGGTCTGATCGCGCTGGGCGTGGAACGCATCGACGGCACCACGATCCACACCATGGTCAAGATCGGCGGCGCGCTGTCGGATCGCAAGGGCATCAATCGCCTCGGCGGCGGCCTGTCGCTGACCGCGCTGGCGGAGAAGGACAAGCTCGACATCCGCCTCGCCGCGGAACTCGGTGCGGATTTCCTCGCCGTGTCTTTCGCCAAGTCCGCCGCAGACATGATCGAAAGCCGCAAGCTGCTGCGCGCGGCCGGCGGCAGCGCGGCGCTGGTGGCCAAGATCGAGCGTGCCGAAGCGATCGCGGCATTGGGCGAAATCATCGATGCCTCCGACGTGGTGATGGTCGCGCGTGGCGATCTGGGGGTCGAAATCGGCGACGCCGAGTTGCCCGGTATCCAGAAAAAAATCATCCGCGAAGCGCTGTCGCGCAACAAGGCGGTGATCACCGCCACGCAGATGATGCAATCGATGGTCGAGTCGCCGATACCCACGCGCGCCGAAGTGCTCGACGTCGCCAATGCCGTGCTCGATGGCACCGACGCGGTGATGCTCTCGCAGGAAACGGCGGCGGGCAAGCATCCGGACAAGGCCGTGGCCGCGATGCGCCGCGTCTGCCTCGGCGCCGAGCGCCAGTTCGACACGACCGAGCGCTACCATATCGTCGCGCGCAAGTTCGACCGCACCGACCAGGCCGTGGCCAAGGCGGCGATGTTCCTGTCCGCGCAGGTCGATCCGCGCGCCATCGTCGCGCTGACCGAATCCGGCGCCACCGCACAATGGCTTTCCCGTTACCGTTCGGCGGTGCCGATCTACGCGCTGTCGCGGCGCGAGGCCGCGCGCCGGCGCATGCTGCTGCTGCGCGACGTGGTTCCGGTCGAGTTCGATCCGCATGGCGTGGATGCCGCGCATGCGGCCAAGGCGGCGATCCAGCATTTGTATAATATGCAGCGTCTCGCCGAAGGCGATCGCGTCATCCTCACCCACGGCGACCACACCGGCCAGCACGGCGGCACCAACACGCTCAAATTGTTGGGCGTCGGAGCGGGCGGGGTGGCGGAAGGGTTGGGGGATTTGTAGGAGACAGTCATGAACAAGTTGTCCATCGTCGTCATTGCGGCAGTCTGCGCCAGCAATGCCATCGCCGCCGAAAACGTGCGCAAAATCCCGCCCGAGAATCTGGCGCGCTACTGGCTGCTCCAGTCCAAGTCGGCGACGTCGGCCAACGTGCCGTTCCGGGGCAAGAACCTCGATGCGCCGACCTGCGCGGCGGTGGCCTACACCATCGGCAACGACGGCCGCACGCGCGACGTGACGCTGGAAAAAATCGTCCCGGACGGCGACCTGGCCAAGGTGGCCGTGAACGTGGTCAACGAAATGCGCTTCGCGGCCACGCCGAGCAACGCCAGCCGCCTGCCGGTGCGCACCTATGTGGTGATGCCGTTCAACCTGCCCAGCGCGAACTCGACCAGCACCGCCGAACTTGCGAAGCGCGAGCAAGTTCTGGCTGCCTGCAAGCTCACGGGCTACGGGAACGACAACGACGTCGTGATCCCGGTGCGCTGACCGCGCCGGGCATCCAGGCTCGCACCGGATCGCGGCCCGGACTATAATCCGCGCCCCATTCGCCGGCGCAGGCTGCCGGCATCCGCGGAGTCAGCCATGAGCATCGAACAACTCGAATCCATCGCCCAGGCGATGGTCGCGCCCGGCAAGGGCATCATCGCGATCGACGAATCGACCAACACGATCGCCAAGCGTTTCGCCGCGGTGAATGTGCCCAATTCCGAGGAAAACCGCCGCGCCTACCGCGAAATGCTGCTGACCGCGCCGAAGCTGGGCGAGCACATTTCCGGCGCGATCCTGTACGACGAAACCCTGCGCCAGTCGACCAAGGCCGGCGTGCCGTTCACCAAGGTGATGATGGACAACGGCATCCTGCCGGGCATCAAGGTGGACAAGGGTCCGCAGGCGCTGGCCGGTTTCCCCGGCGAAGTCGTCACTGAAGGCCTGGATGGCCTGCGCGAACGCCTGAACGAATATGCGCGCCTCGGCGCCAAGTTCGCCAAGTGGCGCGCCGTCATCACGATTGGCGAGGATGCGCCGTCTGGCTCCTGCATCGAGGCGAACTGCCACGCGCTGGCGCGTTACGCCGCGCTATGCCAGGAAGCCGGCATCGTGCCGATGGTGGAACCCGAAGTGCTGATGGACGGCGACCACGACATCGAGGTTTGCTATGACGTGACCGAAGCGACGCTGCGTTCGCTGTTCGGTGCGCTGTACGAGCAGAACGTGATGCTCGAAGGCACCATCCTCAAGGCCAGCATGGTGATCTCGGGCAAGGGCTGCGCCGAGCAGGCGGACGTGGACGAAGTGGCCGAAGCGACCGTGCGTTGCCTCAAGGCCGCGGTGCCGGCGGCGATTCCGGGCATCGTGTTCCTGTCCGGCGGGCAGAGCGACGAACAGGCCACCGCGCACCTCAATGCGATGAACCAGATCGGCCCGCATGCCTGGCCGTTGTCGTTCTCCTATGGCCGCGCCATGCAGTCGGCGGCGTTGAAACTCTGGGCCAAGGACATGGCCAAGAACTTCGCCGAAGCGCAGAAGACCGTGTCGATGCGCGCGAAGGAAAATGGGCTTGCCGCGCTGGGGCAGTGGCAGAAAGCCGCCTGATCGAACCCACCCGATCGTCTCACGATGCCGGCCTCGCGCCGGCATCGTCGTTTTCGCGTCCTCAATCGACCTCGAACGATTGCAGCCGCACCGGCACGCTCGACAACACGCTGATCGTGCCGCACATGCCGCTGCACGTAGCGCCCGCGCCCGAGCCGGCGATCGTGCCGTGCAGGTCGCAGTGGTAGGTCACTGTGCCGGCGCTGGCGAACGTCACCGTTGCTACCCAGGCATTCGCGCTCGGCGCGCTGTTGCTGCCGCCGCTGCAATCGTTGGAACAATGAAACGCGGTCACGGAGGCGCCGTAGGTGTCCACGTTGTGCACGCCGCCCGCGTTCGTGAATCGCACCGTGTCGTTGACATGAATCGTGAGCGTCGACGGATTGAACGCCAGCGCGGCCTGCCCGGATGAGTTCTGGCCCACGGCGACATCGAAGGTGGCGGCACCGCAATGCGCCGCGATCAGGATCGTAACCGCGGCGGATGCAAGCTGCACGACGCGCATGGCGCACTCCTCGCGAAAGCGTGGGTACACGATCCGCGAGCGGGGGTGGTCCGTCAATCCGACGTTGGACAGGTGTCTTCAGTTTAGCGCGGATTGCGCAAACGCCTTCCTGGCGGTCGCCACGAAATCCGCATCGAGGCCGTCCATCTTTTCCGTTCGCGCGGCGATGCGGCCCTGCGCATCGAGCAGGATCATGATCGATGTATGGTTGAACTCGCCGTCGGGAAGGGCGCGGTACTGGATGTCGAGCACGGCCGCGAGCTGGCGCACGCTCGCCGCGTCCGTGTGCGCGAGCGTCCACGTCGCCGCGTCGAGCTTGCGCTGGCCGAAAACGGCTTTCAGGTGCGTGGGCACGTCGCGCTGCGCGTCGAAGCTGACCATCAGCACGGCCGGTTTGGCCTGGCCATCCGGCGCGATCGCCTTCTGCGTACGCTTGAGCGATTCGATGATAAGGGGACACATGTACTGGCACGAGGTGTAGAACATGCTCACGAGTTGCGGCTTGCCGGCGCGGTCGGCGAGATGGAACGCGCGGCCATCCTGATCGGCCAGCGCGACCGGCAGGCGATACACCGAATCGCCGGGCAATTCGGCGGCGCGGGTTGGCGCGATGCAGGCGAAAACGGCAAGAACGGCGAGAAGTCGTACGAGGATCATGGCGTGTTTCCCGATGCAGTGGGGCGTGCGCAGCGAAAGCCGAGATTGACCGTGGTGTCGGCAGCCTTGAGTGCGGACAGCATGGCCACGCGCATCAGCACGGCATAGTTGTCGCGGTCGCGCAGGTTGAGCGCGCCGGCGCCGCAGAACTTGAGCCGGTCCGGATCGTTCTGGTCGCGGCTGTCGCTGGCCACGAGCAGGGCGTTGAAATCGTCCACCCACTCCCAGACCAGACCGTGCAGGTCGCGGACACCGTAGAAATTCGACACGCCGCCCACGCGCGCGACCGCCGCGTTCGAGGGGCGCGAATACCAGTTGAGGATGCGCTCGCGCCAGGCCGGATCGCTGCGCGCGTCCGCGCGGGTGGCGTCCGCGGCGGCGGCGAATTCCCATTCGTTCCAACTCGGCAGGCGCGCGTTTTCGCTGGCGCAAAACGCCTGCGCGGCGAACCAGCTCACCTGCGTCACCGGCTGATCGGGCGAGGCGTCCGCGCCGAGCACGGTCGCCGATTGCCAGTGCGCGAGGTAGCGCGATTCGGCGAAAATCGACGCGACCTTGCCGCGCTGCCATTGCGGGTGCGTCTTCACGAAGGCGAGGAATTGCGCGTTCGTGACCGGCTCGCGTCGCAACGTGAATGGTGCAACGACGATGTCCGCGGTTTTCGTGTCGGCCGGCAACACGCTGGCGAAGCGTCCGCCGGGCAGCGATGCGTATTCCGCCGCCGGCAGCGAGCCGGTGGCGGACAATAGGGCGAGGGCCAGCAGGATACGCATGGCGTTCAATGCCCTGCTGCGGGCGCAGGGGCGGGTTCGGCGCGCGCCTTGGCGACTTCCGCGGCTTCGATGCGTCCGCCAGGATTGCCCCAGCTGTTGAGCACGAAGGTGAGGATGTTCGCGATCTCGTCGTCGTTGAGCTGGTTCATCGGCGGCATCACCGAGTTGTAGTCCTTGCCGTTGACCTTCACCGGTCCGGTCAGGCCGTGCAGCAGGATGCGGATCGGATGCTTGGGATCTGCTGCGATGAGGCTAGATTTCGCGAGCGGCGGGAACACGCCGGACAGGCCTTCGCCATTGGCCTGGTGGCAGACCGAACAGGTGCCGGTGAACAACTGCTTGCCGGCCTTGATCTGTTCTTCCTTGGTCAGCTTGCCGGCGGCGGCGGCCTTCGTCGCCTGCGTCACAGCGGCGAGGTTCGGCTCGGCGCGGTCGCCCAGATACACCGAATCGACTTCCTTGCCCGAGTACACCGTCTTGTTTTCCGGTCCGTCCACTTTCAGGATCGCCAGCGCGCCCTTGTTGAAGGCGCGGAAGATCGAATGATCGACCAACACGTAGCTGCCCGGCACTTCGGTGTGGAATTCCACCATCGCCGCGCCGCCGGACGGCACCAGCGTGGTCTGCACGTTGTGCTGCTCGACCGTACCGCCTTCCGGACGCACGGTGTCGAAAATCTCGCCGATCACGTGGAAACTGGACACCAGGTTCGGGCCGCCGTTGCCGACGAACAGGCGTACGGTCTCGCCGACTTTGGCGGTCAGCGCCTTGTCGCCGGTGAGCGCACCCTCGCGACCATTGAACAGCACGTAGGTAGGGTGCTCGTCGATGGCTTTTTCCATGTCGAACGGCTGATGGCCTTTCTCGCGGTATTTGCCGGTCGTGTAGAAATCGCCCTGCATCACGTAGTACTCGTGATCGACTGGAGCCAGGCCCTCGGGTGGTTCGATCAGGATCAGCCCGTACATGCCGTTGGCGATGTGCATGCCCACCGGCGCGGTCGCGCAGTGGTAGACATACAAGCCCTGGTTCAACGCCTTGAACGTGAAGCGCGATTCGTGCCCCGGCGCGGTGAAGCTCGACGCCGCGCCCCCGCCCGGTCCGGTGACGCCGTGCAAGTCGATGTTGTGCGGCATCTTGCTGTTCGGGCTGTTCTTCAGGTGGAATTCCACCGTGTCGCCCTGGCGCACGCGGATGAAACTGCCCGGCACAGTGCCGCCGAAGGTCCAGAACGTGTAGGTCACGCCTTCGGAAATCGGCATTTCCTTTTCGATGACTTCGAGTTCCACGATCACCTTGGCCGGATAATTGCGCAGCGTGGGCGCGGGCACGTTCGGTGGGCTGGTCAGCACGGCGTGGATCGGATCGCCGCGCGGCGGGCCAAAGTCGCCGTAGATGTAGTTGCTTGGCGATGTGCCGGCATCGTCGGCGAGCGCCAAGCCAGCGCTGCCGAGCAGCACGGCCGCCATTCCGAAAGCGAACAGACGCGTTTTCATGTGCAAACCCCAGAGGAAATGACCGGATGGCCGATGGCATCATCTAACAACGCCGTGCATTCTGGCGAATTGACTCGGATCAAGCACACATGGACTTTATCGTGCGGTGCAACATCGTCTTGATCCAGGTCAACGCGCGAATGCCGCGCCTGGCGAGACTGGCGTCAACGCGGCGTTGCGCCGCATAAAGAGACGACCATGAACGCC
>Ga0157370_10009006_pt1 | contig 10714 bp, 5 predicted proteins | sample C35metaG_FD_113463 | JGI IMG/M metagenome (GOLD analysis project Ga0157370, IMG submission 113463) | Corn rhizosphere microbial communities from Kellogg Biological Station, Michigan, USA - C3-5 metaG | ecosystem: Host-associated > Plants > Roots > Rhizosphere > Soil | place: USA: Michigan... | reverse complement strand
GATGGTGGTATTATTAGTTTAAATACAAGTTTCACTGGTTCAGGTAATATCCAGGCAAAAGGGCCAACATCTCAAAAACTGGATGATGGTAAGTGGCATGCTATTGCGGTAAGATTTTATAATAGTGGTGCAGACCGTTATGCTAGTATGTTTGTTGATGGTATACCAGCTCAACAACCTGATTTAAAAATCAATGGAAACATAAATAGCATAGCACCTTTGCAGTTTGGGAAATACAGCAGTGTTGATTGTTTTATTACTGAATTTGCGGTTTACAATATAGCCATTCCAAAGGCAGATATTATTGCAGCAAGTAAAAAAACGCCATTAACACCGATTTCTGATCCGTATTATAATAATTTAATCGCTTATTATAAAACCAGCGAAGGTGTTGGAAATGTGTTGAATGATGCCTTAGGTAAATCACCCGCAATGAATTTGGTAGGTACGCCTAATTGGACTAATTATGCCGATATCTCTCCAAATTTATCTCCCGCAATATCTGAAGCAGCATTTAAAGCAGTGCCAAATGGTGTGGATATACCTGTGCTAATCTACAATTGGTTAAATATAGCTGCACCTGCTAAATGGGCATTAATGGGGAAATTTTATGCCCCGGTTGTTTCTTTTCCAACCAACTAATTTAAATGTATATGAAAATTAATCATTTCACTATATCATGCGCTGCAGTTTTATTCTTAAGTCTGACAGCTTGTAAAAAATATGGTTACGATATTCCAGATGGCTATCCGGATAATTCTGAAAATGTAGCTGGAGGTAGTATCGATACCAATATGAAGATCATCGATAAATCGATGTATGCGAAAGCCAGGGTATTTCCAGGTCTGGTAGATCAGTCTGAACCTCGGGTTCAAAATGCCAAGTTTACTTTAGATTTAAATTTCACCGATCAAACGGCCGATAATTTGCGTATTTCGGTAGCACCAGAACCACAGTATAGCACTGGTTATTATGCTGCACCAGGCGAACTGGTTAAGATAGAGGTTCCGGCTGGCATTGAAGGTTTAACGGTTCAGATAGGTGGGCATACCGATAACCTTGCAGGTAAATCGCCGTTATTGCGCGATCCGGTTGTGTATATGCGCCAGCAATTATATGCAGGTGCTAACTATGTACGGAATTTGTATGGTGGTACCATTTACATCCGTGCAGACAGGGCTTATCCAAACCCTGTAGAATTCACCATTACCAATGCCTGTGTTTCTCCCGATTTTATTCTGGGGCAAACTGTTGATGCAGACTGGGTAAATAAAGTAAAGGCATCACAGGTGCCCTGGTTAGAATTGCGTAGCAAACGCGTAATTTTCCTGGTACCGCGAGATAAAATTGTGGCCACATTTACCTCATCAGAGCCCTATACTAACCCAACAGTTGCTTTGGGTAAATGGAACGATGTATTCGATTTGGATTACAACGCCTGGATGGGGTTATCTGATAATGCACCAGATCCAAAAGACAGAAGTCCGCAAGGCCCATGGAGAGGAGTATTGGATATTCAACTATCAGCGGGGTACGGTCACTCAGGTTTTCCTTTTGTTGGCTTAAACGATAGCGAATGGTTTAAAGGTTTTACAAGTCTGAAAAATATTACTACCAGCGACGGGCAATGGGGGTCTTATCACGAGTTTGGCCACAACTGTCAGCAAGGTAAGGTTTGGAGCTGGAGTACGCTGGGCGAAACTACCAACAACTTGTTTAGTTTTAAAGTAGCCAACAGGATAGGAGCAAATTATAACATCCTGCACCCTGCTGTTTCAAGTGGTTTCCCTCAGGCTATTACTTATGCTTCGGGTACAGGAACTAAAAATTTTGATACTGATGGCGCTATGAACGATCCGTTTAAACGGATGACGCCTTTTGTACAGATTTTTGAAAAATATGGTTATGGCGCAATGACATATCTTTATACAGAAGCCCGTCATGCAGCCCGCCTGAATACCAGTGATATTACCATGCACAATTTTGTGTACGAAAAGCTATCTGACTATACCCAAACTGATTTGGCCCCGTTTTTCGATGCCTGGGGTATTAATTATAGTGATGCAGTTGCTGTAAAAATGTCTAATAAATACCCTTTGTTAACTAAACAGATCTGGACTTATAATCCTTTAAATAAAACAGGTGGTACGGGCACAATAATTTATACAACCAGTGTGGTATCAGCAAGTTCTCCTGCACAGGAGGGATCGACTGCTGCTTTGGTAGATAATAATTTAACTACATACTACCATTCGCAGTACTCAAGTCCAACACCTGCTCAGTCATATCCTTTTACCTTCATTTTTAACGCAGGTGCTAATATTCCAATTAAGGGCATGTATTTTAATGGTAGAGCAGGCACCAATAGGGCAGGAGATGCTAAAGACATAGAAATTTTTAGCAGTAGAGATAACATTAACTACACCAGCATTGGTACCACTACTTTGCCTAATACAGCCAATAGGTTCGAATATATTTTTCCAAATGGAAATGTAAATGCCAAATTCTTCAAAGTAATCGTTAAAAACGGATACACCACTAATCCTTATGTGGTATTTGCCGAAATGAATTTAATAAAGCCATAAATTAAAGAGATCATGAAATTAGATAACAAAATTTTTAAAGTCCTTTCATTTGGCCTTTTAAGCATCTTAATTTATTCTGGTTGTAAAAAATATGATAATCCACCGCCAGTATTCGAAGAGTTAAAAAGATCGGTACTTGCGCAACGCAAAGTGATGATTATCAGTATTGACGGTTTAACTGGAGCTGAGCTGCAAGCCATAGCACCAACTAGTATTACAGAGTTACAGAAAAACTCAAAATATAGCTATAACACTTTGAAGACGGCTTCTGATGCTGCAGGGTGGGCATCTATGCTAACAGGTACAGGTTTTGCAAAACATCAAATCAGCGGTGATAATTTCGAGCGGGTAAAAGACCCCAATACTGATGATCATGCGCCGATTGTATCTTATCGTAACGTTTTTGATTATGTAACGCAGTATAAAGCTGTAAAAACAGCCTTAGTTACACCTTGGGCTAATTTGCGCAATTATATGCGTAATGCTGATTTTTCACCTATTGTAACAACGGATCTGGCGGTTAAAGACAGCACGATAAGCATCCTGAATAACCAAGCAGGTTTAGGTACCATAGCGGTTAATTTTAGAGAAGTAGAGGCTGCAGGTGCTAACGGTGGATATTTGGCAAGCAATCCAAATTATAAAAATGCAATAATAAAGGCTGATGAGTATGTTGGCAATATTATGACGGCTTTAAAAGCCAGAAAAAATTATGCAAATGAAGATTGGCTTGTAATAATCACCAGCAATCATGGTGGCAGTAGTGCCAATCCAACCAATGGTTTTACATTATTGTATAATCCTGCCTTTAAACCTTACGAATTAAAGAAAACAGGATTTAATCCGGTTTTATTCAATAACACTACTGGTAGAGCTACTTTAAGTGCTGATAATAATCTTTACGATGCTGGTGAAACAAAAAATTTTACTGTGCAGATGGATGTGAAATTTAATGCTGTACCAAGTGGCTACTCAAGCTTTTTTAGTAAGAGTACTAATCTAAGTGGTTCCTCAATTACAGGTTGGCAATGGGCGCTTTATCCTGGTGGCAAGTGGGTGATTACTACTGGAGGAACTTTAAATGGAGGCGGAGGAAAGCTTGATGTAACATCAACTGATTCTCCTGGAACAGATTGGCATACCTTAACCATGACGGTCGAATACATCAATTCAACAACAAGAAACCTAATCATGTATATAGATGGTAAACGTCAAAATGCAACTGCATTAAATATTAGTGGAAGAAAAAGCTTAAGCACAACAGAAGGATTTAGAGTAGGCCATAGAACTGGTGATAATGATACACCAACATCCTTTTATGGTGCTAATCTAGCTTATTTTAATACTGCATTGAGCGAAGCTATCATAAACAGTAATTTAGGATTAAAAGATATTACCAAGCATACTAATTATGCAAACATTACTGGTTTTTGGCCAATGGACGAAGGTGCAGAGGGAACTTTTTTTAATAAGGCTCCAGGTGGTTATAACATGGCCCTTTCAGGTTTGTATAACTGGACAAATTTGGGTGCTTTGTATCCTCCGGGTACGACTGCTGAACCTGTAACATCAACATTATCTATTCCATCAACAGTGAGTGATGTTTCTGCATTAACCTTATATTGGATGAAAATAAATATTCTTTCTGATTTTGGTTTTGATGGTAAACCCTACCTTAACAAATTTGAAATCGAATTCTTAAAATAGTAGTTAGTTTAGTTAGTGAAACCCTTGCCTCCGGAGGAGGCAAAGGGTTTTTTCTGTTTAAAGGGATTTTATAGCGCATAATTAGTATGATACCTACGCCATAGTATCAAGCAACTCCTAATAACGTAACCGTTCAGTAACATATTTAAAACTCAAACGTTTGCGCTAAAACATTCTTACTATTATCACCCAATCATCCGTAATTTGGATGCACAAAACCTAATATTATACACACACAATGAAGAGAAAACTAACCATTTTATTTACCTCATTATGGATAGCCGGTCAAGTTAGTGCACAACAACTGCCGGCCGAACTGCAAACACCCGAAGTGGTTTCGGTAAACCGTTTGCCCATGCGGGCCTCGGCCTTTGCTTTCGAAAGCCAGGAACTTGCCGCTAAAAGAGCTAAAGAAAAATCGGCCTACTTTTTATCCTTAAACGGAACCTGGAAATTTAACTGGGTAAAAGACCCACATAAACGACCAACAGATTTTTATAAGGTAGATTTCGACGATAAAGGATGGGATAACTTTAAAGTACCTGCAAACTGGGAAGTAAACGGTTATGGTCTGCCTATTTATGTGAATCAGCCATACGAGTTTGCCGGTAGGCAGCTTACAGGTAACCGCATGAATCCGCCTTTCGATATCCCGGAAGACAACAATCCGGTAGGTTCATACCGCAAAAAAATCAATATCCCGGCTAACTGGGGCGATAAGCAGGTATTTATCAGCTTAGGAGCAGTTAAATCGGCCTTTTACATTTGGGTAAATGGCAAAAAAGTAGGTTACAGCGAAGATAGCAAGTTGGCAGCCGAATTTGATATCACCAAATACGTAAAACCTGGCGAAAATACAATCGCATTGCAGGTGTACAGGTGGAGCGATGGCAGTTATTTAGAATGTCAGGATATGTGGCGCATCTCAGGTATCGAGCGGGAAGTGTATCTGTATGCTACTCCTAAATTAGATATCCGCGATTTTAAAGTATCAGGTACGCTCGATGCAAGCTACACCAACGGACTGCTGAATGTTGATTTAGCCGTTCAGAATTACAAAATAGATCAACGCACCAATCACAGCCGCCCGGATAGTTTTTATGTAGCACTCGATCTGGTAGGTGCCAAAGGAAATAACGTGTGGAAAGAAGCGACCAAACTGCAAAAAGTATTGGGTAACTATAAAACAGATCTTAATTTCAAGGCACAGATTAACAATGTTAAAAACTGGTCGGCAGAAGTACCTTATTTATATACCTTATACATCACTTTAAAAGATAAAAACGATAAAGTAATCGAAGTAATTCCACAACGTGTGGGCTTCCGTTCGGTAGAAATTAAGGGCAGCGATTTACTGGTTAACGGTAAGCGCGTCTTCTTGAAAGGTGTAAACAGGCACGAGCACAATGCTACGCAGGGCCATACCTTAACCCATGCCGATATGGAAAAAGATATGGAAATGATGAAAAAGCTGAATGTAAATGCCGTGCGTCATTCACATTACCCGCCCGATCCCTATTGGATGGAACTTTGCGATGAATATGGTTTGTACGTAATTGATGAAGCCAATATCGAATCGCATGGCCGTTATTACAGTCTGGAGACAACTTTAGCCAACGATAAACAATGGCGCGTGCCACATCTTGAGCGCATTACACGAATGTATGAGCGTGATAAAAACCATGCTTCGGTTATTACCTGGTCGTTAGGTAACGAAGCAGGTAATGGCGTTAACTTTTACGAAGCTTACGAATGGTTAAAAGCCAAAGATTTCCGTCCGGTGCAGTACGAAAGGGCAGAAAATGATTTCAATACCGATATGATTGTACCGCAATATCCTTCGCCAAATTATCTGCCCCGTTATTCGAAACAGGAAAAAGAGACGCGTCCGTTTATCATGAGCGAATACGCCCATATTATGGGCAACAGTTTGGGTAATTTTAAAGAATATTGGGATGCCATTGAAAACAATCCAAAATTACAGGGTGGTTTTGTATGGGAATGGATCGATCAGGCCATCGATACTGTTAAAAACGGCAAACGCATTATGGCTTATGGGGGCGATTTCCCTTTAAGTGGCCCGGTTGATGAAAACTTTAGCGATAACGATTTTTGTGTTAAAGGAGTAGTTACCGCTTATCGCGGCATGACCCCAATGGCTGTTGAACTTAAAAAAGTACATCAGTACATTAAAACCACTTTTAATGGTACCAACCAGATTAATGTAAATAACAGCTATTTCTTTAAAGATATCAGCAATGTACAGTTAAACTGGGAGTTAGTAGCAGATGGCAAAGTAGTGCAAAGCGATGTGGTAAATAACCTGAATGTTGGGCCGCGCCAAAGCCAAACGCTAAGCATTCCATTTAATACGAACTATGCAAACGGTAAAGAGTATTTCTTAAATGTACGTTACCGCTTAAAAACAGCTGAACCATTTTTAGAAAAAGGCTACGAAATTGCTTATGAGCAGATTGCTTTGGCAGGAACACCGAAAGCGAATACCTACGCTGCTGGTAAAAAGGCTTTAAAAGTTGAACAAACTGCCGATCGTGCAATGGTTAAAGGCAGCGATTTTACCATTACTTTCGATCTTAAAAAAGGAACATTAATCAGTTATCTGTCTAAAGGTCGCGAGCTATTGGCTAATGGCCCGCAACCGGGTTTTTACCGGGCGCCAACCGATAATGACATTGGTGCAGGTTTGAACACCAGGTTAAGGATGTGGCGCAATGTATATCAGGATAATGATGCCGCCAATATCAAATCTACTGTAAATTCAACAGCTACCGACTTTACACTAACCGTTAAATCATCCCTGTTAAAAGGCGATGCCGAAACCACTCAGCAATTTACGGTTCTGGCCGATGGTACCGTTAAAGTAGATAACCAATTTAAAGCGGTAACAGGAAACTACAAAAGTTTAATGCGTATCGGAAATGATTTGCAATTGAAAAACGAATACAACAATATTCAATGGTATGGCCGTGGTCCGGGCGAAAACTATGTAGATAGAAAAACGGCTTCCTTAATCGGAACCTATCAATCAACCGTTGCCGATCAGTATTTCCCGTATGCCCGTCCGCAGGAGAGTGGTAATAAAACTGAAGTGCGTTGGGTAAATTTCACCGATAAGGCCGGCAAAGGTTTACGTTTCGAGTTTGCCGATCAGTTATTGAGCTTTAATGCACTGCCTTACGCAGTTGAAGATTTAGATCCTGAGGCAGAGAAAAAACAATACCACTCAGGCGAACTGGTAAAGCGTAATCAGATTTATGTACACATGGATTTACAGCAGCTGGGTGTACAGGGAATTGATAGCTGGGGCTCTATGCCATTAATCCAGTACCAGATTCCTTTCAAAGATTACAATTACAGCTACTACATTAAACCTATTAAGTAACATAGATGGTCGTCATTCCCAACTTGATCCGATAGCTATCGGATGGGAATCTTAAAGCATTAGTATTAAGATTCCTATCTGTGTGAGAATGACGACTGTTCTTTTTTAATGAAATGATGAACGCGCTATCCAAAGAAAATATGAGATTTATCAAAATCTGTTTTACCTTATTGTTATTTGTCCAAATCAGTTTTGCACAAGAAACAAAATTAGCAGCAACACCGCCCATGGGCTGGATGAGCTGGAATATCATGTCAGAAAACCCGAACGAAAAAGATATTAAAGCAATGGCCGATGCGATGGTAACCAGCGGAATGGTTAAAGCAGGTTATCAATATATCTTTTTAGATGATTGCTGGCAGGGCGGTCGCGATAATAAAAACAACATCATAGCCGATGCTAAGAAATTCCCTTCAGGCATTAAAGCACTGGCTGATTATCTGCACGATAAAGGGATGAAACTAGGCATTTATTCAGATGCCGCTCCTTTAACCTGTGGAGGTTATACCGCTAGTTTAAATTTCGAAGACCAGGATGCCAAAACCTTTGCATCGTGGGGAATCGATTACCTGAAATACGACTATTGCAACGCACCGGAGGATGTAGAAACCGCGAAGAAACGTTATGGTAAAATCGCCCAGGCTTTACGCAAATCGGACAGGGATATCATATTGGGCATTTGCGAATGGGGCCCACGCGAACCCTGGAACTGGGGCGCACAGGTTGGCGGACAAAGCTGGCGTACCACTTACGATATCAGGGATAAATGGCTGGATACCGAAGGTAAAGGCGGTGTGGGGATTTATAACGTGGTTGATAAAATGGCGGGATTAGCCAGCTTTTCAGGTCCGGGTAAGTGGAACGACGGCGACATGCTGGTAGCGGGTTTGCACGGCACCAAAGGGCCTTCCGCTGCTTTTAATGGCGTGGGTTGCACAAAGGCCGAGTACCAGAGCCAGATGAGTTTATACAGCATGCTCAACTCGCCACTGTATGCCAGTTGCGATATCCGCAAAATGGACAATGAAGCGAAGGCTATTTTCACCAATACCGAAGTTATTGCTTTAAACCAGGATGCTTTGGGCAAACAGGCCGAACGTAAAATTAAAACCGATACCTGGGATATTTTCGTGCGTCCTTTGGCCAATGGCGATTTCGCCATCGCTGTTTTAAACAAATCGGGCTCAACACAAAATGCCAAAGTAAACTTTGCAGAACTGGGCCTGGCTGATAAATATGAGATTAAAGATTTGTGGCAACACAAAATTATTGGCAAAAATAACAGGTGGACAGGTGAGGTAACTGCTCACGAAACCAAAGTTTTCCGCTTGAAAAAAGTATAACCAACCTCAAAATACCAAACCATCCAAACTAAAACACAATGAACCAAACAACAATCAAATCAGCGTTAGCACTTGCACTTATGGCAGGTGGTTTAAATGCGTTTGCCCAGGATGCAGCCAAAGATCCGGCAACTATTGTTATTTCGCCCGAGCATACACTCGCTAAAACAGATACAGAGTTTAGAAAAGCGATAGCCAAATGGAGCGATGAAACACTAAAAAGTACCGATTATAAAAGCATTAAAGCACAGCCCTCTGCTAATATTTTTCCGGGTGCCGTTAAAGAAGGCTTCCAGTTTATCAATAAAACAGTAAGTATCGAGCATAAAAAAATGGCCGATAGTCTGGTGTCAATTGTATCAACGCTGGGTTACTCGGGTTACGATAATGCCACCATGTACAGCACGGGTTTATATGCCAAGGCTGGCGAATATATTGAAATTGATGTGCCTAAAAATGCCGATGTAAGTGAACTTGAAGTGCAGATTGGCGCACACAGCGACCGACTGAATTATTGGGTTGCCGGCAAGGAAGATTGGCGCAGGATGCCGATTATTACCAAAAAACAAAAACTGGTAGCGGGCAAAAACAGGTTGGCTTCACCTTTTGGCGGTTTAATTTATATTGATGTTAAACCGCAGTCTGCCAGCAGAAAAATTGATTTCAAAATTAGTCATGCGGTAGCAGCACCACTTTTTATTTTGGGCAAAAGCACGCAAAGCGATTGGGAAAACCAGTTGAAGAACAATAAAGCGCCATGGGGGGAAATGGCTACTGAAAATGTAATTTTAACCCTGCCGGATAGTGTTTTGCAAACCATTAAAAAACCTGAAGAAGTACTTAAATTGTGGGATTTGGTAGTATTGGGTGAACTCGATCTGGCCAATATGCCTGCTCCGTTTTACCGTGCACAACGCATGGTTCCCGATGAGCATATTGGGGGCGGTTATATGCATAGTGGTTATCCGATTATGATTCACCATTCGCCTTCGAGACACATGGTTTCTAACGAAATTATGGCTAATCCCGAGTTGTTGATGAAACCTAGTAAAGGTGGCGCAAACTGGGGCTTTTTCCACGAAATAGGGCATAACATGCAAAACTTAAACTGGGTTTTTGGTGGCACTACCGAAGTGAGCAACAACTTCTTTTCGCTTTATATGTTCGATAGGTTAATGGGTGGGAGAGACGATTCGCACACAGGTGTATCGAGTGCAAACACACAGAAAATGATGAAAAAATATTTTGCAGAAGGAGCCAGCTACGAAAAATGGAAAAAAGATCCTTTCTTAGGCTTAATCATGTTCCGTCAGATGCAGGAAGGATTTGGCTGGGAAAGCTTTAAATCTTTCTTTAAAGAATATCAAAAAATCGGACCAGCTATAGGCGAGCTTAACGATCAGCAGAAGCGCGATTTATGGGTAAAAACCTATTCGAACATCGTGAAACGCAACCTTGCGCCATTTTTTAATACCTGGGGAGTTGATATTAGTGAGCTGACCCAGAAAGAACTGGCAGGTTTGCCAGCCTGGAAACCTTTCAATTTTCCACCGGTAAACTAAGTTTAAAAGCTATTCAATCAAAAATAAATTAACGGGCATGGCTTTAAGCGAAAAAATAACATCGAAAACAAAAGAGCTGAAAATTTATGAGGTTAATCCCATCATTTTTTATTC
>Ga0157370_10009005_pt1 | contig 10714 bp, 4 predicted proteins | sample C35metaG_FD_113463 | JGI IMG/M metagenome (GOLD analysis project Ga0157370, IMG submission 113463) | Corn rhizosphere microbial communities from Kellogg Biological Station, Michigan, USA - C3-5 metaG | ecosystem: Host-associated > Plants > Roots > Rhizosphere > Soil | place: USA: Michigan... | reverse complement strand
CGCCAAGGGACTTTCCGCCAAGCAAGTCAAGCGAGTTGCCGTCCCGGCCCGCGCCTGATTCATAAACTCTCGACGTGAAACTGAACGGATTCAGTTGTTCTCATCGCCTCGCGGCATAGTTTCGCTCAGCGAGAATTCCGCGCCTCCATATTCCACCGAAACTTTGCAGCCATCAGTTGTTGATGATGGTGGAGGCATTGCATGCGCCAGGGCAAAGACGGGAAATCGCGGCGGGAATTCCTGCTCGCCCAATTGGAGAACTACCGGACCGATCGCCAGGAATGTCCGCCGAGCCAGCGGGAAGAATTTGATATCCGAATTCGAAGTTGTATGGCACAACTGAGTCAACTCGAAGACGCCGAACACGATGAAGTTGACGAGCCGATTGAAGCTCCGGTTATTCCCACATTTGAGTAAGGGCTCGTTTCAAAGAATTGCCGAGCATTACGGCATCGCCAGATTTGAAAACTCGAAAGGCACCGAAACCGGAGTGGTCGAGGTGGGGATTTCCCAAATCAATTTGGACGGGGCCTTCGACTCATGGCCATCGGGGCTCGCCAGTGGCGCGAGGGTCAGAGTCATTTCTGTGCCCGTATTGCTCGTCCGGCTGCTCATGCCCTGGTATTCAAACGCCTGTCCAGCCGCATCGTAGATCTTCATCTGTCGGTAGATGCTTTGCTGCATTGATTCCCATTGATCTCCGCCGGCCGGGTGGGATATGGAGATATTCACCTCGTATCCGTTCCCGCTTTTCTTAATTTCGTGAAGCGTGATCGACAGTCCGCCGATCGTCCTGGTCTCATCGTGCGCGGAGAGAATATTGGGAATTTCCAATCGTTGGCTTCCGGTTTCGATAATGAAATTCGCTTCACCTTTGAGATGCGCAATGTGAATTCCCGGATGGGCGGGATATCGCATGGGAGCTGTCATGTTCCATGCATTAGTCCCGACTCCATAGACACTGCGAGTCTGAGCGACGTCCGGCAGCAGTGAATTGCCGCGGTCATCGGTAGCTTGCGAAAGACTTACCGTAGATGCCTCCAGTACCTTCAACTTCGGCTCCGCATAGATCGCCAGTTGAATGGAAAAGTCAGATCGAACTGCATTATTCCCCAGGGCAATGCTCTGGGAATGATTGATGCGCGTTGCCAGCACAAGAAATGGTCCTTCGACGATTGAAGGCCCCATTGCCGAAAAGCCCGCGCCGCGCATCAGGCGGAGGCCTTCACCGTAATGGTTCAAGGTGACGCCGGTGCTGGCGGAAATCTGGCTGAGGGCCTTCCAGAATGGCTCGTGCTCGATGTCGAGCGTCACCTCGGGCCATTTCTGCTGCTCCCAGAGGTTCTCTGGAAACACCTTGAGATCCGCGAAACACTGCCGGTTGAGCTGCTCGAAAACTTCCTTCGGCGACGCGTTCTTCAGATGAATCGTGATGTAGGACGGGCCGAGGATTCGGTCGCGGTTGATCCGGTCGCGCGCCGTCGTCAATGCGCCGCGCACTTCGGCATCATTCTCCTTGGTTAGTGCGGTCTGAATCATCGGAAGGGCGGCGGGGCCTAACTGAACAATGCTTTCCTGCGCCCGCTGGCGCACCGCCCATGTATCACTCGCCAGATCGGTCAATAGCTTCTGCTGGAGGGCCGGAGTCAGTTCCGTCGCGCTAGGATGAACCGCCTGGGTCGACGACGGCTGCGTGGCCGGCTTAGTTGCGGGAGCGGTGGCGGCACGGCCTCCCACCGCTGCGCTCAGGAAGATACCGATCGCTGCGCCAATGCCGAGTTTTCTTTGAAATTGCCGCACTAATGCGGATTGTATACGAAGGCAAGCCTGCTTCGTCTCGTCTGAAAACATCATCTATCAATACGCTGGCACATGTGCCAAGTTGCAGGATAAAGCAAAGCGGAGCGCTCGTTGAGCGCTCCGCTGCACAATCCACTTTGTCAAACAGACTTCTAGGCTCCAGTAATGATGCTGCCCAGCGTCTGGCCCTTGATCTTCCTGGTCTTGATTAGGTGGGCCTTCACAGTCGAATTGGCTTGAACGTCGCCGTTCACCAGCAATGCAGTGAGCGTGTTGGTGACGTCGATAGTCGTGCCAGATGTGATCGACCCGCCGACCTTGAGCATCTTCAAGTTACCTTGAATGGTCGTCGAGGTGTTCATGTTCCCGGCCACCTGAATCTTCCCGACGCTGCCATGCACTAGGATCGACTGACCCGGCGTGCCGAGGTCACCCAGAGAAATCAGGTTCTGAAGATTTCCGTCGATCGTCAGGTTGCCGGTATTGAGCGAACCCGCCTGGATCTTGGTGATGTTGGCGGCATCGATAGTGCCGGTCAGGCTTCCGCCGACCATCAGCGTGCCGATCTTCTTCTGGGCCTTGATGGTGCCGTCCAGGTTGCCTTTCACATGCACGGTGCCAATGTTGCCGTTGCGTCCCTTGGCAAAAATGAGTGAGCCGTTGTCTAGGTTGCCGTTGATGTTGAGCTTGCTGATTCGACCCGACAGCTCCATGTCGAGGCGCGACACATCGCCGTTGAACTGAAGTCTCTTGATCGTGCCGGTGATGACTGAAAGGCCATCCACCACGCCAACGCTGGTCATCGTACCGATGCTATTGCCGAAATTAATGACGTCGGCAAAGCCAGTTGATTGGTTCAGGCTCGACGCCGCCAAACTCACGTCGCTGCTGGTCCGGAAGGAAAATGCTCGGATCGAATTCAAATCGCGTTCACCGAGGATGATGGTATTCTCGATGATCCCACCATCGGTTTCCGAACTGGTCGTGGTTGATGCATTGGTCCCCAGGTAAATGTCGATATCGGTCAGGAAATTGGGAGCAAATCCAAAGTTATTATCCCAGGCCGACGTTTCGCTCTGGCGCACATCGGGAGAGAAGTTGCTGGTTGGAATCTGCTGGCCATTCTGTGTGGCAGTGACCGATCCGATTGAGATTCCAACCTGAATGTAAACGGCACGCAAACCGTAGCCATCGGCCTTGATGGAGTTGATGCTGCCGTCAGCCTGATCGGCGATAACGCTGTCAAAGATGCCAAAGCCGCCATTTACACTGATCGATCCCACATGATCAGCCTGCATGGCCCATCCGATGATGCCGCCATTTCCCGAAACGGTAATGCTACCCCAATCGAGAATGGCCGTATTCTGCGGTTCAGCCGGACTGGCGACTATTCGCGGCACCGGAATCTCAATGAACAAGTTCTGATTACCAGCGCCCGGCGTGGCAAAGTCAGCATTAATAATTGAACCATTGTGGAGCGTCACCGAGTCCACTCCCAGACCAGCAATCACATTGCCACGAATATTAGCGCCGGTTCCGCTAATGGACCCAACTCGTCCATCGACAAAGATCCCGCCCAAGCCAACGGTTCCAGAGCCCGTCGGGGCGAGTCCGCCACCGATCTGGATCGAACCGATATTTCCGGCATTGGCCGGCGATTGCAAGCCAAACCGGTTCTGAGCAACCGGCAGGCCCAGGTTGTATGCGACAACCGGTGCAACGATTCCCTGGCCCGGCGTATTGCCGTCGGCAATCACCTGGCCAATGCTGCCATTCACCATGATGTTGCCGATGACCGGCGCTTCAACCGACAAGAGGTTCCCGCCCATAATCACGATGCCGATGCGCTGCTTCACAAAGGGGTACAGATTCCCAAAGAAGTGGTTGGCCGTGAGATCCGCATCCACCGGATAAGTTTCAAGGGAAGTCGCGGTCAATGCATTTGCGGCGGTGATGATCTGCATGGGGTTCACCGCCGCTGGCGTATGCTGCTTGGCCACGCCGATCGACCCGGTGCTGAAAAGCCGGCCCACCGACTGAGCCAGGAGACTCACCAGCTCGCCACCCGTGGTGTTGGTGATTTCGGTGGCGTTACCAAACGTTGTGCCGGAGTTGACGACGATGATGTCGAACACATCGACGCTGCCTGGACCACTGATGTGGACGAACAGCGGATTTCCGCCGGTGGCGGCAGTGAGGCCCGGCGACCCGCCCGGACCGGACGTGGTCGGCGGCGGCGTGGTAAAGACGCTTCCTGTCCCAGTGGTGGCTGTTGTAGTCCCACCCGAAACTGTAACCGTTGTTCCCGTTGATCCGGTCGCGGTAGCGGCTGGGGCCGCGGGCTGCGTTTGCTGCGTTGGGGGAACCTTGATGGTCCCCAGCGCCTTGGCAGTCCCTTGTGGCGTAACCACCGTGCCGTTCACGACGGCGGTGCCAGCACCTTGAATTTCAATGCGGCCGATTTCGGCCGTTTGTCCGGGCACATCACCGGTGCTGGTAACGGTCAGGCTCCCGCTGCTGGTGACGTCAATGATGACGCTGCCGCCGCTGCCTTCGATTGGATAGGTCGTTAACGTAAGCGACGCCGGATTGAACTGATTGAATGCCGGGCTGGTTTCGTCCGTGGTGCCTGCGACGAATGCCGGATTGGGGACGTCACCTTCTGGCGTAATGTGAACCAGGGACCCTGAATCATCGACAATTGTCGCCGAAACGCCCGGGCTGTACGTCGTCACATCGTTGGTGCCACCGCCGAAGATTTGATCTCGGTAAACCTGTCCACCCACCCGAATATATCGAACGTTGCCGCCGGGCCCGGTCGAAATCTGAGGACCACCTTCATCGAGGCTGCCAAAATCTCCAACACAGTCAATGAGATCGATAATGCCATCGTCTCCCACGTTATCGGCGTTAACATGAATTACAGTGGGGGACTTGACGTTGAAATCTCCAACGCGCATCGTCCCAATTCCCTGATTGGTAAAAAGTGAGCCAGTGAAGGCGCCCGCGCAGTTGATCAATTGGAAATCCCCGCCGATCGGATTCAGCGGGACGGTAGCACGGGTGATGGGATCAGTCAGGGGAAAATCTTCATTGATCACCATCACGTTAGCCACGCTGCTGCCGTACGCGTTGAGCAAACCGACAGTGCCATTGGGACACTGGATCTCCATGCCGACACCAGTTTCTATATTCGTAGTCCTGGTGGTAACGGCACCGGTGCCTCCAGTCGTTGTTCCCGTAGTTGTCCCAGTGATCGTCGTAGTAGTGGTCGAACCAGGAGGGCCATAAGTTCCCGTCGCGGTGCCGCGATTGCCCGGCGGCGAGTCGAAGCCAACGCCTATTGAGGACGCCTCGATGACTCGCAGGTTTCCAAAAGGAACATCCAGGCTGTCGGGAACGACATTGCTACCATCGGGCAGGATGCCCATCGAAAGAAGCGTACCACCAGTCTCGACCGCGCCAAAATCACCGTGTTGAGCCATTATTCCGCGATCCAGGAATGAGCCGAGGGTTTCGATGCCGCCGATCGCAAGATCGCCGACATTTGAAATCCTGAGTGTGTAGCTGGCAGTTATGAAATCGCCATCGGAATCTAGGAAGTTCCGGGAAAGCGGCGACGTCATCGCGAAACGATAGATCCCGGGCCGGTCTGCGGTGAAGCGGAAGGGCAAGCCGGAAGTCGCCGATGGCAACACATCGTTGTTGTCGGTGGCGATCAGGCGGTCATCAGGATCAAACACTCCGACCTGGAGACTCGAGGTACCCAAGCCGCCTGGTCCGGTCAGTTGAACCGTAATCGTTTGCCCCGCCAGAAGCGGCACACCATAATAATCCACATTATCGCCGCGTCCTTGAGTCCGGCCTGTGACGATGTCTTCAGAGCCAGGCCCATTCGGGACAGTGGGCAGAGAAGCAAGGATTTCAGCCGTTTGGAACGTGTCATTGCTGAAAAAGGCATTGCCGCCCATTTGGACATCGTCCCAGGCGCTTAAGCCGCCGAATTGTCCGGGGAGCGCCCCGGGGCCGCCTCCTCGTGCATTGGCCTCCTGCGCCGTCGGGATGTATTCGGCTTCGTTGTAGGAGTTGGGAAGGAAGGTGGTTGTGGCGCTCGTTGCAGTGTGGGCAACTACGAAGTTTCCTATCATCGAACCGCCAACGCGGATCTGGCCCAGCGTCCCACCGACATACATGTTGAAGCCGGTATCGTAGGTTGGCCCATCGAGGGGCGGACCACTGCTCGTTGTTGTTCCAGTCCCAGTATTTGTTCCACTGCCCGACGTTGTATCCAAAGTGGAGCTGCTCTGGTCAGCGCCGTAGGTGGGGTCAGTTCCGACAGGCCCCAGGACATAAAGATTGCGGATGTCGCCATCGACCAGGAAATTGATACCCGAGTTGTCGAACACACCGTTTGAAGAGGTACCGAAGGTACCGCTCGTCGCATCGCCGGTGATCAGCCAGCCGCAATAGAACTGGTCGATGGAGCCATGGATGAGCACCTGCCCCATGATCGTTCCGCCGAAGAGGAACTTGCCCATCACATTACCCGATGCGAGAACAAAGCCGGCTTCGACCTGAGTGCCGGGGCCCCCGGGGTAAACACCATGAATACTATCGAGGGTTCCGCTGAGAATAGGAACGTCGCCGGACGTGGTGATATTCTGAAGTTGAATAGTTTTGGCGCCCAGTAAGACAGCGCCACTGTTTTGCGGAGCGCTTACTTCGTTGACCGTGTTTCGAATACGAACACTGCCAACACTTCCCTGAAACGGAAGCATCGGACGCGGCGTGGCGGGCGGCAGGGGCGTGGTGGCAACGGAAATCCCGCCTGTGCGATCCGATTGCGAAACATAGATTGAAAACAACGTGGTGGTCGGCGTTCGATTGATCGGCGACACGATAAACAGATCGTGCGTAATCAGATCGGTGCCAATGAGTGCGCCCTGCGTGCCAGTAAAAAAGTCCGTAATATTCGGATCGAAAGTGAGGTCGCCCGGGCTGGTTTCAGTTGTACCGGTCTGTGTAGTACCGTTTGCAAGATTGATCGCTTGAGTATTGAGCCCTCCGAAGCTGACGACAGTGCCAACGATCCCGCCGCCGCCATTGGGACCAACCGTGATCTGAACTTCCTGACCCGAAGAAATCCCAACGCCGCCATTCCCGCCAGCGACACCGCCCACGCCCTGTCCAGTCACACCATAAAAGACGGTGTCTTCCTGGTTCGGATTATCTCCGCGTATGGCGAGGCCAACGAGCGGGATGCCGCCGGTGTTGACTGCAGCCTGCTCGCTCCATGTGTCGGTGTTCCCGAGATTAATCGTGGCGAGCTGCGAATTGGCGCCGATATTCAATGCCGCAACCAGCCGCGCCGTCGCACCGCTGGTCTGATCGAAGACGATTCCGCCGACGTTGGTGGCTGCTGCGCCACGCGATTGGAACGTGCCCGGAATCGCGCGCAACGATCCGCCAATATCCGACGAGTTCACATCGATGGTAAAGAGCACTGGCGTATTGTTGACGCCGCCGGTCGCGACAAAATAGAGCAGGCCATTAATCGGATTAAATGCCGCGGCAGTTGCGCCCGTGATCTGGGGCGGCGCATTGTTGGCGCCGCCAGAGAATGCCGAGAAGACAGAAGCTGCCGTCAAGGCCTGGGTATGGACTTCAGCAACGACAGTCCCTGCCGCGTTGCGCGCATCAATTTGAACGATTTGCAGGAGGTTGGGTGGAGTGGTGTTATTTCCACCGGTGCCGCCCGTATTTTGCGGGATGACGACGTTTATGCCGTAAAGCTGTCCCGTCGGGCTGGTGGCCAACGCGCCGATGGTTCCGTTGACGTTTCCATTTGCGTCAAACGGGTCGGTGATCGCAATAGTTCCGATGACGTGTACGCCTGCCGGCTGCGTAAGGCCGCCGTTCAACTGCTGAACGGGATTGGCGAGGTTGCTGGGGTCATACAACGCGCCAGGGAGGTCAATCAGCGTGAGGTGATTGTTGCCTCGATCAACCGATGCGCCAATCAGTTCCGCCGTGATGTTACCGGTTGCGGTGACGCGATCCACGGCGCCATTGATGTCAAGATATTCAAAGGTCTGGCCACCATGAATGGTGGTCAGTAGGCGTCTCGGCTCAAGCGCCTCGATGTCCTTCTCGAAAATAAAGCGATTGAACTTCTTGCGCTGCTTCGATCCGCGGAACGGGTTACGCAGAGGCATTGCGTGTTCTACTCCCCAGCCGCCGCCAAGTCGGGCCAATGGTGTCAAATAAGCGGGGCGGCTGTAAAAAAACGGTGGTGGTTGAGGGGGGCGTTTCCGGCGCGCTCCATTGCTTTTAGGTTAACGCTCGACCCACAGCCTCATAAACAACATCAAAGCCAGGCAGGGTGCGTCCTCCGGGAGGCGGAGGGCCGCGCCCTCCACAGGCGAAGCGTCCGAGCGTCTCTATCCAACGCACGGCCGGAGTCATCGAACGGGCTCAGACGTTATCGCGATGTGATGATGTTGTCAAAGGAAAACTCTACGCAAGACATCATCTGTAACGACCGGGCCGACAAAATCGGACGCAAGGAATAACAGGACGGCAACGCCAGACGTTATCGGCACTTGGAACATAAGGGCCGGCCCCTATGGTCCGCGCAAAAATAGCTCGATTGGAGCGCGGATGCCCCTGCGTTGAGGGGCTTCAATGACTCTTGAAAAATGCTTCGCTCCCATTGCTCGAGTTTAGCCGCCCGGCTTGTCGGGCGCTCTCCTGCATTGCGATCGGAGCAGCGCCCGACAAGCCGGGCGGCTAAACTCGGCTGACCACGCAGCACCACTGTCGTTACTTCGCGCCGGCCAACGCAGCCCGTTTCTCCGCAATTTGCTTGAGCAAAGCCTTCTGCGGATCGGCAAACTTTGCGGTGCCTTCGCGCATCAGCGTTTCTTCCAGCTTGCCCATGTCCACCTTCTGGTCGATCTCCTTCAAAACCGCGTCGCTCGGCATCTGATCGACCTTCCGCGTATAAGTTTTGCCCAGCTTCTCGACCGCTTCATTGGTGGCGGGGGGATTGGTCTGGATATCGCTCCCGGCCAGGGCTTCCACATATTTATCCGGCGACTCTTTGGGATTCTTGGTGCCGGTGCTGGCGAAGATGATTTCCTGCTGGAGCCGAAGCTTTTTATCCTTCCAAAACTGTTGGTTGTCCTTCCACATCCGCTTGGCATTGACGATGCCGACCATGCCCTGCGCCGCCGGGCTGAGGTCGGGGATGGCTTTGGCGGTGTAAACATCCACGCGGGAGATGAAAATACTGTAGACGCTCTTGAATGAGTCGAGGCCCCCGGCTCGGCGTTGGGCGCCGCGCCAGATCGCTTCGCGCGCCGCCCGGTATTGGCGCTCCGTAAAAATCAAGGTGACGTTGAGCGTCACGCCTGCCGCCGCAAGGTCTTCCAGGGCGGCAAGTCCGTAAGTCGTTGCCGGCACCTTGATCATCCGGTTCTTGTGCCCGGCCGACCATTGCTTCCCAAGTTCGACATATTTCTTAACCGCGACATCCTTCGCCGGAAGGTTCTTCACGTCCTCCAGCAAAGGATCGAGTTCGAAGCTGACGTAGCCGTCGTTGCCGCGCGTTTGTTCCCAGGCGGGAAAGAACACCTGCTGGGCATCGCGCACGAGCTGATCGTCGAGCTTCCAGGCGATCGCCGAATCGTCCATGCCCTTGTCGGCCATCTCAGTAATCGTCTGGTCGTAATGGCCCGCCTTGATGATGTCGGCGATGATGATTGGGTTCGACGTCGCACCGGTTGCGCCCAGTGCACGGAATTTCTTCACCTCCGCCGGATCGACCGAATCGAGCCAGACTTTAGTTCCGGTGGCAATCAACGATCGCAGTGACATGGGTAGTTCCTTTTTCAAAAGGTTCGCGGATGACCTGATCCATCATAGTGCGAGCCGCCTCACTGTACACTTGGAGGCGCTATGGTGCACCATGTGGTCCAGCATCAGCCGCGCCGCCTCGCATCTGCCAGCCGCGTGCCACCCACGGCGCCACAACAGATTGAACGAATTCGCGCGTCTGCTCTCCATCCAGCGAAATCTCGAGCCGATCACCCGTTTTATGGAATGAAAGCAGCGCCACGGCTTTGTTCACGTCGAAGGGCAGACTCCAGTCCGAAGCATGAGACTTGAGCACCGCTTCGCAATTGCGCGCCAGCTTCAGAAGATCTTCAGCGGCCTTCGCATCGCGCGCCTGAATCGTCAGCTTAAATCGCGGCGCTGCGGGAACCGAGATTGAAACCGCCATCCAGCGAAGCCCTTCCGTCACCACGGTCACCGGCTGCCCACCCAGTTCGTCGGGAAGCGTCGCCGAGGCGCCCTGGAGCATTTGCCGAGGCGTGTCGCCTGGACAGAATGCGAATCGAAGCGGAGCGGATGCGCCATCGGCCAGCGCATGAAGCACATCGGGGTCGGGTTTGGAAGAAAGCTCCTTGCTGAGCCGATCTAACGTTGGCTTGCCGCCGGCGACCACGAACTGGCCGATCCGTCTGGCGCCAAAGTGCTCATTCTTCTCGGGCGATGCATTGAAAAGCGCAATTAAAGTAGAACCATCCGAACCGCGCGGCACTGGAATAACGACAAACGGAGGCATCTCCGGCACATCTTCGAGGCTGAAAACCACATAGAGCCGCTCTCCCCCGGCTTGAGTGATTCCATTAGCCCATTTCCGCGCGGTCGCAAACATTTTCTTGATATCCTCGGGCGACGGCGGGGGGAGAACCTGATCGTGGCGCGCCTTGTCTTGATTGGAGCCCATCGCGTCAACGAAGTACCTCTCCCAGCCATCGACATCGAGCGTTTTCAAATCGACCGCGGCAACACCCAGCAGGTCGTCGCCAAGAAATGGCTGAACTTCCGCATCTTTGGTGATGCCGTT
>Ga0157370_10009004_pt1 | contig 10715 bp, 8 predicted proteins | sample C35metaG_FD_113463 | JGI IMG/M metagenome (GOLD analysis project Ga0157370, IMG submission 113463) | Corn rhizosphere microbial communities from Kellogg Biological Station, Michigan, USA - C3-5 metaG | ecosystem: Host-associated > Plants > Roots > Rhizosphere > Soil | place: USA: Michigan... | reverse complement strand
TACAAGAGCGCCGCCGAGGCCGCGCGGCGCTTCGCCAACGAGGAGCCGGGGAACATCTATTCCCGGTTCACCAACCCGACGGTCACCATGTTCCAGGATCGCCTCGCCGCGCTCGAGGGCGCGCAGGCGTGCGTCGCCACGGCGACGGGCATGGCCGCGGTCGCGACGACGGCTCTGGGCCTCCTCAAATCGGGCGACCACATCATCGCGGCGCGCGGCGTGTTCGGCACCGTCGTCCCGCTCTTCGACCAGATCCTCGCCCGCCTCGGCATCTCCACCACGTGGGTCGACCTGCCGGACCTCGGCCAGTGGAAGAAGGCGCTGCGCCCCGCGACGCGCCTGCTCTTCGTCGAGACGCCTTCCAACCCCGTGTGCGAGGTGGCGGACATCGCCGGGCTCGCGGAGATCTCGAGGAAGGCGGGCGCGATCCTCGCGGTGGACAACTGCATGTGCACGCCGGTGCTGCAGCGCCCGATCGGGCTGGGCGCCGATCTCGTGATCCACTCGGCGACCAAGTACATCGACGGGCAGGGACGCGTGCTCGCGGGTGCCATCGCGGGACGCGCGGACCTCGTGAGCGGGCCGATCTTCGGCTTCGTGCGCACCGCGGGCCCGGCGATCTCGCCGTTCAACGCGTGGGTGTGCCTGAAGGGCCTGGAGACGCTGCCGATCCGCATGCGCGCGCAGTCGGCGAACGCGCTCGCGATCGCGCGCTGGCTCGAGGCGCATCCCGCGGTCGAGCGGGTGCACTATCCGGGGCTGGAATCGCACCCGCAGCACGCGCTCGCCATGCGCCAGCAATCGTCGGGCGGGGCGCTCCTCTCGTTCGTGGTGAAGGGCGGCCGCGAGGCGGCGTGGCGCGTGATCGATGCCGTGCGCACGATCTCCATCACCGCGAACTTCGGCGATGTGAAGAGCACCGTCTGCCATCCCGCCACGACGACGCACGGCCGGATCCCGGCCGCGGAGCGCGAGAAGGCCGGCATCGTCGAGGGGCTGTTGCGCCTGGGCGTGGGGCTCGAGGATCCGTCCGACGTGATGGCCGACCTCGCGCGCGGGCTGGGGCCGCGATAAGCCATGGCGGCGAGCGCGCACGTCTTCCTGATGTGCCCGCCCGAATACTTCAACGTCGCCTACATCATCAACCCGTGGATGCACGGGAACCTGAAGCGCATCGACAACGCGGTCGCGAAGCAGCAATGGCGCGCGCTCTACGACGCGCTCACGGACCGCGCCACGGTGCGCCTGGTGCATGCGCAGCCCGGGTCTCCCGACATGGTCTTCACCGCGAACGCCGGGCTCGTGAAGGGGCGCAAGTTCGTGGCCTCGCGCTTCCGTTATCCGGAGCGCCAGTACGAGGAGCCGTACTTCGCCGACTGGTTCATGGACCGCGGCTACGAGGTGTCCCTCATGCCGCGCGATTGTCCCTTCGAGGGCGCCGGCGACGCGCTCTTCGATCGCGGCGGGCCGCTCCTCTGGATGGCGCACGGCCATCGCTCGATCGAGGGCGCGCGCAAGGTGCTCGAGGATCGGCTGGGCGTCGACATCGCGCTGCTTCGCCTCGTCGACAGCCGCTTCTACCACCTCGACACCTGCTTCTGCCCGCTCGAGGGCGGCTACCTGCTCTATTACGCGCCGGCGTTCGACGACGATTCGCGCGCCGAGATCGAGCGGCGCGTGCCCGCGTCCAGGCGCATCGCCGTGGCCGAGGAGGACGCCCTGGCGTTCGCGTGCAACGCCGTGGGCATCGATACGACCGTGGTCGTGAACCGTGCGACGCCGGCGCTCGTGCGGGCGCTCGCGGACAAGGGCTTCGGCGTGGTGCAGACGCCGCTCTCGGAATTCATGAAGGCGGGCGGCAGCGCCAAGTGCCTCACGCTGCGCCTCGACGAATGAAAAGGGGTCAGATCCCTTTTCCACTGCGGCCGGAAAAGGGATCTGACCCCTTTTTCAGAAACGGTCGACCGCGATGAGCCCTTCGGGCGTCGCTTCCAGGTAGCCGCCCTTTTCGTACCAGTCGGGAAGCACCCAGCGCACTCGCTTGCTGCCGCCCACGTCGTGCACGTGGCGCGCGGGACGGTGCGTGTGCCCGTGGATCATGAGATCGCAGCCCGACTCGGCGAAGGTCCGTTCCACGGCGGCAGGCGCGACGTCCATGATGTCCAGGGTGGCCGCCTGCTTGGCGCCCTCGCTTTCCATGCGCATGCGGTTCGCGAGCACGAGCCGCTCCTCGATCGGGAGCGCGAGCGTGGCCTTCTGCCAGGCGGGGTTGCGCACCTGCGCTCGGAATGCCTGGTAGCGCGTGTCGTCGGTGCAAAGCGTGTCGCCGTGCAGGAGCAGCGTGCGCGTTCCGTAGAGATCGATCACGCTGGGATCGTCGAGGAGCTTCGCGCCGGTCTCGCGCGCGAAGCGCTCGGCGGCGAGGAAGTCGCGGTTGCCGTGCATGAAGAACGTCGGCACGCTCGCCGAGGCGGTGCGCAGGCGCTCGGCCATGCGGCGCGGGAACGGGAGTGCCAGCCCGTCGTCGCCCACCCAGTACTCGAAGAGGTCGCCGAGGATGTAGAGCGCCTGAGCGCCCGGCACCACGCCGGAGAGGAAGCGCTCGAATTGCGCGACGATCGCCGGGCGCGACGGGTCGAGGTGGAGGTCGGAGATGAAGAGCGTGCGCGTCAGACGCACTCCGCCTTCTCGATCACCACCGGCTGCGTCGGCACGTTCTGGTGGCCGCCGCGGTTGCCGGTCGCGACCTTGGCGATCTTGTCCACGGTGTCCTGGCCCTCGACCACCTTGCCGAAGACGGCGTAGCCCCAGCCCTGCGGGGTGGGCGCCGTGTAGTTGAGGAAGTCGTTGTCCTTCACGTTGATGAAGAACTGCGCGGTGGCCGAGTTCGGGTCCGGCGTGCGCGCCATCGCGACCGTGTACTTGTCGTTCTTCAGGCCGTTCTGCGCCTCGTTCTTGATCGGCGCCTGGGTCGGCTTCTGGCGCATGTCCTTGTCGAAGCCGCCGCCCTGGATCATGAAGCCGTCGATCACGCGGTGGAAGATCGTCCCGTTGTAGTGCCCGGAGTCGACGTACTTCGCGAAATTCTCGGCGCTCGCAGGCGCCTTTTCCTTGTCGAGCTGGAGGACGATGGGTCCCATCGAGGTCGTGAGCTTCACTTTCATCGGTGCGGTTCCTTTCAGGAGGGCGGCGCAGCTGCGGTGCGATTGGGCCGCGGCCCCGAACGGGACCGCGAGCGCGAGGATGGAGGAGGCGAGGAGGATGCGGCGCTTGGAGATCATGGGACGACGGTCCTGGCGGAAGGGTTTCAGGAAACGACGGACTCGTGGAGGATGCGCCAGGTGCCCGCTTCGCGGATCCAGTACTGGCGCTTCACGGTTCGATTGGAGAGGTTGCTCGAGCGATAGTCCTGCACGAAGGTGGTCATCACCATGTCCTTCGCGCCGGGGTAGGCGAACGCGCTCATGTCCTCGACGCGGACCCGGATCCAGCGCTTGGCGGCGTTTACCGCGCGCTTCCTCGCCTTCCACGCGGCGAGGTCGTGGTCCTCGGAGTGGAAGCGGCTCGAGTAGTGCGAGAGATAGCGGTCGGTGTCGCGGCTCTCCCAGTCCTTGCGCCAGGCGTTGAACGAGTCGAGGAACGATTCGCGATCGGCGAGCCATGCGCGCCGGTCGAGCCAGCGCGTCGATTGCGCGATCACCACCGGCGTGCGGCTCACGTCCACGTACTTGCTGAGCCGCGCGAGGTCGTCATTCGTGAGCACGACGCAGCCGTCGGTCGCCCACGGCGGCCGGCTGTACGTGCCCGACGGCGTGCCGTGCAGCCAGATGCCATGGCCCTGGCGGCCCTGCATGCGGTCCCAGTCGTTGGGATAGTTGATCGGGAAGGCGCGCGGGCCGTAGAAGTCGGGCACCTTCTGCTTCTCCGAGACCACCGTGTAGACCCCGATCGGCGTCTTCTGGTCGCCCTCGCGCGTCTTGTCGATGCCGTCCTTGCCGAGGCTGATGTAGAAGTCCGTGACGTAGCGCGGTCCGCCGGCGTCGTTCGCATAGACGTAGAGGCGCGAGCGCGAGGTGTCGACCACGAGCGCATAGGGCTGGTCGCGCGCGAGTTCGAGCAGCGCGGCGGGCAGCTCGTCCACGGGCGGCGCATGCAAGTACCGCAGCATGCGCACGCGCGCCTCGTCCTGCAGCGGTGCGACCTCGAGCGCGGGCAGCTCCTTCGAGGCGAACGCCACGGGACGGCCCGCCTGCGCCATGAGGATGTCGCCCTTCACGAGCTGCGCGAGGCGATAGTTCGGCCGCGCGGCGACGACCTTGTCGATCTCGTCGAGCGCGCTCTTCAGCGCCGCGCCGCGCAGCTCCACGATCGAGCGCACCAGCGCCGCTTCGACCTGGTTCGCGAGCGCGGGGCCGGCGCCGGGCGGGATGAGGCTGCCGTCGGCGAGCGCCGTGGCGGAAAGCGCGAAGGCGACGACCGCGAAGCGTGCCGCGAGGCGCGCACCGGCCCGGAGGAGGGCGTGCCGGCTCACCCGCCCATGCGCTCCTGCTTGATGAGCCAGCGCTCGCCCGACTTCTCGAGCGTGAGCGTCTTGGTGCCATGGCTCTTGAGCGAATCCGAGCGATAGGACTGGCGGATCTTCACGGTCGCCTGGTCGCCGTTCACGTGCGTGGCGAGGACCTTCGCCTCCACCTCGATCGTCTTCGGATGCTCGATGCGCTCGGCGCGCTGCTTCTCCCAGGCATCGCGCGAGCCGCCGCCGGGCACCTCGAAGTCGGGCGCGTAATGCGCGAGATACGCCTTCACGTCCTTGGTGCTCCAGGCGCGCGCCCAGTCCGCGATCGTCGAGGCGATCGCGGCCTTCGCATCGGCGCCGGCGGATGCGGCCTTCGACGCGGGCGGCGTGGCCTGGGCTATCGTCGCGGGGAGGCTCTTCGGCGCTTCGGTGCTGCCGGACGATTCCTGCCGCGCCGGTTGCGGCTTCACCGACGCGGTCTGGGTCTTCGCCGGCGCGGGCTTCGCGCTTTCGGAGGCTTTCGGCATCTCGGCCTTCGCCGAGGGTTGCTCGCCGGCCGACTGCGCGCGCGAGGCGACTTTCTGTGCGCTGAAGAGGTCCTTCACCATCGCGAGCTTCACCTTCGCGCTGGTGTTGTTCTTGTCGAGCTGCAGCGCGCGATCGTAGGCGCGGCTCGCGAGCTCGGCATAGATGTCGCCGAGGTTCTCGTGCGCGGTGGCGTACGTCGGGTGCGTGTGGATCGCGAGCTCGAGCGCGGCCTTCGCCTTCTCGTAGTCGCCCTGCGACGCATAGAGCACCGCGAGGTTGTTGTACGGCTCGGGCAGCTCCGGGAAATCCTCGGTGAGCCCCTGGAAGACCTGGATCGCCTCGGGCGTCTTCTTCTGCTCCGTGAGGATGAGGCCCTTGAGGAATCGACCTTGCGGATCGCGCGGCTCCGCCTTGAGGTATTGCTCGTCCTTGTCGAGCGCCGGCTGGAGCTTGCCTTGCCCGTAGAGCTTCTGCGCTTCCTTCAGGTCGTCGGCCGGCGCGGCGAGCGCGCTCGAGGCGGCGATGGAAAGCCACGCTGCGGCGATGGTGGCCGCGGCCCGCACCATCAGCGAATCGCGTTGAAGCATCGTGTATAATGCCTTGAATTTAATGAGAAACGCCATTCTACCCGCCTTCGCGAGCGTCCACAATCGCTGTCGCTTCGCGGGTCGGCGCCCCACAACTGCCCGATGCCCCTCACGCTCTACAACACCTTAACTCGAAAGAAGGAGCCGTTCGCTCCACGCGTGCCCGGCGAAGTGGGTCTCTACGTGTGCGGTCCCACCGTATACGACTACTTCCACGTGGGCAACGCACGCACGTTCACCGCGTTCGACATGGTGGTGCGGTGGCTGCGCTCGACGGGCTATCGCGTGAAGTACGTGCGCAACATCACCGACATCGACGACAAGATCATCAAGCGCGCGAACGAGGCCGGTGAATCGATCGAGGCGCTCACCGAGCGCATGGTGGCGGCGTTCCGCCGCGACTACACGCGGCTGGGGCTGCTCGCGCCCGACAGCGAGCCGCGCGCCACGCGCCACGTCGACGCGATGCTCGACATGATCGCGCTGCTCGAGAAGAACGGGCTCGCCTACCGCGGCGCGAACGGCGACGTGTACTACTCGGTGCGCGGCTTCGCCGAATACGGCCGGCTCTCGCATCGCAACCTGGACGAGCTGCGCGCGGGCGAGCGGGTCGCCGTCGAGGAGGCGAAGCGCGACCCGCTCGACTTCGTGCTTTGGAAGGCCGCCAAGCCGGGCGAGCCGCAGTGGCCGTCGGTGTTCGGCGCGGGCCGCCCCGGATGGCACATCGAGTGCTCGGCGATGTCGTGCGGCGAGCTCGGCTGCCCGTTCGACATCCACGGCGGCGGCTGGGACCTGCAGTTCCCGCACCACGAGAACGAGATCGCGCAGAGCGAGGGCGCGCTCAAGCGCCCGTTCGCGAACTACTGGATGCACGCGGCGTTCCTCAACATCGACCAGGAGAAGATGTCGAAGTCGCTCGGCAACTTCTTCACGACGCGCGAGGTGCTCGACAAGCTCGACCCCGTGCAGGGCGGCGAGCAGCTGCGCTTCTTCCTGCTGCGCGCGCACTACCGCAGCGGCCTGAGCTTCTCGTGGGAGACGCTCGAGGACGCGGGCAACGCGCTGCACGGCTTCTACGCCACGCTGCGCGAGGTGGCGCCGAAGCCCATGGCCTCCATCGACTGGAACGAGCCCCATGCGGCGCGCTTCCGCGCCGCGATGGACGACGACTTCGACACGCCGATCGCGTTCGCGGCGTTGCACGAGCTGCGCGGCGAGGTGAACCGCACGCGCTCCGCGGAGCTCGCGGGATTGCTGCGCGCGCTCGGCGGCACGCTCGGCTTCCTGCAGCAGGATCCGGCGACGTTCCTGCAGGGGGCGCGAACGGCCGAGATCGACGTTCAGGCGCTCATCGACGAGCGACGCGCCGCGAAGAAGGCGCGCGACTTCCCGCGCGCCGACGAGATCCGCAAGCAGCTGGAAGCGGCCGGCATCGCGCTCGAGGACAAGCCGGGCGGCGTCACCGAGTGGCGCAAGAAATGAAAAAGGGGTCAGATCCCTTTTCCCATCGAGCGGGAAAAGGGATCTGACCCCTTTTCGGGTCAGCGCACGAAGGTCTCGTTCCTCGAGATGATCGTGAGGTCGACGAAGTCGGAGCCGCTGTGGCTCTTCGCGCCGTAGCTCACCTTGAATCCGCCCGCGTCGTAGTCGCTGAGCGATTCCATCGCGCGCAAGAAGTTCTCGCGATCGAGCCTCTTGCCGGCGCGCTTGAGTCCCTCGACCATCACCTTCGCAGCGATGAATCCCTCGAGCGTGCCGAAGCCGGGCTCGCCCTTCTTCTCGGCGAGGAGCTTGCGGTACTCGCGCACGACCGGCACGCTGATGTCCCAGGGGAAGGGGACCACCTGCGAGATCTCGACGCCGCGGCCTTCGGGACCCAGCTCCTCGGCGAGCGCCTTGCTGCCGACGAAGGAGACGTTCCAGAAGGTCGGGTTCTGCCCCGCCTTCTTCATCTCGCGGATGAACTCGGCGCAAGCCTTGTACGACCCGATCATGATGACCGATTGCGGGTTCGCCTTCTGGATGTCCGCGACGGCCTTCGCGACTTTCACGGTGTTGCGTTCCACCGTGCCCCTCGCGGAGAGCGACATGTTGCGCTTCTTGAGCGCCCGCTCCACGCCCGCGAGCCCCGCCTGCCCGTACGCGTCGTTCTGGTAGAAGATCGCGATGTTGTCGATGCTCATCGCGGTGAGGTGGCGCACGATCGCCTCGGTCTCGTCGAAGTAGCTCGCGCGAATGTTGAAGACGTAGGGGTTCACCGGGTTGCGCAGGCCTTCCGCCCCGGTGAAGGCGCCGACGAAGGGCACCTTGCCCTGCGTGAACACGGGCAGCGCCGCCATGCTGGTGGGCGTGCCGACGTAGCCGAACAGCGCGAAGACCTTCTCGTCGTCGATGAGCTTCTTCGTGTTGGCGACCGCGCGGTTCGGCTCGTAGCCGTCGTCCAGGCTCTTCAGCACGATGCGCCGGCCGTTCACGCCGCCCTGCGCGTTGACGTGGTCGAAGTAGAGCATCGCGCCTTCGCGCATGTCCTTGCCGAGCTGGGCCGAAGGCCCGGAGAACGCCGCGGACTGGCCGAGGACGACCTGCGAGTCGCTCACGCCTTGCCCGAACGCGGGCGCGGCGGCGAGCAGCGCGACAACGGAAATGAATGCGCGACGATTCATCGTTTTCCTCCGTGGGCTCGCTTATCGAGTGGAGCCGCGGAGAATGATAGACCGCGCGCCGCGCAACACGATAGGGGAATCGTTACAGCTGTCATGCGCATATAACGCACGTAAACGATTTGTGCAATATCCGTCCCGGACTGTTGCGGAAACGTTAACCGCCGTTACGGATGTCAACCGGCGAAGAACTCGCGCACCTTCTCGAGGAAGCTCCGCGAGCGCGGGTTGTGGCGGCTGCCGTCCTTCTGGTTGATGTCCTCGAGCTCGCGCAGCAGCTCTTTCTGCCGCTCGGTGAGCCGCACCGGCGTCTCGACCACCACCTCGCACAGCAGGTCGCCGGGGTAGCCCGCGCGCACGCCCTTGATGCCCTTGCCGCGCAGGCGGAACACCTGGCCGGTCTGCGTCTCCGCGGGCACCTTGATCTTCGCCGATCCGTCGAGCGTGGGGATCTCGATCTCGCCGCCCAACGCGGCGAGCGTGAAGCTCACCGGCATCTCGCAATGCAGATCGTCGCCGTCGCGCTGGAAGACCGCGTGCGGCTTGAGGTGCATCACGACATAGAGGTCGCCCGGCGGGCCGCCGTTCACGCCGGCCTCGCCTTCGCCGGAGAGGCGGATGCGATCGCCCTCGTCGACGCCCGCGGGAATCTTCACCGAGAGCGTCTTGTGCTTCTTCACGCGTCCGGCGCCGCGGCAAGAGGGGCACGGGTCGGTCACCATCTTGCCGCTGCCGTGGCACGTGGGGCACGTCTGCTGGATCGAGAAGAAGCCCTGCGAGAGGCGCACCGTGCCCGCACCGTGGCAGGTCTCGCACGTCTTCGGATGCGTGCCGGGCTTCGCGCCCGAGCCATGGCACGTCTCGCATGCTTCCATGGTGGGAATGCGGATCTTGGTCTCGGTGCCGCGCGCCGCGTGCTCGAGCGTGATCTCGAGGTTGTAGCGCAGGTCCGCGCCGCGATAGACCGACGAGCGCCCGCGTCCCTGGCCGCCGCCGAAGATGTCGCTGAAGATGTCGCCGAAGGCTTCCGCGAATCCGCCGAAGCCCGCGGCATCGGCGCCCATGCCGCCCATCTGGGGATTGACGCCCGCATGGCCGTACGCGTCGTACGCGCGCCGCTTCTGCGGCTCGCAGAGGACCTCGTAGGCTTCCTTCGCTTCCTTGAACTTCTCCTCCGCCTCCTTGCTGCCCGGATTGCGGTCGGGGTGGTGCTTCATGGCGAGCTTGCGGTACGCCTTCTTGATGTCCTCTTCGGACGCGTCCCGGTTCACTCCGAGGACTTCGTAGTAGTCGCGCTTCTTCGTCATTCGCTTCCCTGAGTCACCACGATGATGTCATGAAAACCGGGGTTAGGCGCATGCCTGACCCCGGTTTCATCGGCTATCGCCGCGACTGCCCGCCGGCGACGAAGTCGTCCGCTCCGACGATCGCCCCGCTGCCGGCATCACTCCTTATGCAGACTTCTTGTCTTTGACTTCTTCGTACTCCGCATCGACGACGTTGCCCTCGTCCTTCTGCGCTTCGCCCGCGGGCTGCGCTTCGGGCCCGGCGCCCGCCTGCGCGCCCTGCTGCCCCTGCTGCGCGGCATAGACCTTCTCGCCCAGCTTCTGCGAGGCTTGCGCGAGCGCCTGGGTCTTCGCCTCGATCGCCGCCTTGTCGCCGGCCTTCATGGCTTCCTCGACGTCCTTGATGGCGGACTCGATGCGTTCCTTCTCGCCGGACTCGAGCTTGTCGCCGTACTCGCCGAGCGACTTGCGGATGGAGTGCACGAGCGCGTCGGCCTGGTTGCGCGCGGTGACGAGCTCGAGCTGCTTCTTGTCCTCGTCGGCGTGCGACTCCGCGTCCTTCACCATGCGCTGGATCTCGTCCTCGGAAAGGCCCGAGCTCGCCTTGATCGTGATCTTGTTCTCCTTGCCCGTCGCCTTGTCGCGCGCGTGCACGTGGAGGATGCCGTTGGCATCGATGTCGAACGTCACCTCGATCTGCGGCATGCCGCGCGGGGCGGGCGGGATGCCCTCGAGGTTGAACTGGCCCAGGCTCTTGTTGCCCGAGGCCACGTCGCGCTCGCCCTGCAGCACGTGGATGGTCACCGCGCCCTGGTTGTCGTCGGCGGTCGAGAACACCTGCTGCGCTTTCGTGGGAATCGTGGTGTTCTTCTGGATGAGCTTCGTCATCACGCCGCCCAGCGTCTCGATGCCGAGCGAAAGCGGCGTCACGTCGAGGAGCAGCACGTCTTTCACCTCGCCCTGCAGCACCCCGCCCTGGATCGCGGCGCCCACGGCGACCGCCTCGTCCGGGTTCACGTCCTTCCTCGGCTCCTTGCCGAAGAATTCGCGCACCTTGTCCTGCACCTTGGGCATGCGCGTCATGCCGCCCACGAGGATCACGTCGCCGATGTCGGAAACCTTGACCCCGGCGTCCTTG
>Ga0157370_10009002_pt1 | contig 10719 bp, 8 predicted proteins | sample C35metaG_FD_113463 | JGI IMG/M metagenome (GOLD analysis project Ga0157370, IMG submission 113463) | Corn rhizosphere microbial communities from Kellogg Biological Station, Michigan, USA - C3-5 metaG | ecosystem: Host-associated > Plants > Roots > Rhizosphere > Soil | place: USA: Michigan... | reverse complement strand
GCGCTCGTCGAGCTCATTCGCGTGAGGCCCGACATCTGGCCGAACTGCGTCTCGAGCGGCGCAGTGACCGTGTTGCTCATCACCTCGGGACTCGCCCCCGGATACAGCGTCTGCACCTGGATCGTCGGGTAGTCGACCTGCGGCAGCGCCGAGAGCGGCAGGAAGCGGAAGCCGACCAGGCCCGCGAGCACGATCGCGAGCATCAGCAGGGATGTCGCGACCGGGCGCTCGATGAATGGCTGAGACGGTCCCCACGCTTGCCGCTTCGCGGCTTCGCTGCCCCCCGAGGGGGCGGAATTCGCGTCTCGGGACGGCCCTTCGACGCTCATGGGACTCATTCTTTCAAACGCTGCTACTGAGCCGGGGCCGCCCCGTTGGCCCGGCGCTGCCCGCGCGATGCACGACCCGCGATCTCGCCGGTCGGCGGCGTCGCGACGATGCCAGGCGCACTCGGATTGCCGGGACCCGGTCCGGTCGTCGCCGACGGTTGCTGCACGCCTTCGGCGCGAGCGCCTCGGCGCCCACCACGCGCACCGGCCGGCGGCGCGTTCGCGGCAACGTCCGCGCTCGTCTGGATGCGTGCCCCGTCTTTCAAGCGATCGCCGCCTTCGGTCACGACCTCTTCGCCGACCGCGAGCCCCTTCGTGATCTCGACGTCGTCGACGCCCGCGACGCCGGCGGTGACGTTGCGCAGCGAAACCGTGTGATCGGCATTGGCGACATAGACGAAATCGCCGCTCGGGCCGTGGCGGAGCGCGATGACCGGCACGACCACGGCCGCATCGATCGTGCGCAAAAGAAGCCGCACGTTGACGAACTGATTCGGAAACAGCGAGGCGTTCGCATTCGCGAAACGCGCCTTCGCCTTGATCGTGCCCGTCTGCACGTCGATCTGGTTGTCGAGCGTCAGGAACTCGCCGTCGTCGATCTCGCGCGTGCGCGTGCTGTCCCATGCCGACACCGGCAGTTTCGCACCGGCTCCCGTTTGCTCCTTCACGTCCGGCACGCGCTCCTGCGGAATCGAGAACTGCACATCGATCGGCGAGATCTGCGTGATCGTCGCGAGCCCCGTCGCGTTGCCTGCCGAGATGTAGTTGCCGACGTCGATCGGCCGCAAACCGATGCGACCTGCGATCGGCGCGACGACATGCGCCCACTGCAGATTGAGCCGCGCGCTGTTCTCGTTCGCGCGATCGACGCCGATCGTGCCGACCAGTTGCTTCACGAGCGCGTCCTGCGTGTCGACGGTCTGGCGCGCGATCGAATCCTGCTTGAGCAGCACCTGGTAGCGCTCGAGCTGCACGCGCGCGGCGTTCAGCTGCGCCTCGTCGCGCACCCGGGCAGCGGTCGCTTGATCGAGCATCGTCTGGAAAGGTCGCGGATCGATTGTCGCGAGCGGTTGGCCCTTGCGGACGATCTCGCCTTCCTTGTACAGCACTTCGGTGATGACGCCGGAAACCTGCGGCGATACGGTCGCGACGGCAATCGGCGTCACGGTGCCGAGCGCTTCGATGTAAACCGGGATGTCGGCGTGTCGTGCCTTGGCGACGCCGACGGTGCTCGGCGGCGCGCCGCGAGCGACGCCACGTCCTCCCGCAGGCGCTCTGGCCGCCGGTCCACCGCTACCTTCCGCAAACGTCGCCGGGCGGTGCGTCAGATACCACGCGAGCCCGACGATCGCGGCGAGCACGATCAGTGCAACGAGACTGCCCAGACGCCGGCCGCGGCGCGAAACGCTAGACCGCGGGGCCGTTCCCGGCGGTGGTGCGGAAGGCGGTGGCGGATGCTCCATGAGAACCCTGTAGGGGACGATCGCGTTCGAATTATCGCGTTGCTCGACGCTCGAGTCGGGCGAATGGCGCGTCCGACCGCGTGGAACGGACGTCCGCTCACCCGCGGCCGCCTTTCAGACGGCGATCCTAAGGCATCGTTCGGCAGCCCCCGCGCGCAACGGGCTTTTGGCGCGGCGCGAATTGCAAGGAATCGTTTCAGTGCGGCAGTCGATTCAGACGCGCTCCCGCGCGCCGGCCGGCTTGACCGCCTTCGCGGCCGCGTTGTCACGCGGCGCCTTGGCGAATGCGATCGGCACGCCGCGCTCGACCGCGTGCCCGGCCGTCACCCATGCGTCGATCCCGCCTTTCAACGGCCGCACGCGGCGATAGCCCTTCGCGAGCAGGAGTTGCGCGCCCCGGCGCGCCGAGACCTCGTTCGGGCATGCGCAATAAACGACGATGTCGCGATCGCCGGGAAAGTCGTCGCGCTGCGCGAGCGTGTCGAGATCGAGCAGCACCGCGCCCGGAATGTGCGGTCGCGCGCCGTGCGCAAGCGACGATCCGACGTCGATGACGAACGGTCGCGGCTCGCCGTCGAGGCGCTGGCGAAGCTCGGCGACGGACATCATCGAGCTCGCGAGAAGCCGCGTCATCCGCAGCCGCTGCCACAACTTGACGAGCGCGTAAGCGGCGACCACGACCGCGACGACCGCGCTCGCGAGTGGAAGATGCGACGTCATCCATGTCAGCGCCGCGTCGATCTCGTTCGCGAAGAGCGCGCCCGCTCCCATCGCGGCACCCGCCCATAGCACTGCGCTCGCGATCGATGCCAGCGCGAATGCGCCGACGCGCATCGACAATGCGCCGGCGATTGGTGGTGCAACGGTCGAGAATCCGGGGACGAACTTCGAGACGACGACCGAATAGAAACCCCAGCGCTCGAAAATGCCTTCGGTCTGGCGAACGCAAGTGTCGGGCGACAGCGAGACGCGACAGAGGAAGCGAAGTACCGTGTAGCCATAACGGCGACCGGCCCAGAACCACAGAAGGTCTGCAACGAGCGATGCGGCGACCGCGACCGCGAGTGCGGCGAGGAGATCGATGCGGCCCGACACCGCGAGTGCGCCGGCGACCATCATCGTCGGGACGGCGGGAATCGGCAGGCCGAGCTGCTGCAACAGCACGTTGAAGCCAACGAACGGGACACCGTATCGGGCGAGCTCGGCTGCGATCGAATCCATTCGATTTCGACGTATCGGCGGGGAAATCGCCAGATGGGAGTGGGCTGCCCCGTTCGCAAGTGCCGCTCGTATTTTGCCGACGGGTACGCGACAATCCGGTCCGGCGCGCGCCTCGCGCGTCGCCGATTATCGATGGAAATGCGCCCGACGATGCCCGCACAGGTGGACGACGCCGAGGGACCGGCGCCGCCGCCGCGGCGGCTTGCCGCCGGTGAAGGCGCCGCGTGGTGGGGCGAGAGCTGGCGCATCTTCTGCGCCGCGCCGCTCGCCTGGGTCGGCATCTTCGTCGTGTTCGTCGTGCTGTCGATCGTGTTCACGCTCGTGCCGATCATCGGGCGTCCGATCTACGTGATGCTGACGCCGGTGTTCGCCGGCGGCGTGATGCTCGGCTGCCATGCACTCGCGCGCGGCGAGCCGCTGACGATCGGCCACCTGTTCGACGGCTTTCGCGGCCCGCGCTTCCAGGGACTCCTGATCCTGGGCTTGCTGTCGGTCGCGATCATGTTCGCGGTTGCCGTATTCGCCGCGGCGACGATCTTTCTCGCGCTCGGCGCGTCGGGGCTTGCCGGCATCCTGCACGTCCTCGATGCGGCGGACGTCGCCGGCATCGACTACGTTGCGCTTTCGCAGGCGATCGCGTCGGCGGGCCTCGCGATCCTCGTCGTGCTGCTGGTCTCGCTCGCAGTCGCGCTGGTCGTCGCGACGGCGTACTGGTTCGCGCCCGCGCTCGTCGTGCTGAACGGCGAGCCGCCGCTTGTTGCGCTATCGAAGAGCTTCGCTGCGTCGTGGCACAACGTGGGCGCGTTCCTGCTGTACGGACTGATCTATGTCGGGCTCGCGATCGGGGCGTCGATTCCGCTCGGGCTGGGCTGGCTGGTGCTCGGCCCGATGGTCGCGGGAAGTTGCTATGCGGGGTGGAGGACGATCTTCGGTCGATGAAAAGCGTCGGCCATCCCGCGTTTCCTAGTGAGCTTCCTCCCAGTTACGGCCCCGCCCGACATCGACTTTGAGCGGCACCCGTAGCGTCGCCACCGACGTCATCAGCGCCGGGAGCTCGCGCACGACGCGCGCAACTTCGTCGTCGGGCGCTTCGAGCACGAGCTCGTCGTGCACCTGCAGTATCAGTCGCGTGCGAAGGTTTTCGCGGTCGAGCCACGCCTGCACCGCAATCATCGCGAGCTTGACCAGATCGGCAGCCGTTCCCTGCATCGGCGCGTTGATCGCGGCGCGCTCGGCACCCGCCCGCCGCGGCCCGCTCGCGGCGCGAATATCGGCCAGGAACAGCCGCCGGCCGAATACCGTCTCGACGTAGCCCTGCTCGCGCGCAAGCTCGCGCGTCCGCCGCATGTATTCGGCAACCCCGGGATAGCGTGTGAAATAGCGGTCGATGAATTGCTGCGCGGCGGCACGCTCGATATTGAGCTGGGCGGCGAGCCCGAACGCGCTCATTCCGTAGATCAGTCCGAAGTTGACCGCCTTGATGTAGCGCCGCTGATCGGCGGACACGTCCTGCGGCGCGACGCTGAAGATTTCGGCCGCGGTGACGCGGTGAATGTCGCCATCGCCATGAAACGCGGCGAGGAGCGCCGGATCCTCGGACAGGTGCGCCATGATTCGCAGCTCGATCTGCGAATAGTCGGCGGAGACGATCGCGTGGCCCGGCGTGGCGATGAACGCCTCGCGGATGCGGCGTCCTTCGGCGGTACGCACCGGGATGTTCTGCACGTTCGGCTCGAGCGATGCGAGACGCCCGGTGACGGCGGTCGCCTGCGAGAACGTGGTGTGCACGCGGCCGGTCCTCGCGTTGATCATCGACGGCAGCTTGTCGGTGTACGTCGACTTGAGCTTCGTCAGCGCGCGGTATTCGAGCAGCACCCTCGGCAACGGATAATCGGCGGCGAGCGCCTCGAGCACCTCTTCGTCGGTCGACGGCTGCCCGGTCGCCGTCTTCTTCCTGACCGGCAGCTGCATCCGCTCGAACAGCACCTCGCAAAGCTGCTTCGGCGAACCGAGATTGAACGGGCCGCCGGCGAGCCGATGCGCCTCCTCCTCGAGCGCCTTCGCGCGCTCGCCGAGCTCGCGGCTTTGCGCGTTCAAGAGCTCGCGGTCGATCAGCACGCCGTTGCGCTCCATGCGGAACAGTACGTCGAGCACCGGCAACTCGATCGTCTCGTAGATGAAGCGCAGCTTCTCGTCGCGTTCGATCCGCGGATACAGGTGGCGATGCACGCGCAGCGCGATGTCGCTCTGCTCGGCGGCATAGCCGGTGGCCGCGTCGAGCGCGACCTGCTCGAACCCGATGCGATTGACGCCCTTGCCGGTCACGGCGTCGTAACCGGTCGTCGGCGTGTCGAGATGGCGCAGCGCGAGGTTGGCGAGATCGTGCGGCTTGTGCGATTCGAGCACGTACGATTCGAGCAGCGTATCGTGCGCGACCCCGCGCAGCGCGAGCGCATGGTTGGCGAGCGCGTGCTGCGCGAACTTGACGTCGTGTCCCGCCTTGTGTCGCGCCGGATTCGCGAGCCACGGCGCGAGGCGATCGAGCACCCGTTGCCGCGAAAGCTGCTCGGGCGCCCCCGCATAGCGATGGTCGAGCGGAATGTACGCCGCGCGACCGGCATCGATCGCGAGCGCGATGCCGACGATTTCGCCGATCATCGGATCCGCACTGCTCGTCTCGACGTCGAGCGACACGATATCCGCTTTTTCGACCTCGGCGAGCCAGCGATCGAGCGCGTCGATCGACGTGATCGTTTCGTATTCGGCGCGCGGCGCGGGCTGGGGCGGCGCTTCGTTTGCCGCGGCCGGCGTCTCGCGACGGCCGCCGGGCTTCGGTGCGATCTCGACGCTGACGTCGGTACGTCCGAGGTCGCGCGCCCAGCCCTTGAACTCGTAGCGCTCGTAGAGCGCGCGCAACCGGTCGAGCTCGGGCTCCCCCAGCGTGAGGTCCGACACCTTCGACGGCAGCTCGCAGTCGATCTTGACCGTCAACAGTCGCCGCCCTTGCGGCAGCCATTCGAGCGCGTTGCGCAGGTTCTCGCCGACGACCCCGCTCACTTCGTTCGCGCGGGCGATCAGGTTGTCGAGCGTTTCGTATTGCGCGAGCCACTTCGCCGCAGTCTTCGGGCCGACCTTTGTCACACCGGGCACGTTGTCGATCGAATCGCCGGTCAGCGTCAGCAAATCGATCACCTGGTCGGGCCGCACGCCGAACTTCGCGAGCACGCCTTCGTGATCGAGCCGCTCGTTCGTCATCGTGTTGACGAGCGTGATGCCGGGCTCGACGAGTTGTGCAAGGTCCTTGTCGGACGTCGAAATCGTCGTCTCGACGCCGGCCGCCTTCGCCTGACGTGCGAGCGTGCCGATCACATCGTCGGCCTCGACGCCTTCGACCATCAGAAGCGGCCAGCCGTGTGCGCGAACGAGGTCGTAGAGCGGCTCGATCTGCAGCGTCAGATCGTCGGGCATCGATGCGCGATTCGCCTTGTAGTCGGCGTACCACGCGTCGCGAAACGTCTTGCCCGGCGCATCGAACACGACCGCGAAGTAATCGGGCTTGTCGTCGATCACCAAACGGCGCAACATCGACAGCACTCCGCGCAGCGCGCCGGTGGGTTCGCCCTTCGACGTACGAAGATCCGGCAACGCGTGGAACGCGCGGTACAGATACGACGAGCCATCCACGAGGACGAGCTTTGCCATGCGGTTACAAACCCACAAGATTCCCGATCTGATTGACCCGCAGGCGCTGTATTCGACGAACGGACAGGAAGCGTGGCGGTTGCTGGGGATTATGGCAGAGTTCCAGATGGCGGCCGATCGGCTGAATGGCGTGCGTCCTGCCGTCAGCATGTTCGGCAGCGCGCGCGTCAAGGAAGGCCATCCGTACTACACGACGGCGAAGGCGATCGCGCGCAAGCTCTCCGATGCCGGCTTCTCGGTAATCTCGGGCGGAGGCCCGGGATTGATGCAGGCGGCCAATCACGGCGCGCATGCGGGACGCGCCCCGGCGATTGGACTCAACATCGTGCTGCCGGCCGAGCAAGGGGGACATCAGTACCAGGACATCAGCCTCAACTTCCGCTACTTCTTCGCGCGGAAGATGATGTTCGTCCGCTTCGCGTCGGCGTATGTCGTGCTGCCCGGCGGCTACGGCACGCTCGACGAGCTGACCGAATGCCTGACGCTCGTGCAAACCGGCAAGAGCCGGCGCATTCCGATCATTCTCGTCGGCAGAACGTTCTGGCAGGGCTTCCTCGACTGGCTCGACGACAAGGTGAAAGGCGAAGGCATGATCGGCGAGCACGACATCGGCCTGATGCGCGTGATCGACGATCCCGACGCAGCCGTCGAAGCGATCTTCTCGTTCTACGAGAATCGGGGCTTCCAGCCGTCGCGCGACGAGCGCGAGAAGCTGCTCAACCTTTAGGCGCTTAATGTAGGAATGCGCCGACGCCGGATTCGGCGTCGGGCCGACACCGCTTCGCGGCTCGCGTCGAGCATCGATGCGCGCGCCGTTTGCTAGAATCAAATCGCGTTCGCGACCAGTGCGCAACCAAAAACTCCTTCACGGACTTCCGCCATGGATGCACGCCGCCCTGTCCTGATGTTGGTCCTCTCCATGATGGCCGGATGGAGCTTCGCGCAGGCGCCTGCTCGGAGCGAGCCGCTGCCGCCACCGCCGTTGCCCGACGTGCTCGGCGAGGCCGATGCCGAGCCGCAGGTGACGATCCTCCACGACGACAACCAGACGACGGAAGAAGTACGCGTGCAGGGGCAGCTGCGTTATGTGCGCGTTACGCCGCGCTACGGCCGGCCGTACTATCTGTTCCCCTCGCCCGACGGAAACTACATCCGCCGCGATGGCATCGACGCGACGGTAAGGCCGCCGATGTGGGTGCTGTTCTCGTTTTGATTTAGCATTGCATGCGCGAGCCTCGGGAGCGGCTTTGCGCATTTGCGGTTCCCGTTTGATTTCCGCCATCTGAAATTGCGCTTTGGGTGTGCGCGCGCGCTCGACGCGCGGCACGCGTGGTCATGTCCGTCTATACCGCCGTCACCGCCGACGAACTCGATGCGTGGCTTGCGCGCTATGCGCAGGGCGCGCTCGTCGACTTCACGCCGATCGTGGCGGGCATCGAGAACACCAACTATTTCGTGACGACCGAGCGCGGCCGTTACGTGCTGACGCTCTACGAGCGGCTGCCCCCCGACGAGCTTCCGTTCTATCTGAACCTGATGGCGCACCTGGCGCGCGCAGGCGTGCAGGTGCCGGCGCCGCTGCCGGATCGGACGGGTGCGCTCTTCTCGCATCTGAACGGGCGGCCCGCGGGACTCGTCTCGCGCATCGAGGGCGCGCCGATCGAAACGCCGTCGATCACCGAATGCGCAGCCGCCGGCGAGGCGCTCGCGCGGCTTCATCGCGCGTCGCTCGGCTATCGCGCGCGCCTCACGAACCGGCGGGGTCCCGCATGGTGGCGGCAGGCCGCACGCGCGGTGCGCGCGTACATCACGCCGGAGCAGAACGCGCTTCTTTCGGCCGAAGTGAAGTTCCAGACCGGTTTCGGCAAGGTGAAGTTGCCGAAGGGCGCAATCCACGGCGATCTCTTCTGCGACAACGTGCTGTTCGCCGGTGAGCGCGTGGCGGGCATCATCGATTTCGGCTTCGCGGCGACCGACTTCTTCGCGTACGACCTCGCGATCGCCGTGAACGACTGGTGCGTGCTCGACGCGTCCGACGGCACGCTCGATTCGGAACGCGCACGGGCGATGGTGCGCTCGTACCACGACGTGCGACCGCTGACCGATGACGAGCGCGGGCAATGGCACGCGCTGCTGCGCGCCGCGGCGCTGCGCTTCTGGGTTTCGCGGCTCTACGACCTTTACCTGCCGAGGCCCGGCGAGCTCACGCACGCGCACGACCCGCTGCCGTTCGAGCGCATCCTGCGTGCACGCGCCGCGGCGCCGGCGCGTCCGCTCGACCTCTGACGGCGGCCCCGCAATCGCATTGACACGCATCGCGGCCGACATTCCGTTCACCCGCCACGAGGGCCGGCGCGGCAGCGCATGGCTGCGCGAGAGCTATGCGATGTTCGTTCGCCATCGGCTCGCATGGATTGCGCTGCTGCTCGCGTATTACGTGACGCTGCTTGCGCTCGAAGCGCTGCCGTGGATCGGCGTCTACGTCGCACCGCTGGTGAAGCCGGTGCTGTCGGTGGGCTTCCTCGCCGCCGCGTGGACCCAGGAGCGCGGCGGCAAGCCGGCGATCGGCATGATCTTTCGCGGCTTTCGCGCCAACCTCGCGGCGTTGCTGCCGCTCGGCATCGTTTTCATCGTCGGCATCTCGATCGCACTCGTCGCAACCGCGCTGATCGACGGCGGATTGCTGCTCGGCGTGCTCTACGGCGCCGCACCCGTCGTCGATAACGACTCCTCCGCCACCGCCGGCCGCATCGAACAGGTGCTCGCGATGCCGCGCGTGCAGCTCGCGATGCTGTTCGGCGCGCTTTGCGCATTGCCGACGCTGATGGCGCTGTGGTGGGCGCCGGCGCTCGTCGTGTTCCAGGATGCGGGACTCGCGACGGCGTTGCGCACGAGCTTTCGCGCGGCACTCGCGAATTGGCGCGCGGCCGCGCGTTACGCGTTCACGGTGTTCCTGTTCGGCGCAATCGTGCCGTCGATCATCACGACGCTCGTCGCGCTGCTGCTGCCGGCGCCGATCAATGCAACGGTCGCCGCGTTCGTCGTGCTGCCGTACGTGGCGTTTTTCGTCGCGACGCTGCACATCTCCGATTACGTGAGCTACCGGGACGTCTTCCATCCCGACGTAGGACCGGAGTCGCGGGAAGAACGCAGTTAGATCAGGCGGCCTCGAGCCGCGCGTAATCGAGCGCGAGCCATTTGATGCCCGCGTCGCGGAAGTTCACCTGCACGCGCGCGTCGCTGCCGCGACCTTCGGCATCGATGATGACGCCGACGCCGAACTTCGCATGGCGCACGCTCTGGCCGATCCGCCACGAGGGAGCGGGCGGCGTCGCGCGCGGGCCGCCGCCGTTCGCCGTCGACGACAGCGGCGTGAACGCGCTGCCGCCCCATTCGGCGCGATCGACGTCGTACGCCGCACGGCGCTCGCGCGGCGAGAGCCACTGCAGAAGCTCGGGCGGTATCTCGTTGATGAACCGCGACGCGATGCCGTAGCGCATCTGGCCGTGCAGCATCCGGCTTTGCGCGAGCGACAGGTAGAGCCTGCGCCGCGCGCGCGTCACCGCGACGTACATGAGCCGCCGCTCCTCCTCGACGCCGGTCGTCTCGTTCAGGCTGTTCTCGTGCGGGAAGAGTCCTTCCTCGAGCCCCGTCACGAACACGGTGTGGAACTCGAGACCCTTCGCCGAATGCATCGTCATCAGCTGCAGCGCGGGCTTGCCTTCGGCCGCCTGCGTTTCGCCGGCTTCGAGCGCGGCGTGCGCGAGGAACGCGGTCAGCGGATCGGTCGCGCCCTCGTCCGCGATGACCGATTCGCCTTCCACCGCGCCCTCGTTAGCGACGACGGATTCGCCTTCCTCCGATCCTTCACCGTCGGACACCGCCGCCGCGACTTGCCCCGGCGTTTCCTGTGCGCTCTTCCCCGTTCGCTGGCTAGTGAAAGGCGCGTCGACCGCGAGATCGGCCTCGCGCACGAAATTCTCGGCCGCGTGCACGAGTTCCTC
>Ga0157370_10009001_pt1 | contig 10719 bp, 3 predicted proteins | sample C35metaG_FD_113463 | JGI IMG/M metagenome (GOLD analysis project Ga0157370, IMG submission 113463) | Corn rhizosphere microbial communities from Kellogg Biological Station, Michigan, USA - C3-5 metaG | ecosystem: Host-associated > Plants > Roots > Rhizosphere > Soil | place: USA: Michigan... | reverse complement strand
CCGCACAGCGGCACAGCTACGGGCGGCAGCAGGAGCGGGGTATCTGCCGCACCACCGGCGGCGGCAAAACGTGGCAGCGCGTGCTGTTCGTCGACCCGAACACCGGCGGCATCGACGTCGTCATGCACCCGACCAACTCGCAGATCTTATTCGCCGCGACCTGGCAGCTCGAGATGCACACCTGGGGACGCGAGAGCGGCGGCCCGGGCAGCGGGATCTACACGTCGCGCGACGGCGGCACGACGTGGACCAAGTTGCAAGGCAATGGACTGCCCACGCACACGATCGGCAAAGTCGGGTTGGCGATCTCGCGCTCGGACCCGAATCGCGTCTACGCGCTCATCGAGACTGGCGACGGCAACCCGCTGCACGGCCAGCCGACCGACAACGGTGAGCTCTGGCGCTCGGAGGACGGCGGCGCCACGTGGCATGTCGTGAGCTACGATCGCAATCTCGCCTGCCGCCAACCGTATTACACGCGCATGGCGGTGTCGCCGGACAATCCGGACGAGACCTATTTCCTCTGCGCATCGTTCAGCCGTTCGATGGATGGCGGCGCAACCGTCGCCGAGGGTGGCCGCGGCGGCGGTGGACGGGGCGGTCGCGGCGGTGCGGCGGCACCGGGCGGTGGTCGCGGCGGACGCGGCGCGACCGCCGGTCCGCCGATGACGACGCCCGGCGGCGACAACCACGACATGTGGATCGATCCGACGAACGCCGATCGCATGGCAGTCGGCAACGACGCCGGCATCTCGATCTCGACGACGCGCGGCCGGCTGTGGAATCGCATCAACCTGCCGATCGCGCAGATTTATCATGTGACAGTGGATAATAGGATTCCATACTACGTATACGGTAACAAGCAGGACGGCCCGTCGTATCGCGGACCGAGCGACAGCCGGACGGGCGGCACGATCGCGCGCAGCGAATGGCACAGCGTTCAGGGCGGCGAGAGCGGCTGGGCAACGCCCGACCCGGTCGACCCGAACATCATCTGGTCCACGGCGTCGGGCTCCGGCAGCCGCGGCGGCATCGTCATCCGGTTCGACGAGCGCACGCGGCAGGGTCAGAACGTCGAGGTCTATCCGCTCAGCACGGGCGGGCACCAAGCAGACGACGTGAAGTATCGCTTCGTGTGGGACGCGCCGTTCGCGATCTCGCCGCACGATCACAACACGGTGTACATCGGCAGTCAGTTCGTCCACATGTCGAGCGACGGCGGCCGGAGCTGGCGGGTGATCAGCCCCGACCTCACGCGCAACGACAAGTCGAAGCAGCAGAGCTCGGGCGGACTCACGCCCGACAACATCGGCGTCGAGTATGCCGACGTCGTGTACGCGATCGCCGAATCGCGCGTGCAGAAGGGGCTGATCTGGACCGGCAGCAACGACGGCCTCGTGCAGCTCACACGCGACGGCGGCAAGACGTGGACGAACGTCACGGCCAACATCCCCGGCATTCCGACCTGGGGATCGGTGCGACACATCGAGCCGTCGCGCTACGATGCGGGAAGCGCGTACATCATCGTCGACGCGCATCAGGAGAACGATCGCGATCCGTGGGTCTACAAGACCAAGGATTTCGGCAAGACGTGGAAGCTGATCGTCAACGGCGTGCCCAAGAGTCCAGTCAGCTACGCACACATCATCCGCGAGGACCCGGTTCGCCGCGGGCTTCTCTACCTCGGCACCGAGGGCGGCCTGTTCGTCTCGTTCGACGACGGCGAGCACTGGCAGCCGATGCAGCTCGGCATGCCCCACGCGCCGGTTTACGGTCTGATCGTTCAAGAACACTTCAACGACCTGGTCGTCGCGACGTACGGGCGCGGCTTCTGGATTCTGGACGATCTGTCGCCGCTGCAGCGGTTGACCGCGACGGTGACGGCGTCGAACGCCCATCTGTTCGCGCCGCGTCCGACGTATCGTTTCCGCGACATCGCCGGCAATACGGCGACGAACGACGACCCCACGGCCGGCGTGAATCCGCAGTACGGCGCGCCGATCAACTACTGGCTCAAGTCCGCGACGGGCAACGCCACGCCGACGATGACGATCGCCGACGCGGCGGGCAAGACGGTGCGTACCATCCCGGGGACGCGCCGCGTGGGTCTCAACCGCGTGTACTGGGACCTGCGCAACGAGGCAACGAAGTCGCCGCGCATGCGGACCAAGCCGATGTACGACGCCGAGTTCACGATGGACGCCGATGGCACGCGCGCGGCGCCGGGATTCGGCACGCTCGCGGTCCTGATGCCGCCGGGCCGGTACACGGTCAAGCTCGCGGTGGATGGACAGACAACGATGACGCAGCCGCTCACCGTGCTGAAGGATCCGAACGATGCGGTCACCGACGCCGACATTCATGCGTCGGTCGCCCTGCTCACCAGCATGCAGGCCGACATGAACGCGACGGCGGACATGCTCAACGCGATCGAGAACGTGCGGGCGCAGATCGAGGGGCTCAACGCGCCGGCCGACGTCCGCGCCTCGGCCGATGGCGTCGAGAAGAAGTTCATGGCGGTCGAGGGCAACATCGTCGACCTGCGGATGACGGGTCACGGGCAGGACGAGGTGCGCTACCCGGTGAAGCTCGCCGGCCAGCTCAATTGGCTGGCCGGCGGCGTGTCGGCGTCCGACTTCACGCCGACGTCGCAGCAGCGCGAGGTCGATCAGGTGCTGGCCAAGCAGGTGCGGGACACGCGCACGGCGCTGCAGGCGGCAATTCAGAACGACTTGGCGAAGCTCAACGTGCTGTTGCGGTCGAAGGGACTCAAGACGATCGACGTACCGTCGGGCGTGGTGTTCTGATCCGACCCACGCGGAGCTGGACTGAAGAAGGGCCCGGCCGAACTCGGCCGGGCCCTTCTTGCAAGGGAGTCTGCTGCTTCCCAGATACGTCTGCTAGAACGATTGCGCGCAGCCGCCGGAACCGGCGTTCACCCAGTTCCGCTGCACCAGAAAGTCCTTTCCGCCAATCTGTATGTTCGCGGTACCGCCGGACGCCGTCACGTAGGTGGTCCCCCACGTCCAGGCGCACTTGTCGGCATTCTCATAACCGCGTCGGTCGAACCATGCCGTACCAAGCATATCTGTCGTGGTCTCCTCGGTCTCGTGTGCCAGAGTGTTGACCTCGGCATCGGCCCCCGGATCATTGTTTGGCGAAGCGGTGCCGTTCGTGCAGGCGTTGGGGTATGCGTAGTCGTACGGCATAGCAGCATACAGCACTGTCTTCGACCCCAAGCCGGGAACCGACACAGTGCCGTGAGTGTGGTATGCGCAGTACTGGCTTCCGAACCCGCCACCGAGGTTCACTTTTCCTGCCGTGAAAATCGCGTACAGGGTGCTCGCGTCGTAGCTCAGCGCGCCAGACGTGAATCCACTCTGCAGCATCGCCACCATTTGTGCGTCGCTCACACTCTGGCCGTCTGCCGGCACGTTCGTGTTGTTCGCCCAGAACCCCGTGTAAGCAACCGAATTCGCGATGTGGGCGCCGCTTCCGTCCGTATACGTCGAGTTGATGTTGAAGTACGGCGACCCTCCCAGGTTGCGTAGGAAGAAGCCGACCAGCGATCCATCATTCGAGCCTGTCCCCGTTGATCCTGCCTGGGGGCCACCGTTAAAGATGGGTGAGCTCGCCCAGTACACGGCGACGACCTTCGTCCCCGTCTGCAGCACGGGGCCACCGTGATAGTAGATGCCCGTGTTCGTACCCCCTCCCCCGCCCCCGCCGGGGCGTGCGTTGTCAGCCGGTGCTTGGGCCGCAAACCACTGCTTTGTATGGAACACGTGGCCATGACCGCTCGGGTCGTTGAACTCGGGCGATTGATCGAGCGCCGCTGATCCGGGCGCGATCGATTTGGCTGGTGACGTCGTCGCGGTGTCCGAGCACGCAGTCGCAGCGAAGGCCGCTGCGGCGGCCAATGCGTACGTGTTGCGACGAAAGCCAACAGAGGTATTCGACATCTGCCATTCTCCGCAAGGGTGTTCGCGCCCAGTGATCGGTGAGCGCACTCATGAAAAGACGCTTCAGCGCAGCGCCGCCTCGCGGCTTGGAAGGGCCGCGTTGCAACCGCGCGACGATACCGTTTGAAACAGGCGTTCACAAGAGTCAATTGTACCGAACCCGGCCCTAGGTCGGCCGGCCCACGGCATGGCGAACGGGGGGCCGGGGGAACAAGATTACATGGTTCCCCCTCCCTTTCTCCTTTGGAGAGCTGGTCAATGCCTCGTCAGTTCGCTCGCACCGGTATATCGATATCCCTCGCCCTCGCGGGCATCACCACCATCTTCACCCTGAGCCGGGCCGCCGAGCGGTCGTTCGCCCGCCCCGCCCGGCCTGCCGCACCCGGGCTCGACAGCGTCATCGCCAAGGCGTATCGCTGGCGCAGTGTGGGCCCCGAACGGGGTGGACGCTCGATCGCCAACAGCGGCGTCAAAGGCCAGCCCAAGGTCGCCTACTTCGGCGCGACGGGCGGCGGTCTCTGGAAGACGGTCGACGGCGGCGAGTCCTGGGCGCCGGTCACCGACGGACAGATCACGAGCGCCTCGGTCGGCGCGGTCGCGGTGTCCGAGACCGACCCCAACGTCGTCTTCATCGGGACGGGCGAGTCGTGCATTCGCGGCAACATCATGCCCGGCGACGGCGTCTACAAGTCGACCGACGCCGGCAAGACGTGGACGCACGTCGGATTCCAGAATTCTGATGCCATTTCCCGCATCCGCATCCATCCGACGAACCCGAACATCGTGTTCGTCGCCGACTTCGGCAAATACGGGGTGCCGAGCGAGGAGCGCGGCATCTACAAGAGCACCGACGGCGGCAAAACCTGGCGCAAGGTGCTGTACAAGGGCCCGGAGACCGGCGGCATCGACATCGCGATCGACAAGACCAACCCGAACGTCATGTACGCCGCGATGTGGGAGGCCTATCGGAAAGAATATCAGATGTCGAGCGGCGGCCCGGGCAGCGGGTTGTTCAAGTCGACCGACGGCGGGGAGACGTGGACGGACATCACGCGCGCCCAGGGACTGCCCGCCGGCACGGACGGCAAGATCGGCGTTGCGGTGTCGCCCGCCGATCCGAATCGTGTCTACACCCTCATCGAGAACGAGAACGGCGGTCTGTTCCGCTCCGACGACGCCGGAGCCACGTGGTCTCTGGTGAACAACGAGCGTCGCTTCCGTCAGCGCGCCTTCTATTACACGCACGTCTTCGCCGATTCCAAAAACAAGGATCTCGTGTACATCGGCAACGTCGGCACCTACCGGTCCCTCGACGGCGGGAAGACGTTCGCCCAGCAGCAATTCGCCGGCGGCGACTCGCACGATCTGTGGATCGACCCCGACAACAGCGACCACGTGATCCACTCCAGCGACGGCGGTGGCGCGATCACCTACAATGCGTCCAGCGACAACCGCACGTGGAGCTCGCGCGACTACCCGACCGGACAGTTCTACCACGTCATCGCCACCCCGCGCGTGCCGTACGACGTCTGCGGCTCACAGCAGGACGCCAGCGAAGTGTGCGTGCCGAGCACCACCGGCATGGGCGGTTTCGGCGGCCGCGGCGGACGCGGCGGCGGACCGGCGACGTACAGCCCCGGCGGATCGGAGGACGGGTACATCGCACCCGATCCCAAGGACCCGGACGTCTTCTATTCCGGCACGAACGCCAACGGCGGCGGCTTCCTGACGAAGCTCAATGTTCGCACGGGGGAGCGGCGCGAGGTCAGCCCGTATCCGCGCATGTTCTCCGGCGAGGAATCGGCAGTGCTCAAGGAGCGCTGGCAGTGGACGTACCCGATCGTCTTCTCACCGGTCAATCCGACCGTGCTCTACGCGTCCTCACAGCACCTGTTCAAGACGACCAACGGGGGCCAGAGCTGGGAGCGCATCAGCCCCGATCTCACGCGTCACGATCCCAAGACGATGGGCCCGTCCGGCGGTCCGATCACGCGCGACATGAACGGGCCGGAGGTCTACGCGGTCATCTTCGCGGTCGGTCCGTCCAAGCGAACGACAAACGTGATCTGGACCGGCTCCGACGACGGCATCATCAGCGTCACCAAGGACGGCGGCAAAACGTGGAGCAGCGTCACGCCCAAGGACATGCCCGACTTCGGGCGCGTGAGCATCATCGACGCCTCGGCGTTTGATTCGGCCAGCGCGTACGTCGCCGTGAAGCGTCCGCTCATGGACGACAAGGCGCCGTACATCTATCGCACGCACGACTTCGGCAAGACGTGGACGAAGATCGTGACCGGCATCCGTGGCGACGACTATGTGCATGCCGTGCGGGAAGACCCCACGCGGAAAGGAATGCTCTATGCCGCGACGCAGCACGGCGTCTATCTGTCGTATGACGACGGCGACCACTGGGAATCGCTCTCCCTCAATCTGCCCGACATCCCGGTCGCCGATCTCATCGTCGAGGGACACGATCTCGCGATCGCGACCCACGGCCGCGGGTTCTACATCCTCGACAACATCGAGCCGCTCCGCCAATACCGCGCGCCGATGTCAGCGAGCGCCGATCCGATCCTGTTCAAGCCCGCCGACGCGATCCGCGCGTCGTCGCCGGCGGTGATTCAGTATCTGCTCAAACAGCCGGCGCACACCGTGCGCGTCGAGATCGTCGACGCCAGAGGCCAGGTGATTCGCAGCTACCCGGATACCGCGAACGCGGGCGGTCGCGGTGGTCGCGGCGGTGCGGACTCGGCGGCGGCAGGACGCGGCGGCCGCGGGCGCGGCGGAGCCGGCAACGGGGCCCCGCCGAAGGCGGCGGGGCTGAGCACGTTCACCTGGGATCAGCGCTACGCGCCGGCGGTCACCTTCCCCGGCATGATCCTCTGGGGCGGATCCACGAACGGCCCGCAGGCCCCGCCGGGCAAATACGTCGTGCGTCTCACGGCCGACGGCAAGACCGTCACGCAGCCGCTCGTCGTCAAGCGCAACCCGATGCACTCGGCGACCGACGCCGATCTGCAGGCGCAGTTCGCCCTGGCGATTCAGCTCCGCGACAAGGTCAGCGAGGCCAACGGCGCGGTCGTCCAGATCCGCGACGTGAAGCACCAGGTCGGCGACCGGCTCGCCAAGTCGCAGGACGCCCAGCTCAAGTCCGCCGGCGACAAGCTGACGAACGACTTGAGCGCCGTCGAACGAGAGATCTATCAAGTCAAGAACCAGAGCGGCCAAGACCCGCTCAATTTCCCAATCAAGGTCAACAACCGCCTCGCCGCCCTGCTGGGCGTCGTCTCGAACCCCGACGCCAAGCCGATCGCGAGCGCCTACCCCATCTTCAACGATCTCAAATCGGAGCTCAAGGTCCAGACCGACCTGCTGCAGAAAGTCCTGAACACCGAGCTGCCGGCCTTCAACACCCAAGCCAAGCGCTTGGGACTGGAGCCGATCGAGGTGAAGAAGCCTGTCGTGTTTTAGAATGAGAGAGCTGCGCTCGAGGCCACCATGCTCGAGCGCAGCTCGTCTGCTGCTCAAGGGAAGCCCGGCCCCGAAATCCGATAGAGCTGTTGCAGTTGGCTTGACGGTGCGTGGTCTTTCAGCTCGGCCACGGCCGTTACCGCCTGGCTCCGCGCTGATTCGCGCCATCCGCGCGCCTTCCTGTTGTGACCCGCCTGGCGTATCCGGATTCGATCGCCGCGCGAGCCATTCGCAACCGCCGCTCGAGCTGGCCATAGCGGAGAGGAGAACAGATTGGAACGGATCTGGGCTGATGGAAACGGATCCGCTCCATGCGCGGCGAGAATGCGTGCTGGCGTGGCCGCGTTGGCTTGGTGGCTTCGGTGCGGGCGGCACGAGTCAATGACGTGATCGAGGAGATCTGTTCCCGTTGGTGTCCAAGCCTCGTCCCCCTGCTCCCGTTTTCCCGCTCTCAGATAGGTTCGCGCGTTCTTACGCGTTCTCGCGTGTTCTTCTTCATTTTGTTCCAAGCCGATTCGGCGCGAATCGGCTTGGAACATGAGAGAACCTAAAAACACGCGAATGGCCGCGAAAACGCGCGAATGGCGGCGTGACCCAGTCTCGGCCCGCCAGGGAGGCCACAATAAGACTGACGCGCGGAGTGCGCGGAGGACGCGGATCACAGCGGAGCCGGCGGGGACGCGAGTTGTTCTCCTCGGCCGTGCTCGCGCGAGTCGGCGCATCCCAACATCACCAAAGGCTGCTGGGTGCTCGGAGGTTGAACGGTCGCGGAGTCATTCCGCGGCCGGTTCCGTGGATTCTGTGGATTCCGCGGCCCCGCTTCCCGTGCCCGTCATTCGGCGCGCATTGCGCCGAGGGGGTCGATCCGTGCGGCGCGGATGGCCGGGACGGCGCCGGCCGCCAGAGCGATGATGGTGATGATCGCCGGGGCCGCGACGAAGGTGAGCGGGTCGTGTGCGCCGATGCCGTACAGGCTCGCGCGCAGTGTGCCGACCAGCAGCGTCGCACCGGCCAAGCCGGCGATCACGCCGATCGCGGTCGTTTTCGCCGCGTCGAGCAGCACCATCGCGGTGACGTCGCCCGCGCGGGCGCCGAGCGCCATGCGGATGCCGATCTCGCGCGTGCGCTGCGAGACGCCGTACGTCATGACTCCATACACTCCGGCGACCGACAACGCGAGCGCCAGCGCGGCGAACAGGCCGAGCAGTGTCAGGAGCAGGCGACGACTCGCCAGCGACGCCGAGACGACGGTTTCCATCGTCGCGATTCGATAAACCGGCTGTTGCGGCGCGACGGCGTGCACCGCCTCGCGCGCGACACGCGCCAGCGTCTCAGGAGGGCCGGACGTCGCGACGACGAATGCCATCGCGCCCGTGTCGTAGCGCTCCTGCGTTGCCGGCACGTAGAACTCGGCGAGCGGACGCTGGTCGAGCCCGATCTGGCGGACCGACTTCACGACGCCGACGATCGTCATCGGGTCGCCGCCCATGGCGATCTGTCGGCCAATGGGACTCTCGCCGGGAAAGTACTGTCGTGCGAGCTCGTCGTTGATCAACGTCACGCGTTCGCTCGTCGCGACGTCGCGCGCGTCGAGGTCGCGGCCGGCAAGAACCGGAACGGCGAGGGCGCGGAAATATCCGCTGCTGACGACGCGGATCTCGGCGTCCGGACGATGCCCCGCCGTGCTGTCCGTGGGCCGACCGACAATGTCGAAGTAGCGATCGGTCGCGCCGTCCTCGATCGGAAGGGTGCTGATCACGCCGGCCGCGCGGACACCGGGCGCCGCTCGCAGACGCTCGAGCACCGGCCCGTAAAATTGCGCGTAACGCATGCTGTCCGGCGCGGCACTCGGCGCCGACGCATGGAAGGTCAGCACATGATCGGTTCTGAATCCCGCGCCCGTATCGAGCAGCGCCACGAAGCTGCGGATCATGAGCCCCGCGCCGACGAGCAGCAGGAGCGACAACGCGATCTCTCCGGCGACGAGCAACTCGAGGCTGCGCCGGCGTGCCGCGCCGGCCGACGAACGACCGACCGCGTCGCTCAGATCGGGTCGCAAATCGACACGACTCGTCCTGAGCGCCGGTACGAGTCCCACGGCAATTCCAGTGAGCAGCGCGAGCGCCGTCGTGAACACGAGGACCCCGCCTTGGAGACCGATGTCGCCGGTCCGCGGCAGGATGCCTGCCGCGATGGAGAGGAGGAGGCGAAGCGCCCCCTGCGCCACGAGCAACCCAAACGCGCCGCCGACAACCGATAGCAGCACACTCTCCGTGAGCAGTTGCCGGACGATGCGGGCGCGCTCCGCGCCGAGCGCGGTTCGAATGGCGATCTCACGGCGGCGGCCCGCCGCGCGGGCGAGCGTCAGATTCGCGACGTTGGCGCAGGCGATGAGCAGCACGAGTCCCACGGCGCCGAGCAAGACGAGCAGCGCCGGCCGAATCCTGCCGACGATGTTTCCGGAAAGACTCATGAGCAGAATGCCGCGCCCCGTTTGGGCGATCGGAAACTCCTGCGCGAGGCGGCCGGCGAGCACGCGCAGATCGGCGGCCGCGCGCGCGGAATCGACGCCCGGCGCGAGTCGCGCCACGACGTTCAATGAATGGTTGCCACGGCTCGTCACACCGCCGATGTCCTGCCACCGAAGCGGAACCCAAAAGGACGAAGGCATTGGCTCCATCGGAAACTCGAACCGCGCCGGCATGACACCGATGACGGTGTGCTTGACACCGCTCAGAACGATTTGCGAGCCGACGAGCTCCGGGCGACCACCGAAGCGCCGGCGCCAGAGCCCTTCGCTCACGATGACGATGGCAGGCGACCCGGGCTCGGCGTCCGCAGGCCGGAATGCGCGACCGGCGATCGGTCTCGAGCCCAGGACGTCAAACAGATTCGGTGTGACGCGCACGCCGCGGAGTCGCTCGGGATCGGCCACGGCGCCGAGGTCGCGATTCACGAGCTGATACGCAGCGACGTCCTCGAACACGCGCCCCTGCTCGCGCCACACGAGATAGTTGGGCGGTGAAACCGATCCGACGTGTTGCTCCCCGCGCGACGTGTACGTCTCGTACAGCTTGACGAGACGTGACGGGTCGCCGTACGGCAGCGAGCGCAGGAGCACGGCGCGCACCACCGAGAAGATGGCCGTATTGGCGCCGATGCCGAGCGCCAGGCAGACGACGGCGATCGTGGTGGTGACGCGCGCTCTGGCCAGCGAGCGGCACGCGTAGCGGATGTCGAGAAGGAGATCGTCCATGGCTCGCGCGATCGAATGGAACAGCCT
>Ga0157370_10008999_pt1 | contig 10720 bp, 7 predicted proteins | sample C35metaG_FD_113463 | JGI IMG/M metagenome (GOLD analysis project Ga0157370, IMG submission 113463) | Corn rhizosphere microbial communities from Kellogg Biological Station, Michigan, USA - C3-5 metaG | ecosystem: Host-associated > Plants > Roots > Rhizosphere > Soil | place: USA: Michigan... | reverse complement strand
GACGAGGCAATCGACCGCTGTCCTTCGGTGAAGCACGTTGTGGTGTATCGCCGAACCGAGAACGGCGGCAATGTCGCGATGGAAACTGGCCGCGACCTGTGGCTCCAGGATCTGATGGCAAAGACCGATGCGTCCTGCTCGCCCGAGTGGATGGACTCGGAGGATATGCTCTACATCCTCTATACGTCCGGAACCACCGGTAAACCGAAGGGCCTGGTGCACACGACCGGTGGCTACTCGGTGCAGGCCTACCTTACGACTAAGTACGTTTTCGACATGAAGGAAGAAGACGTGTACTGGTGTACGGCCGACTGCGGCTGGGTGACTGGCCACAGCTACGTGGTCTACGGACCGTTACAGACCGGCGCTACGGTAATGATGTACGAAGGCGCGCCCAACTTCCCGGAGAACGACCGCTTCTGGAAGATCATCGACGACCACAAGGTCACGATCTTCTATACCGCTCCTACCGCGATCCGTGCCTTCATTAAATGGGGAGACGAGTGGGTAAAGAAACACTCGCTCGACTCACTCCGTTTGCTGGGCACCGTCGGCGAGCCGATCAATCCGGAAGCCTGGATGTGGTACCACCGCGAGATCGGCAAGGAGCGCTGCCCGATCGTTGACACCTGGTGGCAGACTGAGACCGGGACGATCATGATTTCGCCGATTCCGGGTGCCGTGCCGACAAAGCCGGGCTCGGCGACGCGGCCGTTCTTCGGCATCGCTCCAGAGGTGGTGGCACGCGAAGGCAGACCCGTCCCGGAGGGCCAGGGCGGACTGCTGGTGATCCGCAAGCCGTGGCCATCGATGGCACGCACCGTCTTCGGCGATCGGGAGCGGTATCAGCAGACGTACTTCTCGGAGATTCCGGGCAGCTACTTCACCGGCGACGGCGCACGCTGCGACTCAGACGGCTACTTCTGGCTAATGGGCCGGGTCGATGACGTGATCAACGTCAGCGGACATCGGCTGGGCACGATGGAGGTCGAGTCGGCTCTGGTAGCGCATCCCAGGGTTGCGGAGGCGGCGGTGGTCGGGCGGCCGGACGACCTCAAAGGGCAGGCGATCGTGGCGTTCGTGACGCTGGAACAGGGCAACGAGCCCAGCGAGGATCTGAAGCAGGAGCTGCGCAAATGGGTCGCGAAGGAAATCGGTGCGCTGGCGCGGCCGGACGATCTTCGTTTCACGCAGACGCTGCCGAAGACCCGGTCCGGCAAGATCATGCGGCGTCTGTTGCGCGAGCTGGCGACGACGGGCGACGTGAAAGGCGACACCACAACGCTCGAGGACTTCAGCGTGCTGGCGAAGCTGCGCGAAACCGACGAATAGCAGCAGAGATGACGAAGGGCGATGTTCCGCGAGAGTGTTGCGGAGACATCGCCCTTTGTGTTCGTGGATGAGGGCTGCTTTACTACGCTACGGCGTTGGTGAGCTGGTTTCCAACACCGTTGAAGGTGTTCGCGATGCTGTTCGACAGACCGGACATTGCTGCAACTGAACCCAGTCCGACCAATGCTGCAACCAGTGCGTACTCGATGAGGTCCTGGCCCGACTCGTCCTTCAGAAACTTGCTGAGGTGCTGTTTCATATGGTGGTCTTCTCCTCGGGTGACTTGTACAGCGGGGCCGCACACGCCAGCGGCAAAACTGAGCCTACCCTGCGTTAGAGCGGTCTAATATGCCGCGTTTGTGGGAGGACAATACCACCATTGGGTCAGGTGAACCGGAGTAACAACGGGCCGGATGTTGCAGTTACGCCGCGCTTTGCCGCGGCGGTTGATCGCGCTGGGCATCGCGGGTGCTGGCGTCGCTGGGTGACTTCGGGACCGTGAGGACCGCGATCGGGCAGAGGCGCTCGGGGAGCTCGGTCTGATAGCGGTCGTCGTCCCAGTGGACGAGGGTGCAACCGTTCTTGAGGCATTTCAGCCGGCTGTCGAGGGCGCGGCGCAGCTCGCGGCGTTCCGATTCGCTGTGGATGAGGAGGGCATGGTGTTCCTTCATCTCTCTGCGGGTCATGTGGTGCCCGTTGTCCCAGAGGATGGTTTTGTCCGGCTGGACGGTGCCGGCGGCACCGTTCGCGATCCAGATGACTCGGGTGCCGGGTGCCAGGCCGTCGACGAACTCGCGGATGCTTGGCTTGGAAAGGCGGATCGGCATGTTGGCCTCCTGCTGGCCCGAGTGGCGGGTACTATGAGACGCCTGGCGTGAGGACGGAGGTAGCCTGCGGGTGGTGCCCCTCCCCCCCAGGTGTCCTGTGGAAAACTGGGAGGTAAGGCTGTAAGGCAAGGACTTGTGCCTGGGGAGTCCCTCGGGAGCCAACAGAGCTGTTACCCGGGTGCAAACCGATTGGGGACGGGTCTGCCGGATTGCGGATAGTGCTAGTCATGATTGAGTTTGGGGCTTAGGTGAGGTCCTGCGACGGGCGCACGACTACTCTTTTGCTCCTCTTTTAATTGTACCGGGTGCGTCAAGGGGGGCGACTGTGGAAAAGCAGCAATCTCCTTCACGTGCTCTGTTCTCTTGGCAAGACTTCAGCCTCGCGATCATTGGATATTTCCCTCACTTCTCCTGTTAGGAGCTGCATTCGCAGTGCAATTCAACATGCAGAGGAAACCAAGTGCGCTCCTCGGCTGGATTGGTGTCGGCACGATGCTAGTCGCCGTTCTAGTACAGCAGCTACGCGTACGATGAGTGATCGCTACTTTGATCACAATGCGCTGTATCATGTGCTGCAAGCCGCTGCGCTGTACCTGCTTTAAATCGCGGTTCGACCCGCTATCGGGTAAGGAGAGTAGTCGATGGGTGAGCCGCGAATGACCCTGGCAGAGGACTGCCTGCCCGAGGTTTTGCAGGCAGACGATTCGGAGCTGCCGCTGGTTGTGAACGACGTGCATTCTCAGTTGAATGCCACGCGCGTGAAACGGATTGTTAAGCCCTCAAATCTTTCTGAGCTTCAAGCCGCTGTCGCTGCGGCGAGAAGTTCCGGGTTGGCGGTTTCGGTCATGGGCGGCCGACATGCCATGGGCGGCCAGCAGTTTGCCTCGGGCAGCATGCTGGTCGATATGACCGCGCTCAACCGTGTTCTGAGTCTCGACCCTGAGCGAGGTCTGGCGGAGGTAGAAGCAGGCTGTTTCTGGCCGGAGTTCACGGCAGCTTATCTGGAACTTCAACGGCGAGCCGCTATCCAGTGGGGATTCGCCCAAAAGCAGACAGGCGCGGACGACCTGAGCATCGGGGGCACGCTAGCCGCGAACGGGCACGGTCGCGGACTCACGATGCGGCCATTCGGCAGCGACGTTGAGTCGTTCACTCTGGTGGATGCTCAGGGAAAACTAGTCCGATGCAGCCGCGGTGAGAACGCGGAGCTATTTGGGCTGGTGATCGGCGGGTATGGGCTGCTCGGGATTGTATATTCGGTGACTTTGCGGCTGGTGAAGCGTCGCAAGATCCAACGGGTGGTGGAGGTACGGCGGGCCGGAGGTCTGATTCCCGCATTTGAGGAACGGATTCGAGAAGGATACGTTTACGGAGATTTCCAGTTCGCAATTGACCATGAGTCCGACGGTTTCCTCGATGAGGGGGTGTTTTCCTGTTATCGGCCAGTTGATGACGCCACAGAGATGCCGTTGGAAATCACTGAGCTTTCCGACGAGAGTTGGAGGATGCTCCTGCGCCTGGCGCATGGGGATAAGTCGGAAGCCTTCCGTCAGTACTCGCGACACTACATCTCAACGAACGGCCAGTTGTACTGGTCGGATACGCACCAAATGAGCATCTATCCCGCGGGATATCACGATGAGATCGATCGCAGCCGCGGGACAGGCCACCGCGCGACGGAGATCATTACCGAGATCGATGTGCCGCGGAGCGAGTTAACATCCTTTCTTGCCGAAGCCCGCGAGGACCTTCGCCAGCATCATGTAGACCTGATTTACGGAACGGTTCGCCTGATTGAGGAGGACCAGGACAGCTTTCTGCCCTGGGCAAAGCAGCAATATGCGTGCACTATTTTCAACCTTCATACGGCTCACACGCCGGATGGAGTGGAAACCTCTGCGGCCGCGTTCCGCCGACTTATCGATATGGCAATTCGTCGCGCCGGGAATTACTTTTTGACCTATCACCGGTTTGCAACACGGGAGCAGGTGTTGGCTTGCTATCCGCAGCTTCCAGAATTCCTTCAATTGAAGAGGAAATACGATCCGGTTGAGTTATTTCAGAGTGACTGGTACAGGCACTATAAGGCGATGTTCAAGGACCTGCTGTGATTGCAATCGGTGACCCAGTCCCCGCCACGAGTGGAGGGCAAGCCTACGCGGGGGAGCCCCCAAAAGTCGGCAGCAAGGATGGGGCACCCATCGAGTAAGATAAACGCGTTCCTATGCCGAGTAACCTCAGACGATACCAGCAGACCGGAGATTTCCACTTTGTCACATTCAGCTGTTATCGGCGGCAGGCGCTGCTGGAAACGCCACGGGCAAAAGGCTCATTCGAGCAGACCCTTGAGCGGGTGCGCCGATGGTATGGGCTCTACGTTGCGGGCTATGTTGTCATGCCCGAACACGTTCATCCGCTGATTAGTGAGCCCGAGCGGAGCAAGCTGGCTGTCGCGATCCAGATGCAGAAACAGATTAGCGCGCGCGATCTCAGTGCCATCAAGGGGCGACCCTTGTGGCAGACGCGCTACTACGACTTCAATGTTCGGACAGAGAAGAAACGCGTGGAGAAGCTGCGCTACATCCATCGCAACCCGGTGAGGCGCGGCCTGGTGGAGAAGCCGGAAGACTGGCCGTGGAGCAGCTTCCGGCATTATGCCACCGGAATCGAAGGAGCGGTCGAGATCGAATCGGAGTGGACTGCGCGGCGGCGGGAACGGATGGGGTTACCGCTCATCGTCCGGATTCGTGGGCAGGGCCCCACCCTCTCGCCAAAAGGCGGCGACAAGGATGGGGCACCCACCGGGATATTCTGGTTTCGAACAGACTGAACTAGGAAAGGGTGGGCCACCCGGCCGGAGTGCGAGCATGAAAGTATTGAAATATACGTTCGTTGCCGCACTCCTCGTAGTGGCTACATTCGAAGCGATAACGTTAGCGTATTCCGGGCTAGCAGAGCACGAAGCTGCGCGGATAATAGATATAGTCGCGACGCTGAAGCCCGGATACACGAGCCTTGATAGTGCTAAAGCACTATTCCGGTCACATGGGATTCAAGTGACCACACTAAGCAATGCGTGTGTTACGCCGGCAGGTTTGTGCGATGACTTAAGTCCAGGTGCAGGAAATTATAAGTTGATTCTGCTTCGTAAGGATCCACCCTTAGGATTTGAGTTGTTTCCCTTTCCGCCAGTCAAGCGCGCCGTTTTCAATTTGAACATTTACTTCATAAACGGAAGATTGGACTCGATTAATAGCGTGTATAGGGTGGGTGCCGTCGATGTTAAGTATTCGCGTGGGGCGACCGATTCCAATCTCCGATCCTCGGAATGGAACTATGAGGGAGATAAGGTAGTTTCGATCGCGGTAGCGTCTTCGGGACCGGCCTATGTACCCTTTCCTCGCTTTGTCTTCCATTACATGTATTCCGTGAAGTGCACGGATGCGCGGAGGCTTTGGCCCGATGCACCGCCTCCAACGAGAGAGCATCATTGCCCGGCGGGCTGCAGAGAAATTATCGGTCAGTGAGAATGTGGGCACTGAATAATTCTCCCGCAAGCTGAGGGAGCGCCACTCAGAGCAAATTGCCGGCGGGTTTGGTGGGTAGGGTGAAGTGGAAGGTGGAACCTTTGCCCAGGGTGCTGGTGGCCCAGATGCGTCCGCCGTGCTGCTGGACGATGCTGCGGCAGATGGCGAGGCCGAGGCCCGTGCCGCCCATGGTACGGGAGTCGGAGGCGTCGACCTGGTGGAAGCGCTCGAAGATGGACTCGAGCTTGTCTTCGGGGACGCCGCGGCCCTGATCGCGGACCTGGATCTCGGCTTCGGTGGCGTCGAGGTGGACGGCGCGGAGGTGGATCTCGGTGTTGGCCGGGGAGAACTTGATGGCGTTCGAGATGAGGTTGGTGAGGGTCTGGAGGATGCGGTCGGGGTCGGCCCAGACGTTGACGCCTTGCGAGTTGAAGGTGATGCGGAGCTGGCCCTTGGCGGCGGCCATTTGCTGCAGGCCGACGGCGCGGCGGAAGAGGTCGTCGGCGGAGCACATGGTGTAGTGGAGCTCGGTTTTGCCGGAGCCGATGCGCTCGAGCTCGAGGATGTCGTTGACGAGGCGGACGAGGCGGTCGGTGTTGCCGGTCGCGATCTCGATCATCTGCTGGAATTTTTCCGGGCGCTTGTTGAGACTGCCGCCGCCGATGAGACCGAGCGCGGCGCGGAGGCTGGTGAGCGGCGTGCGGAGCTCGTGGGAGACGGTCGAGACGAACTCGTCCTTCATGCGGTCGAGGGCGCGGCGCTCGGTGGTGTCGGTGAAGGCGACAACGATGCCGACGGCTTTACCGCCGCGGTTCTCTGGAGTGGAGGGCGTCCAGGGGTCGGCGGGCGGCCCGTTCGGGTCAAGCGGAGTTTCGGGTTCGTCGGAGATCTCGATCTGCGGGCGCGCCACGTACTCTACGGGGAAGCTGGTGCCGTCCTTGCGCCAGAAGATCTCGTTGGAGATGCGGACGGTGTTGAGGTCTCGGATGGTCCGGAGAATATGGGAATCCTCCGGCTTATGCGGCGTGCCGTCGGCCCGGGTGTGGTGGATGAGCTCGTGCATGTGGCGGCCGAGGAGCTCGTGGGGTTTGTAGCCGAGCATCTGTGACGCGGCGGGGTTGACGACGGTGACGCGGCCTTCGAGGTCGAGGCCGTAGATGCCGTCGCCGACGGATTCGAGGACGGAGTTCGACTGCCGGCTAAGCGTGCGGAGCTGCTCTTCAGCACGGACCTGTTCGCTGATGTCGACGCCGAAGCCGAGGACGTAGGGATCGCGACCAGGGATTTCGATGAGCTTGTTGCGATAGGCGATGACGCGTTCGTCGCCATCGGTGTGAGTGAGGTGGAGCATGCCCTGGACCTCGCCTTTGCGGACGATGTCGGCGAGGTATTTGTCGAAGCTGGCCTTCCGAGCTTCGGGCATGTAATCGGAGAGACGATGGCCCACCATGTCTTCACGGTTGAGGCCGATGCTCTGGGCTCCGTGGGTGTTGACGGAGAGAAGGGTGCCGCGGAGGTCGTGGGTGCAGACCATACCGAGGGAACCTTCGACGAGCTGGCGGTAGCGGGCTTCGCTCTCGCGCAGGGTGGCTTCGGCGGCGCGCTGGATGGTGACGTCGATGCCGGTGGCGATGATGAAGTTGACCTGACCGCGTTCGTCGAGCAGCGGCGAGGCAGACCAGGCGATGCGGCGAATGCCACCGTCGCGGTTGACCCACTGGTTCTCGAAGGCGACGGGCACGCCTTCGGCGCGCAGGCGGGCGAAGTTTTCCTGGGCGGTGGCGATGTCGGCGTGCGGGATCAGCTTGTCCCAGACGTAGCGGCCGACTAGAGAGGGAAAATCGTAGCCGGAGGCGGCTTCGCAGGCCCGGTTGAAGCGGACGATGCGGCCGGCGGGATCGAAGACGGCGACGAGGGCGTCGACGGTGTCGAGGACGGTGGAGACGAAGTTGCGCTCGATGGTGAGGGCGTGCTCGATGCGCTGGCGGGATTGGTTGATCGCCTCCATCTGGCGCATAGAGTGGTTGAGCTCGATGACGGTCATGGCCTGGCGGCCGAGGATCGTCAGGGTCTGGAGTTGAAACGGTGTGAGGCGGCGGGTCGGCGCATCGAGCAGAAAGAGCGAGCCGAGGCGGACCCCGGCAGGCGTGACGAGCGGCGCTCCGGCGTAGAAGCAGTAGGTGCGGCCGGAGATGACGATGCCCTCCGGGGCGAAGGCGGAGTGCGTGCGGGCGTCGGGGATCTCGTAGACGCTGTGGGTGCGGAAGGGCGGAGTGGCGGGCAGGGTGCCGAGAGGCAGTTCGACCTCGCGCAAACCGTAGCGAGCGTGAATCCAGATGCGGTCGGCGGTGGCGAAGGAGATGCCGGCGACGGGGGCATTGCACACTTTGGCGGCCAGCTCGGCGAGGTCGTCGAGCGTGGGGTCACTGGGGGAGTCTGCAATCTGATACCGCTCGAGCGTTTCCAGCCGCAGGGACTCGCCGCGAGTGATATCGCTTTGTGGCAGAGTGCCGTTCATCGTCCGCATCCATGGTAGGTGATCGCTAAGGTGTGGGGCTGTTGCACTTTAGGGGAACCAAATGGCACTTCAGAGGCTCATCTTTCGGGGAACGGGGCCGAGCGGGGTGCCGATTCCCGAGTGAGCCGTGCAGGGTCAGAGCGCGTCTAACCGGTTGATATACTTAAGGGCTGTGGTGTCTGGGCTCGGCACGATTCTTGAACAGACGGACCGCGATGCATTGGGTTTCACGGATTTCGTGATGCCTGAGGTCGAGAGTAGTTCTCACAGAAACCCGGCAGCCCTGGACTTGCGCAGCGTGCCGGGAGCGAACGGCGGGCCGGGGGCGGGCGAGGCATGGACGACATTCTGAGCGGGATTAAGTCTCCGGCGGATATTAAGCAGCTGACGATTCCGGAGTTGACGCAGCTTGCGGCGGAGATTCGCGAGCGGCTGATCGTAGGGGTATCGCGTACCGGCGGACATATTGGGCCGAACCTGGGCGTCGTGGAACTGACGCTGGCGATGCATTATGTCTTCGATACGCCGCGGGACAGCTTCGTCTTCGACGTCAGCCACCAGGCGTATGTGCACAAGCTTCTGACGGGCCGGAATGACCGTTTCGACACGATCCGGCAGCCGGGCGGCCTCAACGGATTCATGCTGCGGACCGAGAGCGAGCATGACTCTTACGGTGCAGGACACGCCGGTACTGCGCTAAGCGCGGCTTTGGGCATGGCGGTGGCGCGGGACCTTGCGGGCGGCAAGGAGCACATCGTCGCGATGGCCGGGGATGCGGCGTTCACGAACGGAATCTCGTTTGAGGCGCTGAACAACATCGCTTCGCAGACACGGCGGTTGATCGTGGTGCTGAACGACAATGCGTGGTCGATCGACAAGAACGTCGGAGCGATTGCAGAGTATCTGCACAAGATTGTGACCAATCCCACGGTAGCCGGGCTGCATTACCGGGCCGCGAATCTGCTGGAGCGCTTCGGCGGCAAAGCGGCTCGGCACGTCGCGAAGAAGGCGGAAGAGGCGGCCAAGGGCCTGATCGGGCCGGGCATGCTGTTCGAGGAGTTCGGGCTGAGCTATTACGGACCGCTGGATGGGCACAACCTGCCGCTGCTGATTGAGACATTCAAGTTCCTGAAGCAGCAGAACAAGCCGGTGGTGCTGCACGCGATCACGCAAAAGGGACGCGGATTCCAGCCGGCGCTCGAGAAGCAGAAGAAATTTCACGGACTGGGGCCGTACGATCCCGAGACGGGCGAGACCAAGCCGACAGGCCAGAAGACGTACTCCGAGATCTTTGCCGAGACGATGGTGAAGCTGGCAGACCAGAACGAGAAGGTAGTTGCCATTACCGCGGCGATGCCAAACGGTACCGCGCTCGATCTCTTCCGGCCGCATCATCCGAAGCGGTACTTCGATGTCGGCATCGCGGAAGAGCACGCGGTGATCTTCGCGGCGGGAATGGCGACGAAGGGGTTCAAGCCCTTCTGCGCGATTTACTCAACGTTTCTGCAGCGGGCGTTCGATCCGATCGTGCACGATGTGTGCCTGCAGGAGCTGCCGGTGGTCTTCTGCATGGACCGCGGCGGGTTGAGCGGCGATGACGGGCCGACGCACCATGGGCTGTTCGACATCAGCTATCTGCGCGGCATACCGAACATCATCCACATGGTGCCGAAGGATGAGGATGAGCTGGCCGACATGATGTACACGGCCATGCTGCATCCGGGGCCAAGTGCGATCCGATATCCGCGGGGCACAGGGCTGGGAGTGGCGGTAAAGGAGCAGCCGAGGCAGCTAGAGATCGGCGTCGCCGAGGTGGTCCGGGATGGGCATGACATTGCCGTGTTCGGACTAGGCGCCATGCTGCCGGAGGCGCAGCGGCTGGCTGCCATGCTGGAGCGGGAAGGCTTCTCCGTGGCGGTGATCAATCCTCGGTTTGCCAAGCCGGTGGATAAGACTTGCGTTTCGGGGTATGGGCGGCACTGCGGCTTATTTGTGACGCTGGAGGACCATGTACTGGCCGGTGGGTTTGGCTCTGCGGTGCTGGAGGAACTGAGCCAGCTGGAGCTGAATGTGCCGGTGGTTCGAGTGGGCTGGCCGGACGAGTTCATCGAGCACGGCAAGGTGGATGCCTTGCGGGAGAAGTACGGGTTGACAGCGGAGGCAGCGCTCGAAAAGATGCGGCCCCATCTGGCTGCGCTCGAGAGCCGCAGGATGGCGATGCGTTAGGTTCAGGCCCTGAGCTCGTCGAATTGGCCGCTCGGGATTGAGCCGGTTGCCAGCAGAATTACGGAGATTCTTCGCGCGCGTTCAGAATGACGCTTCAGAATGGAACGCTGACCTGTGCCCTATTGCGTCATGCCGTCAGCTTGCCGGTTTTTGCCGCTTTGGGTGGCTGCTGATCAATGGAGACTACGGGCTTAAGCTGCAAGGGTAGCAACTCGATCAACCGAGTGTGCCGATACGCGAAGATTCGCTCAAGCTGCTTGCGTACAAATAGGCCGTTCGCGATTCGGCCG
>Ga0157370_10008998_pt1 | contig 10721 bp, 13 predicted proteins | sample C35metaG_FD_113463 | JGI IMG/M metagenome (GOLD analysis project Ga0157370, IMG submission 113463) | Corn rhizosphere microbial communities from Kellogg Biological Station, Michigan, USA - C3-5 metaG | ecosystem: Host-associated > Plants > Roots > Rhizosphere > Soil | place: USA: Michigan... | reverse complement strand
GAGGTTGCGTGCCTCGACGGCCACATACTCCGCCAGCGTGCCGTCGCGATACCAGTCCGTGAGGCCGAACACCCGCTGTCCAATCGACAGCCCCGTCGTGCCATAGCCGAGAGCGGTGACCACTCCGGCCATTTCGTGTCCGGGGATTGAAGGCGTCCGGTCACGGCCGGCGCGATCGGTCCAGGTCGAGGGCCACGAGAGCTCATCCCCAGTGAATCCCGCGGCATGAATCTGAACAACGACGTCGTTTATCGCCGCTTGCGGATTGGGTCGCTCCACCAGCTTCGCCCCGGCCGTTCCCGCAGCCTGATCCGTCACCACGACCGCCTTCATCGGTCACCTCCCGGTGTCGAGATCATGCGTGTAACGTAGACGCTCCATCCGTTGCCACTGACCGGGTTATCGGGTAGAAACGGATCGCGCGCTTTGATGCGAGATGCGGAATGGCCGTGCCATGTCTGTTCCATAGGAATCATCTCCTCGGTAATGTGTCTCTTTACTGGAAATTTGAATTATCTTTTCAGCTACCTGGCTGCACGTTTCATCTGTTGGCATACGTAAGCCCCGCAGGCGGTAGTGCCCCAGACCGCGGAGAAGCTTACAGAGGCGCTCGGAAGATCAATGACAACCTTAAGGCGAGCGCCTCGGCCCTACCATTCCAGCGGAAAGCCTCCGCCGTTGATCAGTGGTGGCGTAAAAGCTTCTCCGACGACGCTGCCTAGGCCAATTTGAAATCCTCGAAAGTCGAAGGATAGCTGAACGTGACAAGAACCGAGCAGCCAGTCTTCGTCGTATGAGGACCATGAGCCGTGTTCGGCTTAATGTTGAATTCCGTACCTTACGGATACGAAACTCCATCGTTTATGAAGTCACCATCCAGGACATACGCCATCTCGGTTGTTTGTTCATGCAGGTGCCTCGCAATCTCGCTCCCCGGCTCCATTCTCAGTATGGCCACTGCTGGACCAAAGGACTGATCACCATTCACTATTTTGATCGTGGCCGTCCCTTTGGTGTTTGGAAACGGTGCTGTTACGGCCTCGATCTTCGACGTTTCGACTGTTTGTATAAAACTCATTTGAGTTATCCTTTCGTTGTTTGCCTTTTGTGTCATTCCTGGCCATGGCCCGAGTGGTCATCTTCCCGCCGGTGCCGCTGACAGGAACGACGACGTCATATTCGTCTTCTGCATTCATACGTTTCTTCTTTAGGCCCGGCAGCCAGTACGCTTTTGGGTAAGTACAATCTCCTTGACAAGCGCCGTCCCTTCGGGAAAGTCGCCATGGTGCTGGTAATAGAGAAGATTTTCCCGCTCGATGTAAGCGTCGTGGAACTCCGGCGAACGGAGCTTCACCATTATTCAGACTGTTTGGCGTAATGGGCCCCCACAAAGGCCCACTCCCGGAAAGCCGTCGGCAGAACCAGGTCTCCGCCCTTCGTGAACAGAGGGCCGCTGCGAGAGTTCGTCTGGAAGCTGCGGCGATGACAAACGCACTCGTAATCATCGCTTTCCATATCGCTCGCATCGTTCACCTCGATTGCGGCGTGTCCCATCCGGCTTCCGTTGTCCGATCAAGAAGCAATGGATAGAACTGAACCCAGGTCATGTCGGTCTTTGCAACATTGGCCTTGTGGCATTCAGCGCAGACAGCCGCCGGGGCCTCCGCGGCCGTTTTCTCATATGGCAGGGGATGGTGACCGAATGTAAAGAACCCCCATCCGTTCGTCCTGGCAAAACGCTTACTGTCCTTCACAGTCAAGTCAATGCCGTTGAACTCGCCATTGAAGAAACCGCGGCCGGACGGCTCTGTGCGGGATCCATCCGGAAAAGTCGGATTAAGCAGGCGCGTCAATTCCTTTACGATGACGGTCCCCTCCGGGAACTGCCCCGTCTTCATGTATGCTGCGACGTTCTGCGCCTGGATATAGACGTTGTGAAATTCGGGGAAGTTAGCCTTGCCGCCGTTCAGGCCATTCGGTGTCAACGGTGCACCAACGCAGACCCACCTGCGGAAGCCTTTGGGTATTTGCAACTTGCCGTCTGAAGTGAACACCGCCGCCGAACCTTGTGTCTGGGCGGTCACGGTTTGCACCGGGAAGAGAGCGAAGCTTGCTCCGATCACGGCAATTCCGCCACAAATCGCTGTTACATATTTTCTTTTCGGCATTGTGTATTGCCCTTTCAGATTTGGAGCCGAATGATCTACCTGGAGCGGAGAACTGGATAACCCTTGACGTAAAGCCAGTCGTCTGCCTTAGCGGGCATATGGCAGCCGAGACAATCCTTTTTGTAGCCGGTTGCGACCTGTTTCTCGGGTGAATCCGACTTAAAAAGGGCCCAGCCCCAGCCATCGCCCCACAGAGGATTATTGGGGTAACGGCCTTTCGAGTCCTTGATCAGGACGAACCAGACCTTAGTATCCTTCGCCCAGTGGGCATCGCCCGTTGTCATTTGGGCATGATCAGTTCCGAAAACTTCCTTCACCAGCACCGTGCCGTCGGCGAATTTCCTGTTGCGCCGGTAATAATCGGCGGCCCCCGGCGATGCATAGGTCAGGTGCATCTGATTCCCCCCTTTTGGGTCAAGCACGAAGTAAGTGCCGAGAGTTTGGTAGAGATCGCGATAATCCGTCGGTTTTCGAATGTTGCCGGACTTGTCGACAAAATCGAAGCCGTTAAAGGAAGCTGGTTTTTGAGCAAGGACCTGCCAGCACGGGCTGGCGGCCAGAAGGGAAAGTATCGCGACGAGAGTTCGATTCATACTGGTTTCTCCTAAGTGCAACTTCATTTACCACTCTGCGCCTCTTCCGCGCCGTTCTCTTCCTCAGCTACCCCAGGTCCGTCGCTGTATTTATCGTCAGCTGGCCCCGTGTTTCTGTCGCGTCGTGCGGCGCTACGGCGATCACCTCGAGTTCGATGAGGAATTGAGGCGCGCAAAGGATCGTCCCGATGGTCAGGCGGATCATAGACGGGTTGATTCTGATCGGCATAAATCCGTGTTCTCCAGATGCCCGATTAATGTGCAGGAGACCCCGACGAAAAGCGATGGCGACCGCGTGGGCTCCATCGTTGGCCCGAAGCTTCCCAACGAGGTTCTTAATGTGAAAATTGACCGTAGTTTCGGCGATGGCGAGGCAACCCGCTACTTGTTTATTGCGGTTGCCATCGCGAATCAGCCTTAGAACATCGATCTCGCGTGCCGTGAGTTCTTCCGTGGCCAGGTGCTCCGCGAACCCGTCCGCAACCTCTCGTGGAATACATCGCCGTCCGCGATAAGTGAAACGGATGGTCTCCAGGCGTTCGCTCTTGCGCGTTATCTTGAGCACGTAGGAGGTAGCTCCAGCGCGGAAAGCGCGCTGAATCTCAACATCCCGTTGGGCGGTCGTCAGAACGATGATGCAGGCGCCTGGGAATTCCGATTTCAGGGTAGTCAGAATTTGCATTCCTGAGCCTGTTGCGCCTTGCAGACAATGGTTCAGGAGCATGACGTTCGGCTTGTGCCGACGGAATTGCTCAATCGCCCCGGAAAACGTCGTCGTGTTTCCGATTACGAGCATGTCCGACTGGGCCGCAAGGATAAAACTCAATCCTTCCCGGAACACGGGCTGGTCATCGACGATCAGCAGCCGAATTTGCTCGGCTCGCGAGCTTGGAAAATCCTGCGGCAACCGTTTACTCGCCGCCTGATGATCAGATTCGATGCAGTGTTGATCCCACATAGGTAGAAAGTTCCAGCCGGCAAGCCCGCGTTCGCGGTCGCTCCCGCTCATTAGCAGGAGAGTCGAAATCGACTTTGCGGTGACAGTTGTCGCAGAGATTTTGTTGAGGCTGGATTCAGAAGGTGAGATCATCGACAAGAGGCGACGATCATGGTCAACCCCGACCGTAACGCCGGTTGCCAGCTAAGTGTCTGAAGAAAATACCCCATCGAAGGATCGCTATGCCATCAATGCGGCCAACACGGAGATGCGTGAAGGCTACAAGACCGCCAACGTGGAACGGATTCTTTCCGTGTTTGCCGACACGTTGGCCGATTTGAGAGCGGAGGCTCCAACGTTCTTCGGTCCTGACGGAAAGTTTGTTTTACGAGGAAGGTTGGAGAAGCTCTTCAGGGATTTTGACGTGGACTTCGTCCCGATCATCATCGACATCATCATCGGGAAAGGGGTCGCCGTTGAATATGGCTGGCACGAGACGACGCTTCGGCCCAAATCAGGCGGGCCGGCGCAGACGAGCCGGACCCGATACATGCAAACGTGGGTTCAAGATCCGCAGGACGCCTGGCGCATTGTGGTTTTCATCGATAACCCCGACCAGAAGCCGGAACTTGCCGAGGATGTGCTTGCCCGGGCTTCTGCCTCGCGCGACCGCGAGAGGGATTAGGCCTCTCGCCGGACCAGCGACGCCACGAAACAGATATTCACCGAGATCCATTTACCTCCATCTCTCTCATTTTGTATTCGTCCGTTGCGGGCAGCCTGAAGGAAATCATGGGCCAAAACCTGGGATTACCAGAGTGTCGCAAGCGCCGGTTCAGCGATGACAATGATCGTCGGAAGGAAGCGGCCGAGAACAAGGAGGAATCATTGCATGTTAGGCGGGGATCAGGCAGCAGATAGTCGCTACGCTATCCATGTGGCGAAGACCGCATTGCGCGAAGGCTACAAGGCGGCCGACGTGGATCGGATTCTCTCGATCTATGCGGATTCGTTCACCGATCTGAGCGAAAATTGCCTGACCTTTCCTGCTCCTGCCGGCAAGGCCGCACTTAAAGCAAGGCTGGAGGAACTTTTTCGAGACTACGAGGCGGATCTGATTCCAATAACCATCGAAATCAAGGTCGCTGGCGATGTGGGGTTCGCATATGGGCGGCACGTGGTCGCGCTTCGTCCCAAGGGTGGAGGACCGCCGAAGGCCAGGCGTATCCGATACGTTGAGGCATGGGCTCAGGACCGGAATCGGGACTGGCACATCGCCGCCTATATAGATAATACAGACCAAAAGCCGAGACTGGCGGAGGACGTGTTGTTGGCCTTAGGCGCTCTCCACGATCCCAAAAGACGCTAGGACTCGTTTTTGCGGCACTCCGACGAGAGTCGCAGGAAGAGCCGCTCGCTGAACCCGCTCGGCAATGGATACCACTCTCCATCCGTCAGCAAACGCACCGTATTCCGCGTTCCATCAAGGACGGCTCTGCAGTGACCGCAGTTCCTCAGGTGAAGCTCTATTCGGGCCCTGAGGTCGCGCTCTACGTCGTCGTCAACGTAGTTGGAAATCTCGCGCCATACCTCCACGCAGCTGATTTCTACGATTACCGGCTCCACGCGGTTATTCCTTGTCAAAAGTTACCACGGTCTGACTCGTCTGTTCCCCATCATTTCCGCAGTCCAATTCCCGTCGTATCCGGGGGCCAATGCCTCGCGCATCTGCAACCTTGCTCGAAGCAGGCGGGTTTTCACCAAATCCTTCGAGATGCCCAGAATTTGAGACGTTTCCTCGGTGTTGAAGCGTTCCATGTCGCGGAGGATCAAAACCTCGCGATAGATCGGCTTGAGAGAAAGCAATGTCTGCTCGATTCTCTTTCCCAATTCCTTGCGGGCCAATGCCTCGCTCGGGATTTCACGCCAGTCGGCGAGGTCTCTGGGGATACAGTCGCCGCCGTCTTCGCTCCCGCTGCCTTCGTCTAATGACTCATGCAGATGAGCACGGCGCCGCCGGAATCGCTGGCGCGCCTCATTTACGGTGATTTGGATCAACCAAGTTCTGAATTTCGATTCTCCCCGAAAGCTCGGCAGGCCCTTCAACGCCTTCAGGAAAGCCTCTTGTGCCACGTCTTCCGCCTCGGCCACATCGTTCAGTATTGAATATGCAGCGGCGAAGACGGTCCGTTCAAATGGCCTGATGAGCTCGTAGAACAGTTCGGTTTGGCCCCGGCATACCTCGCGGATCAGTTCCTCCTGCGCGGGGCTCTCAGGGACATTTTCCGCCATGGTTCTATGCTTTCCCGTGAAGAAAGAACGATGATCGGGAGCATGCTTGGCGGTTTTTGGGACCTGCAAGTGCCGACACAGACATCGAGACGCAGTTCGAGGAGGACCAGGCCATGGAAAATCCGGAATCCCTGAAAACGGCAGGCTATCGCTGTTCTTTCAGCGCCGACCCATTCATGATAACCCCTAAGTTTCCCTGGGGTTCCGGCCTGAGGAAAGGACAGGGGGAAACCTGCTGTGTGTGAGAGGTGCCACAACTCGATGCGTTCAACGATGATGATGCGCCGTTGGAGCGCTTTTGTCGCGACATAAAAAGTGCCTCCTACGGGGCGACGCTGATCCTTCGAACGTCCGCGATCGATCTCTAAACCCTTCAACTTCACCAATCGCTGGCTTCAAGGTATCCATGACATGACGAAAACACCACATGACCTCTCGAATCCGGCGGTTACGATTCCTCACCTGATCGACATGATCATTCACTTCACCACCTATCGGAAGCTACCCCCGTCTCGTAGTGGCCTGCGCGGATGCTGGCGACTTCTCGCTTCGAACGGGCCTGTGATGGTCTCGTCGAGCGGATCTGCTTCCGAAACTGTGATTCGTGGAGCTTTTCTGGGTTGCCGATTCGCGACTGAGTGCGCAGCATTCGACTGCGATCCGCAGTGTGCGAACTGCCCGCAGGCGCGATCGCGTTCCCGCAAATGGCCCAGTTCGCCAAAACTACATTGGTTGACGGCTCGCTCGCAAGTCTGTTTGCGCTGCATAGGAAGTCAATAGTGCTGCGCTTGACGATCAGCGCCGGAAAGATTATTTAGGCTGACATTGTCGCCGATCCGCACGTTCGTGAGCTCGACTGGCAGTTCTCTGAGTGCATGGCTGAACGCATTCCCGGTTGTGTCGCCGGACGGTCGGCTGCTGTGAGTGCGGCCACGCACTATCGCTTGTCGCGAGCCTTTCGCGCGTCTTCTTTCCATCCCTCGTGAGCATCGTGCGCCGCCTTATCGAGCTTGCGGCCGACGGCCGCGGCGGCTTTGTCCGCCTCAACGGCTGCGCGGTGCGCTGCTTGGCCCACTTTGCCGGCCGGGGTGTTCGCGTCCTGATGCCGCTGCGTGTCCGACTCACGCGGTCCACAGGAACCCGCAAGGAGCAGACCTACAATCATCAGCGGGGCGAGAAGACGGCCTTCCATTCCGATTGGATGAATTCGGCGCCCAAAAGGTGACGAGGACGCGGACGAGGCTAACCCGGGATTTCGAAGGAGAAGCGGTAATACCCTGCCCAGCCCAGGTTCACTGCGGTGCCGCAAGCCGGGCGACCGTAATTGCATGCAATGTATTCCCGATTCTGAGTTCTGTGCATCAGTGGCCGCATAGAATCCCTTTTTCGCTCCATCTCCGAGTCGCCAGAGTTGTATGTCATCGCCGAGCACAGCAGCGTAGTAGAGTCCTCAGCATTTCATCTCGATCGCGATGATGTCGAGTGCCGAATGATAGTGGGGCAATTGCTCGTGGGATAGGAGATAGAGAGCGCCAATACTGGAGTCCCGGCCTTGGTTGGCACTCCTCGGCTACGGCCGGGCTAGCCTCGAAAAAAACCATCGAAAAAAGGTTCGACGAGAACTTGCTCTGCCCGAAAACTGCCGTGCTCCGAACGCGTTGTTGGCCTGCGACAACACCAATTGGAACGCGGAGATGCAATCCACTCTGCTGGGTTACGCGTGTATCGGAAAGATCAGGACCGGGAAGTCGGCATCGAGTCTGCCAATCCGGATCATGCCCAAACCGGAGGCTGAAACTATCCGACGCTGATGACCTCGCGCGATTGCATGCCGCGCCATATGAAATCCAAGGCGCCAGGTCGTTCATTGGAGCCTCATCGGCGCTTCCACTTATCCGCTAAGACCGAAATTTTGTCGTCCAGGCGAGCCGGCGCTTTTTGCACGGGTCCCGCGGGCCTGTGTATCGGCTTTTGCGCCGGCGGCAGCAGAGACTTCATTGAAAGCGCAATACGTTTATTCTTCACATCCACGTTCAGCACCTGCACCTTAACAATCTGCCCCACCTTTACAGCCTCCGACGGATCTTTGATGTACCTGTTGGCAAGCTCGCTGATATGCACCAACCCATCCTGGTGCACGCCGACATCCACAAACGCGCCGAACTTCGTCACATTGGTTACCACGCCTTCAAGAGTCATTCCCGCCTTCAGATCGGCAAGCTCATTCACATCGTCATTGAACTTGGGAGCGACGAATTTGTCGCGCGGATCGCGGCCGGGCTTCTTCAGTTCCTCCAGAATGTCGTTCAGCGTATACACACCCACGCTCAGGTCTTCCTTCTTCACCCGGCTCAGAAGCTCCGGCTTGCTGATCAGCTCAGCAATGGAAATACTCTGAGCTCTCGCAATCTGCTCCACTACTGGGTACGACTCCGGATGCACGGCCGTAGCGTCCAGAGCGTTCTCGCCGCCGCGAATTCGCAGCAACCCCGCCGCCTGCTCGAATGTCCTCGGCCCTATGCCCGAAACTACGGTGAGTTCCACCCGCGAGCGAAACTTCCCATGATCATTCCGGTACTCGACAATCTTCTGCGCCGTGCGTTCGCTGATGCCTGCCACATAACGGAGCAACGCCCAGGAGGCGGTGTTCAAATCGACCCCCACGCGGTTCACGCAGCTCTCGATAACGGCTTCGAGAGAGTTCTGCAACAGAGCCTGACCGACATCATGCTGATACAGCCCGACGCCGATGGATTTCGGGTCGATTTTCACGAGTTCCGCCAGAGGGTCCCGCAGCCTGCGCGCGATGGAGATGGCGCCCCGAATCGTAACGTCGAGCTCGGGAAACTCCTGACGCGCGATATCCGAAGCCGAATAGACCGATGCGCCCGATTCGTTAACGGTCACGCTGAATACGTCGGAACGTCCTTCCTGACGGAAGAAGTCGCGAACAAACGCTTCCGTCTCACGGGAGGCCGTGCCATTGCCGATGGCAACGGCTTTCACTTTGTACTTAGCCATCAGCTCTTTCAGGATGCGCGCAGAACCCGAGAAATCGCTCTTCGGCTGGTGGGGATAGATCACGGTGTGATTGAGAAATTTGCCCGTTTCATCCACCACAGCGATCTTGCAGCCTGTGCGAATTCCCGGGTCGATTCCGAGGACCGCGATCTGGCCGGCGGGCGGCGACAGCAGCAGGTTTTCCAGGTTCTCGCGAAAGACGCGGATCGCTTCGAGATCGGCCTTCTGCTTCAATTCAAGGCGAACTTCAGACTGAATGGAAACATTGAGCAGGCGCTTCCAGGAGTCCAGAACGGCCAGTTCGAGATGCGGAGTCCAGTCGCCAGGTTGTTTCAGAACCTTGCTTTTCAGGTACGCGATCGGGAGGTCCGCATTCAGCTCGATAGTGAAGTACAGAATGTTTTCGCTCTCGCCGCGGCGTATCGCAAGCATGCGGTGCGACGGGATTTTCGCGACCGGCTCGCGGTACTCATAGTACATTTTGAACTTCTCATGCTCGTCGATCACGTCGTCCCTTTTTTCGGAGACGATTACAGCCTGGTCGAACATCATCTGGCGGAGCGCCCTGCGAAAGTCGGCATTCTCACTGATTGTTTCCGCGACGATGTGACGGGCTCCTTCGAGCGCGTCCTCGACTGTAGCGACGCCCTTTTCGGCGGCGATAAAGGTTGCGGCGAATTCGGCGAGTACAGTGTCGCCAGCTTCCTGCGTCCACAGATACAACGCCAGTGCTTCCAGCCCCTTCTCGCGAGCAATCGTCGCTTTAGTGCGCCGTTTCGGTTTATAGGGCAGGTATAAATCCTCGAGTTCGTTCTTGTCGACGGTGGCGACGATGCGTTCGCGCAGTTCGTCCGTCAGCTTGCCCTGTTCCTGGATTGTTCGGAGCACAGTTTCCCGGCGATTTTCGAGTTCGCGAAAGTAAGCCAGCTTCTCTTCAATGGCCCGGATCCGGACCTCATCCAGATTTCCGGTTACTTCTTTGCGATAGCGTGCGATAAAGGGCACAGTGCCGCCTTCGTCGAGGAGTTCAGCAGTTGCGGTCAGGCCCTTCATCGGCACGTTCAGGATTTGTGCGATGTGAAGAAAAATTGCGGGTGACAGGGATTTGAGTTCAGGCATTCAGAGGGTACGGAACCATGGTACGAACTGCTGAAGTCATGTGGCGATGGCGAACAACCACATCGCTCTGCTGATTCAGGAGAGGGGACGCGAAAGAGCACGCGTGGAACAGTTCATCAATCCCATGCCGGACGATCATCTCTCATTCGGGCCTGCCCCCGAAGTTCTGATTTCGCCGAGTGGTTCATTCATGTGGCGGACGCGAGCGCAAATTCGCGGCCGCAGATTGCGGCTTCGTGTGCATTACAGGGGGAGGATGGCGTGACCACATTCACTGCAAAGAAGCCGAACGCCTCAGCCATGGATGCCATTGATTCGTGCGGCACGTGTGCCCTTTTTCGGCAGCCGCTCGGTCAGGGTCTGAAAGAGCTTCCGCTGTTCCTGCCATTCAATGGTGTCCACGACCTTCCGCAGGTTCCTCTCGTTGATCCCTTTTACCGGCGGCAAGAACAGAATCTGCTCCTGAATGTCGGGCGGAAGGTAAAGCAATTTCGTGATCTGAGTCATTCGGGCGCGCGTGACGTGACCGAGTCGGGCCACTTCGGCGTAATCCCGGAACACGCCATTATCCAGTGAATTCCGGAATCGAAT
>Ga0157370_10008997_pt1 | contig 10722 bp, 4 predicted proteins | sample C35metaG_FD_113463 | JGI IMG/M metagenome (GOLD analysis project Ga0157370, IMG submission 113463) | Corn rhizosphere microbial communities from Kellogg Biological Station, Michigan, USA - C3-5 metaG | ecosystem: Host-associated > Plants > Roots > Rhizosphere > Soil | place: USA: Michigan... | reverse complement strand
GCGACCGCCGGAACTGTCCGGCCGCGGTTCCGTGCGGAATCCCGCGCGGCCAACCGGAGCGCAATGGGAAGCCAGGCGGTCCGGGCAGTCAACAGGTCCACGATGCGCCCCGTGAAGCAAATCAGGGCAAAGACCAGCATGACGGCGCCCGCAATGATCAGGCCGAGGTACAGCGGCTGCCATCGATACATTTGCAGGTCCCCGCGCTTGGCAATGGCCACGATGCCACCGGCCGCCATGGCTGTCGCGGCCAGAATGGCCAAGCCAAAGCCAATGCGCACGGTCCACTTGGAGGGCTCATCGGCGGTCCGTCCGGACTTGAGCGCGGACAGCGTGGCCTGCTTGGAGACGGCCCGTGCCGGAACCAGGGCGGCGAGCCAGCCGGCCACCAGCAACACGATGCCCAGCCACTGGACGTGCAGGCCGGAAAAAATAATCTGCCCTGCCGCCCGGACTGCCAAAACCCCGATGGATGCCGCCACTGTTCCCAGAACAACCCCTATTGCGCCGCCCGCCAGTCCCAGCCACACACCACTGGCCGTCACCACGGAACGCAGCATGCCTGCCTCCGCCCCCGATGCTGCCAGCAGTGCCAAATCCCGTTGTTGCTTCCGGGCGCCCACGGCAAAAGCAGCCCCGGCCAGCAGCCCCACTTCCAGCAGCGCCAGCACGCCTACGAGGGACCCGAGAACCGCCAGGCTCAGGACGTTTTGAAGACGGCCGTCAGACGCTGCGTCATTCGGCTGCACGGGCCGTTCCGCCAGCGACGGCGGGTCAAGGATCAAGCTGCGCGAGGTGAGCTGCACCCCCTTGGCGTTGAGCGCCTTGGCGTTGTTCCAGCCGAGCGGCCTGTCGCCGGCGAGGTAAACAACGGCCGGGGACAGGGACCCCGCCATGGAAGCGGGCACCTGGTCCCGCTTCAGGTAGAGGACGGTGTTTCCGTCCGCAACCCCGGCGTCGCGGACGGTGCCGACCGGCTCAAAGGTGCCGGCCGACGTCGTCAGCGTCCCGCCCGGCTGGAGGCCGAAGCGGCTGAACAGGCCCGGCGAACCCACGGCCTGGCCTGCCCCCGACGACGCTGCGCCCTCCAAAAGCCTGTATTTCCCGGCAAAGGCAGGGTCAAGGACATCCGTGACAACGGCCTGCAGAGGCACCTGGGCCTGGCCCACCGGGCTGGTGGCCTGCAGGTATTGGCTCGCAATGGCGCGGTAGCCGGGCGGCACCACGTCAGCCGGGGCTGCGGGCGTAAAATTCTTGTCCGGCTCCCCCTGCCCCGACGGGTAGCCAAGGTCACCTCGCACGGCCTGCACGCTTTTGGCGTTGATGGCCTCCAGCGGGGCGAGCCTGCCCTGGGTCTGGCCCAGTTCGTGCAGCACCGTTTCCTGGGACGTGGCGAGCATGCTTTGCCCGGCCGTGGCAGCTGCCGACAGGCCAAATATGGGCAGCGCAATCAGCGCCATGATCAGCGCCGACCGGCCCTTGTGGCGGCGGATGTCCCGCCACGCCATGATCAGCGCCAGGCGCAGCCGCGGCCGGCGGCCCCCCTTCACGGGGGTGAGGTCCAGGGCCATCTCAGTGGGCCCGCCCGGTCAGCAGCACCGAAGGATCATGCTGCGAGGCGGCCTCGTCCACAATGCGCCCGTCCTTGAGGAACACCACCCTGTCCGCCCACCCGGCATGCCGGGCCTCATGCGTGACCAGCACGACGGCGGCCCCCGCCTCCGCGCGACCCCTCAGCACCTCCAGGATGCCGTCTCCCGTGGCCGAGTCCAGGGCGCCAGCGGGCTCATCCGCCAAAATCAGCCGGCGATTGCCCACGATGGCCCGGGCAATGGCCACGCGCTGCTGCTGCCCGCCGGACATCTGGTCCATAAACCTGTCCGCCAGGTCCTCGATGCCCACCAGGCGCAGGGCGTCATTCGCCTGCCTGCGGGCCTTCCTGGCCGGGATTCCATCCAGCTCGCGCGGCAGTGCCACGTTCTCCGCCGCCGTCAGGGTCGGAACCAGGTTGAAGTCCTGGAACACGTAGCCCACGGCCCGGCGCCGCAGCCGGGCCAGTTCGTTGATGCTCAGCCCGCCCAACGGAGTCCCCTCCACAAACACCTCCCCGCCCGTGGCCTTGTCCAGGCCGCCGGCCAGTGTCAGCAGCGAGGACTTTCCGGAGCCGGACGGGCCCATGACGGCCACAAACTCCCCCGCATGGATGGTCAAATTCACGTTGCGCAGCGCCGCGACGGCCGTGGCTCCCGCGCCATAGGTGCGGCTCACGCCGTCAAGCTGCAGGACCTCGCTGCTCATTTGGACACCGCCCGGGTCCCGGCCGCTGCGGCCGCCGGGTGTTCGGCCGCCTGGCGTTCGGCCACCGCTGTCCGTTGCTTCCCGGCGCGCACGGCACGCTGGGCCATCCAGCCCTCGCAATGGTCCAGCCACCTGACCTCCGCCTCCGCGGTGAAGATGAGCGAGTCCAGGACCAGCAGCCAGGCAGCGTCGTTGGCCTTCGGCCCGCCCTGTGCTGCCGGAGCAGCGTCAGCACTGGTCGCTGCAGCCCGGCGCTGGCGCGTGTAGTCCTGCAGCTGCCGCATCGAGGCGGTGCGTTGGGCCTGAACGACGGCGGCAACATCCACGCCGTCCAAGGTCAGGGCCAATGCCAGTTTGATGGCAAGCTCGTTGCGGGGCGGATTTGTGGCAGCCACGGGCTGTGCGAACCAGTCCGTCACCTCGGTGCGCCCGGCGTCAGTGATGGTGTACACCACGTGACCCTCGCCGTCGTCCCCTTCCTTTTCGACCAGGCCGTCCCGCTCCAGCCGGTCCAGCGTGGTGTAGACCTGGCCAATGTTCAGCGGCCAGGTGGAGCCCGTCCGCTCCTCAAACTCGCCGCGGAGCTGGTACCCGTATCGCGGGCCCTCCTGCAGCAGGGCCAACAGTGAATGCCTGATTGACATGTGAATCTCCCCAAGATCGGCGCGGCCGCCCCCAATGGCCGGCCGCGACAACGGTATGCATACCGCGTATGGCAAACACTAGTTACCGGGTATGCAATGCGCAAGGGGTGTTTCGCCATCGGGAAGGGCGCGGCAATTCGATGGCGCAGCTGATGCGGGCTGCGGGCCCGGCGGAGAATCGATGGAGCAGCTGATGTGGGGCACGGACGGGCTAGCCCGCAGGTGCTGCACCACCGAATCCACCAGCCCGCAGGTGCTGCACCACCGATTGGGGCAGGGCCGGAATTCGGCCGGATCCGGGCATGGGCACGCCGAAACCGGGGTCAAACAGTCCCTTAGCGGCGTTCGTGTCGCGACTGTGGGGTTGACCCTCGCCGACACGGGGGTCCTCTCGGTGCGGTGGCGGCTTGGCCCCGTACTCGGAGGGGCCCGGGCCTCGACGCGCTCGCAGGGCTCGCTGCTCGACCACCGGGACACGGTGTGCTTGGCCTCGACGCGCTCACAGGGCTCGCTGCTCGATCACCGGGAGACTCGGGACGGGCCGGGCTACAGCGTCAGCAGGACTTTGCCCACGTGGGCGCCGGAGTCGAAGTATTCGTGCGCGGCAGCGGCCTGGGACAGCGGGAATGTCTTGTCCACCAGGGTTTTGACGGCCCCCGACGCCAACAGCGGCCACACGTGCCCGCGCACCCCGTCCATGATGGTCGCCTTTTCCTCCGCGGGCCGGGCCCGCAGGGTGGTGCCAATGACGGCAGCGCGCTTGGCGAGCAGGGCACCCAGGTCGAGCTCCGCCGTCGTGCCTCCCTGCAGGCCGATCACCACCAGGCGGCCGTACAGGGCCAGGGCCTGCACATTCTGGGCAAGGTACTTGGCGCCGACGACGTCGAGAATCACGTTCGCGCCGAGGCCGCCGGTGTGCTCGCGGACCAGTTCCACAAAGTCCTGGGAGCGATAGTTGATGGCCAGGTCCGCGCCCAAGTAGCCGGTGAGCATGGCCGCCTTTTCGTCGCTGCCAGCCGTGGCGATCACGCGCGCGCCAGCCGCCTTGGCCAGCTGGACCGCCATGACGCCGATGCCGCCCGTGCCGCCGTGGATCAGCACCGTCTCGCCGGGCTGCAGCTGGGCCGTCATGAAGAGGTTGGAATAGACCGTGGCGGCCACCTCGGGCAGCGACGCGGCCGTGACCACATCCACGCCGCCGGGCAGGGGCAGCACCTGGCCGGCCGGAACCGCCACCTGCTCCGCATAACCGCCGCCTGTGAGCAGGGCCACCACCTTGTCCCCCAGGGAAAACGGCCGCGTAACGTTGGGGCCAAAGCCGGCAATGCGGCCCGAGACCTCCAGGCCCAAAATGGCGGAGGCCCCGGCAGGGGGAGGGTAAAAACCCCGGCGCTGCTGGACGTCCGCCCGGTTGATGCCCGCCGCGACCACGTCGATCAGGACCTCGCCCGGTCCCGGAACGGGTGCGGGGACCTCCGCCAGGGTCAAAACGTCCGGACCTCCCGGCTGCGGGGCAACAATTGCCTTCATGACACTCTCCACTTGACTTTTCCACGGGCAATTCCACTGGCTGGCACGGGCAGCTGTGGCCGCTTTGGTGGCACCGCCCTGCTTATGAAACACTACTAGGGTAAGGAAGGTTGTCCGAGCGGCCGATGGAGCTGGTCTTGAAAACCAGTGTGCGGTAACCCCGTACCGCGAGTTCGAATCTCGCACCTTCCGCACAGGCAAAAGGACGCGGCCCCGGTGACGGGGCCGCGTCCTTTTTGCTCGTTAAAGGCCACATTCATTCACGTCCACGCACTCGGAAAGCGTTTGCTTGACCGCCCCCTCCCGTTCATGGATGATTCACTTTTATGTGTGAGGCTCAAAGACGATCCTGCAGGGCTGGCTGGACCCGGCCCTTTTTGCTTTGGGTTTCTCTCTAAATGCAGTACAAAACACCTTTCATCATCACCCACAGCACAACTGTGCAACCACATCCGAGAGTTGGAAACATGAAGACCAACACCCTTATGAAGGCGGGAATGGGGGCCATCGTGGCCCTTGGACTCGCCGCGGCCCCGCTGGCGTTGTCGCCTGCGCAGGCCGAACAGGGCCCCGCCACAGCGGGCCCAGCCACGACGGCGGCGCTTGCGCCCACAGGTGCCCTTCCGGCCGCCGTCACGGCAGCATCCCACGTGATCATCAACGAGGCCTACCTCAACGGCGGCAGCGCCGGGGCCACGTACAAGAACCGCTTCGTGGAGCTGTACAACCCCACCGATTCGGCCATCAACCTCAAGGGCTGGTCGCTGCAGTACCGTCCCGGTGGAAATACCGGCGCCATCAGCATTTCTGCGGCGCTTGACGGCCTGTCCGGCATCATCCCCGCCAAGGGCTACTACCTGGTCAAGGGGGCGGCCAATGGGGGTGCAACCCCCGCCGGCAGGGACTTGCCCGCGGCCGACGTCGAATCCAGTTCCTTGGCCTTCGCCGCCAGCACCGGCACCATTGTCCTGTCCAACCAGTCCGCCAAATTCCAGGCGCTGCCCACCGGATCAGTGGTGGGCGAGCCCGGCGTGGTGGATTTGTTCGGTTACGGCACGTCCAACACCTTTGAAGGTGCCGCAGGACCCACCGGCAGCGTGTCAAAGTCGCTGAACCGCACCGGGTTCGCCGACACGGACAACAACAAGAACGACTTCACACCGGCAGACCCGACACCCGTGGGCACGCAGGGCGGCGACACACCCCCGCCCCCGCCCGAGGACGCAGGCGCCATGAGCATCGCCGAAGTCCAGGGAACAGGCATTGCCAGCCCCTTTGAAGGTTCCATTGTCACCACCAAGGGCAAGGTCACGGCCGTCTACCCCGACGGCGGCTTCAACGGCTACTTCATCCAGACCCCCGGCACCGGCGGGGACCTGGACCTCGCCACGCACAAAGCCTCGGACGGCGTATTTGTCTACTCGCCCTCCACGGTCCGCAGCGTGAAGATCGGCGACTACGTCGAGGTCAAGGGGCTGGTCTCCGAATTTGGTGGCGCCGCGGTCGCCAACAAAACCACCGAGGTCAACGTTTCCGCCGGCGACATGACAGTGCTGTCGGACCCCGCCGCAGAGGTCAAGGCCACCGTGTTGAAGACCCTCCCGGCCACCGATGCTGAACGCGAAACCCTCGAGGGCATGCTGGTGGCGCCGCAGGGCACCTTCACCATCACCGACAACTACTCGCTGAGCAGCTACGGCGAGATCGGCCTGGCCGCCGGCACGACGGCGTTGGCCCAACCCACCGCGGTGGCCCCGTACGGGTCCGTGGAGTACGCCGCGCAGGTGGCCGAGAATGCTGCTCGCGCCATCAAGCTCGACGACGGCTCCAGCGCCAACTACTCCACCACGGGGTCCTCCATCCCCCTGCCGTGGCTCAGCGCCGGCACTCCGATGCGGGTGGGCTCGCAGGGCGAGTTCAGCTCCTACGTCATCTTTGACAACCGGAACAACGCCTACAAGTTCCAGCCCCTGGAGCCGCTGACGGCGGCCAACGCTGCCTCCGTGCAGCCCATCGCCTTCGGCAACAACCGCGAGGCAAAGCCCAAGGACGTGGGCGGCAACCTCAAGGTGGCCTCCTTCAACGTGCAGAACTACTTCCCCACCACGGGGGACCAGGACCCCGCCTGCCAGTTCTACACCGACCGTGAAGGCAACCCCCCTCACGGTCAAGGGCGGCTGCCTGCAGCGCGGCGCCGCGAATGCGGCAAGCCTTAAGCGCCAACAGGACAAGATCGTCTCCGGCATCAACGCTTCAGGCGCCGACGTCCTCTCCCTGGAGGAGATTGAAAACTCCGCCAAGTTCGGCAAGGACCGCGACAACGCACTGTCCATCCTGGTGGCCGCACTGAACACCGCAGCCCCCGGCACCTGGGACTACGTCCGCTCCCCCGCAACGCGCCCGGCTGTGACCGACGAGGACGTCATCCGGACGGCCTTCATCTACAAAAAGGCCGTGGCCGAGCCCGTGGGCGGCTCCGTGATCCTGGACGATGCAGCCTTCACCGGCATTGCCCGCCAGCCGCTGGCCCAGGCATTCAAGATGGTGGGCGCACCGGATGCCTCCAAGGTGCTGATGATTGTGAACCACTTCAAGTCGTAGTGTTCTGACAACGCGAGGGACACCGACAAGGGACAGGGCAACTCCAACCTGGCCCGCACGGCCCAGGCCAAGGCGCTGCTGGCATTCTCGAATGCACAGCAGGCAGCACAGGGCACGCAGAAGGTGCTGCTGATCGGTGACTTCAACGCGTACCTGCACGAAGATCCGATCAACGTCCTCACGGGCGCCGGCTACGTGGACCAGGACGCCAAGACCACCAAGCACTCCTACAGCTACGGCGGCATGGTGGGTTCCCTGGACCACATCCTGGCCTCGCCTGCTGCCGAGGCCATGGTCACGGGCGTGGACATCTGGAACATCAACTCCGCCGAGTCCATTGCCATGGGCTACAGCCGGTACAACAACAACGTCACCGACTTCTATGACACCTCGGCCTTCGCAGCCTCCGACCACGACCCCGTGGTGGTCGGCCTGAAGATGGCCCCGGCTCCCGGAAGCACCCAGGAAGTCAACCTCCTGAACATCAATGACTTCCACGGCCGCATCGACTCCAACACGGTGAAGTTTGCCGGCACGGTGGAGCAGCTGCGCGCCGCCTCCGGAGACGCCAACACCGCATTCCTGTCCGCGGGCGACAACCTCGGCGCCAGCCTGTTCGCCTCCGCATCGCAGGATGACAAGCCCACCATCGACGTGCTGAACGCGCTGGGGCTGTCGGCCTCCGCCGTCGGAAACCACGAATTCGACAAGGGCTACGCGGACCTTGACGGCCGCATCCGCACCGCCGCAACGTGGGACTACCTCGGCGCCAACGTATACGCCAAGGGCACCACCACCCCGGTGCTTGACGAATACAAGGTCATCGATGTCAACGGCGTGAAGGTGGCCGTCATCGGCGCCATCACACAGGAGACACCCACCCTGGTGACCCCGTCGGGGATCGCCAACCTGGACTTCGGCGATCCCGTGGCAGCAGTCAACCGCGTCGCAAAGAAGATCACTGACGGCCATCTGGCCGACGTCATCGTGGCCGAGTACCACGAGGGTGCCGGGGCGGGAACGCCCGACGGCGCCACCTTGGGCCAGGAGATTGCCGCCGGCGGGGCGTTCGCCCAGATCGTTGACACGACCTCCCCGTCCGTCAACGCCATCTTCACCGGCCACACGCACAAGCAGTATGCGTGGGACGCACCGATCCCCGGTGTTGCCGCTGATGCCGCACTGAAGACGCGCCCCGTCCTCCAGACGGGCAGCTACGGCGAGTTCATTGGGCAGATCCAGCTGACTGTGGACGCCACCACCCACCATGTGAAGTCGTACACGCAGCGCAACGTGGCCCGTTCGACCACAGCCGACGCCACACTGGTTGCCAGCTACCCGCGCGTTGCCGCCGTCAAGACCATCACGGACAAGGCCCTGGCCGACGCCAAGGTTGCCGGCAGCGTCAAGGTTGGCGAAATTTCCGCCGACATCACCACGGCCCAGACCACTGACCCGGCAACGGGCACCGTCAGCCGCGACGACCGTGCCAGCGAATCGACGCTGGGCAACCTGGTGGGCAACGCCCTCCTGGATGCGCTGAAGTCGGAGCAGACGGGCGGCGCCGAGATCGGCGTCGTGAATCCAGGCGGCCTCCGCGCGGACCTGCTCTACAAGAACGCAGGCTTCGCCGACGGCGTGGTCACCTACGCCAACGCCAACGCGGTGCTGCCGTTCGTGAACAACCTGTGGACCACCACCCTCACGGGCGCACAGGTGAAGACCATGCTGGAACAGCAGTGGCAGACCAACGCGGACGGCAGCATCCCCAGCCGCCCGTTCCTGAACCTGGGCCTGTCCTCCAACATGTCCTACACCTACGACGCCACCCGGGCGCTGGGCGACCACATCACCTCGGTCACCATCAACGGCGCGGCACTGGATTCCGCCCGCAACTACCGCGTGGGCACGTTCAGCTTCCTGGCAACGGGCGGCGACAACTTCCGCGTGTTCACCCAGGGCACCAACACCAAGGATTCCGGCCTCATTGACCGCGACGCCTGGATCAAGTACCTGGGCGAGCAGTCCGCCAAGGCCTCGATCGCCCCCGACTTCTCACGCCGCGGCGTGGAGGTTGAAGGCAATCCGGCCGTGGTGGACGCCAAGGGCACTGTCAGCTTCCAGCTCAACAAGCTGGACCTGACCTCCCTCGGCAGCCCGAAGAACACCTCCGTCACGGTCCAGTTCACCGACAGCAAGGGCAAGACGACCGTGGTTGACACGGTGGGCGTGAGCAACGGTTCCGCCAAGGTCACCTTCCAGCTGCCGGCCGACGCCCGCACGGGAGGCACCATCACCGTCAGTGCCGCACCCAGCGGCACCACGGTGAGCCTGCCGGTAACCATCACCAACCCGAATGCGCAGTGCAAGCGCAACCCGGGCAGCAAGGCCTGCGTCTAGGCCGTAGCACCCCGACGGCGCACCTCCCTTCCGCTTTCAGTTCCGTGAAAGCGACTGGGGAGGTGCGCCGTCGTTTGGGGACTTTCCCCCGGGGCAAAACTCGACTCGAGTTCTGCCCCGGGTGCACCTGGGGCAAAACCCACCACGAGTTTTGCCCCAGAGGGAAGTCCGCGTAAAGGCGGATGGGGTTCAGGCCAGGATGTCAGCCGCGATGGCGTCGGCGTCCAGCACGGTGCGGTAGCCGCTGCGGTATTCGGCGCCGGCCTGGGCGGCGATGGCCGTGCCCCACTGCACGGAGGAAAGCTGCAGGCCCAGCACGTACAGCCCGGGCACCGGCGTGCCGGCACCGTCGAGGGGACGGTAGGGGGGCCCTGACACGTCCAGGCCGCTCGTGACGACGGCGCCGCCGTCGGCCGCCAGCATCACCCGGGGCCGGGCCAGACCGTCCGCCTGCAGGTTGTTCAACAGGCGCGACGCGGTGCCCTGCACGCGGTTGGCCGGGGCCAGTGCCTCCACCAGGTGCCGGGCATGCCACGGTTCGGCGTCAACCCAGGGCGAGGACAGCTGGAAGAGCCCGTGCTGGATGCGGAAGACCGGGTCAGGTCCGGAGAAGTGCACCACGCCTGCGCGCACCAAGGCCGCCAGCTGCTCCATCCGCAGCGCGGGAGGCCCGCTGGCCAGGCCCTCGACAAAACCTTCAAACCAGCCGCGCAGCTCGCCCAGCCACGACTCCTGCGTGATGCCGCCGTCCGCCACCAGCGACTTGATGATGGCCCGCCCAGCATTTAGGGCGCCGATGGCCATCTTGACAGGGTCCTCCTCGCCGCGGGCCGAACTGGCGGCGTCGTCGGCCAGGTAGGCCAGCACCGCCGCATCCAATTCGGCCTGCGAGCCGAAACGGTGCTTGCCTCCGGGGCGCAGGGGGTGGTGGGACAGCGGCCTGGCCAGCGCGGCCAGGTCCAGCGCCCGCCCTTCCGCCACATGCCGGGCCGTCAGGGACTTCAGCCGCTCAGCCCAGTCCACGCCGTCGCCGTCGAGCCCGGAATGCAGCAGCGCGTCCAGCTCCGGCAGGAATCCCGCGGCAAGGGCATCCGGGGAGCTGCGCCCCAGCGTGGTGTAGTACGCCCACAGTGTGTCCCGGTGGAGCAGCGGCCAGATGTCGTGTTCAAAGCCGGCCGTGGCGCCCATGGCACGGATCTTGGCGACGGCATCCTCGCCCAGGAAGCGCAGTTCCACGCTGGCCGGGTAG
>Ga0157370_10008996_pt1 | contig 10722 bp, 7 predicted proteins | sample C35metaG_FD_113463 | JGI IMG/M metagenome (GOLD analysis project Ga0157370, IMG submission 113463) | Corn rhizosphere microbial communities from Kellogg Biological Station, Michigan, USA - C3-5 metaG | ecosystem: Host-associated > Plants > Roots > Rhizosphere > Soil | place: USA: Michigan... | reverse complement strand
TGATCTGAGAGTAAAATTAGTGGAGAGGCTATCCCCTGCAGGGATTGCAGGTGTTCAAAGAGGTTGGCGGGTTACAAAAATTAATGGTAGCACCAATATTAATATTGCCAATGCCGATTATATTGTGAACAGTGTTTTTTACAGCGCCTCGTCTACTTTCACTTTTTTAAAACCCGATGGCACTTCAGTTGACATGACTTTAAATGCAACTACCTATCCCCAGCAAACTGTCTACCTCGATTCTGTTTACCACCTTGGCGGAAAAACAATTGGGTACATGGTGATGAATTCTTTTTTGGGTGATACCGCCCAAATCAATAGCGACCTTCAAAATGTGATGAATAACTTTTCCACCAAAAATGTGACTGACATCGTAGTTGACTTGCGATATAACGGTGGCGGTTACGTGTCGCTGCAACAAAAGTTGGCTGATTACCTTGCTCCCAAGTCGGCTAATAACCAGTTGATGATGAAGGAAACCTTTAATGACAAACATCAAAATTATAATACCTCCTTATACTTTAGCAAAGCAGGGCCTTTAAATCCCAACCATATACTTTTTATTGTTTCGCAAAGCACTGCCTCTGCCAGCGAACTACTGATTAACAATTTGAAACCTTACATGACAGTTAAGCTCGTTGGCCCAACCAATACCGATGGAAAGCCTGTTGGCTTTTTCCCTATTTCTGCAGGAGACTGGTATGTATTCCCCGTATCTTTCCGTTCGACAAACAGCGCTAATTCAGGGTCCTATTTTAATGGATTTACTCCCGATGCAATTGTCGCAGACGGTCTCGACAAAAACTGGGGCGATACTTCGGAATCGTGTCTTGCAAAAGCAATTAAATATATTACCACAGGTACTTTCATTCTCCAGGGTCCACAACAAGTTTTTAAGGAAGATCCAGCCGTGAGTGCCGCGAATAATACTTTGGATAAAGCGTCATTCAAAGGAATGATTGATACAAGAGGGATGAGATAAAAAAATTATTTCTTTAAACCTTGGATAAATTAATTCTAATATTCTAATAGTTGACTGTACTGTTTGCCACGGCGTGCCGTTAGTATTCAAAGCCTCCTTAACTTTCGATCCTTCAAAAAAATTATTGCCGGAAAAATTCTTAATTAACCAGCTAAAGAGAAACATTTTTTCATTATTTCGCTTTTCAATTGCTAACGATCACCTGAATGTTGGATTAATATTGCGTAAATACTTACTTGCAACCACAGTGAGGTGTTATTAACGGGTAAACAGAATTCCAATTATTTAATGAATGAATCATTTCCCCTCCGGATCTTGAGGGCTTACTGCATTTTTGTTTGCCTTCACTTCAATATCCAGCACAACCGGGTATTTATCTGAAAAATGAAAAAGTGCATCAAGTACATCAGAAGGGGCTGCGGTATTGACAGAAGGGACATTGCTGTTAATACTTACGCCAAGCCGATTGCCATCATTTCCCACTGATTGATAAGAGTGGGGTATGTACGTCATATAGTTTGCGCCATTCATAAGCCATGGAGAAATAAACATGTGATCGTACCAGCCTTTGCCACCGGCGCTTGCTCCACATGAATTGGGCTGGTAAGGCAACGATCGGGCGGAGGTTGTTATGAAAGGAGCAACGTAAAAGGGTGAAACACTCCAATTACCAGGATAATTTAGCGTTTGATCGGGATAATATGGAGGATCGCTCATTGCCGTATTGCTGTCCTTTGCATTGATGAGCGATTGATAACCGTGTTCGTAAGAGCCTGTTGTATTGAAATCACCCATAATGATGAGGTTGGGGAAGTAAGTAAATTTTGACCTGAGGGCAGACATGAAAGTTGAATCCTGGAAATCCCTTTCCAGGCTGGCAGAACCCGATTTCGTGTGGCAAACCACGGCATATAAAAAAGTGGTATCCTTTGTGATAGGCAAATTGATGTCGTTATAATAAAATTTATAGAGATCAAAATCCGTAACTAATGATAGCAGGTCCCGGGTATTTACATAAGTTAATTTTTGTTTGTTGTAAAACAGCACAGAGATAGTTTCGGAACCGGATGAATTGGTTGGGGTGGCATAATTGTATTTGTTCGGATTTACAAAATTCAACACATTCCCTAAGATGTCATCTGCGAGGTTGCCAGGTGCACCCGGTTGAAGCGGAAATGCTGTCATTTTTTCGCAGCTCATCAAATCAGGCTGAGTGAACTGAATAATTGTGTTAAAATAACTATTCAGCATGGTTGTACTTCCCTGGCAAAGATCACCATAGTTAAGAATATTATAAGCCATTACCTTTAGTGTATCTGTTTTATCCACCGTGCCTGGCAAAGGCGATGCATTAATTTTATTAGCATGAGCTACGTTTTTTGAACACGAAAAAAGAATCGTTGCGCAAAGTATAAAAGAACAGGCATTTGCAATTTTCATTTATCAAAATTTTCAAATCATGTAATCCATATCGGGGTCAACTCCTATCCCTGTCGATACTTAATTCAGCAGTATCGTTTTGCTGTCACCCCATTGAATATTTTTTTCCGGATGCGAAGGATCTGTGTTCCATAAACACTCTCTAACGGTCATGGTTAATGATTTTGTATCTATCGTAACCACCTGGAAGGAAAGTTTTGTTTCATCTTTCAATGAGTAAGCCCCTTTCATGGGAGAATCAACACGGAAAGTGTTAAGCGCAACAGTACTATCGGGACCTTTGTAGACATAATATTCGTCAAAGTTGTCGTTGCCATGAAAGTAGGCTTTGATATTCGGGTACTTCTTTAAAAAGCTAACCCATCCCCGCTGCTCAATATCTGTTTTACCTCCGTCCGCAACTGTAGTTGTTCCATCTTTATATACTTCATCCAAAAGATCCTCAAATTTATCCGTTGAATTTATCCCACTGGCTTTATTTGGATTTGTAAAATGCTTTGCTTCACTTTCCGGCTGGTCGTGTGTAAAAATGATAACAGGTGTTTTTGTGGAAACTGTCTTAAGGTCCTTCCCCATCCAGATCCTTTCGGAAGAATCAGGCCATAATGTTATAAACATAAAATGAATACCGCCTATATTTTTCGAATAATTGATTTTATCCTTCGGGTAGTTGTAACCGTTAGTTGTCAAGTTCACAGATGGCTTCATCATCAGGTTATAAATTGCAACCATTGAAGCAGGATCAACCTTAGGCTTCATAGGCTTGTAAAAACCAATAGCATTGGTTATATCGTGATTGCCGGGAATTATAAAAAGCTTAGTCCTTTTTCCATAATGGTTGGTAAGCGTTATTCCATTTATATAATCTAAACAAAATTGTTTCCATGATACGGCATCGCTTTGGTCAGGGATCTCCATCCTGTTGGCAATATCTCCTCCTTCAATTACATAATCAATGGGGCCGGTAAGTTTCCCTGCATTAATGCCGCTGTCTAACGGTAGATGTATCCAGGGAAGTTTATTCATTTCCTTTATCATTGCTGCATTTACCGTATGCCCGTCAACAGCAGTATCATTGCGGAAAGTTTTTCTTGTAATACCGTAATGTGCATCTGAAGTAAAAATGAATTGTATTATATTTTTATGGGTACTTTTCTGTGCGGTACATGTTAAATTCAAAAAAATGAAAACAAAAATGATGACTGAAAATTTCACGAATTATATTTTAAAAAAGAAGACCCGCATGTTATTGCAGGCCTTTTAAAAAGAAATTATTTACTGTTTAAATAAATCAATGTTGGTTGCCTGAACCATTAGCCTGGTATGCTCCAATATCCGTTCCGGGAGGAGTAATAGTAGCTCCATATTGGCCACCCTGAGGGACTGAGGCTATTGACTGAAAACCGGTATACCCTTTACCAATTGCAGGCGATCCGCTTTGCAGGTGGAAGTCATAACCAGTAACATATGCAATTGACTGAGGGGTTGCTGCTTCAGGCAATGGAAAGTTTTTGAACATTGGGTTGTTATGCCCGGCCAGTGCATTAATTGCAGAATTGCTGTATGGGCCACCAGGATAATATCCTGAAGGTAATATAGACACGATGTTGGGGATATCTGAAGTTTGCGGCCTTGTCCACAAACCCGAATTGGGTACTCCACCTACCCCTGTGGCTGAAGTATCAGGAGTTACAGGATAGAACTGGTTAACGCCTGCCACAGAATCGCTATAATTAAATGTATACCCATATTGCATGTGAGCCGTGTCGGCAACTACCAAAGAGTTACCCAGGTAAGATTGTGTTGCACCTACAATACGTAAACCAAAGCGACAGTTTACTATGAGGTTGTTGTAAGCCATGCCTTTTGCACCCTCTTCATAGTTGATAGAACCACCACGTCCTAATTCCACCATTCTGTAACCAGAATTTACAATTGTATTATTGTAATAATTACAGTTTGTTTGTTGGCTACCAGGTTGTCCTTTGTCTGATGCTTTAGGGCCATTGGTAGCACAACCGATAAATAGGTTATAGGCACAATCACCAACGCCTCCACCTTTTACATTAAATTGATCACCGCCCGTTCCGCCGCCTTTTTCAAAGGTATTTCTCATTACAGAGAAATGGCCGGATTTCAAACGGATAGCATCGTCTGTCCCACCATACAACCAGGAATCTTCCAAAATGAAATTCCCCTTGGGATTCTGAAAGAAAATGTTATAAGAATCTCCAGTGGAAGCACCGGCAATAGGAGGTTGGGCAGCAGAAATTGGCGCACCTGCAAATTGAATATTGGTCCATTTAATAACCAGGTTATAGCAGGAAGTATCTGCCCAAAGGCCACCCCACAAGCCTACATAAGCGGGGTCAGAGGCAACCGGCTCAGAAGGATTATCTATTTTTTGTTGATTATTATAAGTAAAAAGTATAGGAGCGGCGGAACTGCCCAAAGAAAATAAATTTCCTTTGATAAAGAAATTATAAGCTCCCTGGAAAATTATTTTTGCACCCGGCTGGATGATCAATGAGTCTCCCGCATTGATAATCACATCACCTGTCACATCATACGTCTGGTTGGTTTCCATAGTTCCTTTTATAGATCCGTTGATGTTACCCGGTTGAACAGTTGTTCCTCCCGGTACATAAGGCGCCTGCACAACAGAATTGGTTTTTTTGCAGGAAAACATCACTATGCTTGCAAAGAGTAAAAGATAGAAGCCTTTAAAATTGGTTGGCCGGCTTCTTTTTTTTGTGTGTTTCATTTTTTTTTAATTTTTGTTTATTTAAAAAGTCTATTTAATTCTGAATCCTATAAAAAATGTTTGATTGAAAGTATCACGCCTCACGATGATCGCTTTCTTATTAGTCTGATCAGGATAATTGACATTGTTGAAATAATATCCATTAGCAGTGGTATGTAGTTCTAATACCAGGGGATTATTAGTCAAATTGGTAACCTTTGCAAAGAGCGTAATCTTATTAGATGCTTTTATATTGAGGGAAAGATCGAGCTGAGAAGTAGGATTTTGCCAATAATCAAGGTCTTTAAATGGGGAGACGATCTCGATGCGTTGACCTGTATATACCCAACTTAATTCTGCTTCAATGCCCTTCCTTATGCTTTTATAAAGCAGGGAAAGGTTGGCAATATGATCGGACTGACCTTGTAAGGGGCGAGTTTGCTTAGAATTGTAGATAATATAATTACCATTTTCATCTTTAGTATAAACTAATTTGGTGGTAGTAATAGATGATTTGGTATAAGAATAATTTCCGCGGATACCAAAATTTCTAAAGTGCTTGGTAAACACAAGTTCTGCTCCATAGTTAGTAGCGTTACCAAAATTCTCCGGCTCTAATACAAACTGGCTGGTAGTTTGTGTTTGGAATGCAAATTCAATAGGGTTAATAATATGCTTATAAAAGGTGCCTGCCATGAAGTAATCCTCTGCATTGAAATAATGTTCAAACCTTATATCTAAATTGTTCGACTGCACATGTTTAATATCAGGATTACCCCGCTGATCAAAATAGTCGCCGGAGAAGTTTACGGGGATATATTCAAAATAATTGGGCCGGCTGATACCGCTGAAATAGGAAGCTCTCAAATCGTTATTCCTGTTTAATTTATACTTGATATTTAAGCTGGGCAGCAAATCCGTATAATTATAAATACCCGTTTTTCCGGGCAGATATATTGACAGCTCGGAGTTATAGCTATGGCGGGTATTTTCTACCCTAAAACCACCTAAAATTTCCCATTTTCTAAATTCCCCTTTAAATTCACCATAGTAAGCAAGGATGTTTTCTACAGATGTATAGGTAAGGCCATCTGTAGTATCTACCCTTACTAATCTGGGGAAAGAAGCGTTTTGTATCGTAGTAAAGGGCTGGTTACCTGAATATAATTGGTAGGATTCATAAACGTTGTTACGTGTCTTATGCCGGTACATGCCGCCGGCAGAAAATAACATACCCTCTCCTAATTTATAATGGACATTCAAATATCCGGAACGATCAATTTCTTTAGAATGGGTAAAACTGAATGGAAAGTCCTGCAATGTTTTACTTTCAGACGTAAGGTTATGATTGGTATTGTTATAAGTCAGAATATCTGAATATTGCTGGTCAATCCAAATTGGGGTTTTGCTCTGAGCCTGGGAATATACCAATGACCAGTCTGTGGATAGCTTATCATTAATCTGGTGCTTTCCCTGCAGGTTATTGCTCCAGATGCTTTGTCTTTGAAATAAGGAGCGGTCATATACATAATCCTGGCCGGACAAATGCAGGTATTGTGATAACCCTTGCTGCAGGTTCCGGTGTTCCACCTGGTCTAATTGAAAATAAGCAATATAAAAACTAATTTTATTACGCTGGTTGAAATCATAATTCAATACCAAATGATTAGCCAGCCTGCTTTGAAGTGCATTGTAAGTACGGTATTCCAGTGGACCAAAAACGGGTGTATTAGCTGTTGGTATGGGCTGTGGCTGTCCACTCGGCGGATAAAACAAGGAATTGCTTCCTTTATATATGTGCTGGTAGCTAACAGCAGCAAGATACCCGAATTTTTTAGTGACCTTATCCCCGATACTTGCATTAATAAATCCATTGACGGGCAAATTAACGGTTTTATATTCCAGGTATTTGGTATTGAAATCAGAAGGCTGTGGAGCATATCCTGAGCCATGTATTTCATAGGGAGTTTTCCAGGGAGCGCCGCTGCGGTCGAAAGTGGTAAAGCTGTGTTTATTAAAAAAATCGCTATAGCCCAACGAACCATTGAGCGTAAAAGTCAGGCGTTCTGGCGCCTCTTTTAGTACCATATTGGTAACGCCACCGATAGCATCACCTTCCATAGAAGGCGTAAGCGATTTTACTACTTCCAATCTTTGCAAAAGATCAGCGGGGAAGATGTCAAGAGGGATGGAGCGTGTCTTGTCATCAGGACTTGGAATTTTTACACCGTTGATGGTAGTATAATTATACCTATCGGCCATGCCCCGAATGATAGCGTTCTCCCCGTCACCGGAACTGTTTTTTGACATGGAAACACCGGCAGCCCGCTGCAATACATTACCTACCGTTATGTCCGGCGAATTCTCAATCGCTTTTTCCGAAATAATGTTCAATAGATTACTCGCAACTCTTTCCGTTCTCCTGGCACTAATGTCAGAACCGTTACTCATGTTGGCATTCACTACCACAGCATCCAATTCATGAGCATGCACTTTCAATTGGATATAATTTCGGGTAACCGCACCCGCCTTTGTTTCTACCGTTAACTGCTTCGTATCATATCCTACATATTGAACAACTTCAATGTAAGTGCCTGCGTCTATATTTTTAAAAATATAGGAACCATCGAGACCGGTATAACTATTATATTTTTTTGCGGTGCTTTCTAACGTTACCGTTGCATTTACAAGAAATTCGCCGGTTGCCTCATCTGTAACTTTCCCTTTTATTTGCTGAGAAAAGGCAGATGTTGGTATTACGGCTAAAAAAATAATGGCGAGGGAAGATGAAATGAAAATGCGCTGTAGTTTTTTGAACATATTACGTTTTCCGGGCTTTAGGGCAACATTCATTTAATGTCTATATGAAATTTTGTAACGAGGTGCAAACTTATTACTGCGATTATAAAATCCCCGCCATCTTCAGCGAATTAACCCAATGATGATGTTTTCTTAATTTTTTCATAATCTCAACTTCAGAAAAAAATCAGAATGTTACCAATTAAGTATAAATGAATGCCGGTTCTCGGAATATTTGTAACGAGTAGTTAAAGCAGAAACTTTGGAAATTTGTTTAATTATAGAGAGGCCTAAGCCATTGTGGTTGCTGTTAACGGCTGTTTTATAAAAGCGGGTAAATAATTTTTTTTCATCCAGTGCACCATTCAATCCGCTATTACTAATTGCAAATTCATTTTGCTTTAATTCAATTGCAATTAGCCCCGACGGGGTATTATGATTAGAGGCGTTGCTGAACAAATTATTAAGTAAAATATCTAATAGTTCCGGACTCATTTCTAAGTAACTTTCAGTTAGCGAAAACTTGATGGAAATACCTTTATTTTGCCACAGCTCACGGAACTGATCAATCTTTTCTTCCACCTTTTCTTTTAGGTTCATTATCTCCTTATTATCAAACTGTCGATTCTCGATCTTAGCAAGTAATAAAAGAGATTGGTTTAATCTTGATAATTTTTTAATAGAAGTATAGGCTTCTTTAACAAGTTCGCTTTGGTTTTTGGAAAGATCTTTTTCTTGTATAAGCATATCAAGTTTTGCCCGAATGATGGACAAAGGTGTTTGTATTTCATGGGAGGCATTTTCAGTGAATTCCTTCAACGTCAGATAGTCTTGCCTTGCCTTTTCCGTTGCGAGTGCCAGGCTATCGTTCATAAAAGCAAATTCGCTGATAGAAGTTTCGGGGAAAGCGAGTAAATCCGTTGACCCAAGTTTAAAACTCCGCATCATATCCATCGATTTGTAAAATGGCCGCCATAGCCTTCGCAACAAAATGCTGTTAAGAACAACAGATATGATTATTATAATTAGTATCGTCAATACTGATATCGTAATAAGTGCTTTCGAAAGATGATGCATTCCTTCAAGCGGTTTGGCTATTGTTACTGTATACCAATTATTGTTAAACCATAGCGGGAAATCAAGCCGCATGAAATTGTGCATTTTGTTTTCACGCTGACTAAACATTTGAGTAAGCTCGCTACGCCTGCTCACTTTACGCTGCCCGGTGTTGGCAAAGCTTATTATTTCTTCATCTAAAGCAAAGCCTTTTGGCAAGCTGTTGTATTGCTTAACATAGGAAGATACCTTCTCTTCCACACCTCTAAGGTCCGCGTCTATTTCGCGAATAAGTATCACCTGCGTAAATTTGTAAATGATAAGACTGGAGGCTAAAAAAATACCTACCATCACAAATAAATTAACCAATGAAAATCTGGTTAACAATTTCATTTTTTGTAATTCGATTTTTCTTCCAATTCAGTATGAAATTTATACCCCATTCCATATACAGCTTTGATATAATCCCTGCAACCTTTCTGCATTAATTTTTTTCGCAGATTTTTTATGTGAGTATAAATAAAATCGTAATTGTCATTCATATCTATATGGTCTCCCCATAAATGTTCCACAATTGCTTCTTTGGTAACAACCTTATTTTTATTGGCAGTAAAATATAATAGCAAATCATATTCTTTACGGGTAAGATCGATCCGACCATCTTTTCCGGTTACTATTTTATCCTGCATGTCAATAACAAGATCGTCAGTTACCATTCGGGTTTGCCCATCGAAATATTTGCGGCGAACAATAGCGGCAACACGGGCAGAAAGCTCCGGTAAATGAAAAGGCTTTGTGAGGTAATCATCCGCCCCCAGGTTTAGCCCATCCAGTTTATCGTTTAAAGAATTTTTTGCAGAAATAATAAGTACCCCATCTGATTTGCCAATTTTTTTCAATTCCTTTAAAACATTAAGCCCATTACCCTTTGGCAGGTTTATGTCGAGGAGGATACATTCGTAATCAAAGTATGAGATCTTTTCGAGGGCGTCAGTAAAGTCATAGCATGCATCGCAAATAAAATTGTCTCTCTCGAGATAAGAACAAATGCTTTTCGACAACTCTTTTTCATCTTCAACTATTAGCAGTTTCATATTATATATCGTGCATTTATGAGCATGCAGCAATCCCAAACCAAATGAAAAAAGAATTCTTAACTAGGTTGTCTTATCGTTGCATTTGTTTGCTGTTTGCCTTAGGTAGCAAATTAGCTTCGTTATACTTCTTCCGTACGAACTTTACAGAAAGATGATATTTTAATAATAATTTGGTAACATGACCACGGAAGACCCCCTAATTTATTTGCCTAGCGATTTTCATGTTTCACCTAATTTTGTAAATTAGTAATGTATAAGGGCCGGTCTGCTTCGTAAACATTCATTCTTAAATTCTTGCTATGTCCTATCTCCATTATTATAAACACAATTTTGCGCCGGAGAAAATTGATTTGCCATTTCAATTGAAAATCAATTTTAAGAAACTTATTGATTGGTGGAAAGACCAGGCAGCAGAAACTCATTCTTTTGAAACAAGTAGGGCGAAAGAAATTTTAAAGAGAATTGAGAAGATTCCCGAACTGTTGGGCCCATTTGATGATTTCAACCTTATTGAAAAATACCAGGAGGAGATTAAACTCCTATTGTCGCCATTTTTTCCATCGCTTACTTCTACCAACGAAATTAAGGCAGCGGGTATTCCGTTC
>Ga0157370_10008995_pt1 | contig 10722 bp, 8 predicted proteins | sample C35metaG_FD_113463 | JGI IMG/M metagenome (GOLD analysis project Ga0157370, IMG submission 113463) | Corn rhizosphere microbial communities from Kellogg Biological Station, Michigan, USA - C3-5 metaG | ecosystem: Host-associated > Plants > Roots > Rhizosphere > Soil | place: USA: Michigan... | reverse complement strand
TGAACATCACCAGGAACACGACAAAGAGAATCTTGGCGATACCCGTGGCGGTGCCCGCGATACCACCGAAGCCCAGTACTGCAGCGATGATGGCAATGATCAAGAATGTGATTGCCCAGCTCAACATGGTGATTCTCCTTACGCTTCATTATTTAGAAGTGTCGCTTGTGGTGCTTTTCCCGGCGCGCGGTGCACGCCAAGTTCGTTTACCTAGAACACCCAACGCTCCTGGCGCGGCAGCTCATCCAGCGGTTGAGGCTGGTCGACATCCATCATCCGCATGGGAGCGGTGTCAGCCAGGTTGCTGCTGGCGGCGCTGAAGTGGGTTTGAGCTGCATGTTGAATCGACACGTGCGGCGTCTCTGGCTGCTGGCTCTGTTCCCAACGAAGGAACTGTTGGCCGGCGATCAGCGTGATCAGCAATGCCAGCACAACAAACAAGCCTTGTTGGATGTGCAGTGGCGAGATACGCATTTGGGCGGCACGGTGGCTATTCATCCTGTAGCTCCTCCCACTTTGGTGGTGATCTGTCAGGCGGTTATTTAAATGCCCTGATTACCCAGACCATTGCAGTCGGCATGCCAGCTTTTTTTTGCACATAAAATTCAACAAAAACAATTAGTTATAAAGTTTGTGCAAATCGATTGCGACGCATCCTGCACGATGACCCCGGCAGGGTCGTGCGAATTGCACGATAGATTCACCGCCGCTTTGATTATTTTTGAATTGAGCGACCAGCGCAGATGTCAGAGAGGGAGGCGGGCATTCGCCTGGAACCCGATGTTTGGGTAAAAAACCAGACTATTCAGTGGATTAGGCAAGGTGACAGTAGATAGCTACCCTGCCAGTGCTGGAATGGATCAGAATCGACCATGCAACTTGCCCGATTTATCCGGGACTAACCAAGATAATCACTAAAGGAGCGTAGGAATATGGAATCAGCCACTGTGCATCAAGGCCGCATTCTGCTGGTGGACGATGAGTCCGCGATCCTGCGAACCTTCCGTTACTGCCTCGAAGATGAAGGCTATAGCGTCTCCACCGCGACCAGCGCGGCCCAGGCCGACGCCTTGTTGCAGCGTCAGGTGTTCGATCTTTGCTTCCTTGATTTGCGCCTCGGTGAGGACAATGGCCTGGATGTCCTGGCGCAAATGCGCATCCAGGCGCCATGGATGCGGGTGGTGATCGTCACTGCGCACTCAGCCGTGGACACGGCAGTCGATGCGATTCAGGCAGGGGCTGCCGACTACCTCGTCAAGCCGTGCAGCCCCGATCAATTGCGCCTGGCCACCGCCAAGCAATTGGAAGTGCGGCAGCTGTCCGCTCGCCTGGAGGCCCTTGAGGGGGAGGTGCGTAAACCCAAGGATGGTCTGGATTCCCACAGCCCGGCCATGAAGGTGGTGCTCGAAACCGCCCGCCAGGTCGCCAACACGGATGCCAACATTCTGATTCTGGGGGAGTCCGGCACCGGTAAGGGAGAACTGTCCCAGGCCATCCACGGCTGGAGCAAGCGTCAGAAAAAGTCCTGCATCACGATCAATTGCCCGTCCTTGACCGCCGAACTTATGGAAAGCGAACTTTTCGGTCACAGTCGTGGCGCCTTTACCGGTGCCAGCGAAAGCACGTTGGGGCGCGTCAATCAGGCTGACGGTGGCACGCTGTTTCTCGACGAGATCGGCGATTTTCCGTTGGTTTTACAACCCAAACTGTTGCGATTCATTCAGGACAAGGAATACGAGCGGGTGGGCGACCCGGTGACCCGCCGCGCCGATGTGCGCATTCTCGCGGCGACTAACCAGAACCTTGAAGACATGGTGCGCGACGGCCGATTCCGCGAAGACTTGCTCTATCGCCTGAACGTGATCACGTTGCACCTGCCGCCGCTGCGCGAACGCCGTGAAGACATCCTGACGCTGGCCGACCGTTTCCTGGCCCGTTTCGTCAAGGAATACGCGCGCCCGGCCCGGGCCTTCAGCGATGAGGCCCGCGAGGCGTTGCTGGGTTATCGCTGGCCCGGCAACATCCGCGAACTACGCAACGTGGTGGAGCGGGCAAGCATCATCTGTCCGCAAGAACGAGTCGAAATCAGCCATTTGGGCATGGCCGAAGCGCCGGTCAACAATGCGCCACGCATCGGTGCGGCGTTGAGCCTGGATGAACTGGAAAAAGCCCACATCGGTGCAGTGCTCGCCACGGCGGATACACTGGATCAGGCAGCCAAGACACTGGGTATTGATGCCTCGACCCTGTACCGCAAACGCAAGCAGTACAACTTGTGAGCTGCTGACCGATGAGACTGGCGATGAAGCTGCGTACTCGGCTGTTTTTGAGTATTTCTGCACTGATCACCGTGGCGCTGCTGGGGCTGTTGCTCGGACTGGTCAGCGTGATGCAGATGGCCGGCTCTCAGGAAGTGCTTGTTCGCGACAACTTCGTCACCCTGGACCTGGGACTCAAACTACGCCAGGCCTTGGGCGATCAATTGATGGTCATGGTCAGCGAGAAGCCTGATGCCGAAAAATTCGAGGCGGCCAGAAAGCACTATATGGAATTGCTCGAGGAAGGTATCGCGCTCGAGCAATCCGGTAATGGTAGTGAGTACGGGTTCAGGCAGGCCAAGGATGACTATCTCAGTTTTATTCAGGCCTACGACCACGTCACGGATCCCACCAAGGTATTGAATGGCAATGACGTCCTGACGGAAAAATTCAACACCCTGCGCAATGGTCTGCTCACTGAACACAAACGCGCACTGGATAACATCAATGACACCGAGCGCCAGTCCCGGGAGCGCGCGCTGCTGATCGCCGGGCTTCTCGGGTTGGTGGGATTGGCCGTGTTGATCATCGGGTTCGTGACAGCCCATGGGATTGCACGGCGATTCGGGACTCCGATCGAAGCCTTGGCCCAGGCCGCCGATAATATTGGCAGGGGCAATTTCGAGGTGACCCTGCCGATTTCATCCGCCGTGGAAATGAATCTGCTGACCAAGCGTTTCGGGATCATGGCCGAGGCATTGCGTGAACACCAGGCCACCAACGTCGACGAGTTGCTCGCCGGTCAACAACGCCTGCAAGCTGTACTCGACAGCATCGACGATGGCTTGTTGATGATCGATCGCGAAGGTCATCTTGAACACCTCAATCCGGTGGCTCAGCGCCAGTTGGGTTGGGAAACCGATCGTCTCGGCCAAGGGCTGGGCGCAGCCCTCGAACGTCCCGAGCTGGATGAACAGCTGCAACTGGTGCTGCGAGGTGGAACGCTGGAGCGTGCACCGGAAGACTTGAGCATCGAGGTCGATGGCGAGTCGAGGTTGCTGACCTACAGCCTGACGCCGGTCAGCCATACCCAAGGTCACATCCTTGGTGCGGTGATGGTGTTGCATGACGTGACCGAACAGCGTGCGTTTGAACGGGTGCGCAGCGAGTTTGTCCTGCGTGCGTCCCATGAGTTGCGAACGCCGGTCACCGGCATGCACATGGCCTTTGGTCTGTTTCGCGAGCGGGCGAAATTTGCGCAGGATTCGCGCGAAGCCGACTTGCTGGATACCGTGAATGAAGAAATGCAGCGCTTGATGCAATTGATCAACGACCTGCTGAATTTCTCTCGCTACCAGAACGGATTGCAGAAACTGACTTTGGCACCATGTTCCATCGAGGATCTACTGTCGCAGGCTCAGGCGCGTTTTGCCGAAGCCGCAGCAGAGCAGGGGATTGAATTGCGGGTTGAAGTACAGGGGCCGCTGCCCCGACTGCAGGCCGATCAACCGCAATTGGATCGGGTGCTCGACAACTTGATCGACAATGCTTTGCGCCATACCGCACGGGAAGGGCTGATTCGGTTGCAGGCCCGGCGCCACGGCGAGCGGGTGATTATCAGTGTCGAGGACAACGGCGAAGGAATCGCCTATGGCCAGCAAGGGCGGATTTTCGAGCCCTTTGTCCAGGTCGGCCGCAAGAAGGGCGGGGCCGGGTTGGGTTTGGCACTGTGCAAGGAAATCGTGCAGTTGCATGGTGGGCGGATGGGCGTCTATTCACGGCCGGGGCAGGGCACTCAGTTCTACATGGCGCTGGCGGTGTAAGTTGTTTTCACGGTTCGTCGTTCATGCGTCGGCCCGACATTCGGCGCCCACGGGTGATCAGTTCAATGAACTGCACGGCGCTCAAGGCATGAGCGAATAGCCAGCCCTGACCGAATTTCACCCCTTCGCTGCTTAGAAACGCCGCCTGGGCTTCATGCTCGATGCCTTCGGCGATCACCCTGAGTTGCAGCGCTTGTGCCATGTGAATGATATGCGGTGCCACGCCGCTGCTGGCGGCGTCATGGCCCAGGGCGTCGATAAACGCCTTGTCGATCTTCAGGCAGTCCACCGGCAGGGTTTGCAGGTACGCGAGGCTGCAATAGCCGGTGCCAAAGTCATCAATCAGCACTTGATGCCCGACATCGCGCAACGCTTGCAGGTTTTCCCTGGCCACCACCACGTCAATCAAACCCCGTTCGGTCACCTCGAAGGCAATCTGTTTGGCAGCGACGCGGTGTAGCGACAGCAGGCGGGCCATCACCTGGCCGATACGTGGCACCATCACATCGCATGCCGCCAGGTTAACCGAGATGTACAACTGCGGGTTGGCGCGTAGCAATTGACCCAGTTGCTCGAGCAGGCGCTGCAGGACGAAATCGGTCATCTGCCGGATCTGGCCAGTGTTTTCCGCCATCGGAATAAACAGATCGGGGCTGGTCAGTGAGCCGTCGGGCCTTCGCCAGCGCAGCAACGCTTCGGCACCGACACAATTGCGGCTGTCGAGATCGAAGATCGGTTGGTACAACACCTGCAGCTCGCCCCGCCGTATGGCTCCGTGTAGCTCGGCGTCCAGCGACTGGCGCTGACGCACCAGTAGAAACACCAGAAAACCGACAATAATGCCCAACACGAGACTGGCAGGAAGAAGCCACCACCACACCGCCGGCACGTGCATGCCGGTGCGCGGTGTGATCAGGACCAATTGGTATTCCGGATTGTCGGTCGGCATGCGGTAAATCAAACGAGTTTGCGTGACTTGCAGTGCGTCGCGGCTTTTGGGGGTCCAGGATTCCGTCGGCGGCCAGACCTGGGCGGCACCCAGGACGGGAATGGCGCGAGTACCGTGGTCCAGCACCACCAGCAAACTGCTACCGGGCGACAAGTCGACCATGTCCGTCAAATGCCCGCGAGACGTCGCCACCCGGAAATTGCCCCTGCCAAGCATCAGCGCGGCCCGGTTTTCATCGGGCTCTGTCGTGGTATTCAGCCAGTAGCTGTAGGTGGGGCCTCTGATATCGGGAGGTCGCAGGCGCGAAAGGCCTTCCTGGCGAGGACGGTTGGAGCACAGGCGTGACGCATCGATGTAGGCCGCTTCGTAGACAAAGCGGTAATTGAAACTGACCTGTTGCAAGGTCGCGATCATTTCATCATCGCAGCCTCTCAGCGGCTGGGCTTCCAGGTCGTCGAGGCTTTCGCGCAGCTGCCCGAACAGCTGTTCCAGGCGGGCGAGGAAGCGTTCGCCCTGAGCATTCATTTCCTCGCTTTCGCTCTGTTCGACTTGATGCATCGCCACGAACAGGCTGCCGGCCATCAAAATAGCTGCACTCAGGACAGCAGCTAGCATCGCCAAAAACCAGGGGCGATAGAACCAGCTACGGAGTGTCTCTCGAGCTACAGCCATCATAGATATCCGAAGAATTACCAATGAGTTATAGCTGCTGATGGGGAAAAAGCTCTTACCGTCGGACGGGTGCCATTATTTTGTCTGATTCAAGACTTGCAGGAGCGCCGCGGTTTCAGCGTCCGGGGTGCCATCGAAACGGGAGGGGCGGAAATGCATCTGAAAAGCCGCCAGTACCTGACGCGTCGCTACGTCCAGCTCACCGGTTTGTGGCGTGGCATATCCCAGCGTTGCCAGTTGCCCCTGAAACCAGCTGATGCTCGGCAGTTGTGCGGCAAACCGTACTTGCTGGCGCGCAACGGCCTGTTGGTTTGGCCAGATACCAAGGCCTTCGGCGGCCAGGCGTTTCCAGGGGAACAGCGGACCGGGATCGAGCTTGCGCCCCGGCGCAATGTCGCTGTGGCCGATGATGGCGCGGGGATTGATGTGGTAACGCTTGCTGATGTCCTTGAGCAGGACGATCAACGATTGCACTTGATCTTCGCTGTAGGGGTACCACTGGCGCCCGGTGGGAGTGTCTTTGAAGCCAGGGTTGACGATCTCGATGCCGATGGAGCTGGAGTTCAGCCACGTCCGGCCTTGCCATTCGCTTTCACCCGCATGCCAGGCGCGATAATTTTCATCCATCAGCTTATAGATGGTGGCGCCCTTGTCGTCGCCAATCAGGTAATGACTGCTGACTTCACCATGGGTCAGCAACTGCAGTGAGCGCTCTAGCGAGGCGTTGGTGTAATGCACCACCACGAACTGGATACGGCTGTCGTAATTGGCCGAAGGATGGCTGGTGTCGATCCGGGGACCGCTGGCGCAACCGGCCAACAGCAACGACACAATGAGAGCTAGATATTTCATGGCAAGAGACAGTACACACAAGACAGTAATGCAACAGTGTAACGTACTGCCTTGTGTGCCGACGGCAAATGCTCGGTTTTAAACAAAATGGAACAATTGGCCGTTAGCCGGCCTCCACACGATTGCGCCCGGCGTTTTTCGCACGATACAGCGCCTGATCGGCTCTTTTCAGCGCCATATCGCTATGTTCGCCGGGTTTGAATGCTGTAAGCCCCATCGAAATAGTGATGGTGACTCGCTCACCTTTGAAGTGGAAAGGGCAGGCTTCGATCGCGGCGCGCAAGGTTTCCAACAGTTTTGCACCGACTGCTGGCACCGTGCCGGGCATCATGAGAACGAACTCCTCGCCGCCAAACCGTGCGATGAAATCAGTCCCGCGCAGTCGCTTGCGCAGCACGTTGGCGATGATTTTCAGCACCTTGTCGCCGGCCAGATGGCCATAGTTGTCGTTGATGCTTTTGAAATGATCGAGATCAAGCATGGCCAGCAGCAAGGTATTGCCGTGCCGCTGCCACTGGCCGATTTCGTGCTCCAGGCGTTCGCTCCAGGCGGCGCGATTGGGCAGGCCAGTGAGCGGGTCGATCAAGGCCTTCTGGCGCTGTTCTTCAAGGTGTTCACGGTAACCCAGCGCTTCCTGTTCCATGTGCGCCACCCGTTCGGCCAGGCTGTGTAACCGGGCCGCAACCTCCTGCTCACGCTCGTCGCGTTGTTTCTGGTGATGGTCCATGGTGCCGAGCAGGCCTTCAAGGTGACTCTCCAGTACCTGCTTGAGATCGTCCAGGTCCGCCGCTTCGTGCATGCTGCTTTGCAGGCCATCGACCTGTTCGCGGATTTGCGAATCCATCTGGCGCGCCGCTGAACGGCTGTCCGCGTGTCCTTCGCTAGCGGCCTGCAAGTTACTCTGGAAGGACTCCAGGCGTTCATTGAGTTGCTGTAAATAGACTTCGAATTCGTGTTGACCGCTGTCGTTGATCGCCAGCATCAAGGTCGCCAAATCGTCGAGGATCGGGATCAATTCGTACCAGTTCAAACCGTTTTGAAGGCGATCGCGCATCGCTTCAGCTTGTGGGCGGTGGCGTTCAGGTAACGTCAGGTCCTCGAGAAGACCCAGCAGCGTGTCTTCGATGTGCTTGGCGACGGAGCTATAGGACGGCTCTGGTGAGTCGGGCAAGGCGTAGAGGAAGTGCTCTGGTTCAGTGTGTTCCGTATGGATCAACTCGTCAGGATTGATTGCCGAAGTGGCTGGTGCAAGGACGGGAAGGGCGGGCACTTCCAGGACTTCAATGTCTGACGGCGTGTGTGGTTCTGAAGCGGACGCGCATGGGGTGCCTGGGTGAAGGACGGGCGGGACAAACGCCACCACTTCAGCAGTGACTACCGGTGATGCTTCAATTTCCAGTGGCTCAGGTGCAGCCGCGTCGGGGAGAGGAGCATGTATTGCCGGCTGCTGGGTTGATCGCGTGTCCTCGTTGGGTGTGGGAACGACGGGCGCAATTTCGGTAGCCGTTTCCACAGGCTGCGCAGCCGGTGTGTGCACGGCTTGAGCAACCACTCGCGGAATGTCCTCATCCGCTTCGCGACCGCCGAACAGTCGCTGCAGAAAACCGGGGCGTTCAGGCTCGGCAGGGTTCTCCAATTGGTTCAAGGCTTTGCCTTGCAGGCCGCTCAGTTCACTGAGCAGTAACGGAATCTCACGGGCCTGACTGACTCTTCCATCGAGCCTTTTGGCAAAGCTCTTGAGCGGTCGACTCACTTCCCGGGGCAGCGGCAATGATTGCAGCTGCGTGACCAGCGCGGTCAGTGCGGCGCTGGTTTGATTGACCCGGGTTGCCCGGCGCTGCTCGGAATCGAGTACGGCTTTTTCCAGGCGCGGCAGCAGGGCGGCCAAACCGGCGTCCATGTCATCGGTACGCACGACTTCGCGCATTTCCTTCATGCATTGGTCGACGGCACGGTCCGTACCTTCTGCCGCCAGCGTGCTACGCACCAGCCCACGGCGCAACAGGTCGAGCCGGGCGTCCCAGCGACGTTCGAGCTTTTCCTGTTGTTCGATGTTTTTAAGGTATTTCTCTTTCCAGCGCTGTGTTTCGTCGCTCATTCATGGGATCCGCGAAGGGCAGGACTCAACGCGGGCAATGCATCGGCCGTGAGCGAACCCGGCAGACGAATTTCTACCGCGACCGGCAGGTGATCGGAAATGGGCTGTGCCAAGACCTCGACCTTTTCAAGGGTCAGCGTGGGGCTTAGCAGAATATGGTCCAGGCAGCGCTGTGGGCGCCAGCTGGGGAAGGTCGCTTCCAGTTGCGGCGCGAGCAGGCCGAGGTCGCGCAACGGGGAGTTTTGCAGCAAGTCGCTGGCATGGGTGTTCATGTCGCCCATCAGCACCTGGTGTTTATAGCCGCCAATCAACTCGCGGATATAGGCCAGTTGCATGCTGCGGGCGCGGGCACCGAGCGCAAGGTGCATCATGACCACCACCAGCGCTTCCGGACCTTCGCCGAAACGTACCAGAATCGCCCCGCGACCCTTGGGCCCCGGCAGCGGATGGTCCTCGATCACCCATGGGCGCAGGCGGCTGAGCACGCCATTGCTGTGCTGGCCGAGGCGTCCGAGATTGCGGTTGAGTTGTTGATACCAGTAAGGAAAGGCGCCGAGTTGGGCCAGGTGTTCGACTTGATTGACGTAGCCTGAGCGCAGACTGCCGCCATCGGCTTCCTGCAAGGCGACCAGATCGAAGTCGCCCAGCAGGTTGCCGATTTTTTGCAGATTGTCGGCACGCCCGGTATGCGGCAACACGTGTTGCCAACCCCGGGTCAGATAATGCCGGTACCGCTCGGTACTGATGCCGACCTGGATATTAAAACTGAGCAAGCGCAGACGACTGTCTGCGGGCAAGCCCGTCGACTCCAGATGATGTTCGTTGACCCGTGGATCATGCAGGCCAACGATGCGTTCAGTACCCCATCGGCGCATGGCAGAGGCAGCCCTTAGTTGGCGGCAGCCTTGTTAGCCGCTCGCTCTTTGTCGATCAGTTTGTCGGCCAGTTGCAGGGCTTGCTCGGCACCGCCGGCAGAGCCCACGTCGAAGCGATACTTGCCGTTGACGATCATGGTCGGAACGCCGGAGATTTCGTACTTTTTGGCCAGGTCAGTGGCCTTGACGATCTGGCCCTTGATGGCGAAGGAGTCGAAGGTGGCCAGGAACTTGTCCTTGTCTACGCCCTGAGTGGCCAGGAAGTCTGCCATTTCATTCTTGTCGACCAGCTTCTTGTGTTCTTTCTGAATTGCGTTGAACACCGCAGCGTGAACCTTGTTTTCGACGCCCATGGCTTCAAGGGTCAGGAACATCTGGCCGTGTGCGTTCCACGGACCGCCGAACATGGCCGGAATGCGGACGAAGTTGACGTCGGAAGGCAACTTCTCGACCCATGGATTGATCACTGGCTCAAAAGCGTAGCAGTGCGGGCAGCCATACCAGAACAGCTCGACGACTTCGATCTTGCCAGGCACGGCGACCGGAACCGGATTGCTCAGTTCGACGTAAGGGGCGGCGGGGGCTTCGGCGGCTTGGGCAGTCATGCCGAACAGGCTGGCAGCGACGAATGCGGCGCTGATGATCAGATTACGCATGCTTTACTCCTGGACAATTTTAGTCGCCTCGCGCGACCTGTTTTAAGACAGGTCATGGCGGGCGTGAGTTCTGTAGTGTAACGGCAGCGGCCACAAAAAAGGGCGGCCAAAGCCACCCTTTTTATGCTTGCATCGACGGATTAATCGAGCGTTAACGTTGCAGGAGGTGTCCATCGCTCGCAACGCTCGATCAACCGGCCTTAGTGCAGGCCTTGAATGTAACTGGACACTGCCGCGATGTCTTCGTCGCTCAGCTTTTTGGAGATGCTCTGCATCGGCTTGGTGTCGCCATCGTTGGTGCGTCCGCCTTCTTCCTTGCGGAAGTCGGTCAGTTGCTTGGCGACGTATTGAGCGTGCTGACCGCCCAGGTGCGGGAAGCCGGCAGCGGCGTTACCCGCGCCATTTGGCGAGTGGCAACCGGTGCAGGATGGCATGCCCTTGGCCAGGTCGCCGCCACGGAACAGGGCTTCACCGCGAGAAACGACTTTCGGGTCGGCGGCGCCAACGCTGCCTTTCTGGCTGGCGAAGTAGGCGGCGAT
>Ga0157370_10008994_pt1 | contig 10724 bp, 7 predicted proteins | sample C35metaG_FD_113463 | JGI IMG/M metagenome (GOLD analysis project Ga0157370, IMG submission 113463) | Corn rhizosphere microbial communities from Kellogg Biological Station, Michigan, USA - C3-5 metaG | ecosystem: Host-associated > Plants > Roots > Rhizosphere > Soil | place: USA: Michigan... | reverse complement strand
GGCTTAGGTTTCGGTGTATCGTTGGTTGAAGGAGGCAGGATAGGTAACATGAAATCGGGCTGCTTTCCAGTAAGGGTCTTTAAGAAAGCCACGATTTTGGCATTTTCTTCTTTACTGAAGTTGCGGCCTAACTGTAGGCGCCCCATGGTGTTCACCGCGTCTTCCAGGGTTGCAGCGGCACCGTCATGAAAATAGGGATAAGTCAATTCCACATTTCGTAATGTTGGAACCTTGAACATGAAACGGTCGGTATCCTTACCAGTTACGGCAAATCGACCTTCAGCCTTGTTTGTTGTCTTGTAAGGCTCATGGATGCCGAATTTCTGGAACGAGCCACCTCCCACCGCAGCACCGTTATGGCAACTCGTGCAACCGCTCTCCTTGAATAGCTTGTAACCCTCTGTCTCAGTCTGGTTCAACGCACTCTTATCGCCCTTAAGCCATTTATCGAAACGAGAGTCAGGCGTAACCAGGGTTTCTTCGAAGGCTGCGATCGCATCGGTTACCATACCGATATCGATTTTGTCAGAGCCAAACAATTGTTTGAAGCGAGACCTGTACTGGGGAATGGAGCGTAGCACGTCCACCGCCAATTCGTGGGTAAATCCCATTTCACCAGGGTTTGCTATAGGGCCACCCGCCTGCTCCTTAAGGTCCTTGGCACGACCGTCCCAGAACTGCGCAAGATTCATGCTGGAGTTCAATACCGTTGGCGCATTGATCGGCCCCTGGTGCCAGTTGTGGCCGATAGATGTTTGCAGATTATCCGTGCCGCCCATGCTCAGGTTGTGACAGGAATTACAAGAAATGAACCCGGACTTCGATAGACGCGGATCAAAAAAGAGCATTTTGCCCAGTTCTACCATGTTTGGGTTCTTCGGCTTTGCGGCCTCGATGGGCTGTATGGGTTCATTAGCAGCAAGCGTGGTGACTGGGGCGGCAACGGCTCCAATTGATATCAGCGATATTATTAATGCCCGCATTATCATCGGTAATCTCCTAAAAAACGCGGCTGTAATGGCGCAGCCGATTACGCCTACAAACTATCCGTAAGGGTACCTCTCTTATTTAAGGGCACCTCTAAAAATTCAAAAGCTTCAGACAAGCGGGTTTATCAGCCGAAAAGGCAAAGTTCGAGCGCGGCAACATATGTTCGACGTGCAGGTAAAGCTTTTTTTGGGAGCCGAAGGTATAGCGAAGCGAATATCAGACAATCCGCTGGGCGGATGTTTGTAATCAGGATTTTTAGGGATGTTCATGAAAGCCTTGACAGCCCGGGTAGAATTCACACACCCGAGGCTCGCTAAAATATTTAATCGCTGATTCATTCGCCCTGCTTAGGGCGCGCAACTGAAACCTGCTCCCTAATAGAATAGCCAGATCCACCGTAACCACTCCCCTCAAAGGAGGTGCGGTTGAGTAGCCGCGCCAGTTCGGTCAGGGCTTGCTGATATACTTGGCGTTTGAACTCGACCACGGAGTCCAATTCTACCCAATATTGATTCCAACGCCAGGCATCGAATTCGGGGCGAACGCTCGTGCGCAGGGAGACGTCACAATCTCGTCCAATCAACCGTAGCAGGTACCAAATCTGCTTTTGCCCTTTGTAGTTTCCTCGCCAGTCGCGTCTTATCCATTGATCGGGCACTTCATAGCGAAGCCAGTCCCGGGTGCGCCCGATGATCTCGACGTGCCAAGGATGTAACCCTACTTCTTCCGTCAATTCGCGATACATTGCCTGTTCCGGGCTTTCGCCCGGTTTAATGCCACCCTGAGGGAATTGCCAGGAATCCTGCTTGATACGCTTACCCCAGAAGACCTCATTCTTCGAGTTCAGTAGAATAATACCGACATTGGAGCGATAACCGTTACGGTCGATCATGCGATTCACCCGTTTGATCCGTCACAAGAGGACAGATTTTTTCATATTTTATCCCAGATTGAAAGCTATCATGAGATTAATAAAACTCGTGTCGGATAGCCGCAGTTTTTTGCCATTACATATTTTTACGTATTCCTACAACAGCTTCCTATCTCTTCATTACTTGCGATTTTAGCGTAGTTTGGATTTGAATTCGCGTCCATTTTCTACATGGCGTTAATAACCGAAACAGTAGCTGTATCATTCCGGCAAGCAGATTTTCGATATGGAGCCCTGCTTTGCCAGACCGGATTCCGAGATGAAGTTCATCGGCATAACATTAGACGGTAAGGTGCATTGCGGTTTTTCGGGTTAGAATCGTCTTAATAATTCAATTGTCACAACGGATCAGACATGCGCGTATCAAACTTTTTTATTTCCACGCTCAAGGAGGCGCCCGCCGAAGCGGAATTGGTGAGCCATAAGTTGATGTTGCGCGCCGGCCTAATAAAACGCCTCGGAAGTGGTCTTTATACATGGATGCCGCTGGGTTTGAGAGTGCTGCGCAAAGTCGAAAATATCGTGCGGGAAGAAATGGACGGGAGCGGCGCCATAGAACTCCTGATGCCTGCGGTGCAACCTGCGGAGTTATGGCAGGAAACTGGGCGTTGGGATGTTTTTGGTCCCCAGATGTTGAAAATCAAGGATAGGCATCAGCGCGATTTCTGCTTTGGCCCCACGCACGAAGAAGTCATTACCGACATTGTGCGGCGGGAGGTAAAGAGTTATCGTCGGTTGCCACTTATTTTTTATCAGATTCAAACCAAATTCCGCGATGAGATCCGCCCTCGCTTTGGAGTGATGCGGGCGCGTGAATTCATAATGAAAGATGCGTATTCGTTCCATACCGGCGTTGTCAGTTTGGAGGAAACTTACCGTGCAATGCATGATACCTACAGCCGAATATTCACCCGCCTGGGATTGAGGTTTCGGGCAGTAGCCGCAGATACCGGAGCGATAGGCGGCAGCGGTTCGCACGAGTTTCATGTTCTGGCGGATTCGGGGGAGGACGCCATCGTTTTCTGCCGGGAGTCGGATTATGCTGCCAACATCGAAATGGCCGAGCCGTTGCGCCCGGTACAGTTGCGCCAAGCACCTGATGGAGGAATGCAAAAGATAGAAACAGCGGGCGTAAAAACCTGTAAGGAAGTTGCATCATTTCTGAATTTTTCCATCCATCAAACCGTTAAGACCCTGGCAGTCATTGCAAATGGCAAAATGTATTTATTGCTTCTGCGTGGCGATCACCATCTCAACGAGACTAAAGTCCGAAAAATTCCTTTTCTTGTCGATTTCCGGTTGGCGACTGAAGTGGAAATCCTTGCGGAAATCCATTGCCTTCCGGGATACATAGGACCGGTAGATCTGGCGCTTCCTCTTGTCGCCGACCATACCGTAGCCGCAATGAGTAATTTTGTTTGTGGTGCAAATGAAGAAGGCTATCATCTAACTAACGTTAATTTTGGTCGTGACGTGAAGGAGCCCGACTATGTTTTCGATATCCGTAATGTGGTTGCCGGGGATCTCTCTCCGGATGGCAGGGGGCAACTGCAAATATGCCGTGGTATAGAGGTGGGACATATTTTTCAGTTACGTACCAAATATTCGGAAGCGATGAATGCCAGCTACCTTGATGAATCCGGACAGGCGCAATTGATTGAAATGGGATGCTATGGTATCGGTGTATCGCGTGTCGTGGCGGCAGCCATCGAGCAGAGTTACGACGCGAACGGTATTATTTTTTCGGCTGCGATGGCGCCATTTCAACTAGCTATCATCCCTATCGGGCTAACGAAAAATGCGGAGGTGAGGGACGCGGTGGAGGCGTTATACGCAGAGATCACCAACGCAGGTATAGACGTTCTGCTCGATGATCGCGACGAGCGCCCCGGCGTGATGTTCTCCGACATGGAGTTGATCGGCATCCCGCATCGTATTGTTATCGGTGAGCGTGGCTTAAAGGAAGGGAGTGTCGAGTATCGAGGAAGGCGGGATGAGAAATCTCGGATTGTTTCCTTGCAGGATACTATTGATTTCATAAAAACGAGAATACGCGAAGACTGACGCAAATGCATCTGCCATCTTCATGTTCACTTCCCATTTAAGGCTACTGGCATAATCGATCCTTCTTCTGATATTTACATGGCGGGATGTGCAATGTATAGAGAGTGCATATTGCGGATTTACTCTGCTATCGTGGAACGGCGCCGCCAGAATGGTTGCCCGGAAGGCTTGAAGAATTCTCCCGCATGAATTCCTCCAGACTCTTGCGCGAAATCAACCCTACCTTATAGGCTGCCGGTTGACCGGCGGGATTGAATAAATAAGTCGTAGGCAGCATCGATACGGGACCGATTTGAGCGGCGATTTTTTTGTCGCCAAACACGACAGGGTAAGAAATAGAGAGCGAGTCAACGAATTTCAACACGGTTTTTCGATCTTGATAGTCCATCGCTATTCCGATCACCATTACATCTTTTCGGCTCTCATAGAGGGAGACCAAGTCGGGAATCTCCTTCAGGCAGGGCGGGCACCATGTGGCCCAAAAATTTATCAACACCCATTTACCTTTATAATCGGATAGCGTGAGCTTCTTGCCGGTAGAATCCGTGAATATAAATCCTTTCGCCTGCGCACTCGGCGACAGCAGTAGCAGCGCCGAAAACAGGATAGCGAGAGCGCGTGGCACTATATACAAAACAGCTCCAGTTGAGTTATCCGGCGCTCCATTTTATATTACGCCGCTATTCGATTGCGGTGGTAACTCCGGAGTATCATTTTCGGCGAAAAGCAGCGACAGTGGTACATCCATTTTCTCATTCATTCCCTTTGTAATGTCATCGAGCAGCAGCTCTAGTCGTGCGTTACCTGCTGCGGCGGATCGTGCCACCTCTGGACGAAATGTAAATAGGCGGTAGATATCGGCAACAGTTACATTGCCGGGATCAAGTATCTGGACCCAGCCGCCTGTTTTTACCTGCCGAACCAGATTGGCGCGGCTCATGAGGTCGAGTATCCATTCCATCTCCTCGAAGCTCAGCATTAGTTGCTTATGCAGAGTGCTGTAGGTTTCTACCTTGCCATTCTTGAACGCCTCTCCTAATGCTTGTAACAAGCGTAAGGCATCAATGAATTGCTTACCCTGGGCTGTCGTATCCTGTTGCCACTTGAGGAAACGCCAACTCGATAAGGAAGCGGCAATTACCGCGCCTAATAATACCATCAACCAAGAAAGATAAATCCACAGCAAAAAGATGGGAATTGTGGCAAATGCTCCATACACAGCCTGATAAGTGGGAAAATGAGTGATATAAACTGCGAATCCCCGTTTCATTACCTCAAATCCTATCGCTGCAGCCACGCCTCCGGCAATTGCGTGCCGCCATATAACCCGCCGATTAGGTACGATGAGGTACGGAATCGAAAAGGCAACGCTTGTCAGTACTAGCGGTGCCAATTGCAAAAGCGCGCCGTTAATGCCGGGAATGTCTTGGGTTAGTCCCATGGATATGCTCATCAGCCAGGACGTAAGCGACAGACTTGCACCAATCAATAGTGGACCAATAGTCAATGTAGCCCAGTAGATCAAAAGGCGATGGAGAAGCGGACGCAATCGGGTCACGCGCCAGATGGCGTTCAGCGATTTATCGATCGTCAACATAAGGGCAAGCGCCGTTACCCCCAAAAAAGCCGTACCAATGGCGGTAAGTTGTACTGCATTGTCAGCGAACTGCTGCACGTATACAGCGATGACCTTGTTCGCCGTGTCCGGTACCATAGTAGTAAGAACGAATGATTTTATCTGGGCCGAATATTCGGTAAATGCGGGGAAGGCGGCTACCACGGATAACGCGATAGCGATCAGCGGCACTAGTGAAAGCAATGTAGTAAAGGTAAGGCTGGCAGCTACTTCCGTGCAGTTATGTTGCAAGAAGCGGGCGAGTACATAACGTATAAAATCCAGGAATCGCGAGGATTTCATGAGTTGCGACGCCGATTGGCAGGATTGAGAGAAGAACTCAACGCGCACCCTATGTCTTTGGAGCAAGACAATCCACCTCTTTTCATCTATTCCAAGATAAGTTGTCCCGCCCTGCTAATTATGTTCTTGCTTGCTGATACGTCACTAGACCTGCGGATGAGCTCGTTCCAGCTTGCTATGCAATTTATTGAGTGCGCTGAGATATGCCTTGGCCGAAGCCACTACGATGTCGGTATCCGCACCGTTGCCGTTGACAATGCGCCCGGATTTTTGCAATCGTACCGTAACTTCACCTTGGGAATCGGTACCGCTAGTGATGGCGTTAACGGAAAACAATTGCAATTCGACGCCGCTGACGACGATTTTCTCAATTGCGCGGAAAGCGGCGTCTACGGGTCCGCTGCCATCCGACTCGGCACGCGATTCCTTGCCTTCTTCAGAAATTACTATACTAGCATGCGGCGTTTCACCGGTTTCACTATGCGCCGTCAGTGATAACAGCTTATAGTGTTCCTGCAAGGTCACGGCGTCATCCGAAACAAGCGCATGCAGGTCTTCATCGAAGATATCATGTTTTTTGTCGGCTAATTCCTTGAAGCGCATGAAGGTACTATTAAGGACTTCTTCCGATTCCAGTTCGATGCCGAGTTCCGCTAAACGGCTGCGAAACGCGTTGCGTCCGGAATGTTTGCCGAGCAGCAATTTATTCGCACCCCAGCCAACATCCTCGGCACGCATGATTTCATACGTTTCACGGTGCTTGAGTATGCCGTCCTGGTGTATGCCCGATTCATGAGCAAAGGCATTTGCACCGACAATGGCCTTATTAGGTTGTACCGGGAAGCCGGTAATGCCGGATACCAGTTTACTTGCCGGGACGATATGAACGGTGTCTATGCGGGTGTCGCAGGGAAAGTAATCCTGCCGCGTGCGCACCGCCATTACGATTTCCTCCAGTGAGGCATTGCCTGCCCGTTCGCCCAGGCCGTTAACCGTGCATTCCACCTGCCGTGCTCCGTTCATTACCGCTGACAATGAATTAGCCACCGCCAATCCGAGATCGTTGTGGCAATGCACTGAGAACACCACCTTGTCGGAATTGGGTATACGCTCACGCAGCGTATGGATAAGCTTGCCAAATTGCTCCGGCATGGTGTAGCCAACGGTGTCGAGAATATTCAGTGTCTTTGCTCCGGCATTAATAACCGCTTCCAGTATGCGACAGAGGAATGTTATATCGGAGCGGCCCGCATCCTCGGGGGAAAATTCCACATCGTCTGTATATTGGCGTGCCCATTTCACAGCTTTCACTGCTTGCTCTATTACCTGGTCAGGAGACATGCGGAGCTTCTTCTCCATGTGAATCGGCGAGGTGGCAATAAAAGTATGAATACGTGCCGAGCCAGTTCCTTGCAGGGCCTCGCCCGCGCGCCTGATATCGGCTTCTGTCGCTCGGGCAAGGCCACACACAGTACTGTCTTTGATCGCGTCAGCTACCGCCTTTACTGCTTCGAAGTCTCCGTTGGAAGCTGCCGGAAAGCCGGCTTCGATTATATCCACACGCATGCGTTCCAACTGCCGTGCAATGCGAACCTTTTCCTCCCTGGTCATGGATGCGCCGGGGCTCTGCTCACCATCACGCAAGGTGGTATCAAAAATAATTAAATGATCTTTCAATGCTTTCTCCGTTTCAGAAAGGATACTCGAACTGTAATACGGAATCCAGAATCGGATTCTGCAGGAAAAAAACTTGAGGAGGAAGTGAGATAGTTAGCGCGCGAAGCGCAGCAGCGATCTTGCCCGAAGTAGCAGATCGTGTAAAAGCCGAAGCGGGAAGTTGTGATTAGTCTGCTTCATGTGAGAAATATAAAGGGTTTCCCAGGTTCATGCAATAGTTTCAAGGGGAAGCGCATGACCGAGATTGGAACGAGTGTTGCAAAGCAGATACGCAGCCAATACCCTGGCCTAACCACGCATAAAGAGAAGGTGGAGAAGTTGGCAGAGTAATGGACCAGCTTGGGTACAACCCAAGAAATGTGACAAAACCTGGGGGAGAAGCAGTAATTGAGGTAGATAACTATGTAAACTCAAATCAAACGAAGATCGGTTGAAGCGTCGTTCTCCCTGACAGACGGTTTCAGGACATTCTACTCTGCCGATTTGGATAGCCAGTTGGCCTCCTCGAATTGTTTCCATATGGGAAATCGTTCACTCTCTTTATACTTATTCATCCAAGCTTCCGCAACTGCGCAGGGCTGGGGGTGTCTAAGAATCATCCGGAAACAAAGATCTGGATAGTATTTACAATGCGAGTGTGCGACCGGAATGAAGAATTTTCTATTCAGCCGTTATATTCTGACCCTGACGATGGTATTCGTAACAAGTAGTTGCGTATCTGAAAAGACTTGGCATGTAGAAGAAGTTACCGGCCATTTGCCGAACCTGGATTTTTCTTTGATGTCTGATAATGGGCGCTTAGTAACAGCAAAAACATATGAGGGCTACGTATTATTGATGTACTTTGGATTCACGAATTGCGAAGCCGAATGTCCCGTTTCCATGGCTCGTTTAGGACGCGTAGTGCAGCTTTTGGGCGATAATGCCGATCGCACGCGTATCCTGTTTGTCACACTTGATCCCGGATATGATACCCCTCAAGTCTTGCATCGATATGTAACGCAATTTGACCCTGAACATGCAATTGGGTTGACGGGCACAACAAGTGCTATCCAGAATCTCACGAAACGATATCGGGCCGCTTATCGCCCCCGTTCTAAAATTGGCGAAAAAAATGGCATCACCCATGGAGATGCCATATATATTTTTGATTCACAAGGTCAGGCACGCCTGCTGGCGACATCTGCCGACTCGGATGAGAATTTAGCGGAAGATGTCGGGCGTCTCTTGGACGCTTCGTATTAAATCGTCACGGCAGGACTTTCTGCCATAAGATTCACAATACGTTTTTCGCAAGCAGTTTCGCCAAAAATATGCCCCATGGAACCTATTTGTGAAGGATTTTCTCTATTGGTTCACGCCTTGGGAAGAGTCGGTTATGGTTGTGGCCGCAACCGGTATTGCGGCGATCTTTTATTCAAGAGGTTGTGCCAGAAGCAAATTACAACTTCGTCAGAAATTATGCTTCTGGACGGGACTTGTCCTCCTGTATCTTGTTTCTCATACGCAGTTTGATTACTATTCCGAGCATCAATTTTTCATTCATCGGCTTCAACATCTTGTATTACATCATCTTGGGCCTTTTTTAATTGTATTGAGCAGTCCCTTGCCCATACTTCTGATTGGCATGCCTGAGAAGGGGAGGCAGTTCTGCCGTCTGGCAGCCCAGTGGAGTCCCCTGCGATATCTGGCGCATATATTATGTAATCCCATCGTGGCCGTGGCACTCTTCAGTGGCCTTATCGGCTTCTGGTTATTGCCTTCCATTCACTTTACGGCGATGATTGATTGGCGGTTGTATCGTTTGATGAACTGGAGCATGTTTATAAACGGGCTGATGTTTTGGGGACTCGTACTCAATCCCGGCCCTGTATCCTCAGCGCATTTATCGCCCGGGACTCGTATTGCAATGATGTTCGCCGTTGTTCCGCCCCAAATCGTGTTAGGGGCAATGATCTTTTTCGCCTCTCGGGAGCTCTACCCTGTTTATACTATTTGTGGGCGTGCTATCGGCGGCTTGAGTGCAATAGGAGATCAGCAAGTCGGCGGAATAATTCTCTGGATTCACGGGGCAATGATGAGCGTGGCCGGGATACTGATAGTGGTGCGCAAGGAATTGATGCCCCAGAAATTATCTGCAAAAAGGCAGACGAGTTGAAAAGCGCTTGTTCTCAAAGAATAGTGCGGCGCTGTCAACTTAGGCGTGATCGGGGATTTCAATGCTGTCGTGCGAAGTCAATCATTTTTGCAGTATTGTGCGTAATAATGCCACGTCACGCGGTGTGACGGGAGTTGCCGTATTGCCCCAGCTATTGCGTACGAAAGTCACAACATCCGCGATCTCGCGATCAGAGAATTTTTTTGCAAAACTGGGCATTTTTTTCGGTTTTGGTCCATTCCTTGTCAGTGGAGCTTTTCCTCCTTCTATCACGAGCCGAACCAGGGAGGAGGCGTTTTCGGAGAGAACCATCGAATTGCCGCCAAGCTGGGGAATGTGCGGCGGCTTGCCGGTGCCATTATCGCGATGGCATTTGGCGCAAAATCCGGAATATAGGCCTGCGCCGGGGCGTTCGAACCCGCTGGCCGCAGTTGCGGTCTGGATGAATTGATCTTGCATGATTGGTTTGTAGGTCGTTTTTACATTCTTCTTCACTGAAAGCGATTTAAGATAGTGCGCAATGGCATCCAGATCAGCTTTATGTAGATGCTGAGTACTATTTTCAATTACGGCGACCATACTGCCAAAGGCGACACTAGATCCGTGTCCGCCATGACCAGTTTCCAGGAACGTGGAAATTTCCGTCTCAGACCATCTACCCAGACCCGATGCGTCGGTTCCAGTCAGATTCGCGGCGAACCAGTTATCTATGACTGCACCGCTCAAGTAGTCGGGCGATAATTCCGAATATCCCTTTTCCTGGAAAGCCAGACCACGAGGCGTATGGCAGGCACCGCAATGGCCTAAACCTTGCACCAGGTAAGCGCCACGATTCCACTGCGCACCATGATCGGTACGCGGCCGATACGTCTTCTGATTTGCGAATACGGCATTCCAGAACTTAAAAACCCAGCGCTGATTAAAAGGAAATGGCAGCTTGGTCTGAGGCGGCGTTTGCTTGACGGCTTTCACTCCATTCATGAAAT
>Ga0157370_10008992_pt1 | contig 10725 bp, 7 predicted proteins | sample C35metaG_FD_113463 | JGI IMG/M metagenome (GOLD analysis project Ga0157370, IMG submission 113463) | Corn rhizosphere microbial communities from Kellogg Biological Station, Michigan, USA - C3-5 metaG | ecosystem: Host-associated > Plants > Roots > Rhizosphere > Soil | place: USA: Michigan... | reverse complement strand
TTCCACCACACCATCGGCGATTCGCCAGAAGCTGTCGCAGACCATGCCAAGGAGATGCCGATCGTGCGAGACCAGCACCAGCGCGCCGTCGAAGTCGGCCAAGGCATCAGCCAGCGCCTCGCGCATGTCCAGGTCGAGGTGGTTGGTCGGTTCGTCCAGCAGCAGCAGGTTGGGCTTGTCCCAGGCGATCAGTGCCAGCGCAAGGCGGGCGCGTTCGCCTCCGGAGAAACCGTCCACCGACTCGAACGCGCGATCGCCGGCGAAGTTCCATGTGCCGAGGAAATCGCGCATCGCCTGGGTCGTCGCGCCAGGCGCCCTGTCCATCAGATGATCGAGCGGGCTGGCGCCTTCGCGCAGGCTTTCCACGGTGTGCTGGGCGAAGTAGCCGATCTTCAGGTCCTTGTGCGTCTTGCGTTCTCCGCCGAACGGTTCCAGCTCGCCGACCAGGGTCTTGACCAGGGTGGATTTGCCGGCGCTGTTGGGACCGAGCAGGCCGATCCGTTCGCCCGCTTCAATAGAGAATCGCACGCCCGCAAGGACGACGTTTGCCTCCTCTCCCCTTCGGGGAGAGGATCGAGGTGAGGGGCTGGTATTTGTGCTCGGCTGCATCGAAGCGCGCTCCGACTCATCTTCACCTCGACCGTGTCCCCTCACCCCAGCCCTCTCCCCGAAGGGGGGAGGCGGCAATTCGTAACCGGCCGTGATGTCTTCCAGTTGCACCATCGAATCGGGCAATCGCTCCGGCTTGGCGAAGTGGAAGCTGAAGGGACGCTCCGCACGCACCGCCTCGGTGCCGGCCAATTTCTCCAGCCGCTTCATCCGCGACTGTGCCTGCTTGGCCTTGGTTGCCTTGGCCTTGAACCGGTCGATGAACGACTGCAGGTCAGCGCGCTCGGCCTGCTCGCGCTCGTGCGAGATCTGCTGCTGGCGCAGTTGCTCGGCGCGCAGGCGTTCGAACGCGCTGTAGTTGCCGCTGTAGAGCTTGGCCTTGCCGTCGTTGAGGTGCAGGGTGTGGGTGATCACCCCGTCGAGGAATTCGCGGTCATGCGAGATGATCAGCAAGGTGCCCTGGTAGCGACGCAGCCATTCTTCCAGCCACAGCACGGCGTCCAGGTCCAGGTGGTTGGTCGGCTCGTCCAGCAGCAGCAGGTCGGACGGGCACATCAGCGCACGCGCCAGGTTCAGCCGCCCGCGCCAGCCGCCGGAGAACTCCTGCACCGCGCGTTCATGCGTTTCCGGGGCGAACCCCAGGCCGTGCATCAGGCGACCCGCGCGCGCGCGACCGTCGTAGCCGTTCAGTTCCTCGATGCGGTGGTGCGCCTTCGCCATCGCCTCCATGTCGCCGCGCTCGCCGGCCTCGGTTTCGGCGGTTATCGCCGCCGCCAGTTCCTCGTCGCCGCCCAGCACGTAGTCGATCGCCGCGTCGGGCAAGGCCGGGGTCTCCTGCGCCACCGAGGCCAGCCGCAACTTGCCGGACATCTCCAGCTCGCCGGCGTCGCTGTCCAGGTTGCCCTGCAGCGCGGCGAACAGGCTGGATTTGCCGCAGCCGTTGCGCCCGATCACGCCCAGCCGCCAACCGCTCTGGATCACCAGATCGATGTCGGAAAGCAGCAACCGGCTGCCGCGGCGCAGGGCGAAATGTCGAAAGGAAATCATGCAGGGAACACATCCGGACCGGGCAAACGCGCACCCGCAGCCGCCCATGATAGCGGTGATGGCGCTATTCTCGATCCATCGGCAGTTGCGGCCACATTGCGGCGAATGCCCAACCCATCGCAATCGACGCAGCCCGGCATGGCGTAACATGGCCGGGTCTGCTAAAACGACGCCGCATACAGCCTTGTCTGGAGAGGGGAGCCATGGTCAAGTTCAGGAACAGTTTGCCGATCGTCGCCATGATGATCGCCGCCGCCGGTTTTGCCGTGGCACCCGCGACACACGCTGCCCAATCGAAGCATGGCGACAGCCTGCTGATCCATCGCGTGCAGCAGGAACAGGGGATGAACCTGCCCCGTCGCGGCTTGAGCATGAGCCAGGTGGAGAAGACCTGGGGCGCGCCACAACGCAAACTGTCCCCGCGTGGCGGCGATACCCCGAAGCACCCGGTGATCAATCGCTGGGACTATGCCAACTTCATCGTGTATTTCGAGCGCAACCACGTGATCCACTCCGTGCTGAACACGCCGGCAGGCAACAACACCGATCCCTCCGCCGTCCACTGACGCGGCAGCATGCTGACGCGGCCCGTGGCGACGCGGGCCGCGTTTTGTCGATACATATCCCTGTGCGTCACCCCGACGTGCGCCCCGCGAGAGTACAAAACGGCAGTCCTGCCGCTTTGTCGGCGAGCCATCGCTTAAAATGCGCGACCCGGCGCCCATACCGGCGCTGCACCACACGCACGAGAATCCCGTCATGATCGACAACACCTTGCGCCTGCCGGCGGAATGGGAGCCGCAAGCCGCGGTGCTGATCGCGTGGCCGCATGCGGGCACCGACTGGGCCGAGCGACTGGCCTCGGTGGAAACCACCTACGCGGCGCTGGCCGCGGCGGTGACGCGCTTCCAGCCGTTGATCGTCGTGCTGGCCGACAGCGCCCTGCAACAGCATGTCGCGAAGCTGCTGGATCAGGCGGGTGTCGATTCCGGCCGCTTGCGTTTCGTGATCCTGCCCTACGACGACACCTGGCTGCGCGACTCCGGCCCGGTCACGCTGAAGGCAGCCGACGGGGAATTCCAGCTCACCGACTTCCGCTTCACCGGCTGGGGCGGAAAGTTCGGCGCCGAGCAGGACGATGCACTGGTTGCCGGACTGGTGGGTGCGGGCGTCTTCGGCCGAGCGACGCACAAGCGGATCGACTGGGCGCTGGAAGGCGGCGGCATCGAAAGCGATGGCGCCGGCACCGTGCTGACGACCTGGCGCTGCCTGGCGCAACGACACCCGGAACAGTCGCGCGACGAAATGAGCACGATCCTGCGCGACAGCCTGCACGCCTCGCGCATCCTGTGGCTGGACCACGGCTACCTCGAAGGCGACGACACCGACGCGCACATCGACACCCTGGCACGCTTTGCCCCGGGCGATCGCATCGTGTTCCAGGCCTGCGACGATGCCAGCGATCCACACCACGACGAGCTGCAGCGGATGGCCACCGAGCTCGCCGCGTTGCGCACCACGCAGGGGCAGCCCTACCGGCTCCATCCGCTACCCTGGCCGCGGCCGATCCTCGACGAAGGCCGCCGCCTGGCCGCCTCCTATGCAAACTACCTGATCGTCAACGGCGCCGTGCTGGTCCCTGCCTACGGCGATCCGGCCGATGCCGAGGCCACTCGCATCATCGGCGTGGCCCATCCGGGTCGCGAGATCGTGCCGGTGCCCTGCCGCCCGTTGATCTGGCAGAACGGCAGCCTGCATTGCATCACCATGCAACTGCCGGCAGGGATCGCCTGAGAGGCTGCCCGTCGGCGCCACGGCCTCATGGAGCCGGCTTGTTCCCGAAGAACCGCTCGCGCACCTTTTCCTCGTTGTGATAATGCGTGTACGGCTTGAGCAGGTCGTAGCGCGTGACCATGCCCAGCAGGGTGCGCCGATCGGCGGCGACCACCGGCACGCGGTCGAGTTTTTCCACCGCAGCACGCACCGCCACGCTCTGGCAGCTTTCACCCGGCAGCGCGATCACCGGCTCCTTGCCGACCACGTCGGCCAGCCGGCTCGCGCCGGTGGGATCGTCCTTCAGCCATTGCGCCACGTCCTGCCGGTTGACCACGTTGAGCAGGCCGCCATCGTTGTCGACCACCGGGAACGCGCGGTACTTCTGATCCGCGCCGAAATAGCGGTCGGCCAGTTCGCGCACCGTGAGGTCGCCGGGCACGGTCAGCATGTCGGTGGTCATCACGTCCTTGACCGGGATGTGCTCCAGCCGATCCACCGAATACTCGCGGTAGACGTCGAAGCCGCGGCGGGCAACCTTCTCGGTCAGGATCGAGCGCTTCATCAGGAACACGCTGACGCCATAGGCGGTGGTACAGGTGATCAGCAGGGCCGGCAGCGCGCTCGCATTGTGGGTCAACTCCAGCGTGAACAGGATCGAGGTGAACGGCAGCCGCATCACCCCGGCCAGGATCGCCCCCATCCCCAGCAGCGGCCACAGCAGCGAGCCGTGGCCCGGGAACACCAGCGACTCCAGTGCACCCAGCCCGGCGCCCAGCGCCAGCAAGGGCGCCAGCACACCACCGGAGGTGCCCGAGCCGAGGTAGACGATCCACATCGCCGACTTCACCAGCATGAACATCAACACCGCCATGCCGACCATCTGGCCGGTCAGCAGCTTGTCGATCACGTCGTAGCCCACGCCCAGCGTCTGCGGGTCGATGTAACCGCCGATGCTGACCGCCACCGCGCCGAGCAGCGGCCACCACATCCAGTGCACCGGCAGTTTGTGGAAACCGTCCTCGACGCGATACACCAGCGCGGTCAGCAGGGTCGCCAGCAGCCCGGCCAGGAAGCCGCAAACCACCGCCATGGCGAACACCGACGGGGTGAGATCGAACGGCACGTCGACCGGGAACAGCGCGCCCGGGCCCATCATCCATGCGCGCAAGGCATCGGCCACGAAACAGGCGATGGCGACCGGAATCGTGCTGCGCGGGCGCAGTTCGAACAGCAGCAACTCCACCGCCAGCAGGGTCGCGGCGATCGGCGTGCCGAACGTCGCCGACATGCCGGCGCAGGCACCGGCGACCAGCAAGGTGCGCCGTTCCATCGAGGTGAGGTAGAACATCTGGCCGAACAGCGAGCCCACCGCGCCGCCGGTCACGATGATCGGCCCCTCGGCGCCGAACGGACCGCCGGTGCCGATCGCGATCGCCGCCGACAGCGGCTTGAGGATCGCCACCTTCAGCATCATCTTGCTCTTGCGGAACAGGATCGCCTCCAGCGCCTCGGGGATGCCGTGGCCACGGATGCGTTCGCTGCCATAACGTGCCATCAGCCCGACGACCAGACCGCCAACCAGCGGTGCCAGCAGGATCGCCCAGGTCGACGCATGCCATCCCGCGGCCACGAAGTCGAACGAAAGCCGCTGGCGGAAAGCCACGTTGGTGACCAGCGCGATCATCTTGTACAGCAGCAGCGCCACGATTGCCGCGGCGACGCCGATGAACACCGCCATCAGCGACAGCTTGAGGATGCTGACACTGGGCCGGAAATCGCTCTGGCTGAGGGTGTCCTGTTTCCAGCGCTGGTAGGTGCGCCGGAGGAAGTGTCCGATCCTGCTCATGCTGCACTGATCTCCACGGCGTTCATGAAGTACCCATGCCATGGCAAGGCGCCCCTGCCCGGCCGCCACAGGTTTCCCGGGCGACGCCTGCGCTGACCAGACTAGCTGAATGGCCGGCGGTTATCAGGTCATTTCGGACGGCTTTCGCCGCATCGACGGGCGCTGTATCCGCAACCGCCCGGATGCCGTTCGCTACACTAGGGGCCACACCACCGGTGGCAGGATTCCATCATGACCCGCAAGACCCTCAAGGTTGCCCTGCTGCAGGAAACCGACCGCGGCAGCCGCGATGCCAACCTGGACGCGATCGAGGCCGGCCTGCGCGAAGCGGCCGATGCCGGTGCCGAACTGGTGCTGTTGCAGGAACTGCACAACGGCCCGTACTTCTGCCAGCACGAGTCGGTGGAGGTATTCGACCAGGCCGAGCGCATTCCCGGGCCCGGCACCGAACGGATCGGCAAGCTGGCCGAGGAACTGAAACTGGTTGTCGTGGCCTCGCTGTTCGAGCGCCGCGCGGCCGGGCTGTACCACAACACGGCCGTGGTCTTCGATCGCTCGGCGGCGATCGCCGGGGTCTACCGCAAGATGCATATCCCCGACGATCCGGCGTTCTACGAAAAGTTCTACTTCACCCCCGGCGACCTGGGCTTCGAGCCGATCGACACTTCGGTCGGTCGCCTCGGCGTGCTGGTGTGCTGGGACCAGTGGTATCCGGAGGCGGCGCGCCTGATGGCGCTGGCCGGCGCCGAACTGCTGCTGTACCCCACCGCGATCGGCTGGGATCCGCACGACGAGCAGGCCGAGAAGGATCGCCAGCGCGACGCGTGGATCACCGTGCAGCGAGGCCATGCCGTGGCCAATGGCCTGCCCCTGCTTTCATGCAATCGCACCGGGTTCGAGGCCGATCCGTCCGGCGTGGGTGCCGGGATCCGGTTCTGGGGATCCAGCTTCGTGGCGGGACCGCAGGGCGAATTCCTGGCACGGGCCGGTACCGACGGACGCGAACTGCTGCGGGCGGACATCGACCTGGCGCGCAGTGAACAGGTGCGCCGCATCTGGCCTTTCCTGCGCGATCGCCGCATCGACGCCTACGCCGACCTGCTCAAGCGCTTCCGTGACTGACTCCACCGCTACCGGCGGCTTGTTCCGCACGGCCGCCGTCCCCATCCATGGATTTCTCCCGATGATCGACGCACCGACCGCATGAGTGTTCCTGAAACCGAAGTCACCCCGTTGCCGGCCCTGGTCGGGCAGCCGATCGAACGTGTCCAGCGCGACGGCGTGGAATATGTGGTGCTGGGTACGGCCCACGTCTCGCGCAGCAGCAAGGAGGCGGTCGACGCCCTGCTCGCCCACGAGCACTTCGATGCCGTCGCCGTGGAACTGTGCGAGAGCCGCGCACAGGGCATGCGCGATCCCGAAGCGTTCAAGCAGATGGATCTGTTCCAGGTGATCCGCCAGGGCAAGGCCGGCATGGTTGCCGCAAGCCTGGTGCTGTCGACGTTCCAGAAGCGCCTGGCCGACCAGTCCGGCATCCAGCCCGGCGCCGAGATGAAGGCCGCCATGGATGGCGCCGACCAGCGCGGGCTGCCGGTCTGGCTGATCGATCGTGAAGTCGGCACCACGCTGAAGCGCGCCTGGCGCAGCGTCGGCTTCTGGCAGCGCTTCGGTCTGCTCGGTGGCCTGCTGGCCAGTGTGTTCGAACGCGAGGACATCGCGCAGGAGGAAATCGAAAAGCTCAAGCAGAGCGACCTGCTCGAAAGCGCGTTCAGCGAATTCGCCAGCGGATCGAAACCGCTGTACGACAGCCTGATCGGCGAGCGCGATGCCTTCATGGCAGCCCGCCTGCGCGAGGAAGCCGCGCGAAGTACGGCACGCGGCCCGCGTCGCGTACTGGTGGTCATCGGTGCCGGTCACCTCAAGGGCCTGTGCACGCTGTTGCGCGAGCAGCAGGACGAGCCAGCGCTGAAAGTCGCCGAGCTGGCGCAGACCCCGCCCAAGGCACGCTGGCCGAAATGGCTTGCTGCCGGCCTGGTGCTGCTGGTATTCGCAGCGATTGCCTGGGCCTTTCACAAGAACGCGACCCTGGGCACGCAGGCGTTGCTGGCCTGGGTGCTGTTCACCGGCGGCTTCGCCGCACTCGGCGCACTGGCGGCAGGCGGTCACCCGCTCAGCATTCTCGCCGCCTTTATCGCCGCACCGATCAAACCATTCCGCCCCGGCATTCCCGCCGGTGGCATCAGCGCCATGGCCGAGGCCTGGGTGCGGCGCCCCCGCGTGGCGGATTTCGACAGTCTTCGCGACGACATCGTGCACTGGAGCGGCTGGTGGAAGAACCGCGTCGCCCGTACCCTGCTCAACTTCATCCTGGTCAGCGTGGGCACCCTGGTCGGCGAATACAGCGCCGGCTTCCATATCTTCAAGAGCCTGATCTGAGGCAATCCGGCGCAGGGCCGATACCGCCCTGCGTGCTACGATTCGCGCCGCCGCGGATAGCGCATCTCATTCGCGCCGGCTCCAGGCCTGGGTGGCGAAACTGGTATACGCAAGGGACTTAAAATCCCTCGGCCGCAAGGCCATGCGGGTTCGACCCCCGCCCCAGGCACCATTTCAGCCTTGCCCCGGACGTTCAAGGTCCCGATGGTTGTGTGAACGGGGCAGATTCACCCGCTGACTTGCGGCAGGTGAATCCGACCTTGAGACTGTGTTTCCGGTTACCTGCCAGCAAAGGCGTCGCCTGCAAAAAAGATCTCAGTGGCCCGCCGTGCTGCCGCTCGTCACGCCCGGGCCGATATTCGAACCAATGAACTCGAGCATCTTCGTGTACAGCTCGGTGATGTTGGCTTCGTCGTAGAAGCCGTGCATCTCGCCGGTTTTCTCCAGCCACACATGGGGTATCTTGCGCTTGAGCAGGGCCTTGTGCAGGCTGATGCCCTGGATGGATGGCACCCGTTCGTCCTGCCCGCCGACCACCAGCATCACGTGGGCCTTGAGCGCATCGAGCTGATTGATCGGCGAATGTTCAGCCAGCATGGCCATGTCATCGCCCATCTCCCGCTTGAGATAGTTCTCGCCGCTCGTCGATCTGTGGATGTCGCCATAGTGGTACATCAGCGGCAGATCGTAGACGCCCACGTAGCCGATCGCACACTTGTACAAGTCCGGCTCCTTCACCGCGCCCTCGAGTGCCGCGTAGCCGCCATAACTGGCGCCGTAGATGCACAGGCGCTTCGGGTCGGCGATGCCCTGGGCGATCGCCCAGCGGGTGGCGTCGGTGACGTCGTCCTGCATCTTGCCGCCCCATTCGCGCCAGCCGGCCTTTTCGAAGTCGTAACCGTAGCCGCCGGAACCGCGGAAATTCACCTGCACCACCGCATAACCGCGTGTTGCCAGCGCCTGCACGTCAGGGTCGTATTCCCAGCGATCGCGGATACCGAACGGACCGCCATGCACCATGATCACCGTCGGCAGTTGCTTGCCGTTGACATGGCCCGGCGGATAGCTCACGTAACCCTGCAGCTTCATGCCATCGCGTGCGACGAACTCGAAAGGCTGTTTGGTCGCCATCATCCCCGGATTGATCCAGGATGCCCGCTGAAGCAGCGGGGTCAGGTTGTTGGTGCCGGAGTCGAACAGGTAGAACGTGCCCGGATCGGCGTCGGCCTGCACCAGCACGACGGCGAGGTGTCCGTCGCGGGTGCCGGAAACGAATTGCACGCTCTCGCCGGGAAAGTGGTTCATCAGCGCCACCAGCGCCTGTGCTGCAGGGGATTGCATGTCGAACGGCACGATGCTGGCGCGACCGTCCATGAAAGTGACGCCGGCAACGTTGTCTTCGGCCAGCCCCTGCATCAGCCCATCGGCCCCGACCCGCGGATTGCTCCACACCTCCTCCAGCGCGGGTTTGGTCTGGGTCCAGCGGCAGATACCGAAACCGCCGGATGCAGCAGGGCATGCGAAGTAGGCGACGCTGTCGTCATGGTCGAACGCCAGGGGCCGGGAGCGGTCGGCACTCGGTTTCGGCATCGCTTTCCAGCCGCTGCCGTCGACCGGATTCTGGAAGACATGGTAGCTGCCGTCATCGTCCTCACCCCAGGCGAAACGAATCCTCCCCGCGTGATCGGCCACAAAATGCGCGTTGTGCATCGGCGCGACGATCGCTCCGCTCAACGTGCCGGTGCGCACATCCATGCGTCGGGCCGTGGGTATCGCTCCCGCCTTGCCGTCCGTATCCCATATGCTGGTGGAAACCAGTATGTGGTCGGGGTCATCGGGAATCGCCGCAACGAATTCGGCCGTGCCGCGCGTGCCGACCGGACTGGGGATCAGTGAACCGGTGGCCATGCCGTGCTTGCGGACACCGTAGAGCATCACGGAATCGCTCCCGTCGGCATTGACTCCGTACAGTTCACCGGTGGGCAGCGGCGCGTCGTAGCCACCGACGCGCGTTCCCACCGTATACACCACGCGCGTGCCGGACGCCCACCAGAAATCGGTGACGTCATCTTCTTCGCGAGGGCGCACCAACTGCGCCTTCTTTGTCGCGAGATTGATCAAGGCCAGCACACCATGCCCCTGCACCACCGCCGTGGCGGCGAGGTACTTGCCATCCGGCGAGATTTTCACGGCGTCGTACTGCATGTGCCGTGCAAGGTCGGCAAGCGACGCGGACTGTGCATGCAAAACAGTGGCGCACAACAACCCCAGCGCGACGATCCAGCGTCGAATATTCATCTTGCCTGTTTCCCCTGTACCTGGAAGTCCATGACCGCGATTCGCGTGGTCGTCCCCGAACAAGTCTAACCGGCATCGTATGCCGCGTGCATTCGATCCATGCGATGCGCCACCGTCGGAGGGTCGCGGCATTTTCCTGAAAATACTGATGTTCGGGCGGACCGGCCCGGTGGACCGGCAGCCCCCCAAAAAAAAACCCGCCAGCGGCGGGTTCTTTTGGGCTGACTGGCAGCCCGTATGCAATGGAGGCCTAGGTCGGAATCGAACCGGCGTACGCGGATTTGCAGTCCGCTGCATGACCACTCTGCCACCAGGCCATTGCTTGATGCATCGCGACCAGCATGATCGCAGATTTCGAATAAAACAAAACCCCGGTGGACCGAGGTTCTGCGCAAATCCTGGAGCGGGAAACGAGACTCGAACTCGCGACCCCGACCTTGGCAAGGTCGTGCTCTACCAACTGAGCTATTCCCGCATCGGAGCCGCGAAGCATAGCAGACCAGGCGCTCTTGTGAACAGCCTGGCCGGCGCCGACGCGCCACCGTTCGACACCTGCGCAAGTCACCGGCGGCGGATACAACAAGGCCCTGAACGGATCAGGGCCTTGGGTGCAATCTGGAGCGGGAAACGAGACTCGAACTCGCGACCCCGACCTTGGCAAGGTCGTGCTCTACCAACTGAGCTATTCCCGCATCGGAGCTGCGCATTCTAAT
>Ga0157370_10008991_pt1 | contig 10725 bp, 9 predicted proteins | sample C35metaG_FD_113463 | JGI IMG/M metagenome (GOLD analysis project Ga0157370, IMG submission 113463) | Corn rhizosphere microbial communities from Kellogg Biological Station, Michigan, USA - C3-5 metaG | ecosystem: Host-associated > Plants > Roots > Rhizosphere > Soil | place: USA: Michigan... | reverse complement strand
TGACCGCCGCCTTCGGGGCGCGATTGCCAGTGTTCGGTCACGACTGCACCGCCTCGATCGTTCCGCGCGCAAGCACCGTGTCATCGCGACGGATCGCGAAGCGCACGCGCGCGGCGTCCGCGCGCAATTGGAGTTCCGCATCCTGCTCCGGCAATAGTGGCGCAAGGAATTTCACGTCGAAGCGCGAGATCGTTTCACCGCGCCATTGCTTCAGCGCGCCGGCGACACAGCGCAACAGCACTACGCCGGGCACGATCGGGTTTCCGGGGAAATGTCCCGGCAGCGCGGGGTGATCGGCGCCGATGCGCAAGGGCGCAGTGAACATCGCCTCACTCATGATGCCACCTCGTCACGCACCAGCTGCGGCCAGCGCTGCACCAGCCGCGTCAGGAACCCGCGCAAGGAGGGATGCGGCAGATGGCGCAGACGCCAGCGCCGGAATCCGTACTCCAGCGCGAAAGCGATTGCGAACACCGCCCAGCAGCCGGCCTCCGGATACCAGGCCAGCGCCGAGCGCGGGATCGCGACCGGAGCATTGACCCCGAATGCATCCAGCAAACCGCCAGGCACCGCGCAGACCAGCAGCACGATCAGGATCGCGGCCTGCGCCGCCAGCACGCAGGCCCAGTAAATCGTCACGCCGCGTGCGTAGCGGGCCACCCCGGGCAGGGCCAGCCGCTGCTCGCTTTCGATCACGCGGATGCAGCGCGCGATCAACGGTTCGCGTCCGCTCCGCAGCGTGCGCGCGAACAGCGCCGCCACCACGATCAGGATCAGGATCGGCAACGCCGAAAACGCCAGTTGCAGATGTCCGCTCAGCGCGGCGGCGCTCATCAGGATCGCGAACACCAGCCACGCCGCCATCCCGGGCACGCTGCGTCGGCGCAACAGCGGCAATCCCACCGCGATCAGCAGCAACGCGATGGCGGCGAAACCCAGCTCCGGGCGATGCAACACGCCGCCCAGCAGCGCCAGTACCGCGTAGCCGATCAGCAACGGCAGCACCCAGCGTGCGGACTGCGGGCTGCCTGCGGTCGGTCGGGAAACGGCGGAAGACATGCACTGAGACTCGTGTTGCGATTTCGATCGGGTCATTCAACAGCGCGCCGGAGCGACCGCATTTCGATCTTCATGATCGTGGATGATCGCAGGAGCGGCGGCGCGCGAGTGTATATCATAGGAGATCGCATCAATCCGTTCGTGGCGAGGTATCGAGCCACGCACACATTCTTGTATGTTCGCCTCGATGCCTGGGCGAACGGTTCGGGGGAAGGATGGACGGCAACAACGACACGCACGACTGCGATGTGCTGGTGATCGGCGGCGGTCCCGGCGGCTCCACGGCGGCCACCCTGCTGGCCGGACGCGGCTGGCGCGTGACGATGCTGGAACGTGATCGCCATCCGCGCTGCCACATCGGCGAGTCGCTGCTGCCGGCCAACATGCCGATCTTCGAGGAGATCGGCGCACTGGAGAAACTGCGCGCCATCGGCCGCTTGAAATTGGGCGCGGATTTCCCGCGCGAGGACGGCAGCTATTACACCTTCCGGTTCGATCGCGCGCTGGGCGATACGCCGCATTACTCCTTCCACGTGCTGCGCGAGGAACTGGACCAGATGCTGTTCGAGCATGCGCGCGAGCATGGTGTGGATGCGCGTGAAGGCGCCAGGGTCGAGCGCGTGGAATTCGATGCCGAGGGCGTGACCGCGCAGGTGAACGACAACGGCAGCGCGCGCAACATACGCGCGCGCTATCTGGTGGATGCCTCCGGGCGCGATACGTTTTTGGGCAAACAATTGAAACTGGTGAAGCGCAGCGAGCAGCACCAGAGTGCGGCGCTGTTCGCGCATTACCGCGGCGTCGCGTTCAACGAGGGCGACGACGCGGGCAACATCATCAGCGTGTATCGCTTCGAACATGGCTGGGCGTGGTTCATCCCGCTGCCCGGCGGCGAGATGAGCATCGGCTGCGTGTGCAAGCCGGAATACCTGAAGCAGCGCCGCGGCATGGACAACGGCGATTTCCTGGCACAGACGCTGGCGATGATTCCGAATGCGCAGCCGCGGCTTCGCCATGCGCAGCGCGTGTCCGAGGTGCGCGTCACCGGAAACTATTCGTACTCGTGCACGCGCATGTGCGGGCCGCGCTGGATCATGATCGGCGATGCCTGGGCGTTCCTCGACCCGATCTTTTCCTCCGGCGTGTTCCTCACCATGCACGGCGCGCAACACGCGCTCGCGGTGGTAGACGGCGCACTTCGTGAGCCCGCGCGTGAGCGCGCGCTGCAGCGCGCGTTCGTCAAGCGCATGCGCGAAGGGTATGCACGCTTCGCCTGGTTCATCTATCGCTTCAACTCGCCGGTGATGAAGGCGCTGTTCGCCGATCCGCGCAACGTCTGGCGCGTGGAGGAAGGCGTGGTTTCGATGCTGGCCGGCGACGTGTTCGACGACCGACGCGTGCTGCTGCGCCTGAAGATTTTCAAGTGCATCTACGCGATCGGCTCGCTGATCAACCTGCGCCGCTGGTGGGCCGACCTGCGCGAGCGCCGGCGGCAGAACCGGATGGCATTCAGCGGTGGCAACACGCCGGCGGACGCGGCGTAACTTCCCAGGGCGGGAGTAGCGCAGCGCATCCCGCCGTTCGCGAGCCACGCAAGGCGGGATACTCCCGCCCTCGCGCTGCAATCCAGGCTACGGCTTACACGCGCCCAGCCCTCCACGAAGCGTATGCTTTTCGTGCTCTGACCCGAGTGGAAACCGGTGGGTCAGTCCGCAACTCTCAATCGGAGGACATGGTCATGGAACGCACAAGTCTCGCGATTTTCGCAGCTCTGATTTGCACGGCCGCCCCACTTGCCATCGGACAAGCTTCGGCGCAGCAAGCGGGCGCATCGTCATCATCCGGCAAGCTCGATGACTTTGTCGGCGCAGGTACGTGCACGGGCAACATGCAGGCCATGGGCAAGAATCCTGCCCACGCCACCACCGGCAGGTTTCACGCCGAGAAGACGCTGGATGGCAACTGGGCCGTGATCCATTACGACGAAGACAAAACGGCGGCAAATCCCAAGCCTTTCAGTGTTACGCAATACTTTGGCTATGACGCGGCGAAGCAGCATTATGTCACCGTGGTTTTCGACAATTCCGGGGCCGGTTACGGCACGGGCACCAGCCCGGGTTGGAAGGGCGACACCATCACGTTCGATGAGATGGTCCCGATGGGCGGCAAGCGCGTCGCCTTCCGGGAGGTCTTTACGAAAAGCGGATCAAGCCTGTCGGCCCATACCGGCATGATGCAAGACAAGAACGGCAAGTGGGTCAAGGCCGATGAGGAAACGTGCCACAAAGCGTAATGATTGTTGGTCGTCGGCAACCCATGCAGCGCGCACGGGTTGCCGGCGAAACCGCCATGGGAATCGCAAGCTTCTCCCAAGGGAGAAGGAAAGGACATCATCAGCCCGCGCGGGTTGGGTTCGCTAGAACGGCAAGTTCAAACTCGAATCCACCGCCAGCAATTGCGCGCGGAACACGCCCTGGATGCGCTCGAGCGCGGCCTTGTCGTCCGCGTCGAAGCGCAGCACCAGCACCGGCGTGGTGTTGGACGCGCGCACCAGGCCCCAGCCGTCCGGCCAGTCGGCGCGAATGCCGTCAATGGTGGTGATGCGCGCGCCTTCGAACTGCGCGCGTTCGCGGAAGCGTTCGATGAAGGTGTAGTGCTCGCCTTCGCGCATCGGGACCTTCAGCTCCGGCGTGGACACGCCGTTCGGCAGCGTCGCGAAGATCTGCTCCGGCGTCCGGCCGGCCGGATCGTCGGCGAGGATTTCCAGCAGGCGCGCGGCGGAATAGATGCCGTCGTCGAAGCCGTACCAGCGCTCGCGGAAGAAGAAGTGCCCGCTCATCTCGCCGGCGAGTTGCGCGCCGGTCTCCTTCATCTTCGCCTTGATCAGCGAATGCCCGGTCTTCCACATCAGCGGGCTGCCGCCGGCCTTCAGGATCATCGGCTGCAGATGGCCGGTGCATTTCACGTCGTAGATGATCGTGGCACCCGGATTGCGGATCAGCACGTCCATCGCGAACAGCATCAGCAGGCGATCCGGGTAGATGATCTCGCCCTCTTTCGTGACCACGCCGAGGCGATCGCCGTCGCCGTCGAAGGCGAGGCCCAGATCCGCGCCGGTCTTCTTCACCATCATGATCAGGTCGGCGAGATTCGCGGGCTCCGACGGGTCGGGATGATGATTGGGGAAGTTGCCGTCCACCTCGCAATACAGCGGAGTCACCTCGCAACCGATCGAATGGATGACTTCCGGCGCCAGCGCGCCGGGGATGCCGTTGCCGCAGTCCACGACCACCTTCAACGAACGGCCGGTCTGGATGTCGCCGGCAATGCGCTGCACGTAATCGGCCGAAACATCCATCTGCCGCAGCGTGCCCTGGCCGGTCGCAAGACGGTTCTCGGCGATGCGTGCGTACAGGTCCTGGATCGCATCCTCGGCCAGCGTGTCGCCGCCGACCACGATCTTGAAACCGTTGTAGTCGGGCGGGTTGTGGCTGCCGGTGACCGCCACGCACGAGCCGGTGTTGAGATGGAAGCTGGCGAAATACACCAGCGGGGTGGCGGCGGGACCGATGTCAATCACGTCAATGCCGGCAGAGCGCAGGCCTTCGATCAGCGCAGCCGACAATTGCGGACCGGACAGTCGGCCGTCGCGGCCCACCACAATTTCGGAAAGGCTCTTGTCGCGCATCACGCTGCCGATCGCCTGACCGATCAGCTTCGCGCCTTCCTGCGTGAGCGTCTTGCCGACCACGCCGCGGATGTCGTAAGCGCGGAAGATGCTGCGCTCGATGGCGGCTGAATTTGGCGCGGGCCTGGACCCCGCCTCGGCCGGCACTTTCGCCGCGGCGGTTGCGACCGCCGGCGCGGCAGCGGGCTGTGCGGCTTCGGTCGCCGGAAGCGGTTTTGCCAGCGGCATCTCCGCCGGTTCGCCGGCTTGCCCGCCCTCTGCGCGTGCGCGAATGCGCGTACGCACGACGAACAACACGATCGCGGCGAGAAACGCGAGCACCGCGAGGATCACCGCCGTCACGAACGAATGCGTGACAGGCAACCAGTACGCCGGCGGCGCGGCGGCAATGCGCAGGCGACTGTGCGGGATCGGCGTGCCGCGATCGCCTTCGGTCGAGAGCCCGTAATCGCCGCGCGTGGCCAGCATCAGATCGCCGCTGCCGTCGCCCTGGCGCAAATCCAGGCGGCCGCCGTTGACGTTCAGCGACTCGAATGCGCCGCGCTCGGTCGCGAACGGCAACTCGACGGCCACATACGCCAGCACCTGATGCTGCGCATTGTCGAGCGGTTGCACGAACGAGAGCATCTGCGGCGGATGGGCGCGCACCTCGATGGGCGCGGCGGCGTGGTCGCTCTGCGCGCGCAACAATTGCGCCGCGCGCGCATAGCCGAGCTGCTGCAGGTTGCCGTTCAGGACTTCATCCAGTCCGGCGCTGTAGAAGGCCACGTTTTTCGCGTCCGGCAATTTCGCGTGCAACCATTGCGTGGCGAGCGCACGGCCGGCTTCGTCGTTTTGCGCCAGTGCGTTGCGCAACGCCGGCAGGTTCACCGCCTCGTCCAGTTTCCGGCGCTGCGCATCCAGCGCGGCGGAGACTTTCTGCACCGCCGCGTCCTTGTGCTGCATCAGCGCCTGTTCGTCGCGCGACTGCTGTGCGGCCAGCCAGGCCTGCCAGCCCATGAACACCGCAAACAGCATCAGCAGCACCGAAAACGCGAGTGCGAGATCCGCCGCCAGCTCCGCGGCGCCGCGGCGCAGATCGAAACGCGCACGCAGCGCGCCGGGAGAAAACTTGCCGATGACACTCATGCAGCGATACCCCGATCAGCCAACCCCGGTGGAACCGAATCCGCCCGCACCGCGTGCGCTCGGCGCGAATTCCCCGACCTTGCGAAAACGCGCGCGCGCCACCGGCACGAACATCAATTGCGCGATGCGATCCCCCGGTGCGATGGTAAAAGCGACATCGCCGCGATTCCAGCACGAGATCATCAGCGGCCCCTGGTAATCCGCATCAATCAGGCCGGTGAGGTTGCCCAGCACCAGCCCGTGTTTGTGGCCCAGGCCTGAGCGCGGCAGGATCAGCGCGCACCAGCCCGGATCGCTGATGTGGATGGCCAAGCCGGTCGGGATCAACACGCTCGCGCCCGGCTCGATCGTGAGCGCGTTTTCCGGCGCGGCACGCAGGTCCATCGCCGCGGCGCCGTCGGTCGCATAAGCCGGCAGCGGGATCGAATCGCCAAGCCGCGCGTCGAGGACTTTCAGTTCGACGTCGAGCATGGAGGCTTGCGCGGGCATGTCCATCATTTCGCTCCGCGGTAACGCGCGGCGATGCGTTCGATCAGCACCGCGGCGAGTCCGGATTTCGGCATGCGCGGCAGCGCTTCGTCGCCGCCGTTCCAGTACAGGTGCAGCGCGTTGTCGCTGGTCTCCATGCCGCGACCGGCGCCGACCTCATTGGCTGCAATCATGTCCAGCTTCTTGCGCTTGAGTTTGTCACGCGCGTTGCGCTCCAGGTTTTCGGTTTCGGCGGCGAAGCCGACCACGAAAGGCCGAGCGTGCATCGAGGCGACTTCGGCGAGGATGTCGGGATTTTCCACCAGCGTGAGCACCGCCGGCTTGCCATGCTTCTTGGTCTTGTGCGCGTTCGGCTCGGCCACGCGCCAATCCGCCACCGCCGCGGCGGCGACGAAGATGTCCGCATCGTTCACCTCATGCAACACCGCATCGTGCATTTCGCGCGCGCTGCGCACGTCAATGCGGTGCGCGCCCTCGGGTGTTGCCAAGGCAACGGGACCCGCGATCAACGTGACCTTCGCGCCGGCGTCCAGTGCCGCCTGCGCCACTGCGAAACCCATGCGGCCGGAGCTGCGGTTGCCGAGGAAACGCACCGGATCAATGTCCTCATAAGTCGGCCCGGCGTTGACCAGCACGCGCACGCCGGCCAGTGCGCCACGGGGCTTGCCTGCCGTGGACGGCGCTCTCTCGCCTTCAAGGCGGTTCAATTCCGCCACGATCGCCTGCGGTTCGCGCAGGCGGCCGGGGCCGGATTCACCTTCCGCCAGCGGGCCGTCGTCGGGGCCGATGATCGCCGCGCCGCGCGCGCGCAAGGTGGCGACATTCGCCTGCGTGGCCGCATGCAGCCACATGCGGTGATTCATCGCCGGCGCAATCGCGAGCGGCGCTGTGGTGGCGAGGCACAGCGTGCTGAGCAGATCATCCGCAAAGCCGTGCGCGAGCTTGGCGATCACATCGGCGGAAGCCGGCGCGATCAACACGCGCTGCGCCCAGTGCGCCAGCTCCAGATGGCCCATGCCCATCTCGGCAGCTTCGTCCCACAGGTCGGCGCGCACCGGTTGCCCGGACAGCGCCTGGAAGGTGAGCGGCGTGACGAAACGCGCGGCATTCTGGGTCAGCACCACGCGTATCTCCGCGCCGGCATCGCGCAGGCGGCGCGTCAGCTCGCAGGCCTTGTAGGCCGCGATCCCGCCGGAAACGCCCAGCACGATGCGGCGATGGTGGAGAGCGGAGGCGCTCATCAAGGGCTTGCGCGGCCGGAATGGAGTGCAAGCTTACGGCAACCCCCGTGATTCGTCATGCCGGCATGCGCGTACACGGTCCGGTTTCGAAAGCTCCGCCATGCGATCGGTCAGCCGCTGATGACCTCTTGCAATGGTGCATCCAGTTCGCAAACCAGGCCGCTGTCAGTGAAATCCATGCGCACCGCGGCACCCAGATCGTGCGCCAAACCCTCCTCGATCAACCGCGAGCCGAAGCCACGCCGCATCGGCGCATGCGCCGGCGGGCCGCCGGTTTCCGTCCAGCGCAGGTGGAAGCGAACTGGCGCGTGATCGTTGCCATCAGCCCCGCGATCGCACCCCCAGCGGATCGCCACCTTGCCCTCGTCGTTGCACAGTGCACCGTATTTCACGGCGTTGGTCGCCAGCTCGTGCAAGGCCATGGACAGGGAAAGCACCGCGCCCGGCCGCAGGCGCAGGTCGGGGCCTTCGATTTCAAAGCGACCCGCGTAGGCCGCCGCCGTGTTTGCCACCACTTCACGCAAACCGGCGCTCTCCCAGTTTTCGCGCGTCAACACATCATGCGCCCTGGACAGCGCGACCAGGCGTTGGTCCAGCACTTCACGCGCCTGGGCGGGGCTTTCGGCGTGTCGAAGGGTCAGCGCCGCCACGGATTGCACGGTCGCAAGCGTGTTCTTCACGCGGTGATTCAATTCGTGCATCAGCAGCTCGCGCTGCGCCTCCGCGCGCTTGCGCCCGGTGACGTCGGTGACGACTGCAACGAGCTGGGCGAGTTCGCCATTGTCGTCACGCACGCCGGAGACGCTATTGCTGGCCCAGACGATCGTTCGATCCTTGTGGATGTAGCGCTTTTCGATGACGAAAGCCGCCCCGGTCCGGACCAGCTTTTCAAACAACTCGAGATTGTGCGGCAGATCGTCCGGATGGGTGATGTCCTGCATGCGGATGCGCAACAGTTCGGCTTCGGTATAACCCACCATCTGGCAAAAGCGCGGGTTGACCATGCAAAAGTGCCCGCCGAGATCCGTCTCCACAACGCCGGTGGCGGTTTGATCAATGAGTGCGCGGTAACGCTTTTCGCTGTTGCGCAACGCTCGTTCCGCACGCGCCCGCTCGACCGCGTCCCAGGTGCGCGCGGCCACTTCCTGTATCAGGCTGACGTGCCCGGGTGTCCATTCCCTCGGGGTGGAGTGGTCGACCCCGAGCACCGCGTGGAACAGTCCGTCCTTGACCAACGGCACGCCGACGATCGCGCGGATGCGCAGCGCGTTGTACGCGGGCAGCAGCGCCGCCGGAACCCGTGGATCACCCACCACATCATTCACGACGACATTGCGACCGGCGTGATACTCGGCGGCCAGGTTAGGGCCATAGTCGGACAACCGGTAATTGCCCACCAGGCTCGGCATCCCCTCGATCGTGTAATCGGCCTCGATGCTCAGGTGCTCTTCGTCCGGCTCCACTTCCACATAGAACACCCGGCTGGCGCCAAGATGCTCTCCCAGCAAGCGCGTGGCTTCAGCCTTGATCGCGCGCGCTTCGGTCAAGGGCCGCAACGCATCGCTGAGTTTCAGCAGGAACGCCTGCCGCTCCTCGCTCTCGCGCAGCACCGCTTCGATTCGATTGCGCTCGAGATCGGCTTTGACGCGCCGGGTGGTTTCGAACACGGTAATCAGCACGCCGGCGATCTGGCCGGCATCGTCGCGCAGCGGGCTGTAGCACAGGGTGAACCACGCGTCGTCCATCGCACCGCGGCGGGCATCCGGATAAAGCTGGTCTTCGAAGATGACCGCTTCACCCGTCCACACGCGCTCGAAGACGGACGCGTTGAAATCCCACCCTTCCGGCCAGCTCTCATGCATCGGCGAGCCGAACGCCGCCGGGTGTTTGCCCGCGATCATCACGCTGTAGGCGTCGTTGTAGATCTGGATCAGTTCCCGACCCCACAGCACCACCATCGGGAATTTGCAGGCGAGCGCGATGTCAATCGCGATTTTCAGGCTCTGCGGCCATGAGGCGATCGGCCCCAGCGGCGTGACCGCCCAGGCGTGTGCGCGAATGCGCGCGCACATCTCGCTGCCGCCGTCGGGCCACCTGGTTCCGTTAGCGCTCAAAGTCCGTCTCGAGTCTGTAGGCATGTACCTACGCGCGACGCCTGCCGAGCTTACCGCCATCTCGGTGCGTATGCCGACCGACAAACCCGGCGTTCCGCGGCAGGCTGTGCGCATGACGATCAAGGATTGGCCGGTTGACGAACGCCCGCGCGAGAAACTGCTCGCACGTGGTGCGCAGGCGCTGTCCAGCGCCGAACTGATCGCGGTGCTGCTGGGCAGCGGGACGCGCGGAGCAAGTGCAGTGGATCTGGGTCGCGGTCTGCTGACCGATGCCGGCGGATTGAACGCCTTGCTGGCGCGCGATGCCGGCCGGGCGAAGGGTCTGGGCCCGGCCAAGCGCGCCCGGTTGTCGGCCGCCCTGGAACTGGCCCGGCGCTGCCTCGCCGAGGAGTTGCAACGGCAGCCGACGCTGGCCACCCCGCGCGACAGTGCGGAGTTCCTGAAGGCGCGCCTGGGGCATCTCCCGTACGAGATGTTCGCCTGTCTGTATCTGGACAACCGCAATCGAGTGCTCGGCTTCGAGGAGCTGTTCCGCGGCACGATTGACGGCGCCTCGGTGCACGTGCGTGAAGTCGTGCGTGCCTGCATCGCACGCAATGCGGCGAGCGTGATCTTCGCCCACAACCACCCCAGTGGGGTGGCCGAGCCGTCCGCCGCCGACCGCGCGATCACCCGCGAATTGCGCGATGCCTTGGCGCTGGTGCGCGTTCGCGTGCTGGATCATTTTGTGGTCGGCGCGGGCGAGCCGACCTCGATGGCCGGACGCGGGCTGATCTGAGCCGGGCGGATCGCGCTCGGCCCCGCCGCCGGTCCGCTCTTTCGTTCCCTTCGCTCCCCGCCTGCCGAACTTATTCACACTCCGCTTTGACGCGGATTTGCCGGCCACTCCTGTCAGAGACTTGCGATGATCTTCGCAAGCCTTCGCCCTGAAAGGGATTTTCTTCGTGACCGACGGATGAATGCGGGTTTCCAGTGGCCTCGGGCGGCTCCCGCATTTTGCCTGCCC
>Ga0157370_10008990_pt1 | contig 10726 bp, 14 predicted proteins | sample C35metaG_FD_113463 | JGI IMG/M metagenome (GOLD analysis project Ga0157370, IMG submission 113463) | Corn rhizosphere microbial communities from Kellogg Biological Station, Michigan, USA - C3-5 metaG | ecosystem: Host-associated > Plants > Roots > Rhizosphere > Soil | place: USA: Michigan... | reverse complement strand
CTTTCACGCTTCGCGATGTCACCGCGATCACGCAGAGTATCTCCGGCATCACCGCCGTGGCGCCGATCGCCTCGGCTCGAGGTCAGGTCGTGTCCGGCAATGAGAACTGGCCGACGATCATCACGGGCACGAGCAACGACTACTTCATCGTGCGGCAATGGCCGGTGGCGAGCGGCCGCGAATTCACCGAGGCCGAGATGCGCGGCGGACGGGCGGTGTGCATTCTCGGCGCCACCGTTGGCAAGGAGATCTTTGCCGATCAGGATCCGCTTGGGGCGTCCATTCGCGTACACAACGTGCCGTGCGAGATCGTCGGCGTCCTGGAGTCCAAAGGCCAGGCGATGGGCGGTACCGATCAGGACGACGTCGTGATTCTTCCGCTCCGTACCGTGCAGCGTCGCATCAACGGGAACGAGGACGTCACGGTCATCCAGGTGGGAGTGCAATCAAGCGAGATCACCGGACGCGTCGGGGAGGACGTCACGGCGCTGCTTCGCGAGCGGCGGCGCATCGTGGGTGAGAAGGAGGACGACTTCCGCGTTCTGAACATTGCCGAGATCGCCAACACGGTGCAATCGACGACTCGTGTTCTCACGGCATTCCTGAGCGCCCTTGCCGCGGTGAGCCTGCTCGTCGGCGGCATCGGCATCATGAACATCATGCTCGTATCCGTCACGGAGCGGACGCGCGAGATCGGCATTCGCCTGGCCATCGGCGCCCTCGAGCGTGATGTGCTGGCGCAGTTCCTCGTGGAGGCGCTGGTGCTGTCGCTGTGCGGCGGCCTGATCGGGATCGCCATCGGGCTGGCGGGGTCATACTTCGCGGTGCCGCTGCTCAAGGTCCCATTCGTCTTCGATCCGACGGTCGTTGCGTTGGCCTTTGGGTTCTCTGGCGCCGTGGGCGTGATCTTCGGTTTCTTCCCCGCACGCAAAGCGGCGCAGCTCGATCCCATCGAGGCGCTGCGCCACGAGTAGACGGCCAAGCATGACCGTACGCATCGAGACTCGAACCGAGCCACCAGTACTGCGAACGACGGAATTGACGCGCCGTTTCGGTTCGCTCGTCGCCGTGGATGCGCTGGATCTCGCCATCGCCCCGCGGCTGATCTTCGGGCTGCTCGGATCGAACGGCGCGGGAAAGACGACGACGATCCGGATGCTCACGACGCTATTGCCGCCGACCTCGGGGACAGCCGAGGTCGCGGGATATGACATCGTGCGCGAACCCGATCGAGTACGGCAGCACATCGGCTACGTACCGCAACTCCTGTCGGCGGACGGAGGCGACGATTGGTCTCGACCCCATTGCGCGCCGCGCCGTGTGGGATCGGCTCAGGAAATCACGCGACCAGTTCGCGATGAGGATGCTGATCACCACGCATGACATGGAAGAAGCTGACTTTCGGTGCAATTCGCTTGCGATCCTCGCGTGCGATTCCGACTGGCTCGCTGACCTACGTCGAGTTCATGGCGCCCGGCGTTCTGGTGCAGAGCGTGCTGTTTACGGCGATCTTCTTCGGCATCAGCGTGATATGGGAGCGCGATCTCGGAATCGTACACAAGTTGCTCGTGAGTCCGTCACCTCGGGCTGGCGCTGACCGTGATGCTCGGCGGCGCGCTCTTTTCGAGTTTCTCGCTCGTCATCGCCTGCCTGGTCAAGACGCGCGACCGGTTCATGGGGATCGGGCAGCTGCTCACGATGCCTCTCTTCTTCGCGAGCAACGCGATCTATCCGCTGGACATGATGCCGTCGTGGCTCAAGGTCGTGGCACAATTCAATCCGCTGACCTATCTCGTCGGTGCGGGGAGCGCGCGCACCATTGCCCTGACGCCTGGCAGCGCGGCGACGCGCGCTCAGAACCCCTTCGTGATCGTGACGATGATTACCACGAGGAAGCCGGCCAGCGCGAGCGTCGCCAGGCCGATCCCGCCTAGCGCTGTAGTTACCGCCTTGAAGTGGCGCTCCTCGATTCGCGCGATGAACACCGTCGGCACGAGCGCGATTCTGTCGGTCAGATTCGGGATGACTCCGGCGGACGTCCGCAGCTCGCCGAGCCGGATGGCGATGGTGTCGGCGGCGGCGGCCTGCACCGTGCCGCTCGTCTCGAGCACGCCGGGGTGCAGCTGCCGGGTGCTGTCGGCCGCGACGGTGGCCAGCTCGGTCGCGCTCAGAAGCATGATGCGCACACGGGTGCCAGGCTGCGGCGCCGTCGCGATGTGTCGATAGCCATAACACGCACTCGTGGTGGAGAGTGCCAGTCCCAGCACTGCCATGGCGATCATCGGGCGCATCGGCATCGCTCCAGAGTTTCCGACTCAAGTATGGATCGGAGAGCGGCAGAGCGCCAATCGAACGTGCGGGCGATGCCGGGATGGGCCCGACGCGCCGCTGTCCGCTGAGAGGAGACGTGAGACATGAGCCGAAAGCCCGACCGTCGGGTTAGATTGTCCGGGCGCAAGCTCACCTGACCTGTCGGGCTCACTGCTCAACGCTCACGGCTGCCGAATGGACGCTGCTCTCTTTCTGGACCGGATCCACTTCGCGTTCACCGTCACCTTCCATTATCTCTTTCCCCAGCTCACCATGGGGCTGGCGCCGCTGATCGTCATCCTCAAATCACTCGCCATCAGGACCGGCGATGAGCGCTACAACGTGGCGGCGCGGTTCTGGATGAGGATCTTCGGCATCAACTTCCTGCTCGGCGTCGTGACCGGAATTCCGATGGAATTCCAGTTCGGCACCAACTGGTCGCGGTTTTCGGCGTTGACCGGCGGGGTCATCGGACAACCGCTGGCCATGGAAGGGACGTTCTCGTTCTTTCTGGAATCGGCGTTTCTGGGCCTGTTTCTTTTCGGTGAAGAGCGGCTCGGCAAGTGGGGGCATTGGTGGGCGGGATTCCTTGTGTTCTTCGGATCCTGGCTCTCGGGGTTCTTCATCATCGTCACCGACGCCTGGATGCAGCATCCGGTGGCGTTCGTGCGGTTGGCCAATGGCGGGTTCAGCGTTTCGAGCTTCTGGGGGCTGCTCACCAATCCGTGGGCGCTCATCCAGTACGCCCACACCATGACCGGAGCTCTGTGCACTGGCACGTTCGTGATGGCCGGCGTGGGTGCGTTCTACCTGCTGCAGGACCGGTTCACCGAGCAGGCGCGGATCTTCCTCCGGGTAGGGGTCATCGTCGGCGCGCTCGCGGCGGTGCTGCAGATCTTTCCCACCGGTGATGTGCACGGCAAGTACATGGCCGAACACCAGCCGGTGACCACCGCCGCGATGGAAGGGTTGTTCAAGACCACCTCCGGCGCGCCGATCGTCATTCTGGGCCAGCCCGATGCCGAACATCGGCTGATCGAGAATCCCATTCTGGTGAACAAGATGTTGAGTTACCTGATCTATGGCACCTCGACCGCCGAAGTGCAGGGTCTCAACGACTTTCCCCCTGAGGATTGGCCCCCGAACATCCCGCTGCTCTATTTCGCGTATCACGTCATGGTCGGTTTGGGCACCATCTTCGTGGCGGTGATGCTGCTGGCCGCACTGTTCCTCAAGCTGGGCCGGTTGCACCGGACTCCGGCAATGCTCTGGCTCGTGATGCTCTGCACGCCCTTCCCCTATATCGCCAACACGGCCGGCTGGATCACGGCGGAAGTCGGACGTCAACCGTGGCTGGTGTATGGTTTGCTACGCACCGCCGACGGCTATTCGACCAACGTCATCGCGAGCAATACCTTGTTCACCCTGCTGGGATTCATGGGGCTGTACGCGGTGCTGGCGATCGTCTTCCTCTTTCTGATGCAGCGCGTGATCGCGACAGGGCCCGATCTCCCCGCCGAGGGCGATCACGGTGCCGGCATCGCCTACCTGGCCTGAGGAGCCTCCGTGCCCACCGTCTGGTTCGTGCTGGTTGCCGCGATGCTGGTCGGATACGTCCTGTTGGACGGGTTCGATCTCGGGGCCGGTATCGTCCACCTCTGGCTGGCGCGCACCGAGTCGGAACGGCGAGTAATTCTGCGAACCATCGGTCCGGTGTGGGACGGCAACGAGGTCTGGCTGATTGCCGCCGGCGGCACCCTCTACTTTGCCTTTCCGTTGTTGTACGCGTCGGCATTCAGCGGATTCTATCTCCCGCTCAACATTGTCCTGTGGCTGCTCATCCTGCGGGGAATCGGCATCGAGTTTCGCCATCACCTCGAGACCCGGGTGTGGCGGGGGCTGTTCGACGGATTCTTTGCCCTCTCCAGTACGTTGCTGGCGGTGTTTCTCGGCGTGGCACTGGCCAATGTCGTGCGGGGTGTCCCGCTGAGTCCCGATCACTCCTTCTTCGAACCGCTCTGGACCAGCTTCCTGCCGCGGGGTGCGACCGGAATTCTCGACTGGTACACCGTGCTTGGCGGCGTCCTGGCGCTGGTGGCTCTTACCATCCACGGTTGCTGGTGGGTGGCGCTCAAGACTGAAGACGATTTGCAGCGCCGGGCACGGCGCCTGGCGATCCGTCTCCTGCCGTTGCTGGCCATTATCACCATCGCGGGCGTGCCTCTGACCGTAGCGGTTCGGTCCGATTCGCTCCGCAACTATTCGGCCCACCCACTGGCGTTCGTCCTGCCACTCGCCGTCGCGGCGGGCTGGGTAGGCATGGCGGTGTACGGCAGACAGGCGGCTGAGCGCAAGGCCTTTCTTTCGTCGTGCCTGTATCTCGTCGGCATGCTGGGAGGGGCGGCGGTGGCGATCTATCCCCGGCTTCTCCCCGACAGCAGCGGGGCGGGGCACGACATCACCATCGCCAACGCCGCCACCGGGAGCTATGCGCTTCATGTCGGACTTGTCTGGTGGTCGTTCGGGATGGCCCTGGCGGTGGGGTACTTCGTGTTGGTGTACCGGATGTTCCGCGGCAAGGTGATCGCGGACTCCAGCGGCGTGCAGCGCGAGTCCTGAGCTCTGGCGGGACCGCGATGCCCGGTCGCCCCAGGCCGGCAACCCGGTCTGCTCGGATCAGTCCGACGCGGGCGCCGATCCCCGCCCCGCGGTGCTCCGCGGGCCGGGCGCGCCGCGTTGCTGTTTCATCTGCTCCAGTGAGCCGCCCCGCCTCCGCCTTGCTCACGGACGTTTCAGGAATCTGAAGTAGAACGCTGCGAATACCAGGACGATTCCTACGTTCACCGTCAGCCGCTCCCAGAACCGGTTCTTGAAGAACAAGAAATCGATCACGACGATCACGGCTGCCATCAAGACTATGTAGAGTGCGGTGGTCTTCTGGCTTCCCATTTCAGTTCCCGTTTAACTGTTCGCCGCTCCAGCGACTGCCTGGAAACAGCAGGCCAGCCGCCGTCATCGTCACCTCGATAAGGAGTACGAACACATGCTCCGGAAATCGGTCGACGATCCGCTTCCATGCCCAGGACCCGACAACCAGTGAGGCTTCAAGTCCGATGTGCGGCATGACGCCTGAGCTCACCTGCAAGCGAACCTGATAAATGCGAGCGCAGCGAGGTACCGAAGATCGCTTGTCAGGTGCAGCGTTCGTGATGCCGCAGGGAGTGAATCGCGGCTGTTAAGCGGGTCGTCCACGCGCCAGACGCCGCGCATGCGGATGAGGAGCAGCATCCCGACCACGCCCGGTGCACCGCCAGCAAGACGAAGAGCAGGCGTCGCGTCATACCGCCACGGAGCCATCCCCAGCCCGCGCTGGCCGTAGCGACCCAGAGTACGAGGGCGGCTGGCCACAGCCGCGAGTTGTACGCGCCGAACACGTCGAGAAACGCGTCATGAGAAAAGGGCAATTGCATCATTCCTCCTCGGCGGACTTCAAGGGCCAGTTCCGCCCGGGCGATGGCAAGGGTTGCTCTCAGCGGAGCCACCCCGGGGTGCCCACAAGACAACGGCGCGCATGAACGGCTGCAGCCGGCAACACCCGCCTCAGCGTATCACCACTCAGCCCGCCCGTACGCCGAACGCCTGTCGCCGCTCGAGTACCCAAGGCACTCTCTGGTGAAGAAAATGACCTCCGACGGGACGATCCTGCTGGCGACGTTCGACGGACGCGATTCAACGCCGGGGTGCGCTACCACTTCTGACGCGATCGACCGCGCTCATCGCGCCGGTTCCAGAATGCGGAGCACGGGATGCCTGTTCACGTCCTGGAGCGGCAGATAGACTCGGTGCGTCCGCGGATCGACCGCTACGGTGTGCGCGTGCGGAATGCGCAGTTCGCCCGTCGGCCGCAACGTCGCGCCGTCCAACCAGAACGCGGACAGCACGCCGCCCTCGGACGCCACGTACAGGCGACGCCATCCGGGGTCCCACGCCAGGACGTCGGGCGATGGACCCGTTGCGTGCTGGTCCACCACGCGCATCGTTCGCAGGTCAACGACCTGCAGCGTCGCGTTGTTTTCCGACGACACGAATGCGAGACGGCCTTCCTGATCCAGCGTGAAGCCGTGCGGCGCGTCGGATCCGGGCAGGTTATAGCGCGCAACGATCGCTTCCGACACCGGGTCGATGGCGACGAGCTGGTCCCGCGTCTGCACGGCCACGAGAATGCAGTGCGAGACGGAATCGTAGTGCGTGTTGCCGGCTTCGCCGCCCAACGCGATGGTAGAGCGCTTCACGCCGGTGCTGGCGTCGATCACGACGTCGGCACCCCCCGACTCGTCGGACACGAACACCTTGTCGGCCTCCGGAGCGTAGGCGATTCCATCCGGAAAGCGCATGCCGCTCACGCGCGAGGTCACGGTGAGCGTGCGATCGTCGATGATCGCCACCTCGTGGGCGCCGGCCGCCGACACGAACACCCGATGGTGCGCGGGGACCGCGAGCACGCCGGTGGCACGGGGCAGATCGCCGATCTGCGCGACGACGCGCCCGGTGTCGGCGTCGAACACCAGGGTGACGCCCGCGTCCATGTGGTTCATATAGATGCGGTGGGTCGCCGGATCGTAGCTCTGATAATCGAAGCGGTTGGCGGGGCCGGGGAGCGGCACGTCGCGCAGCACAGTCAGGCCCGGCCTGGGCTTGGCCTGCGGCGCCCGGGCAGGCGCACGCCAGCGTGCCGGTGTGAGAGAGGTAGCGGTGGCGCTGCACGAAGGCGCGGGGGGGAACGCACCATGGGCCGCCGCGGCGAGAACGGCGGCGGCGGCAAGGGAACGCATCATGTCATGGCGCGCCGGGGCGCCGTACCGCCATCCGGTCCAGCGCCGCGGCAAGGCCCCGGGCCAGCGCCACGGCATCGCCGTCGCCCCAGAAGTGCATGAAGAAGAGGCGCGGCTGTTCCTGCAGCATGTGACTGTGCAGCGCCGTCATCGCGATGCCGTGGTCCGTGAGGGCACGGATCACCGGATTCACCTCCGACGCCGCGAGCACGAAGTCCCCAGTCACCGCCGCGCGGCCCTTGGCCGTGGGCTGGAAATTGATCCCGGTCGCCACACCCATCGTGGGCGGGATCACGTTCCCCTCGTCGCGCACCGTATCCCGGCGCGGGATGCCGACCTGGTAGACGCCACCGTTCATCGCACCGGAGACTCCGAGCGCACGGGCAATGGCGGCCGTGTCCAGGTCCGGGGCCGCGGCGGGCGGTCCCGCGCGCGGCGTGAGGGGCGTTTTCGTGGTGGCCAGCGCGCCGCGTATCGCCTGCGCGATCTTCCCCGGATCGCCCGTGGCATGCACGTGCATGTACAGAATTCGCGGAGTCTCGCCGAGCAGATGGTTGTGAAGCGCCGTCTGTTCCACGCCGCCTCGCTGAAGCGCTCGAATCACCGGCTCGACCTCGGATTCCGTGAGCACGAGGTCGCCCATCGCAATCGCGCGGCCGGCGCCGATGTCCTTGAAGGCCACCCAACCTCCCAGGGCGAACGCCGGCTTCAACCGGACTCCCTTCACGGTGACGCGAAGGTCCGTGCGCGGAAACCCGTACTTGACCACACCGCCGGCAAGCGCCGAACCATTGCGACCGAAGATTCGGTCGACGTTCGCCCAATCGGGTTGCTGAGCGATGGCTGCCGACGCCAGAACCGCCAAGCCGACGAGAACGAATGCGATGCGAGCCGAAGCGTGTTTGCCTGTCACACTACCTCCGTGAATAGCGATCAGATCGTGAATTTACCAGGACGACACAGTCGAATCGACCCGACAAGGGCGGCCGCCAGTCCGGCGGCGCTTTCATCATTCGCAGCACGGCCGGTCCTCCGGTTTTCAGGAAACGCCGAAGGAGCGCCGCTGCGACAGCCAGGAAGATCAGGTCGAGCACCGTCGTGTATTTGAAGGTGATCGCCAGCGTGGCCGCATGGGCGGCGCCGGGAGTGGGTATCAGCCCGAACGCCTGGAAAAGGAATTCCACGACGAGCGCGGCAGCCGCCATCGCGACGTAGAACGTGCCGACGATGAACCACGCCATGCGTCGCCCGTAGTACCGCCGGTAGATGTCCAGGATCGGCAGGACGATCAGATCAAAGATATCGCCGCTGACCGCGTACCCTTCCAGCGGCGGAGCTCGGAGTGTTTTCCTGACGCGGAATGGGGAACCTGCCTGACTGCGATCTCCGGTTGGACGCGCCTACCTTGCCCACACCAGGAGACGTCATGCGCAGATCATTTCTTATTCCAGTCCTCGCGGCGTTGGCAGGTGCTGTCGTCATCACGGGGCAATCGGCCTCTCAGGTGAACCCAGGCGCGCGTGTGCGCGTGCAGGTCGATTCGCCGCCGCCGCCACGAACGATCGTGGGTACCTTTCGCGGGCTAACGGCTGATACCATCTCACTGTCGCCCTCGAACGGCGGCGCCTGGCAGCGCATCCCGACGAGCTCGATCGGCCGGCTCGAGGTGAGCACTGGACGAGGCATCGTCGCATCGCACGTCATCCTCGGAACGCTTGGAGGCGCATTCGCCGGCGGACTCATCGCCGGCGCGACGTCGTCCTGCGCCAAGGATCAGTGGCTTTGCTTTCAGGGCCTGGCCATTGCGGGCGGCGTGATGCTGGGAGGTGCGGCAGGCGCGGTAACCGGTCTGCTCATCAAGGGCGAGCATTGGAAAACGGTACCGCTCCCGAGCGTCGCGGTATTCCCCGTCCCGAACCACGGAGTGGGTGTCGCCGTGCGAGTCGAGTTCTGACGCGGAGTCTGATCCTCATGATGCCGGGTCGAGCCATTGGAGCCAGGCGCGCCCGCGCTACGGGTGGATCACCTCATGCCGCTCCAACATGCCGACGAACTGCTCGATTTTCTTCGCGCGCGTCTCGGCTCTTTTCACCGTCTGGATCCGGAACAGGATGGCGTATCGGTTCGCGCTGTTCAGGGTCGCGAAAAACGCCTTTGCTTTCGGGTGTGCGTCGAGCGCGCGCTGAAGGTCGTCCGGCACGCCGGCGGTTCGATGCGAGTCGTACGCGGAGTCCCACTGACCGTTCGCCTTCGCGCGGTCCACCGCCTCGAGGCCGGGGGACCGCATGCGGCCGCTCTCGACGAGACGCTGCACTTTCTCGCGGTTGATCTTCGACCAGATGCTCCGCGTGCCGCGCGGCGTGAACTTCTGGAGCCAGGTCGCATCGTCGAACGTCTTCTTTTGCCCGTCGATCCAGCCGTAGCAGAGCGCGACGTCGAGCGCCTCGGCGTACGACACCGATCTGACGTTCGACGCTTTCCTGGCGATCCGCAGCCACAGACCGGCGGATCGGGCGTGCTCCCTGGCGAGCCACGCTTCCCATGCCGCGTCATCCTTGAACAGGCGCACGGGCAGCTCGGCGGGTTTGGGGCTGGTCATGGTGGAAAGCTATCGAAGGCGGGCCCGGCGCGGCGAGCGGACGCCCCGCGATGACGAACGAAGCGCGGGCTGCTGGTGTTCGGCACCCACTCGCCCGTTACCCGAGAGCACTTGCACGAACAAGACCATTTAGCGAACGCAACTCGGCCGGTGCGCTTCGAAAAACTCCGCGGGTACCTTGAGATACCTGAAGGCGCGTCATTCGGAGCTGCCTCGTGGCCGGCGTCGATGCCTTGGGCGCGAAGCCATCTGCGCGAGATCGCATGGTCATGCGGAATAAGGAGGTCGTGGCGGGCTAACGCGTTAGCTAAGGTGCAAAGGAACACATAAGAGTTTTGCGGCGCAGCCGCAAAACTTCAATAGCTCCTTTGTCAGGTTCAGCGTTCGTCAGGTGCGGCCGCGCGACGAAACCAAATCCGCTGGCACGCTCCACATGCCGAACGCGCGCTGGACTGCTGGCCAGATACCTTCACTTGGAGAGCTGCTCGGCGTTGGTGCGCCAGAGCGCGCGGGTGAGCGCCGTCGCGAACGTGACCCAGGCGAGATAGGGAAGCAATAACAGCGCGGCCAGCACCGTCACACGAGCAAAGGCGAGTGCCGTGGCCACAACAAGGCCGGTTAGGAGCACGATGTCTGCGAATGCCAGACCGCCGCGACGCCAGGTGAAAAACAACCAGCTCCACAGGGCATTGCATACCAACTGTCCCAGAAACAGCGACAGCGCGACTTCGGCACCGGTCCATCCTGATTGCCGCCAGACCAACCAGGCAGCCACTCCCATCATCAGATAAAGGGCCGTCCACACCGGACCGAAGAGCCAACCCGGGGGTGCCCAGGTCGGTTTCACGAGACCAGCGTAGAATTCACGCGCGTGCCGCGTGGCGAGCGCGCCCACCGCGCCAGTGGCAAGACATGCCAGCAACCACCCGATCAGGCCGAGCCATGATCTCGTAATCGGCAGTACCCTCCTGAGCACTCAGTCCGG
>Ga0157370_10008988_pt1 | contig 10726 bp, 11 predicted proteins | sample C35metaG_FD_113463 | JGI IMG/M metagenome (GOLD analysis project Ga0157370, IMG submission 113463) | Corn rhizosphere microbial communities from Kellogg Biological Station, Michigan, USA - C3-5 metaG | ecosystem: Host-associated > Plants > Roots > Rhizosphere > Soil | place: USA: Michigan... | reverse complement strand
CACGCGGAGATCACCGCCTCGTGGCCGGCGAGGATCGAGGCGAGCTCGGCGCGATCGTCGAGCGCGCAGGCACGGGTGAGGTGGAAGAGCATCCAGGGCGCGATGCGCGCCTCGTCCTGGTCGACGATCGTGAGCTCGTAGTCGCCGGTCTCGGAGAGCAGCGCCACGATCGCCTCGCCGATCTTGCCGGCGCCCGCGAGGACCACCTTCATTGCCGTGCCCATGGCCGTCTCCTGCCGCGAAGAGGGATCGATCCACTCTACCCGCTGGCAATGTCAATTTGAAGCGGCTAGACTGACGATCCAACAGCCTCTTTTCGACGTTTCGACGGCCAAATGCGACGATCCGACAACCCGATGGATGCGGGCGACCGCAAGCTCCTCGCGCTCCTCAAGGAGGACGCGCGGCTCTCCACCGCCGCCCTCGCGCGGGCGCTGGGCGTCGCGCGCACCACGGTGGTCGAGCGGTTGAAGCGCCTGCAGAAGAACGGCATCGTCGCGGGCTACACGGTGCGGCTGCATCCGCGCGTGCAGGGACGCATGTTCCGGGTGCACGTCCTGCTGCGCATCGACGCCAAGCGCGGCGAGGCGGTCGTGAAGTCCCTGCGCGAGATCCCGCAGGTGCGCGCGGTCTACTCGATCTCCGGCGCGTTCGACAACCTCGCGTTCGTCGAGGGCGAATCGACCGAGGAGATCGACGAGGTCCTGGATGCAATCGGCGCGCTGCCGGGCGTGGTCTCCACCCAGAGCTCGCTGGTCCTCTCCACAAAGTTCGACCGGCAATAGGGGGACAGTCCCCTTTTTCTCTTTGGCGGAACGTTCCGCCTATGAGAATAAGGGGACTGTCCCCATTAGCGCCATTAGCGCATTAGCGCGATCGGTTCATCGGCGCGAGGGGGGCGGCAAGGCCGTGTCGATGCCATAGCGCTTCGCCGCGTCGCCCGCGCGGCGATCGCCGAGCGCCGAGAGCGCCGCGACGGCGATCGAGTGGCGGTCCACCTCGAAGAAGCGGCGCAGGCTCGCGCGCGTGTCGCTGCGGCCGAAGCCGTCGGTGCCGAGCGCGACGTACGCGTCGCGGATCCACGGGCGGATGAGATCGGCCACGGCGCTCACGTAATCGGAAGCCGCGATGACCGGAGAGCCGGACTGGGGGAGTTGTTGCTCGATCCAGGAGCGCCGATTCCCCTCTTCACGCGAATGACGGCTTCCGAGCCGTTCCGCGCGCCCGACCTCCATCGCCTCGCGGCGCAACTCCGTGAAGCTCGTCACCGAGAACACCTCCGCGCCCACGCCCCAATCGTTCTCGAGGAGGTCGGCCGCGGCGAGAGCCTCCTGCAGGATCGTGCCCGCGCCCAGGAGCCGCACCTTTTGCTTGCGCGCGAAGCCCGGCGGCGCGGAAGCCGGCTTTCCGGGCTCCCGCACGCGATGCATTCCGCGCAGGATCCCTTCACGCGCGCCTTCGGGAAGCGACGGCTGCGCGTACACCTCGTTCATCAGCGTCACGTAGTAGAAGACGTCCTCGTGCTCGCCGAGCATGCGCCGCATTCCGTCCTCGAGGATCACGGCGAGCTCGCACGCGAGCCCCGGATCGTAGGCGCGGCAGTTCGGAATCGTGGAGGCGATGAGGTGGCTCGTGCCGTCCTCGTGCTGCAGCCCTTCGCCGGAGAGCGTGGTGCGCCCCGCGGTGGCGCCGAAGAGGAAGCCGCGCGAGCGTGAATCCGCCGCGGCCCAGATCTCGTCGCCCACGCGCTGGAAGCCGAACATCGAGTAGTAGATGTACATCGGCAGCATCGCCACGCCGTGCGCCGAGTAGCTGGTCGCCGCGGCCACCCACGAAGCGATCGCGCCCGCCTCGTTGATGCCCTCCTCGAGGATCTGTCCGTCCACCGCCTCCTTGTAGTACGAGAGCTGGTGCTGATCCTCGGGCTCGTAGAGCTGGCCGATGGGCGAGTAGATGCCGACCTGGCGGAAGAGGTCCGCCATGCCGAAGGTGCGCCCCTCGTCCGCGATGATCGGCACGATGCGCTTGCCGATCGAGGCGTCGCGAAGGAGCGCGCCCACCATGCGCACGAAGGCGACCGTGGTGGACATCTCCTTGCCGTCCGCTTCGAGCGCGAACTTGGCGAACGCCTTCGCCTCGGGTGTCGGGAGCGGCTCGGCCTTCGTCGAGCGCGCGGGAAGGTAGCCACCGAGCTTTTCGCGCCGCGCGTGCAGGTACGCCATCTCCGGCGACTCGCGCGGCGGGCGCACGAACGCGCACGCATCGCAGGCCGCGTCCTCGATCGGCAGCGCGAAGCGGTCGCGGAAGGCGAGGAGCTCCACGGTGTCGAGCTTCTTGTGCTGGTGCGTCGTCATGCGCCCCTGCCCCGCGCTGCCCATGCCGTAGCCCTTCTTGGTCATCGCGAGGATCACCGTGGGCTGCCCCTCGTGGCGCAGCGCGTGCCAGTACGCCGAGAAGATCTTCACCGGGTCGTGGCCGCCGCGGCGCAGGCGGTCGATGTCGTCGTCGGAAAGATGCGCGACGAGCTCGCGCAGCTCCGGATACTTGTTGAAGAAGTGCTCGCGATTGAAGGCGCCGCTCGTCGCCGCGTAGGTCTGGAACTCGCCGTCCACCGTCTCCAGGAAGCGCTTCTCGAGCCACTGATGCACGTCGCGCGCGAAGAGCGGATCCCAGTCGCTCGACCAGAGGAGCTTCACCACGTTCCACCCGGCGCCCGCGAAGAGCCCTTCCAGCTCCTGCACGATGGAGCCGTTGCCGCGCACCGGCCCGTCGAGGCGCTGCAGGTTGCAGTTCACCACCAGCACCAGGTTGTCGAGCTTCTCGCGCGCGGCGATCGAGAGGCCCGCGAGCGCCTCGGGCTCGTCCATCTCGCCGTCGCCCACGAAGCACCAGACCTTGCGCCCGCTCGTATCGACGATGGCGCGATCGCGCAGGTAGCGCATGAAGCGCGCCTGGTAGATCGCGAAGAGCGGCCCGAGGCCCATCGAGCCCGTGGGAAACTGCCAGAAGTTGGGCATCAGCCACGGGTGCGGATAGGAGGAGAGGCCCTTACCTCCCGTCTCGCGACGATAGTTGTCGAGCTGCTCCTCGGTGAGCCGCCCCTCGAGGAACGCGCGCGCGTAGACGCCGGGCGCCGAATGCGGCTGGAAATAGACGAGGTCGCCGCGCTCGCCCGCGCGGAAGAAATGGTTGAAGCCCACCTCGAAGAGGTCCGCCGCCGAGGCGTAGCTCGCGATGTGGCCTCCCAGCTCGCCGCTCAGCCGGTTGGCGCGCACCACCATCGCGAGCGCGTTCCACCGCACGAGCGCCGAGATGCGCGCCTCGATATCGAGGTTGCCCTGGTACGGCGGCTGCTCGGCGAGCCCGATGGTGTTCACGTACGGCGTCGCGAGCACTTGCGGCAGCGGCACGCGCCGCGTGCGGGCATGCTGCAGCAGCCGGCGCAGGAGGAACGTCGCGCGCTCGGCGCCCTCGGCCTCGATCAGCGCGTCGAGCGCCTCGATCCATTCGCGCGTCTCGAGCGGATCGGAATCGGGATCGTGCGGATCGCCGACCTGGCGGGGAATGGAAGGATCCATAATGGGGACAGTCCCCATTTTCCTTTAGAGCGAACGGCGTTCCCTCTATCGGGAAAAGGGGACTGTCCCCATTCTACTAAGCCCGACGCCTACTTCGCGAGCCCTTCCGCCTTGAGCGCCTCCTTCACCGTCGGGCGCGACGAGATGCGCTCGCGATACGCCTTGAGCACCGGCCAGTCCTCGAGCTTCATGCCGACGAAGTTGGTCCAGCCCAGGAGCACGAAGAGGTAGCCGTCGGCCACGGTGAAATGGTCGCCCAGGAGGTACTGCCGGCCCTCGAGCTGCTTCGAGAGCCAGTCGAAGCGGCCCGCGAGCTTCTTCCTCGCGACCGGCTTGTAGTCCTCGGGCGTCTCCGCCGAGAAGAGCGGCGAGAAGCCCTTGTGGATCTCCGAGGTGAGGAAGTTCAGCCACTCCTGCAATCGCACGCGCTCGATCGTGCCCGCCTTCGGGGCGAGGCCCGAATCCGGCTTGCGATCCGCGATGTACTGCACGATCGCCGGTCCCTCGGTGAGCCGCTCGCCGCCGTCGAGCTCGAGCACCGGCACGTAGCCCTTGGCGTTCACCGCATAGAAGTCGCCGCCGCCGTCGAACTGGTGCGTCTTGGTGTCGACCTTCACGAGGTCGAAGGCAAGGCCCGCCTCGCGCAGCGCGATATGCGGCGAGAGCGAGCACGCTCCCGGCGAGTAGTAGAGCTTCATGCGTGTTCTCCGGTTTGTCGTTCGTGGGAGGCGCGAATATACTGGCGATCGGTATCCGCTGTGAAGTAGGATATCGAAAGTAACCTAGGTTCCCAAAGGATACCGATGAAGCGCTTCGACGCCTTCAATGCCGCCTGTCCGGCGCGCGAGATCCTCGCGAGCGTCGCGAACAAGTGGACGGTGCTGGTGCTTTCCGTGCTCACCAGGGACACCACGCGCTTCAACGAGTTGCGCCGCTGCGTGCAGGGCGTCACGCAGAAGGCCCTCACGCAGACGCTGCGCGACCTGGAGCGCCTCGGCCTCGTGTCGCGAAGGATCTACGCCGAGGTGCCGCCGCGCGTCGAGTACAGCCTCACGCCGCTCGGCCATTCGCTCGTCAAGGTGCTCGACGACATCAAGGCCTGGACCGAGACCCATGCGCCGGAGGTGATGCAGGCGCAGCAGCGCTTCGACCGCCAGGTGGAGAAGCGCCGGGCCGCGGGGGCGTAGCGGCCCGGCGGAAGCTCAACGGACCGGGGCCGGGTCTGCGTAGGTCATGTCCCACTGCTCGTCCTGCGGCGTTTCCGCGCTCACCAGCGATGCGCCGGCGACGGGCGCGGCGGCAGCGAGCGCGGTCGATTCGTGACCGCGGGATCCGATGAGCGGCATGGCGACAAGGGCCAGCACGAGCGCGGAAGCGAGTCCTGCGGCGATTTTTTGCGTCGGGTTCATATTGATCTCCGGGGGCGTGGTTGGGGTGCGTGGATCGCATCCTCCGGCAACGCCGGCGCACCGGCTGTGAGGCGCGGCACATCGCGCATTTCAGGTGTAGGCCCCTCGTGGATTGCGCGGCGAAATTCGGTATCGTCACGAAACCGTCATTCGCCCTCCTTAGAGTCTGCGGGTCACCCGACGATCAAAATGGAGAGAAGCGAAATGCGCGCAAAACGCATTCTGGCCGCGGCCACCGTGGCCGCCGCCCTTGCCACCCAGGCCCACGCCGCGGACGTCACCGGCGCCGGATCCACCTTCGCCTACCCGATCTACTCGAAGTGGGCCGAGGCGTACCGGCGCGAGACCGGTGTCGGCCTCAACTATCAGTCGATCGGCTCCGGCGGCGGCATCAAGCAGATCATCGCGAAGACCGTCGACTTCGGCGCCTCGGACATGCCGCTCACCGTCGAGGACTTGAAGAAGGACGGCTTGCAGCAGTTCCCGACCTGCATCGGCGGCGCGATCCCGACGCTGAACCTCAAGGGCGTGAAGCCGGGCGAGCTCAAGCTCACCGGCGCGGTGCTGGGCGACATCTACCTCGGCAAGGTGAAGAAGTGGAACGACGCCGAGATCAAGCAGCTGAATCCCGCCATGAACCTTCCCGACACCGCGATCACCGTGGTGCACCGCTCCGACGGCTCGGGCACGACCTACATCTGGTCGGATTACCTCTCGAAGGTGAGCCCGCAATGGCAGTCGAAGGCCGGCAAGGGCACCTCGATCAACTGGCCCACGGGCGTTGGCGGCAAGGGCAACGAAGGGGTCGCCTCCTACGTGCAGCGCATCAACGGCGCGATCGGCTACGTCGAGTACGCGTACGTGCTGCAGAACCACATGACGTACGCGGTCATGAAGAACAAGGAGGGCGAATACGTGTCGCCCAACGCGAAGTCCTTCCAGGCCGCCGCCGCCGGCGCGGACTGGGCCGCGGCCCCCGGCATGAACCTGATGCTCACCGACGCGCCGGGCAAGGGCGCGTGGCCGATCGCCGGCGCGACGTTCATCCTCGTGCACACCACGTCGGACAACCCCGCGCAGGAGAAGCAGGTGCTCGAGTTCTTCAAGTGGGCCTACGCCAACGGCGGCAAGATCGCCGAGTCGCTCGACTACGTCCCGATGCCCGCGAGCGTCGCGAAGCTGATCGAGTCCAACTGGAAGGACATCAAGGATTCGTCCGGCAAGCCGGTCCTCTGAAAGCCGGCGCTCTCTCCCATGAGCGCAGTGCTGGATAATACGGGCATGGCGACCGCGGAACCGTCCGCGGTCGTCGCTTTTACGCCCAGGCCTCCCGTGCTCCGAAACAACGCGCTGATGGACGCGCTGTTCCGCAACCTCACGCGGTTCTTCGCGTTCGCCGTCTTCAGCCTGCTCGCCGCGATCCTCGTCTCGCTGGTGGCGGGCAGCATGCCCGCGATCCGCAAGTTCGGGTTGGGCTTCCTCGCGAGCGCGCAATGGGACCCGGTGCAGGAAAACTTCGGGGCGCTGGTTCCCATCTACGGCACCGTGCTCACTTCCGCGATCGCGCTCGCGATCGCGATCCCGGTGAGCTTCGGGATCGCGGTCTTCCTCACCGAGCTCTCGCCGGTCTGGCTGCGCCGCCCGCTCGGCACCGCGATCGAGATGCTCGCGGCGATTCCCAGCATCATCTACGGCATGTGGGGCCTCTTCGTCTTCGCGCCGGTCTTCCAGGAGCACGTGCAGCCCTTGCTCGCCGATACCCTCGGCAAGGTTCCGGGGCTCGGCATCCTCTTCTCCGGTCCGCCCATGGGCATCGGCATGCTCGCCGCGGGCATCATCCTCGCCGTCATGGTGATCCCGTTCATCACCGCCGTGATGCGCGACGTGTTCGAGCTGGTTCCGGCCATGCTCAAGGAATCCGCGTACGGCCTGGGCTCGACCACCTGGGAAGTCGTGCGGCGCGTGGTCCTTCCGTACACCCGGGTGGGCGTGATCGGCGGGATCATGCTCGGGCTCGGCCGCGCGCTCGGCGAGACGATGGCGGTCACCTTCGTGATCGGCAACGCGCACGAGCTCAGCGCCTCGCTCTTCATGCCGGGCAACTCGATCGCCTCGGCGCTCGCCAACGAGTTCAACGAGGCGGTCGGCGCGGTCTACACTTCCGCGCTCATGGAGCTCGGCCTCATCCTCTTCCTCATCACGACCATCGTGCTGGCGGCCTCGAAGCTCCTGCTCCTGCGGCTCGCGCGCGCCGAAGGCACGCGGACCTAGCGATGGCGAGCGCGAGCGCGGACAATCCCGCCTATCGGCGTCGCCGCCGCACCAACGCCGTGATGATGACGCTCTCGGCGCTCGCGCTCGCCTTCGGCCTCTTCTGGCTCGCGTGGATCCTGGGCGAGCTGCTGCGGGAAGCGGCCGCGGCGCTGCGTCCCTCGCTCTTCTACCGGATGACGCCCCCGCCGGGCTCCGACGGCGGCCTCGCCAACGCGATCCTCGGCAGCATCCTCATGACGGGCGCGGGCGTGGCCATCGGCACTCCGGTCGGGATCTTCGCCGGCACGTATCTCGCGGAATACGGCAAGCGCGGCTGGCTCGCGCCCGCGACGCGCTTCATCAACGACGTGCTGCTCTCGGCGCCCTCGATCGTGATCGGGCTCTTCGTGTACTCGGTCTACGTCGCACGCGTGAAGCACTTCTCCGGATGGGCCGGCGCGTTCGCCCTGGCGATCATCGTGGTGCCGGTCGTGGTGCGCACCACCGACGACATGCTGAAGCTCGTGCCCAACAGCCTGCGCGAGGCGGCGGTCGCGCTCGGCTGTCCCACGTGGAAGATGATCACGATGGTTTCGTATCGCGCCGCGCGCGCCGGCATCGTCACCGGCGTCCTGCTGGCCGTCGCGCGCATCGCGGGCGAGACCGCGCCGCTCCTCTTCACCGCGCTCAACAACCAGTTCTGGTCCACGGACCTGAACCGCCCGATGGCGAACCTGCCGGTCGTGATCTTCCAGTTCGCGATGAGCCCCTACGAAGACTGGCATCGCCTGGCGTGGGGCGGCGCGGCCCTCATCACCCTCTTCGTGCTCGGCCTGAACATCGCCGCGCGCAGCTTCTTCCGACGCAAGTAGACCGCCATGAATGCCGTGCTCGAGTCCGTGACCGCGACGGTTCCCGTCACCAAGATCCAGGTGCGCAACCTCGATTTCTTCTACGGCGCCTTCCACGCATTGAAGCGCGTGAACCTGGACATCCCGGAGAAGCGCGTCACGGCCTTCATCGGTCCCTCGGGTTGCGGGAAGTCGACGCTGCTGCGCACCTTCAACCGGATGTACGCGCTCTATCCGGAGCAGCGCGCCGCCGGCGACATCCTCCTCGACGGCGAGAACATCCTCACCATGAAGGGCGACGTTTCGCTGCTGCGCGCGAAGGTGGGCATGGTGTTCCAGAAGCCCACGCCCTTCCCCATGTCGATCTACGACAACATCGCCTTCGGCGTGCGCCTCTTCGAGGACCTGTCGCGCGCGCGCATGGACGAGCGGGTCGAATGGGCGCTCACCAAGGCGGCCCTGTGGAAGGAAGTGAAGGACAAGCTGCACCAGAGCGGGTTGAGCCTCTCCGGCGGCCAGCAGCAGCGCCTGTGCATCGCGCGGGCCGTCGCGGTGAAGCCCGAGGTGCTGCTCCTCGACGAGCCGTGCAGCGCGTTGGACCCGATCTCCACCGCGAAGGTCGAGGAGCTCATCACCGAGCTCAAGGACGACTACACCGTCGTGATCGTGACGCACAACATGCAGCAGGCGGCGCGCGTTTCCGACTACACGGCGTACATGTACCTCGGCGAGCTGATCGAGTTCGGCGCGACCGACCAGCTCTTCGTGAAGCCCTCCAAGCAGCAGACCGAGGACTACATCACCGGGCGCTTCGGCTGAAGTATTCCTGCAGGTGACGATTGCGTGACCGCGCCGCGCGAGCATCAGCGGCGCCGCGCCACCGCCCGGAAATAGCTCGCGGCCCCGAGGAGCGCCACGGCGCCCAGGGCGGCGAGCGAGGCGTGGCGCGTGAGCCCCGCGGCGGCGAGCGCGGAGTAGCAGCCCGGCGCGAGCGCCTTGGCGAACGAGGCGTAGCGCGAGAGGTGCCCGAGGAGCGCGCCCAGCCCGGCGCGCCCGAAGAGCTCCGCGGGCGCCGTGCCGCGCACGATGGTGAGGAGCCCGTTGCCGATTCCATAGGCGAGCACGAAGAACACCGCCATCGCGCCGAACCCGCGCACGCCGAGCATCGCCGCGACGGCGACGAGCAGCAGCGCGAAGGCGCAATAGCCCACGGCGACCGCGCGCGTGCGCCGCGCGAAGCGCAGCTCCACGAGCCGGCCGGCCACCTGCATCGGCCCCACGAGCATCGAGAGCCCGACGGCTTCGCCCGCGGTGAGTCCGGCCGCGGTGAGGAGCGGGATCATGTGCACCGCGAACACGCCGAACACGAAGGTCGCGATCGCGAACGCCGCGTTCACCCAGGGCAGGCGCGGATCGGCGAACGCGGGCGATGGCGCCTCTTCGGCCCGCGCCGCATTCGGCCGGCGGGGATGGCGCGGCACGAGGAAGAGATGGATCGGCAGGCATACGAGCGCGTTCATCACGGCGTAGATCGCGAAGGCCGCGCGCCAGCCCCACGCATCGAGGAGGAGCTGCGAGAGCGGCCAGAACACGGTGCTCGCGAATCCGCCCCAGAGCGTGAGCACGGTGACCGCGCGGCGATAGTGCTCGCCCGCGTGCTGCGAGAGCGTCGCGAACGCCGGGTCGTACAGGCACGCGGCCATCGCCGCGCCGGCGACCAGCCAGCCGAAGGCCATCACCGTGCCGTTCGGCGCGAGCGCGAGGATCGCCATCGCGACCGACCCGAGGATCGAGCCCATCGAAAGCACGGCGCGCCCGCCGCGTGCGTCGACCATGCGTCCGGCGGCCGGCGCAAGAGCGCCCGAGACCAGCAGCCCCGCGGTGAACGCGCCGAACACGAAGAGCGAGGTGACGCCCAGGTCGCGCTGCATCGCCGGGCCGAGCACGCCGATCGAGTAGAAGAGCGTGCCCCAGGAGACGATCTGCGCGATGCCGAGCGCCGCGACGAGCGCCGTCATGTCGCGATCATGAAGCGCCGGCCGCGCCGTCGGGAAGGTCCACGCCGGGAGAATCGACCGAAAGGGCCGGCCGCGTCAACCGGGCCGCTTCCGGTCATGCCCCGGTCATTCGCGCGCCGTACGCTGGCTTCGAATCGGATCGAGGCGAACCATGGAAGACCGAGGGAATGCCACGGCGCCCGGCGATCGCAAGCCGCGCACGGTGCATTGCGAGGAGATGGACGAGGAGCTCGCCGAGGAATCGCACGGCGGGGAGCCGATGCACAAGATCCTCCTCGCGCGCGAATCCGCCACCGAGCGCTTCCGCGGGCTCAAGCGCCGGCTGCTCGCGAAGGGCTAAGCCTCGCCGATCGCGCGCAATTCCGGCACGAGCGCCGCGGGCGTCACGCTGGCGAAGGGCAGGCTCGTGAAGCGCTGGATACGGCGTCGCAACGTGAAGAGCGCCTCCAGGAACGCGCGCAGTTCCGCCTCCTCGCTGCCCTCGACCGCCGCCGGGTCCGGAAGGCCCCAATGCGCGCGCACGGGATTGCCGGGAAACACCGGACAGGCTTCGCCGGCCGCGGCGTCGCACAAGGTGATCACGAAGTCGATGCGCGGCGCATCGGGGCCGACGAACT
>Ga0157370_10008981_pt1 | contig 10728 bp, 9 predicted proteins | sample C35metaG_FD_113463 | JGI IMG/M metagenome (GOLD analysis project Ga0157370, IMG submission 113463) | Corn rhizosphere microbial communities from Kellogg Biological Station, Michigan, USA - C3-5 metaG | ecosystem: Host-associated > Plants > Roots > Rhizosphere > Soil | place: USA: Michigan... | reverse complement strand
CGGCCGGATCGATATCGATCTGGATCAGGGTCGAGCCGGGAATGTCGAAGGTGTGGTCCGACCGCCAGGAGCTGCAGTCCGCCTCGCCGAAGGCGGTGCCGACCGCCAGGATGACGTCCGCATTGCGGGTCGTGTCATTGGCGACGCGCGCGCCCCAGATGCCCGTCGTCCCCACCGACAGGGGGTGGGTTTCGGGAAAGACGCCCTTGCCGACCAGGGTGGTCGCCACCGGGGCCTGCAGCAACTCGGCCAGCGCGCGCAATTCGTCGAAGGCCCCCGACATGGCCACGCCATTGCCCGCGAAGATGACTGGATTGGCGGCGCCGGCCAGCAGTCGGGCCGCCTCGGCGACACCCTGGGCGTCGCCCATCGAGCGCGGGAAATTGGGACGACGCGAACGGGTGACCGGCTCAGCCTCGATCTTCTGCGAGAAGACGTCCATCGGAATATCGAGCAGCACGGCGCCGGGGCGGCCGGTCTGTGCGATGTTCAGGGCCCGGTGCATGACCTCAGGCAGGAATTTGGCGTCATCGACGCGCCAGACCCGTTTGCAGATGGGCTTGAAGATGTCGCCCTGCGAGGCGTCGGCGTGCAACCTCATGCTCTGATGGGCTTCGCGGGGGTGGTGGTAGCTCGGCGTATTGCCGGTGATCACCACCATCGGCGTGCCGTCCATCGCGGCGGACGCCACGCCCGTGACCGTATTGGTCAGGCCGGGCGACAGGTGGACATTGATCACCGCCAGCTTTTTCGAGACGCGGTGATAGGCGTCGGCGGCGTGGACGGCCTGCTGTTCGTGGCGGAACGACACATAGTCGATCCCCAACCTCTGACAGGCGTCGATCAGGGCGTAGTTGGTATGGCCGCATTGGCCGAAAACCTTCTCAACGCCCTCCGCCTTCAGGCATTGCGCCATGAAGATCGCACCCGTCACACCGGTTTCAGTCATCGTGTCTTCCATCACAGGGTCACCGTCACGAGACGCTCTTCCGTCATCTCGCGCATTGCGTATTTCGGGCCTTCGACGCCCACGCCGCTGTCCTTGACGCCCGCGAACGGGATCAGATCGACACGGCTGCTGGAGGCGTCATTGAGGTGCACCACGCCGACATGCAGGCGCGCGGCGCCCTGAAGTGCGGCCTGGATGTCCTGCGTGAAGAGCCCGGCCGCCAGGCCGAACTCCGTTGCATTGACCCGATCGATCGCCTCATCGAGCGTGTCGAACGGAAGGATCGACAGGACGGGCGCGAAAATCTCTTCGGACAGGACCTTCATGTCCGTCGTAGCGCCGGCGAGGACGGTCGGTTGGAGCACCGCCCCCTGCCTCACCCCGCCCGCCAGGACTTCGGCGCCTTGCGCGACCGCCTCGCGGACCCAGGTTTCGGCGCGGACCGCCTCGGCCTCGGTGATCATCGGCCCCACGTCGGTCGCGGGATCGCGCGGATCGCCGACGACAAGGCCGGCGACCTCCGCCAGGAAGAGCGCTTTGAAGGCGTCCAAGACATCACGCTGGACAAACAGCCGCTGCGTCGAGGTGCAGGCCTGCCCCTGACGCCGAAACCCAGACTGGGCGCTTCGCATCGCCGCACGCTTCAGGTCCGCGTCGGCGCAGACGATGGTGGCCGCGATGCTGCCCAGCTCCAGCGCCACGGGGCGCATGCCCCGCGCCGCTTTGATCCGCTTGCCGACCGGGGTGCTCCCGGTGAAGGTGAAGAAGTCGATATCGCCGTGTTCGACCAGATGTTGGCCGACAGGATCGCCGTCCCCGTGAACAAGAGCGATGTGGCCGGCCGGCACGCCGGCTGCCAGCATCAGTTCGAACAGGCGGGTCGCCGACAGCGGGGTCACGAGCGGCGGCTTGAACACCACCGTATTTCCCGCCGCCAAAGCCGGCGCAACCTTGTGCGCCACCATGTTCAACGGTGAATTGAAGGCGCTGACGCCGCCGACGACGCCCCGCGGCGTGCGGATCGTGAAAGCCATTCGGTGCGATTGGCCGGCCGCGCCCTGGATCGGCACGACCTCGCCGACGAGCCGCCTCGCCTCTTCCGCCGATAACCGGAAGGTTTCCGCCGCCCGCGCGACCTCGTTGTCGGAATCTTTCCACGGCACGCCGGACTCAGCGACGATGGTCTCGGCCAAGCCCTGGCGGTTCTCCGAAATCAGATCGGCCACCCGGCTTAGCAACCGATACCGTTCATGCGGTTCAAGCTTGACGGTCGCGAAGCCGGCCTTGGCGCCGGCGACGGCCGCATCGACCTGCGCTGTCGAGGCGCAGCGCACCGAGGCGATCACCTCGCCGGTGAACTTGTCCGTCACATCGACCACGGCGCCCTCGCCCTCAGTCCATGCGCCGGCCACGAAATTCTGGACACTCGTCCCTTGGGCCATCTTCCTCGTTTCCCTAACCGCAACCGTCTCTCCGGACGTGTCGGTTATTTGCCGCGTGCTCGGATGTCCCGGCCAGCGACATCTCATTGCTACCGGCCGTTCAGCGAAAGAAATAGTGATGTTTCATCGTTCCATTGATGATGTATCCTCATCAATGGAACGGTTGCATGGACAGATGGCGGCCGGAGGTCGCGGACATCGCGGTCGAGTTGTGGGAGCGGCGGCATGAAGTTCGAGTTCTTCATCACTCTCGACGCCATTCTTCGGCACGGCAGTTTCGCCGCGGCCGCCGACGATCTCGGCCTGACGCCCAGCGCCGTCAGCCTGCAAATGAAGCGGCTCGAAGAATACCTCGGCCAGCCCCTGTTCGACCGGTCGGCCAGGACGTCCCGCCCAACGCCGCTGGCCCGCGAGTTGTCGGACAATATCCGCGTCGCCCTGGACGCCGTGGAAGCCGCGCGCACGCGCCAGACCGTCGCCCTCACCGGCCGAGTGATGCTCGGCACGATCCGCTCGCTTCAGCCCACGCTTGTCCCCCTGGTCCTCGCTGAAATCAGTCAACGCCACCCCGAGCTCAGCGTCCGCGTCATCCAGGGCGATTCGGTGGAACTCCTGGATCAGCTCAAGGCCGGCCGCCTTGACGGCGTCGCGCTTATTCGGCCGACGTCAGGGGGGTCCAGTCGACTCTACTGGCGCGATCTCGCCGAACAGCCCTTCGTCTTCGTCGCGCCGCCGGACGCGACCTCTCAATCGATCAGGACCTTGATCGGCCGCTATCCGTGGCTGCAGTTCGACACCTCTCTGACCAGCGGGCGCGTGGCCGCTAGCCACATGCACAAGCTTGCGCCGGGGCTCCGACCCCGGTTCGAGCTGGAATCCATCGAGGCGGTTCTGGCCATGGTGTCCGCAGGCCTTGGCGTGTCGATCCTGCCTCAGGTGCGAGGGCGCATGATCAGCGCCTATCCGGTGCAGGAAATCTCCTTGGGCAAGAATGCTCCGGTTCGCCAGATCGCCTTCGCCTGCCGCGGCCCCGACTTCGACAACCGGCGCGTCATGGCGCTCCGCGACGCCCTGCTGATCAGCTACGGCGTGAACTAGACGCCGTGATGAAACTTCTCGCGGACGCTTTCAGCGTCAGACGAACAGGAGGGGATGCACGCGATAGACGCCGAATGAGGCCTGCTGATTGGACACCTTGCTCAGCGCCGCGGCGGCGTTCCGTGCGCTCTGGTCATCCTGACACCAGACGTGGACGAAGGCGTCGACGGGCTGCGGCGGCTGCATCTTCGGCTTGGCGATAAGGCTTGCAACCTCATCACAGGTCCATGTCGTGGCGGCGGCCGCGTCCGCGAGCGCATGCAAAACGACGCTGGCGTCACCCAAGACCGCAACGATCAGCTTTTCGGAGCGTGGCTCGAACCGAAATTGGGCGTTCGCCAGGGCGTAGCCTGATCCATGCCCTAGAAACCCCGGCTCGTCCTCGACCATCGGACGCGCAGCGTCGCTGGCGAAGGCGGCGCCCATATCTTCAGGCCGATCCCACAATAGCTCCACGAAACCGTCCGCCTGGATCGGAGCGGAACGGGATAACACCTCTAGGACGTGGTTCTGGATGTAGCCCCTGATCTTCGGCAGACGGGAAACCGGCGCGGCGTGGCGCTGCCAGAGATGGGAAAAGGTCGCCCTGTCGTGATCAGGGCGCCGGACAAGCACAGACATGCGTTTGAACATCGCCGAAGCCTCACGCGATCGATGCGCCGCCGTCGAGCGTGACAACGGTGCCGGTGGCATAGGGCGTTGCGGCGAGAAGGAGCAGCTGGCGGGCGATGTCGTCGGGCCGACCGATGACGCCGGCAGGATAATGTTCGGCCAGCTTTTTGAACATTTCGGCGCGCACTCCCGCTTCCAGCCCGTCCCACATTTCCGTCTGCACGATCGCGGGGGAGACGGCGTTGACGCGAACGGGCCGAAGCTCGTCGGCACGAGGTGAACGGTGCTTCTATGCGCCACGGCCAGGACGCGATCGGGCTCGTGCATCTGCGGGTTGGTGCTGCAAAGGGCCAGATAGACCCCAGGGAGATGAGGGTCGGTCCAGCCGTCTAGATGTCATTGGGCGTGACGATCACGTCTCCCAGCAGGGAGGTGAGACGGGCGGACCGTCGCATTACCCTCTCCTCTCCCAAGGTCGAGGCCGCTCCGCGAAGCAAGGCGTCCAGCGCCGACATGGCGGCGGCCGCTCCCCCGCTTAGGACAAATCCGGCCTTGCGCGGCACGATGATGTTGATGTCGGCCAAGGGCGTGACCGGGGACGCGGGATCGTCCGTCAATCCGATGGCGGGCGTCCTGGCCTGTTTGAAGGCCGCCGCCAGGGCGATCGCGGACTGCGAATAGCGCGCGAATACGATCTGAAGCGCGACATCCTCGGGTCCGGCGTCAAGAATACGCCGGCTCACCCCCTCGACCCCGCTGCTATCGACGACGGGCTCGACGTTGGGGCGGATCGCCTGCAAGCAATAGGCGGCATACTGGGCCAGATAGGCGCTGCTGCCGAACCCTGTGATGAAGACCTTGCGCGCTGTCGCGAGGATCATCGAGGCGCGCGCAAACTGCCCCGCGCCGCCCACGGCCCTGATGCCGCGAATACGATCGGCGTCGTCACTCAACGACGCCGTCCAGGGATCGCCGCCGTTCATCTGCGCCGCCATGACCTCGGAAAAGTTTTCGAGGGATCTCAGTGCCTGGCGCAACTCGTCGCCGAGCCGTTGCTTCAAGGCGGAGTGACCCTCGAGACCGAGCCGGACGCTGAACCGATTGGCCGTGGGCACGGACACGCCTGCCGCTTCGGCGAGGTCGGCGAGACGCATGAGGGCGGCTTCGTGCGGCGAGGACAGAATGACGTCCGCCACCCTGCGATGGCCGGCGCTGAGCGTGGGATAGAGCCTCCCGATGGCCGCCGTCAGCATGGTCTCGGTCGAGAAGGGGACGGTTTCGCGATCGATCATACGCTTATGATAACAAATTCTCTTCGCTATGGACACAATGAAAGATTCACATCAAACCCTCGAACCTTCAGGAGGACTGTCGCATAATGAAATCACCTATACTCGTCGCCGCGATGGCGCTTTTGGTGTCGCTCACAGCCTGCATGCACAGTCGACCCCGTGCAGCGCCGATCTCGTCTGCGGCCATTGCGCTGCATACGGACGATATCGATCGGTTCTGGATCGCGTTCGACGCCGTCCAGGCCACAACAGATCCAGATCTCCAGAGAACGACTTTCCAATCGCTGTATCTGGATCGGGGCTCGCCGGGTCTCGAGGCCTTCATGGAGGCGAAGGGCTACACGATCGACGACTGGTTGCAGGCGATCCATCGCTATCCGCGCTTCTGGACAACCATTCGACCCCGGACTCGCCTTGGGACCCAGGCGTTGGTCAGAACTCAGGACCATCTCGCGCGATTGAAGGCGCTATACCCCAATCTGCGTCCCGCCGGCGTCTATTTTGAAGTCGGCGCGCTTCGGTCCGCGGGTACGACCCAGGCGGACAAGGTTCTGATCGGCGTCGAAATGGCGACCGGCGACGACACCGTAGACGTGTCCGAGATGGCGCCAGGACTGCAACGCTTCTTTCGCACCTATTTTGCGAGCCGTCCTTTGGACAACCTCGACCTGCTGATCACTCACGAGGTGGTGCACACGCAACAAACGGGCCCGCGCCAGGATCTTCTCTCGCAGGCCGTCTACGAGGGCGTCGCAGACTTTGTCGCCGAGCAGGCGGCGGGGCGCCTGCCCGACCTGCCCTATGTCGCCTACGGCCCGGACCACGATGCGGCGATCAAGGCCGCTTTCCGGAAGGACATGGAGGGTTCGGATTTCAGCGGCTGGCTCTACAACGGCGCAGACGGCGCCTTCGGCGTGGCTGACCTCGGCTATTACGTGGGCTATGAGATCGTCCGCCGCTACTACGAACGGGCGTCGGACAAGTCCGCGGCGATCACGCGCATGATCGAGCTCGACTATAGCGATCCGGCTGCGGTTCGCCGCTTTGTCGCGGCCTCCGGCTATTTCGACGAGCCGGTCGAAACGCGCAGTTGAACCCAGCCGGCGCCCGATTATCAGGTGCGCCTGCGCCGCGACCCTGTTACGCTACAAACGTAACGAGTCGAACAGGACGCCGCCATGCTCGAAACCCTGCCCCGACGTGAACGCGAGGTCTTCGAAACCCTCTGCCGGATAGGCGAGGCGACGGGGGCGACGATCAGAAACGCCCTCGGCGACGACAGCGCCGATTCGACGGTGCGAACGCTTTTGTCCCGCCTCGAACGGCGCGGCATGGTCGTCAGATCCTCGGATCGACCGACGCTCTATCGCCCTGCGCCGGGGATCCGGCCCGTGGCCGAGCGGGCCATGCGGGACCTCATCAAGACCTTTTTCGCGGGCTCTGCCGCCTCCGCTGCAACCGCCCTTCTGGGGATGTCGAAACCCTTGTCCGCCGCCGATCGCGCCGCGCTCCTCGCGGCGATCGACGCGATGGAGGACGATCGGCCGTGACGATTGCGCTTCTGCTGAGCCTCTGGATCAAATCCTCGCTGATAGCACTGGCCGGCCTCGTCCTGAATTGGCGGCTCAAGTCTCATGTCGCGAGGCGACGGGTTTTCGTCCTTCGGCTGACGCTCCTCGCCTTGGCGGTCTGTGTGGCGACCGTCGCGGCGCCCCCACTGATCAAATGGGACTGGCCGACGACGGCGCTCGCGTCGTCTGTCGGCGTCCCCGAAACCCGGACGACTCTCGCCGTTCCGCTGGCGCCCGTTTTCGACGGGGTGCTGACGGCGAACTGGTCGCCGCCATCGCCCGTCGCGGTCGGCCTGGTGTTGGCTTACGGCCTTGTCGTCGCCGTCATCGCGGCGCCGATCATAATCGGCGTACGCCTGCTGCATCGCTGGTCCAGAGAGGCCACGCGTCTTGACGACGGGGTCTGGGCGCAGACGCTGCACCGTCTGGCGCCCAGGAGCCCCGTGCGGCTGGCCGCCAGCGTCGCTGTACGGAGCCCGCTTTCGTGGGGCGTCGCGCCGAGTTGGGTGCTTCTCGATCCAAACACCCTGCGACGTCCGGAACACGCCTCATCGGTTCTGGCGCACGAGCTGGCCCATATCCGTTCCGGCGACTGGGCGTTTCAACTGCTTTCAGGGTCGCTGAGAGCGGTGCTTTGGTTCAACCCTCTGATCTGGCGTCTCCATGTCGCGCTCGGCGATGCGGCTGAAGAGGCGGCGGACGACGCCGCCGTTCAGATCGTCGGTCGCAAACGTCTTGCGGGGGCCCTGCTGCATTTGAGCGCAGACGCCTATCCTTCGTCGCCTGCCGCCCTGGCCCTTGTCGGAGACCGGACCGGCGTCGCGGGTCGGATCCGGCGGTTGACGGCTCAGCCGATCGCGCCCGCCTGCTCCGGTTTCCGCCGCTCAACCGCGGGCCTGGCGATACTGGGGGCCGTCTTTGCTCTCACGGGCCCCGCCGCCCAAACCACAATCAAAAGTGTCAGGGAGACGAGCCCCCTCGCGACGTTCGAACCCGCGCCCCCTCTTCACCCAGACGACGCGCGGAGCGGGGGTCGCGTTTCGCAAGTTCGAGATGGTGGACAACCTGAGGCGTCCATCCCAGTCACGCCACCCGCCGTCATGGCGCTTCTAGTCTCGTTTCCCCCCGAAACACGAAACGCTGCGGAGAACGTCGACATCGGTTCGGAACAGACGGATCGGATCCACGCCGAGGCCGATGCCGTCTGGCGCCAGGCTTCAATCGCGCGGCGCGCTGCAGATCAGGCCCGTGGCGCGGCCGATCGAAGCGCCGCTGCGGCCGAGGTCGCTCGCGCGATCGCCGATGGCGCAGGCGTGGAAAGGTCGCTGTTGTGATCGGCATGACCGGGACCCGGGCCGGCCGACCCTTGCCCGGCCGGCCGCGAAAGAAAACTCCCCTCATGTCTCCGGGTTGGGCCAAGATCACACCCGCAACCCTCATCCGACGACCTCATGTTCCCGCTTGACGCGCCTTGTATTTCGCTACATTTGTAGCGGGAGGGATGGATGCGACGGATTTTGATCGGCGTCCTGGCGGGAACTCTGTCATCGGGAGCATTGGCGGCGGCGCCGTCCCCATCGTTTGCGGGCGACCGCGCCTCACTCGCGATGTTGGACGCGGCGGCCGCGCGAAGGATCGACGACTATGTCGAACGCGAACGGCGCCGCCAGAGAATCCCCGGCGTGGCCCTGGGCCTCTTTTCTCACGGCCGACCGCTCTATCTGAAAGGCTATGGCCTGGCGGACGTGGAATGGGACGCGCCCGTTCAGACAGACACGGTGATGCAGACCGGGTCGCTCGCGAAGCAGTTCGTCGCCACAGCCATCCTGAAGCTGGCGGAGGATGGAAAGCTGAAGCTGGAAGATCCCGTCAGCCTCTACTTTCCGGAAGCGCCCGCCGCCTGGGCCGGCATCACCCTCGAACATCTGCTGTCCCATACCTCCGGCATCGGCGCTTATGATGGGGCCGGCCTGACCGATCCGGGCGGGGCGTTCGACTACAGGCGCGATTTCACCGAAGACGCGCTGGCCGCCGCCATCGCCGCGCTTCCGGTTGAGTTCAAGCCTGGCGAGGACTGGCGCTACAACAACGCCAACTATGTGCTGCTGGGCATTCTGATCCACCGGGTCACAGGCCGGTTTTACGGAGACTATCTGCAGGACGTCTTTTTCAGGCCTCTCGGCATGACGCGGACACGGGTGATTTCGGACGCCGACATCATTCCAAAGCGGGCGTCCGGCTATGAAATCCGCGCCGGCGCCCTGCGCAATCAAGCCTGGGTGTCGCCGACGTTCAACGCAACGGCCGACGGGACGATCTACACGACCATCGAAGACATGGGCCGGTGGGAGCAGGCCCTCGATGCGGGCAATCTGCTTTCCGCGCCTTCAATGGCGCGCCTATGGACGCCCGTGCGCCTGTCGAATGGCGCGCCCAATCCCCAAGGCTATGGGCTGGGATGGCGGATCAACAGCTTCAAGGGACATCGTCGCATCTCGCATAACGGCGCCTGGCAAGGATTCACCTCCGCCATGGTCCGTTTTCCCGACGATGGCTTGACGCTGGTGGTCTTCGCAAATCTCGACTCCGGAAACGCCCGCCCGGATTTGATCGCACGCGTCGTCGCCGGACTGGTGGATGACGAACTGATGCCCGACATGTCTCCCGTTCTACAGGATGACCCTGCACGCGCCGACCAGTTGCGGCACTTTCTTGAAAAAGCCGCACGCGGCGATGACCTGACAAACGATTTCGCTGTCGGCTCGGGCTATAGGCCGGACGCAGCGCTCGGACTTGACGTCGCCGCAGCGCTGCCGGGCGGATGGCGGGATGCGCCCATGGTGCTGGTCGGCAAATTGGATCGGCCGGACGGCAGCGGCCGTTTCAGCTATCGCATCGGTCCGGAGGCCGATTCTCGGCTATTGACCGTCGCGCTGTCCCCCAGCGGACGTATCGCGGGATATGGCATCGCACCGGATCCAGATAATCGCTGACCGCTGCTACGCTGGCGGTTGAGAATGATTGTGTCCTCCTCATCAGCGGATGTCGTCTGAACGGAACAACGCAACCAGGCGAGGATGAGCCCGAAGCGGTTTCCCATCTCAGGGTCGGAAACGCACCAGAAGCTGCCGTTGAACACAAATGTCTGAGATGCGCCAGCAGCGGACATTGGCGCCTTCTCGAGACGCAGACGTCAGCTGCATTCTTCCAGGGCAGGCTGCAATCTTCGCTGCCTCCAGACGGGCCCGCTACAACAGAGGCGCGCTGCGTTGTTGCACACTGGAGCGCTCAGAGTTCTGTCAGGCCGCCCGTCGGCGAGACAGCAAAGGTCTTCACCGTCTTCAGTTCATAGGGTTTGGCCGCGATGGTGGACACGGCGCACAGCTCGCCCACGACCCGATCCCGTGTGATGTTCAGCATCACATAGCCCTTCGACGTCTGGTCGCAGAACCTCACCTCGGGATTGGCCGCCGACAGCGCGGCACCCAGCGGCAGGCCGCCCACATGGTCCCCCGGCGAAGGGCTGGAGATCGAGGATGTGCCGAACTCTACCGCCCGGCGCACGCCGTCCTTGTCGTGGAGTTCGTTGACCCAGAAGGCGTGACTGTCGCCCGACAGGACGATGGGGGCGACGCCCGCGGCCGCAAACGTCTCGTAAAGACGCTCGCGTCCGGCCGGATAGCCGTCCCAGCTGTCCAGATTGAACGGCAGGCCCAGCTTGAAGAGCTGGATCGCCGACGCGACCTGCGGCCGAACGTCTTCTG
>Ga0157370_10008978_pt1 | contig 10729 bp, 9 predicted proteins | sample C35metaG_FD_113463 | JGI IMG/M metagenome (GOLD analysis project Ga0157370, IMG submission 113463) | Corn rhizosphere microbial communities from Kellogg Biological Station, Michigan, USA - C3-5 metaG | ecosystem: Host-associated > Plants > Roots > Rhizosphere > Soil | place: USA: Michigan... | reverse complement strand
TCCAGTTACTTCTGACTTTTTAGCAATGGATATTAAACAAGCATTACATTATTTAGGAGAGATAACCGGTCAGGTTACTACCGATGATTTGCTTGAGAACATATTCAGTAAGTTTTGTATCGGGAAATAATCGGTGATAATTACTGCACAATTACAGCAAATAACGACAACTACATAACTTATTGTTAATGAGTTATGTAGTTTATTTTATCCAATTTTGGATTTCTCGCGTTGTTTTTTTGCAATTTTGTATCGCATTTGTTCCCCAAAATTGATTTTGATCCCAGTCAAAAATAGCTGGAGAGATAAAGTCTTTTATGGACGCTTATTCCCTCTTAGTCGCCCTAACTGACCCATAAAATGGAGACTTAACAACGGAGTACCGCTTCCATGCAGATGGTCCCCAAATGTTGCGATCAATGTAAGAATAAGCTGTGGATACATGAGTTTGTTTAATTTAGCTTGGTAATCTAATTTACTTATAGTTAATGGATTACCGATTCTTGCTGATGGTCAATTATCACCCGTTAATGTTCATATTACTTGAAAAACGGGCTGCTGTTTAAGATATCTTTATCTGCTTGCTGTAAGATGCAATCCGGAAAAGTAGTATAGCCGGTCCACATGAGTGCTTTTGGGTTTTGATTGTCAGGATGGGGCAAACCAAAGGAATGTCCCAATTCATGTGCTCCTCCGCCAATCCACCTTAAAGGGTTGAGGTTTTCCGGGTTTTTACCTATCAGTCCCAGTAAATCCTGGTCGCCCATTGCGCAGAAGCCTTTTGTTCCGGCCCCGCCTCCAGGGGCAGCAACATACACGAAATAGGTATACTTGGTAGTGTTAAATTTGTCGCCCATTAGATCCTGCATTTCTTTGTATGTATTCTGGTATCCGTAAAATCTCGGATCTGTTCCACTAAAGGGTCCGTTGTTACTATTGTACCAGCTGTATTCCTGTGTGCCTTTTAGGGTGTCGATGATAATTGGATTGAGCACAAATGTTTTTCCTAACTGCTGTTTATACCAGGTTTGAGTCTTGATGACGCTTGCTTTTAGTGCGTCGTAATATTTCTGATTAAAGGATCGGTCTTTAGGAGTAATCAGGTATACCAATACTGAATTAATTATTGGACTAACCAGTAATTCCTTACTGATGCTATCGGTACCGGCAGCATTGGTTACTACAAGTTGTACTTTAAAGGTTTTGTTTTGAAGATATTGGTGTTCTGGATTTGCCTCATTAGATGTCTTTTGATCACCAAAATACCATTTATAGGTACTTGCACCTATTGATGTGTTACTAAATTTAACAGTGGAGGGGATTTGTCCATCATTGATCACCGAGAAACTGAAGTCTGCTTTAGGTTTATTTTGATTGATCCGGATGGTCTTGGTAACACTATCGGTCCCGTTTGAATTTCTGGCAATGAGTTTAACCTGATAGCTTTTTGCCTGGTTGTAAGTATTTTCGGGATTGGCAGAAGAGGATGTATTCCCATCTCCAAATATCCACTGATAAGCTTCTGCATTTTTAGATTGATTGCTGAAATTTACTTTTGCTGGGAGAAGTCCATCAGCTAGGATGGTGAAGCTGAATTCAGCGGTAGGTTTTTGTTTGTTTTGGGATGCATCTGGGTTCTTTTTACAGCCAGAAATAAAAAGGATTATTATGACCGAAGTCCTTAGCCACTTTAAGCTCATCTTTATAGTTTTTCCCTAAATTAATGCAGCTGTTTTAGTTTATCAATACCCACTGATGGGTATTTTAAAGGATGATTTTGCATGAGTTAACTCATTCATTAAACCGAGAAATGATGACCGTATTAAAGAATCTGTATGGACGTAGTATACATTTCGGAAGCAATCAGTTGATTTAATATGGCTGTTCCGTCAGGCAAAGGCAGGCAGCTTGGCAACATTTAAGATCCGGTTTTTTGAACACGTTTTTACGGTGGATAGCTACAATATTTTCAGTGAGCGTAAACTTGACTGCAATTTGTTTGCCGTTGTAGCCTCTATCAAAATTTTGAAGAATGTGAACGAAATGATCGGACTAAAATATCATGTATTTGTGTATTTTTAAATTAGGATAAACAACAAAGTTTTTTTTATTTTTTCATGAAAAAGTTTAGTACTGTTGAGGCGGATACGGTTGTGCGGTCTCAACTCTATTTATTTGAGCAAAGTTTGAATGCAGCGCCCAGCCTGATCAAAAATATTGGTGACTTTCTACCTGGGGTAGTGTTGATTAATGATCTGTCGACCATGGAAAACACCTATATGAATGCAACTGGATGCAATTTTTTAGGTAAAACAAGGGAGGAACTGAGGGCCATGGGACCTGGGTATTTTACCGATGAGATTTTCTGTCCCCATGAAATGCAATGGATAACCGAGTATTTCAGTGGCTTTGTGCAGCGCAATGACGTGCGGCAAGTTGCCGGATTTTATCAGAAAGTGCGGCCGGACCGGAAAAAAGACTGGAGCTATTTTTATCTGAGCGGTAAACTGCTCCGGTCTGATACAACCAGATGCATTTACATGGGAATGCCAGCCAATCCCTGTAATTATTTGATGCACAAAACCCAGCAATGTTTGGGTGTAGATACCATATCGGTTGCTTTGTTTCAGCGTTTTTCTACACTGACTAAACGTGAAAAGGAAATATTGGAATTGATTACGAAAGGGTTAACTGCAAATCAGATTTCCGAACGGCTGTTTCTGTCCACACTGACCATACAGACCCACCGAAAGAACATCTACAAGAAACTTGGCACAAAAAAACTGTCTGATTTGATCCGGATTGCTGATCGTTTTGGTTTGTGAAATTAATCTCAAGTAAGGCGAATTGGTTCTTAGCTTTACGTTCTACAAAAGTTACTCTTCGGTATTCAAGACTTTGTCCAGGTCGGATTTTCATTTACCTATATTCCTAAAGTTGATGAATAACAAATATTTCTATCAGATAATTTGCTGATCTATTCTCCCTTGGAATTGGTAATTGATAGGGCCATTTGACAAGCAAATTTCTGGTTCTGCTCTCCTTTCAATTAAAAACATAAATAATACATCCGGGCCTAATCTTCATTTGAAATGCTTTGTGGTGAAGACTTTCGCTTTGCTGTCAGCATCAAACCTACCCAATATGCAGGAGCCATAGCTACTGCGGGTACCATAAAAGGAAAGTAGAATGCTGGATTTATTAAATTGTACAGTAAGAAAAATAGGATTCCAACCGAAGAAAATATCAGGAGGAAAATGGCCTGCCATTTTCTTATTAATTTCCTTTTGAATAGTATAAATCCAAGCCAGGCCGTCAGTACATAGAGTAGGCTTCTGCCCAGTGTGCGGAAAAATTCATGGAAGTTATAATTCGCAAAAAAATCTTCAGCTTTCTTACCATCGCTTATCCAGTTTTTTAATTCCTGTGCAAAATTATGGGATGAAAAATTATCCCAGATTAGCAGCACAGTACAAATGACAAAAGGAATTAAAATGAGTTTACTTGTAAAGGAAAACTCTTTCCATATTTTTTTAAGGTGTACAATAAATCCAGCAATGAAAACTACTGTAGCTAGGATAAGCATACCGTAACGGAAATGTTCTTCCGACACGCGGTCCAATAGCTTAGGTGTCTGTTCCGGCGGACCAAGCATCAGAGGTGGTGCTGTAATCATTCCCAGCATAAAGAAGCAGAAACTTTCTTTTTTGAAAAGGTTCTTGGTGCAAATAATCCAGGCTAGCATAACACTGATAAACGCAAAAATCAAGCTTGCTACTAAAAAATCCTGAAAGGTATGCGTTGTCCAATAAGGAGAAAAATTGGAGAGGATAGTACTATAGGGTAAAATTCCTAAGACAACAAGGCCTATTGTTTTAAACGTTCTTGAAATCATAGTGTTATAGTTTGTTTTTTTACAAAACTAAAAACAAGATTTTTCCTAACAGTGGTACAAAACAGACATTTTTAAATTAACCTCATTGCTCAAAATCCCCGAAATGGCGCTCGGGTGCCTGCTGCTCTATTAGATTAAATTCTGCAGGAGAATAACCAATGAACTTTTTATAGCTTTTGGAAAGATGCTGATAGTCATAAAATCCACTTTTTAAAGCAATACTTAACCAATTTTCCTTTGGGTTCCTATTTTTCAATAAATATGCATGATCCAACTTTACTAGTGTTCGGAAGTCTTTGGGGGCAATACCGGTGTTACTCATGAAAGCTCGGTCGAATTGACGATAGCAAAGATTGGACTGCTCAGCAAACCATTCCATATTCTGGCTAAGCTCAGGAAGCATCAATGAGCGGGCAATTTTGTTAATGGGGTGTAATGCTGTCATTTTTCGAGAAAGGAGGCGCTGCAAGAAGCCTTCTACCTTGACTATCATTTCTCCATGGCCGTCGCAACAGGCGAGTTGTTCGTTTACATCATGGAGGCACTTGCCGAAAAACAATTCTGCTTCGCAGTACACATTAGAGAATTCATCCATTGGTAACCTAAGCATGGTATTTAGAACTCCAGGTTGGAAAACCACTTGAAAATTCAGAAACCTTTTACCCACTTTACGGTGTGTCAACAAGGTTTGTTGTCCAAACAAAGCAACTTTAAAAGAAATATTCTTTTTTTGGGGATAGTCTACCGCTTCATTGTCAAAGGGGGTGAACTGAAGGCAATGTTCAATCCTGGGGCGGTATGCTTTTATCCAAGCAGCTTCATGTAGATCATTTGAAAAATCAAAATCAATAATCCGGTAAAAACGGACGTATGCTTGTAAGTGTTTTCCCGGCAGAATATTGTTTAGCAGCATGTTAAGAGGCTTATCTTTACTAAGATAAGTATTTAACCTTATTCATCGATTAGTCCCTTATTTACTTGAGTGCCTTATCCCCAAAAACCTCAGCAAGAAATACTGGAACTCTCAAGATAATAAGTATCTCATAGCGACGATCTTACTCAAAAGCATAAATGGTATATTATGCTGAAAGAGTTGCCCGCTTATGGAAGATATAGCTAATACAGCTGTTAGGACTTCAGTAAATGCTTATTTACTAGGTGAGCAGTTACTTCCCTATGTAGCCGCAAGAGGCTATTCAGAATTTTACAGTTAATCTGAGCCAAATATTGTTAATGGACGGCAACGGCACCTGGGTAAATGCGGTGACACCGGATTCTGTTCTGCCATGTCGATGTTGACTTCTACATCAATCGTGCGGGAAAGAATCTTCATGAGGATCAGAAAAAGGTAGTGAAAAGAACTAATGATAAACTACGGAATCTGTTTGGCCTCTAAAGGGGCAATTCTGACCTGTTCAGTTAATTATCAGCAAGTTGATCAATTGGTTTGTCCAGCCGCCGGACTTGATGAGGATGTATGTGGAAAAGTTGGGGCTATATAAGAATTTATTCTTATTTTAATTATCTGTAATTCAGTTTATTGAGTTATTTTATTGGTTTCTAATTTTGAATATAAGAAATAGTTCTTATGTTTGTTTAGAGGTAAGAATGATTTCTTAAAGATTGATATGAAAACAAAAGATAGGGCGCCGATGGGCGAGCCCACCAAGTCGGAACTGGAGATCCTGCAGGTGCTGTGGAAGGCGGGGCCTTCAACGGCCCGTTTTGTGAACGATGAGCTTAACCGGGCTACGCGCAAGGTGATCTACATGTCTACCCTGAAGCTAATGCAGATCATGGTAGATAAGGGGCTTTTGAGGAAAGATGAGAGTCAGTTTGCGCATATATACACGCCGGCGGTGGAGGAAGGGAAGACGAAGGGGGCGCTGCTGGATAGGGTGATCGATACGATGTTCGGCGGTTCGGCTAGTAGCCTTTTGATGCAGCTGATGGGAAACCAGAAGCTTTCTGAAAAGGAGATGGAGGAGTTCCGGACGCTAATCAAAAAAATGGATGAAAAAAAGTAAACCTTAGGATATGGAACTTAGGTTTTTAGATGGCTTTTTAAGTGAGGAACAGGCGCGGGGGATCTGCTGGACACTGCTGCATTCGTTGTGGATCGGCCTTGTGGTAGCGGCCCTTGCGGGTGCTGTGATGGCAGTAACCGTGCGCAGCGCAGCAGCGCTGCGCTATAGGCTGTTCTGCGGGCTTTTGGTGGTCTTTGTACTTTCTGTAAGCATTGCAGGTATCTATGAGCTTGGGGGAAATGGAAGATCTGGTTTGGCAGGTTCGCTTGGAGCTGAGCTCAAAGATGTGAATATCGATGGGGTACAACCTAAAGCGGTTGCCGATTCTTCCTTTCTTGTAAAGGCGTGCAGTTTTTTTGACCTCTATGCCAACTGGATCCTTTTGATCTGGATGCTGCTTTTTGGTTTTAAAAGCCTAAAGCTACTACTGGGGCTGGCCTATGTGAATCGGATCAGAACGTATCAGATCCAGAGCGTGGGGGACGAGTGGTCGGCAAAGGCAAGTGGGTTTGCAGCGGAGCTGGGAATTGGACGAGCGGTTTTGGTGATCCAGTCCTCGCTGGTAAAGGTGCCGGTGACTTTGGGGTATTTCAAACCGATTATCGTGCTGCCTATTGGATTGTTGTTTTCCATCCCTATAGCTCAAGTAGAGACCATTTTATGGCATGAGCTTGCGCACATCGCCAGGCGCGACTATATGGTGAATATCTTCCAAAAACTATTAGAAGCGGTCTTTTTTTTCAATCCGGCGGTGCTATGGCTTTCGGCACTGATCCGGGAGGAAAGGGAAGGGTGCTGCGATGATATCGTGCTATCTAAAACTGAGCAGAAGAGCAGTTACCTGGAGGCACTCTTGTCCTTCCACGGGAATGCGGGCGAAGTGGGCAGTCTTGCCCTAGCACTGAGCCTTCGGCCCAACCAGCTGATGAATAGATTGAGGCGGATGGTGAACCAGCAGAATAAGCGGCTGAGCGCAGTGGAGCTGGGGATGATGGTGGCAGGATTTATACTGCTGTCAGCTTTTACTTCCATTCCCCAAGTGGATAGGGGGATTAAAAAGAGTATGGTCTATATCAATGTGGCAATCACTGAAACCTTGATGCGGAAAACCGCCGGGACCCTAAAACCCGCAGATGCAAAGCCTACTGTAGGCTTTGCTAATGAGCCCATAAAGGCGCATAGGGATTCGGTTTCTTTGGATACGCTGATGCTTTTTAAGAGTATCCGCTTTAAGGATGATAACAAGGACAGGGATAACCGGGAGATGATGGTAATTGATGGCAGGGATAACCGTTATCGCATCGTTGTTTCCGGCGGCAGGATCAAGAGTGTGGAAGTCAATGGATCGGCCGTAGCCGAAACGGGTTTCGGAAATTATAAATCTATCGTTTCCCAAGTTGATAAGGTGATCGATAACAAGCTTGCGGGGCTGCAGGTAACAACGGCTAAAAAAGAGGACAGCGCGGGCAGCAAACCCACCCGGGCGGATGTAAAGAGCTTAGCTGAAAAATTGCACCTGAGTACCCTGGTGCTCAAAGCGGACCGTGCTACTGCAGAAGATAAAGGGGTGATTGGAACTCAGGTCTTACCGCAGAAAAAGATCCCCGTCGTGGATGCATCAGCGGATAGGGCGAGGGTACTGGGCGTTGTAGAAGAACTGGTTCACGCTGGAATAGTATCCAGCGGCTCAGCGGTCGACTGGTTCGCGCTGACCGACAGTGAGCTGGTGGTCAATGGGCAGAAGCTGGATGCGTCACTTCACCGGAGGCTAAAGGAAAAATACCTAATCCAAGAAGGTGCTGGGCTGTTCTTTGGACCGGCCAAGGTGCACGGACCTGGGATATATTTCGATAAAAAAGACCTATAATAAACCATTAATCAATACAGATGATGAAGAAATTTTTTTCGGCACTACTAGTGCTGCTGGCAGCCTGCTGCCTGGTTTTTGGACAAAGTAATACCGTTTCTAGGATCGATAGGCTAATGTCCTCGCAGTTCAAGGCGAATGAGCCTGGGGCAAATGTCCTTGTGGCACAGGGAGGAAAGGTGATCTACCACCGGGGCTTCGGCATGGCGAACATGGAACTGGGTGTAGCTACTGATACTGCTACGGTGTATTATATCGCCTCCAACACCAAACAGTTTACCGCGGTGGCTATCCTGCAGCTGATGGAAAGAGGGTTGATTTCGCTGGAGGATACTTTGGGAAAATTTGTGAACTGCAGTTCTCCTGCCTCTGGGGTGAGTATCCGTAGGCTCCTTTCCCATACCTCGGGTCTGAACGGCAACGGTTACCGCGATTCACTTAATATCCCTAAGGGAGAAGGTCCCCAGGCGGAGGCCGAGCGTTATGCGGCCAGAAAAATGGCTTTTTACCCGGGCAGTAAGTGGGCTTATAACAACGCAAACTTTCAGATCCTGGGCTATATTATCGAAAGGCTTTCGGGCAAACCTTACGGGGAGTATATTAAAGAGAACATCTTTGTTCCTTCGGGGATGAAGGCTTCGCTGGTGGCAGTTTCCGATGAGCCGCTGGTTTTCCGGCGAGCCTCGGGCTACGGGATCCTTAGGCGGGGGATTGTGAACTATCCGCTGCACGATACCGGGGAATTCTATGCTTCGGGCGGGATACTCAGTACGGCTGCAGACATGCTGCGCTGGAACAGGGCGCTGGTTTCGAGGAAGTTACTGCAGAAAAAAACATTGGAACTTTCTTTTGTACCAGTAACACTTCTCAGCGGACAGACTGCGCCTTACGGCTTTGGTTTGTATGTTGATGAGCTTCGGGGGAGCACCGTCTTGCGCCATGGTGGCGCGGTACCCGGATTCATTTCAGAAACGTTCTATTTTCCCGGAAAGGATATCTATATCGTAATCTTGATCAACTCGGAATCCGCGGTGATCCCGCAGGTACTGGCCAGAATCGCTGCGAGCGAATTTACCGATAGGCCCTACCGCTTTGAAGGAGAAGTGGGAATTGAGGGAAAGAAGGTGGGTAGCTATGCCGGGGTATATGAAAGTGACCGTAAGGAAAAGGTAAATATCACTGAGGAAAACGGTAAGGTGTTCTGGCAGCGCCTTGGCGGGAAAAAATATGAGGTGAGGGGTGCCTATGATGATGAATTCTATTTCGAAAAGGATTTCCTGTGGCTGGTTTTCAACCGCGGGACGAACAGTAAGGTCTCAGAGCTGGTATTCTCCAGGGCGGGCTATATGCCCAGTTACTGGAAAAGGACGGATGGTGCGGCGATGGTGCTTTCGGAGAATGGACAGGAGGTGAAATGAAATGGACGTCCCTTATTTACTTGGCAAAAACCTCAGCAAGAAATGCTGGAACTACTCAAAATAATCAGTATTTTGTAGCAACAATCTTCCTCAAAAGTATAGATATATGATAGCAGTTATGAAAAAAAGAATATTTGCGGCATTTCTTTTTATAAGCTTGACCGCCTGCTAATCTTCCGATAAAAATGTTAGCACAAGTACCCATACAGATTCACTTGCAACAGAATCGAGAATGTCAGCCCAGGTTACCGAAAGTAAGAGTGATGAACAAATACGTGCTGAAACAAAGCCTAACAGTACAGCAATTGAAAAGATCAAACCTCAGGGTCGCATTGGGTCGATCAGTGATCCCACAGCGCCTGTAGACCTTCGCCAGTTGAAAGGCAAAAGTGTAAGTTTTCATTGGGAGCTGATGTTTACGCGCGCTATGTAGTAATTTTTCTATAATTGCAGAAGTTACTAACATCGAAGGGAAATTACAGGGTAGATAACGGAAAACTACTGCATTCCTCTTACCAATGATTTAGTGGAACAAAGAAATCGTCAAGGAGCAGGCGAAAGATTTTATCTGCGGGCTCTGGTAAAGATCTGTCTATCCCAGGTGGATGCTTTTCCTGCTCCAATCGATTTAGTTAGGTATATCAGCGTTTGATCATTTGATATGATTTCACCGTAGGCTGCATGATGTTCCGTATCTTCCGGCATGATGAGTTTTCCATTTTTTAGGAATGCCTTATAGCTATCACCGCTTTCCCGCTTTTGGAACTTGCCCGTCCAGTCTATAATTGTTGCATAACCGTCTTTAAACGATATCTCCAAATGCCTGCTCGTTTTTTTATCCACCCATAACCCTTCAAAATGCTTTCCCGCCTGCTTCGATTTGGAGGACTGTGCCGGGCTGTTCCCGTTTGCCAGTAATAGGACCACGAAAAGGACAAAGGAATTGATATATGTTGCCATCTGATTTTTCTTTAGTAGATCAAGTTTCCGATAGGTTACTAATCTAAAGATTTGCTTTTATTCAACAAATCTAATTTTGTTAGGCTGGTTTAATAAGTTGGTTTGGAAGGAAGACCATGGTTAAGCTAATAGATATGTTTCTCTGTGGATTCATCGTTTTTTAACTGCTTTAATTAGCTCAAGAACTTCTATTTTTGATGGTTCCATTTTTCTCAGCATACCCAGGTCATTCTTAATTAGGGTGACCGAGAAAAGTGTTTCTTGATTCTTACCTGTTTCAAATACTTGTTCTTGCCATTTGAGCGTGGAACCATTGGTCATATCATAGGTAATAGATCTGTTGGTTGTCTGCCGGCTTTCAATATTGAGGTAGGTGATGATCGAGCTAACATTGGACCGGCTGTAATGGATTTTTTTGCTAAACCGGATCTCTTCCGGGGAGAATGCCCTGACTGAATCCAGCCAATTATGCTTATTGTAATAATATTTGCAGGTCCAGGTATCTTTTATATCTGCCTGGCTGCGCTGCGTAACGATCCTGGCCTGGGAAATTTTTTTAGTT
>Ga0157370_10008977_pt1 | contig 10729 bp, 9 predicted proteins | sample C35metaG_FD_113463 | JGI IMG/M metagenome (GOLD analysis project Ga0157370, IMG submission 113463) | Corn rhizosphere microbial communities from Kellogg Biological Station, Michigan, USA - C3-5 metaG | ecosystem: Host-associated > Plants > Roots > Rhizosphere > Soil | place: USA: Michigan... | reverse complement strand
GCAGCGCCCGGGGAACTTGCTTGCCGGCGGACTGATCCTCGCCGCCTGCCTCGTCATCTTCGTTATCGCCCGGATCACGGGAGTGCTCGAGATCGAGGGATTCGCCATGTACGGCGCACTGATCGCTTCTGCTTATTTGCTGTTTGGCGGCGCGGTCATCCGCTCGATCTGGTTCCCGCTCGTCTATCTGGCCTTCACCCTGCCGCCTCCGGACACCGTGGTCGCGGCTGTGACTCAACCGATCAAGATAGCGATATCGGAGACGACGGTGTCCCTCCTGCACACCCTTGGCTATCCGGTCGCGAGCTCCGGGGTGATGATCTATATCGGCCAATATCAGCTTCTGGTCGCGGCCGCTTGCGCCGGGCTCAATTCGATCGTCACCTTGGGCGCCTTGTGCCTCTTTTATGTCTACTTGCGCCATCGCTCCAATTTCGCGGCCTTTCTCGTGATCTCGGTCGCGGCGATTCCCATTGCGATGTTCTCGAACTTCATTCGCGTCCTCGCGCTGGTGCTGATCACTTATTATTTCGGCGAATCGGCAGCGCAGGGCTTCGTTCATGATTTCGCCGGGCTGCTGATGTTCGCGGTCGCGCTGCTGACCGTCTTCGCCATCGACCAGGCGGCGACCCCTCTATTCGTGCGCCTGCAGCCCAAGGGGCGGTCATGAAACCAATCGTCGGGAGTTTCACCGAGCCCCAGCTCGAGCGGCGCAAGCTGCTCCTCGGCCTCTTGTTCTGTTCGGCCGCCGGGCTCGCTGCATGGCGCAAGCCGGAGCGGCACCTCGACTATCTTGGGAAGGCCAAGCTGGACGACATCGTTCCAAAGACGATTGGCCCGTGGAAATTCCTCGCCGCGAGCGGGCTGGTCGTCCCTCCTGAAGACCAGATGGCTCGGGCGATTTACAGCCAGCTTTTAACGCGCGTCTATTCGGACGGACAGAACGCGCCCGTAATGCTGCTTCTTGCCCAGAGCGGGAGCGAAACTGGCATTCTCCAGATCCATCGTCCGGAGACGTGCTACACTGCGAGCGGTTATCACATTTCGGCGGTGACCTCGCACCCGGTCACGATTGGCTCAAAGGTCGTGCCCGCCAACGCGATGGATGCGACAGCCAATGGCGCTACCGAGCATATTCTTTATTGGACGCGGGTTGGCAACAAGATGCCGGCGAACTGGGGCCAGCAGAAGATGGCGGTCGCCGAGCAGAACCTCCGCGGCATCCTCCCCGACGCAATTCTGGTCCGCATCTCAACCGTCAGCGACGACCCGGCTCGGGCCTGGGCCTCGCTCGACGCTTTCACGCGCGCCTTCATCCAGTCGCTGCCCGCGAACCGTCGTGACGTGTTTATCGTCTGAACCGAGCCCGCTCGAGTGAGCGGCAGCGTCAGGTCACGGATTTGGGCGGCGCTCGAACGGCTTCAGGAAGAAGAAGATGAAGGCGAGCGTCGCCGCCAGTAGCAGGACCGCAAACACATTTTCGCCGTGGTTGCCAAGATAGTTGGCGACAGCGCAGCCCACGCCCGCCGCAAGGTAGAACAGCAAGCTTGCATCCTTTTCCGAGCGATCGCTCGTCGACCGCTGGAGAAAGAGTACGACGAGGCCTGCGAAAATCGCGAGGGAGACCCAATCATAGACACTGTTCATCGACCGCTTCCGCCCCTGCTAGAACCCTTTTGTGGCCCATGCTATGACCCAAATATCTGCTTTTTCAACCGGGGTTGGTAATGGGTCAGCGCATTGTACTGGCGATCGTTCTCGCGTTCATCGTCTCGTCTTGTGAACGGAAGGCCGAAGGCCAGACGGTCGCGGTCGTCAATAACGAAGAAATCACTGCCGCCGACCTTAATGCGGAGCTAGCCAGCGAGAACCTGCCGGCGAGCTCTGCGACCAAGGAAGCGCGGGCTGCAGCCCTTCAACTCTTGATCAACCGACGCCTTCTCGAACAGCAGGCGCGCTCCGAAGGCATCGATAAGTCACCCGAGTTTCTCAATCGCGAGCGCCGGACGACCGAGCAGTTGCTGATTGGCATGCTCGTCTCGCGGCAGGTCAATACGACGCAGGTCCCCACCCCCGATCAAATCAGCAAATTTGAAGCGGATCATCCGGGGGTCTTCTCGAAACGCGAGATCTGGACGCTCCAGCAGGTGATTTATCCGCTGCCGAAGAACGATGCACTGAAGGCCAAGCTTAACGCTGCGAACACGCTCGACGATGTCACCCGCGCGCTCAGCGCGGCGGGCATTCAGTTCACCACGGCGACGAGACAGGTCGACAGCGCGATGATTCCGCCCAGCAACTACGCCCAGATCATGACCCTGAAGGAGGGCGAGCCATTCATCGCAAATGGGCCTGACAAAGCGGTGGCGAGCGTCATCACCGCACGCCAGCCTGCGCCGCTTACGGACGATAAGGCGCGCCAGGTTGCGCTCGAGGGAATCCGTCGGGACCAGGTGAACAAGTTCATCAACGATCGGGTGAAGAACCTCAAGGCCACTGCCAAGATCGAGTATCAGCCCGGCTTCGGGCCGCCGGCGAAGAGCGCCTCCTAGCGCTCGTCGTCGTACTCGCGGCTGGAGTAATATTCGCTCGCGTAGCGTTCCTCGATGCCATAACCCTCGCTAACGAGGCCGCCCCGATATTTGTTGAGGACTACGCCGGCGAGCCGCTCGTCGCCGAGCATATCGATTGTTGCTGCGATTTCGCGCTGGGTGGTTTTCCCATCTTGCGCGACAATCACATAGCCATCGAGTGATTCCATGATGATTGCCGCGTCGTCATTGGCGAAAACGGGCGGCAGGTCGCAAATGAAATAGTTTCTCTCGTCCGAATTGCGCATCGCGCTGAACAGCGCCGTTGCGCAGTCGCCCGCTAGCAATTCCGCCGAATGTACTTCTGCGGCGATGCTCGGAATGATGATCAGCTCTTGTCCCTGGGGGATGAATCCAGTGAGCATGTCGTTCGGATCATGGCGCTCGAAATATTCGACGATGCTGTCCTCGGTTTCGATACCGAAGATTTGCCGGATCGTTCCGCGTCGCAGATCAAGATCAAGCAGGTAGGTCTGGAAGCGCGGGTCCCGGCTCATCGCTGCGGCGAGATTTGCAGACACGAATGATTTGCCCACATTCGGGGTCGCCGACACGATCCCGATCATTCGCCAGCCGCGGTCTCGCCGGAAACCGACGAGCTTCGAGCGAATGAGGTTGAAGCTTCGCGAGCTGGCGTTCCGACTGTTGAAGCCATGAACGAGGTTGCGCCTCGCAGCGCTTCCACTCCACGGGAATTCGACCGCCTGACTACGAGCCGGGAAGATCGGCGCAATCCTCACCTGTCTTGTCTCGGCTGCCAAGTTGGACCTCGGTTCAATGGAGCTATGCTGCATAACGGTTCCGCCACCAAAGCAATTGCGGGAAGCGGCTCGTCGGCCGCGACTTCAACTTGATCAGCGGAACGATGCCAATCACGGGAATGCCCGAACGTTCGAGCTGCCTGGGACTCCTCACCGGACGGTTCACAAACTCAAGTCCGAGCGCGAGGAGCAGGCCCAGTCCGAGGCCCGCAGCGGCCCCGGCGGCGATCAGCAGCGGCCGATTGGGCGAGAAAGGATGATCGGGGAGGCTGGCCGGCTCGACGAGGGTCAGGCGTTCCGCGCGCTGCTCGGACGCCATTCTAGCGCTGTTCTGCGCCTTCAGGAGGTTTTCCGAAACGGTCTGATACTGGGCGCGCAATGTGTTGGCGCGGCTCTCGAGCTGCATCGCCTGCTCCTCGATCGCCGGTGCACGCGCCTGTCCGGCAAGCTGAACATTCGCCCGTGCAAGGGTGGCATCGCGCTGCGCCATCAACTGATGGATCGCTTCGTTATTGGCCGCAATCTGTGACTGAATAGAGTCGCCGGCATTCGAGCTCTGCTGCATCTGGCGGAGCTCCTTCACGCGCTCCTTTGCGGCAATCACGTCGGGGTGAGTGTCGCTGTACTGAGCCTGGGCGGCCGCGAGCTGCGCCTCCGCCTGGGCCAGAGCGCTATTGTCACTCCCGCCGCCGCGGCTAGCCGCGATGAGCTGGCGATTTTCATTTTGCAGCGAGGTGATCTGGGCGCTGAAGCTGCCAGTGTCGATCAGCGGCGGCGCCCCATTGCTCGCCAGAGCCGCGCCGTTGCGTGCCTTGAGGGCCGTGTTCTGGTTCTCGATGTCCGAAATCTGGCTCTGGAGCTTGTTCGCCTGATCCTGCAGGAAGCGAACGGTGAGGCTCGCTTGGTCTTCGACGTCCTGGCTGTCCATGCTGAGGAACTTGGTCACGAAGCTCTGCAGCACGGCCTGCGCCTTGACGGGGTCCGAATAATCGAAGCCCATCGCGATTGCGATCGTGTTGTTTTGCGTGGCCGACTGCTGGCCGATGTCGCTCGACAGCGCACCGACACTCGTTGCGTGGCGCATCTTCTCGATGATCTTCGAGAGCGGCTGGGTCCGGCGCTCGTCCGGATACAGATCGTCCTGCTCGATAAGCTGGATGAGGTCGCCTCGGCTCAGCACCTGCTCACGGATTCTTGCAATGCGCTGCTCGACCGCGCCATTGGTCGGCGAGTCGACGATCGTGGTCGGCAGGTCCTGCGATTGCACCAGCAAGGTGGCGGTGGAGCGATAGGTCCGCGGCAGCACGAAGGCTGCGGTCACACCTGCGGCAAGCAGAATGATGAAGCAGAACAGGACATAGTAACGTCGCTCCCACAAGATCACGGGGAGGTGATTGACGATCCACGCCGGTGAAGAATCGGTCCGCTCGACGGACTCTGGGTCGCTCATTGAATGTCACCAAACCTGTAGCGAATGAACAAGGAAACACTGAAATCTGTCTTCGGATCCGGCCCGGCCTCGGTAAGTTTGCGAGCAGCAAGGTTCACGCCGCCGAACCAGCGGTTTCCGATCCGGCGCGAATATTCGCCCGCTGCACGATAATAAGTCGCGCCGGAAAAAGGCTGTCCGATGATGACCGAAGTCGGTGAGGAATAGCGGTTTACGCTAAGAGAAAAGGCGGCGGTGGAATCGGCGTCCAGGCGCCTTGAATAATCGATGCCGCCGCTGATCGACTTCGCTGGCCCAGCGGCAGTCGCCGTTTCCTGGTCGATCGCGACGTGTCCGCAAAACTGGCCACTCTCGGTAGTCGAGCAAAGGCTCGCATTGGCCGACAGGCCCGTCGTGTGGCGCGTCAGGATGCCGTCGTCGATGCGGGCAAAAGAAACACCCACCGCTCCGTTCAACGACACGGTCGGCGACAGCAACAGTCGTCCGGTGAGTTGCGGCGTGTACATTCGGACACTCGCCGGGCCGTTATATTCCGAATCCTGAGCTGTAATCATCCCGCCGACCGTGGTGCGCTCGCTGAGCCGCCGATCGTACGCCAGCGTGACCGGTATGGTCGTGTAGTTGGTATCTGCAAAGGCGCTGTGGAAGACGGTCCGATCGACGCCGGTGCTGACGCTGACGTCGTCGCGCGGACTGAGCGCGAATTGGGCGCCGCCGTGGGCGGAGAACTGATATTCCTTACCCTTGATTGTCAGGAAGTCGCTGCCCGGGGGCAAAATGATCGGAGTCGTCGGGACTCCCGTCAGCGGCGGGACGTTGGGCACGACGAGAAGCGTGGTGTCGAGCTGTCCCCCTTGCTCGTAATTCGCATTCACGTCGCCAAAGATGCGCACATGTTCGCTAACGGCGGCGTCGTGCCGCCCGTAGATGCTCAGCGACTGCTGCGAACCATAATGCTTCGTATAGGTCAGGTTCTCGGCGTAAGCAGAGAGCAGAGTCGTCGTTCGGGCGCTGACACGCGTATAAACGCCATGAAGCGAGATCCGGCCGAATACCTCGCCATTGCTCGAGCTCACGTTGAGGCGCGGGTTTGAGGAATAGCCGACCCCTCCCTGGACATCGAGGTAGGTGGATTGGCCCGGTTTGGGCGCTGCCGCGCTCCCACTGTCGTTCGAAGGCGCTGGCGTCTGGCCCGCACCGGCGGTGGTTGTCTGCGCGGCAAGGACCGCGGTGAAGACGATCAGCGGGCCCATTTACGGCACCACCAGCGTATCGCCGCTCTCGATGCGCGGGATCTCGTTACGGCTGAGCGTGTTGCTGTCGCCCCGAAGCGCGTCCTGTAGCCGCACCGGCACGACGTAGAGCTGGTTGCCAGCCTTGCGAATGATCTTGGCGCCGGCGGTGTTCGCGAACTCCGAAGGGCCGCCCGCAATCGCCAGCGCCTCCAGTGCGTTGACGTACCGCCCCGGCGTGAAGGTTCCGGGACTGCGGACCTTGCCGATTACTGAGAACTGATAGCCGCTGGCTTGTTTCACCGTAACGGTGACCTGCGGGACCGGCCCCTTGTACTGCGGCTGAAGCCCGACCGTGATGATGTGTTCGACCTCGCTCGGGAGCTTGCCGGCGGCGTTCACCTGACCGACCAGCGGGAATGCGAAGGTACCATCGGGAAGGACGAGGACGTCGCGCTGCAGCCGCTCGTCACCCCAGACGAGGACTTGAAGCTGGTCGCCCGGATTGATGCGGTATGGCGTCGAGGACGCCGCGGGAGCCGGTGCCTGCGATATTGCGCTTACTGACATTCCCAACAGCGCAAACCCAAAAATCAGGCGCGCGAACAGCCTTAGCATCTCCACCGTCCCTTTCTGATACAGATACGCCCGGCTCGGCGGTCAACTCGCCTCGTGAGTCGGTTGCATCACTCTATTGCCTTGTTAAATTTAGAAAAGGATAATCCCCGAACTTGGAGTAGCCAGTTAATGCAAGTGCGGATGCATCCTATAGTGCGCGCCGTCGCTTGGCTATCCGCATCCTTTTTGGTGGTTGGCTGCAGCTCGTCGGATTCGCGCGCTCGCGCTGCGCTCGCTGCCTATCAGTCGGCTGCTGCGGCGAATGACCTGTTCGGCGCGCGCCGCGCTCTTCTTCAGCTCGTGAAAGCCAAAGACGACGTTTCCGATTACTGGGTCCAGCTCGGCAGGCTCCAGGCAAGCATGGGCAGCTACAACGATGCTTATTACGCGTTCACGCGCGCCTATGAGCTCGACAGGAGCAATCCCGATCTGATCCGCGCCCTTGTCCAGCTGGCCCTTCGTTCGGGGGAAATCAGCCAAGCGGAGAGCCATGCTCAGGAACTCGAGGTGCTTGCTCCGGGCGATCCCTGGATCAAGATGGTCAAGGGCTGGAGTGCATTTAGCGAATCGCATTACGATCAGTCTCTCGCGATCAGCGATGAGCTGCTCGCCGCTTCTCCTGGAGATCCGGCGGCGACTGTTCTGAAGGCGCGCTCATTGATCGATTTGCAGCGCGAGCCCGAGGCCGTCGATGTGCTTACGAAGCAGGTGCAGAACCAACCTTCGGACACTGGGAGTCTCGCGCTCCTTGGAAGAATCTACGAACGTCAGAACGACTGGGCCAAGGTCGCTGAGACCGCGCGGCGGCTGATTGAGCTCAATCCTGCCGACGACAAGAACATGGTTTTGCTGATCAAGGCCTCATTCCGCAGTGGCGATGTTGCGGGAGGCCGGGAGGCTTCGCTGAAGCTTCTCCAGCCAAATGCCAGTCCCGAGATGATCTCAACCGTGCTCGAGCTGTGGGCGGATTATTGGCCATCGGCCCAGCGCTTGGAGGATGCCCGGCGGCTCGCGGCGGCGGCATCCGGAACGGAGCAGCGCCTCATTTATGCAGCTTTCCTCAGCCGCGTCGGAAGCCCCGCCGATGCGATTCGTCTGGCCCGCGGGATGGCTACGCTTCCAGTCAATGCTCAAAATTCCGAGGCCAATGCAATATTCGCGGACGCCTTATGGCGCACTGGCAATGCCGGAGCGGCAAAACAGCGGTTCGATGCGGTGCTCGCATTCGACCCGGGGAATGCGACCGCGCTTCGCGGCCGAACGGAGCTGGAGCTCGGCACTGGAAATAGGAAGGCGGCGATTTTCGATGCCCAGAAGCTGACCACCGTCCTTCCGAACTCTTCTCGCGACCGGCTGCTGCTGGCCAAGGCTTACTCAGCGGCAGGCCAGAAGGATTGGGCTGACCGCACCCTTTGGTCCGCATTTCAAGATATTCCAGGCGACGAACGCATCTATGCTGCGCTTCGTGCGTCTCAGAATGGAAGCGGGGATAGGCTCAGCGAGTTACAGGAGGAATTCGATCGGCAGCGGAACGACAAGCTCAATCGGGGACTCCTCTGATGCGCATGGATGACAACATCTGTGTCGCCTCGCCTGCTGGCGAAATCGCAGAAGAGGCAGCCGCCGTGGCACCGGTCGCGGAGCGCAGACGCAGCGGCGGGGTCCGCTTCACGTCCAACGTCGTCGGCACTCTGTTCCTGCTGACCGACATCATCTGCTTCATCGTGAGCGCACCGATCACCCTTGCCGCTTATTTGGAGGTCAGGGGCGCAAAGATCGCGATTCCCGTTCATGTCACCGCATTCATCCTGATGCTCGGCAGCTTTCTCCTGATCCGCTCCTCGCGGCAGGCCTATCGCCGGAGCCTGCTGGATCTCGGCGATCATGGCGATACGACCTTCGATGCTGTCATTAGCAGCCTCATCGCGACTGCCCTCATCTGGCAGGCCGGCCTGGTGAAGGACTATTCGCGGGGAATGACGCTCCTGTTCCTGCTGAGCGTCGTCCTGTGTCTGTCGGTATCGCGGCCAATTCTTCGCCGGGCCATTACGCGGCTTGCACGGCGCGGACAGATCGAGCAACGAATCGCCTTTTATGGCGCAGATCCGAATTCGGTCTCACTGACCCGACAGCTGCTCGAATCGCTCAAATTTCCGCATCTTCGTTTCGTCGGCATTGCCGACGACCGTTTAAGAGATGTCGAGGTCGGCGATCTCCCGATGATCGGAGATCTGCCGCAATTGTGCGAGCTGGCCCGCCTCGGTGAGATCGACCAGGTGTTGATTAGCGGCGCGCAGTTCACCCCAAAACGGCTCGAACAGATCGTCGAAGGTCTGAGCGAGGTCTGCGTCGACGTCTCACTAATTCCATCCCAGGCGATCGAGCTCTCGCCCAATTACCGGGTCAACCTCTTGGGGACGGTCCCCGTCCTGACCCTCTGGCAGCGTCCGATGCGCGACATGAACCAGGTGATCAAGCGGGCAGAGGACCTTGTGCTTGGCTCGATCGCGCTGATCGTGCTTTCCCCCCTGCTGCTGGTGAGCGCACTGCTTGTGCGCCTCAGCAGTGCCGGACCGGTCATCTTCGTTCAGCCTCGCGTGGGATTCAACAATGAGGCGATCCGGGTCTTCAAATTCCGCACGATGTACGCCGACCAAACCGACGTTGGAGCGAGAAAGACGACGACTCGCGACGACCCGCGCATAACCCCGGTCGGCCGGTTCCTGCGCAGGTTCAGCATCGACGAGCTGCCTCAGCTCTTCAACGTGCTCCAGGGCAGCATGTCACTCGTCGGACCAAGACCTCACGGCACCGAGATGATGGTCGGCGATCGCTTCTACCACGAGGCGGTCCGCGGTTATGCCGGTCGCCACCGCGTCAAGCCGGGCATCACTGGATACGCCCAGGTCAATGGTCTGCGGGGGGAGGTTCGAACTATCGATCGCGCCAAACGGCGGGTCGAGCTCGACAAATATTATGTCGATCATTGGTCGTTCTGGCTCGACCTCTGGATCCTGTTCGCCACTGCCCGGGCGGTCCTGTTCGACAGCGATGCTTATTAAGCGGCCGCGGCAATGGATTTCCAGCTCCCTGAAGGAACAAAGCCGCAGACCGCGGAAGCGCCAGAACGCGCCGGCGGCGGCATTTTCTTCGCCAAAGCAATTGTCGAGCCAGGCTCGATGAACATCATTGCCGTCGCGACCCGCGCCTCGCCGCTTGGCGGGCAGCGCACTCCCCACATGCAAAAGGCGGCAATGGCGCTTGGCGCCGTCGCCATCGGATTGCTTCTCTATGGCTCGATGGCGCGCGATTCGAGCGAGCGTCGATCTGCCTTACAAGGGGAGAGCTCCACCTCGATCAAATTGCCGCCTCTTAGTCTTCCGCCGCCCAACCTGCTGCGGCCCTTGTCGCCTGACCAGGCTGTCCAGCAAAACGCCGAGCGGCCGTTCGTGAACCGCCCGGATACTCCTGCGAGCCGATTCGTCCTGCGCACCGATGCCGAGGATCGTGAGCGGGCGCTTACTTGCCTCGCCCAGGCGGTCTATTACGAGGCCGCCGGCGAGGGCGTTGACGGGGAAAAAGCGGTTGCCCAGGTCGTGCTCAATCGCATGCGGCACCCAGGCTACCCTGCGAGCATCTGCGGTGTCGTTTACCAGGGCGCCGATCGGACCAGCGGCTGCCAGTTCACCTTCGCCTGCGACGGCTCGCTTCTTCGAACGCCTGTTCCATCGCTGTGGACGCGAGCGCGAAAGATCGCAGAGGGCGCATTGTCGGGCCACGTGTTCGCTCCGGTCGGCCACGCCACGCATTATCATGCCGATTATGTTTTGCCTTACTGGGCGGACTCGCTCGACAAGAGCGTCCAGATCGGCCGGCATATTTTCTATCGGCTCCCGAGCGTGCTCGGCGACGCCCGCTCCTTCTTCCAGCGCTATGCGGGCAAGGAGCCGGAGCTTCCGGAACCGAAATCCGCGGACACGCCCCCAGATGCGGCAGCTACCGAGCAGCTTGCTAGCGTCCTCATCGGCGACAATCCGAAAGCTGTCGCTCCAGCGGTCGAAAGAGCGGGCGAGCCAG
>Ga0157370_10008976_pt1 | contig 10730 bp, 12 predicted proteins | sample C35metaG_FD_113463 | JGI IMG/M metagenome (GOLD analysis project Ga0157370, IMG submission 113463) | Corn rhizosphere microbial communities from Kellogg Biological Station, Michigan, USA - C3-5 metaG | ecosystem: Host-associated > Plants > Roots > Rhizosphere > Soil | place: USA: Michigan... | reverse complement strand
GAGAACGGCGTCGAGCTGCCGCTCGGCAACGAAGGGCTGTGGTACGACACGGTCGCGATCGGCAATTACAAGTTCTACATTCCCGACCCCGAGACCCAGCAGGTAACCTTCCTCGGGACGGTGATGGAGCAGGCGCCGACTACGGCGGAAGGCCCGGCGAATCCGCCCGCGCCGGTGGGTATCGCCCTGCGCCTAAGGATCGACGACCAGGGCAAGATCAGCGAAGTCGAGCAGATCGTCGCCCGGCCCGACCGGCCGCTCCGTCCGAGCCCGACGCCGACGGTGAGCAGCAACCCGTTCCCGGCGACCGGCGAAGCCGTCGAGAAGATGGGCTCGCCCGACCCCGTATTCCTGCAGCCCATCCCGCCGGACCAGCGCGAGAGCCGGGCGGACCTGATCGCCGTAGCCAACGCCTACTTCGACGCCATCCAGCGCAACACCGGCAAGGGCTACTACCCGTTCACCGACGATTGCCTGCGGCACGAGAACGGCATCGTCACCGCCGGACCCAAGGGCTCGGGGGCGCGCGCCGGGTGCAAGGAGCAGCTGCAGACCTCGCTGCTCGGCATCGTCACAAGCATCCGTGACCGCCGCTTCGTCGCGGTGGACCGCGAGCGCGGCATCGTGTTCTCATTCGCCTTCTTCGACCACCGCTCGATCAACTGGACGTGGCAGCTCGGCGAGCTGTTCAAGATCGAGAACAACAAGATCCGCCGCGTCGAGGCGATCTTCATTCGCGGACCTTACGGCATCTGCTCGGGCTGGAGCACGCAGCAGCAGTGCCGCAGTGAGAAGATCCAGGACGTTCGCTAGGGGGATAGAACATGATCAGGACACTTGTCGCCGCGGCGCTGCTTGCCGGCCTCTCTTCAACTGCGCTCGCGCAGCGAGCTGGGCCGCCCCCCAGCCCATACGCGCCGCTGCAGGACCATCCGGTGTGCACGATGGACCAGCTCAAGGCCGCGACCGATGCCTACGTCGCGGCGCAGAAGTCAGGCAAGATCGACGCCCTGCCGCTCGATCCCAAGGCGCACTTCCTCGAGAACATGAACACAATCGAGAAGTCTGCCGGGTTGTGGAACACCGCCCTTCCGGTCGCGCACGCAATGAGCCTGCACGATCCGCTGCGCTGCAAGACCTTCACCGAGCTGGTGGTCACCCAAGGCGGCCACCCCTACGTAGTCGGCACGCGGCTCTACCTGAGCCACGACAAGGTGATCCGCGTCGACAGCATCGTCACCAGGCCGGGCGACTGGCTGTTCAACGCCAACGCCTATCTCAAGTACACGACGGCGGAGAACTGGCAGCCGCTGATGAAGTACCAGCACACCGCGCCCTCCGAGATGATCCGCGGGGCCAACGCCTACCTTGACGCCTTCGCCGACAAGTTCACCGACATCCCCTGGGGCCAGCCGTGCGCCCGGCTCGAAGGCGGCGCCTACACCAACCGCGAGAACAAGCCCGATGCGAGTTGCGAGGTCGGCATCCCGGCGGGCACGCTGTACATCGTCAACCGCGATTACCTGATCGATCCGGAGATGGGCGTGATCAACGTGTTCTGCCGCTTCGGCAGCTCGACAGGCGGGCCGGATTCGCACAGCTTCCGCTTCATCGACGGCAAGATCCGCGGCGTCCACACGCTGAGCGCGCTGCCCGGCCCGCAGGCTGACGACAACGGCGCGATCGTGCGCAATTAGCGCGGGACGGCGCTTTCCTGCAGGCGAAGGGCCCAGATCGCGGCCGGCTGGCCCCCGCGACTTGGCAGGGCGATGTAGAGGGTATTGAGCTCGGGCACGTAAAGCCCCGTCCGGGCGCCGCCCCGCGTCTCGACACGCGCCTCCGTCTCGCTCCCGCGCACGACGTCGACGTGGCCGGCACCGCACACGACCAGCGTGAGCGTCCCGGCGAAGAAGAGATCGTCGGAATCGCCGCAGGTGTCCTGCATCGACAGCAACTTGCCGGTCGTGGTGTCGATCCGCGCCAGCGCCGCCGGCAGCCGATAGGCGATCGCGATGCGCGTGCCGTCGGAATTCTCGGCCATCGGGAAGTTGAGCCGGTGCACGCCCGTCGGCCAGCTCGCGAGCGCCGTGCCGGCATCGAGGTCCACAGCAAGGACCGCGCCTTCGTCGGGATCGTTGACCCATGCCTTGCCGCCATGGAGCGCAAATCCCTCGGGGTGGCCCTTGAAAATTACTCGCGAGATCACGCGATGGGTTGCCGGATCGATCACCGCCAGGGCGCCCTTGCCATAGCCGACGACCACGTGGCCATTGCGCGCATCGGTTCGCACGTCGTCGGCATCGCTGCCGAGGTCGATCGCGGCCGTCTGCCGGTAATCGCGCCCGGAATAGAAATGGACCGTCCCGTCGCCGCAGGCGACGAGGAACTCGCCGGTCGAGGCAATCCATGCGACGCCCTGCGGGTCGCGCAGGCCGCCCACCCGGGCAAGGCTCTTGCCGGTAGCCAGGTCGATCACGTCCGTGCTGCCGTTCTCGACCTCGCCGACGAACAGGCGCTTGCCTTCAAGGTCGATCGCCAGGTGATCGATGCGCCCCTTGATCTGCGGTAACGAGATCGCCTGCGCGAGCCGCAACGGCGAGGAAGGATCGCGCGCGGAGACTGTCCTCGCGTGCGACGCGCACGCGGTTCCTGCCAGGAACAGGGCTATAACGGCCGCTCGCAGGCTGCCGGCGCCCGACACGCGTTTATGGGATAGCGAAGGCATATAAACCTCGTAGCGCTGGCCGCCAGCCTTGCCGAGACCGCCGCATGGGCCCCGTGAAAGCACGGTTACTCCTCGGGTAACCCTTACACCACAAGCGGCCTTAACCAGCGCAAGCCATTGTGAGCCCATGACCAGCTCAAAGCGGCCGAAGCTGCAGCAGCAGAAGACCGCGCGCTCGCGCAGCACGCCGCGGCAAACGGTGGTGATCGAGGGCGCGTGCGTCATCGGCGACAGGGAGCGAAAACCCGCGCTGGTGACCGACCTCGGCCTTCAGGGCTGCCGGGTGCGCACCGAGGCGGTCGGCGTCACTCGCTCCGAGAGGCTTGTCCTCTGGCTCGGCGAGTTCGGCCCGGTCAAGGGAACGCTACGCTGGAGCAAGGGCGGAGAGCTCGGCGTGCTGTTCGACCAGCCACTTGAGGAAGAAACTCTCCTGGCGCTGCTCGAGGCCGGCGAGCCTTCGTCAAACGTGGTGCAACTGCGCGCCTGAGTCACGCGACCAGCGTGGGCTCAAGGTCAATCCGCTCGAAGTCGCCCAACAGCGCATCGAACAGCAATGAGCGGTGGCACACCGTCGCATCGCGCTCGTAACACAGCAGGCACACGCGCTTCGCCTCGGCGAGCGCGCGCAGCTCGGCCATCTGCTTCAACGCCTCGGGCAGTTCGAGCTGCCCGGCATAGACCCGCGTGAGCGTCGCATGATCGCCGCGTCGCGCCGCCGCGCGGCCCTCGGCCGGGGTGCCGAGATCGCGCAGGTGACGGTACTCGATCCCCGCCTCCTCGACAGCAGCCATGAGCGAGCTCTTCGAGAACCCCGGGCGGCGCGACAGCGGCAGGTAGCGCACGTCCGCCAGCACCTCGACCCCCGCCCCGCGCAGCGCCGCGACGACGGCGGCCTGGGTCGCCTGCTCATAGCCAATGGTGAAGATCGGGTGGTCGCTCACATCAGCCCGAACGCAATCGCCCCCGCCATGGCTCCCAGCGCCAGCGCGCCCTCGATGCCGACCGCCGCCCAGAACAACTGCGGCCGGCTCGCCCGATGCGCCGCCGAGACGCGCATCGGCATCACGCCCATGGTGACCGCATTCGCCGCATGCCACGCCAGGGCAAGCGACAGCAGGGCCAGCACCGCGCCCAGGATCTTCGACGCCATCCTGTCATACTAGCGCAAAACGCGTCGTCTTGCTGGCCTTGATTTCAAGAACCTTTGTCCGGTCACGCGATGTCCGCGCCGGAAGCGAAGGGGCGTCGCATTCAAACCGATGGGCTTGGTTGCGGCCCAATGCAATTCAGGGATCATAGCGGCAAATTATCATGCTTCTTCCATGGGTTCTCGAGCCGCTTGTTCCTGAGCTTGCGTAATCCCAGCGCAATCCGTCGCCGCGTCGAGTGCGGATAGATCACCTCGTCGATATACCCCCGCGCCGCGGCCACGAACGGATTGGCGAAGCGGTCCTCGTATTCCCCGGTTCGCTCGGCGATCTTGGCCGGATCGTCCTTTTCCGCGCGGAAGATGATCTCGACCGCGCCCTTGGCGCCCATAACGGCGATTTCGGCAGTGGGCCAGGCGTAGTTGAGGTCGCCGCGCAAGTGCTTGCTGGCCATGACGTCGTAGGCGCCGCCATAGGCCTTACGGGTGATCACGGTGATCTTCGGCACGGTCGCCTCGGCGTAGGCGAACAGCAGCTTGGCGCCGTGCTTGATGATGCCGCCCAGCTCTTGGCTCGTGCCGGGGAGGAAGCCGGGGACGTCGACGAAAGTCACGATCGGGATGCCGAACGCGTCGCAGAAGCGCACGAAGCGCGCGGCCTTGCGGCTGGCGTTGATGTCGAGCACGCCGGCCAGCACCATCGGCTGGTTGGCGACGACGCCGACGGTTCGTCCCTCGACGCGGCCGAAGCCGCAGATGATGTTGCCGCCGTGGGCCGGCTGGATCTCGAAGAACTCGCCCTCGTCGAGCACCTTTTGCACCAGTTCGTGCATGTCGTAGGGCTGGTTGGCGCTCGCCGGGATCAGCGTGTCGAGGCTGTCCTCGACGCGGTCCCAAGGGTCGTCGGTCGGCCGCTCGGGCACGCCCGAGCGGTTGTCGCTCGGCAGGTAGCTGACGAACTCGCGCGCGGCGATGAGCGCCTCGATGTCGTTGTCGAACGCGACGTCGGCGACGCCTGTCCTCGTCGTGTGGGTGACCGCGCCGCCGAGCTCCTCCTGCGTCACAACCTCGTTGGTGACGGTCTTCACCACCTCCGGCCCGGTGACGAACATGTAGGACGAGTCCTTCACCATGAAGATGAAGTCGGTCATCGCCGGCGAATAAACCGCCCCGCCCGCGCACGGCCCCATGATGAGGCTGACCTGCGGGACGACGCCGCTCGCCAGCACGTTGCGCTGGAAGACTTCCGCATAGCCGGCGAGGCTCGCGACGCCTTCCTGGATGCGCGCGCCGCCGCTGTCGTTGAGGCCGATGACCGGCGCGCCGACCTTCATCGCCATGTCCATGATCTTGCAGATCTTCTGCGCGTGGCGTTCGGAGAGCGAGCCGCCGAACACGGTGAAGTCCTGGCTGAACACGAACACCAGCCGGCCGTTGATCGTGCCCGAACCGGTGACGACGCCGTCCCCGGAGATGCGCTGATTGTCCATCCCGAAGTCGGTGCAATTGTGCTCGACGTACATGTCGAGCTCCTCGAAGCTGGCTTCGTCGAGCAATACCTCGAGCCGCTCGCGCGCGGTCAGCTTGCCCTTGGCGTGCTGTGCGGCAACGCGCTTCTCGCCCCCACCCAACCGGGCGCCGGCGCGGCGGCGTTCGAGCTCCTCGATATTGGCCGACATGGGCTCTCCCGCACTATGACGCGTTGGTTACGGGCGTAACCTTGCGGGGCGAGCGGAGCAAGTGCCGAGCGTGGCGGCGCGGCCCGCGCAGATTTGGGCCCTTGTGGGCTGGAAGCGATCTTGAGTCAGCGGCCGGCAAGGTGGATAGGGCCACAGAGTCGACTTTCGCGGGGGTCCTTTTTGCGATGCGTACCTTTCTTGCCGTTCTTTTGGTCTCGGCGGTGACGGTTCCCGCCGCCGCGCAGCAGGCGCCGGGCGGGCGCGAGAAGATCTTCGTCGCTCCTTCCGGCGAGCCGTTCCGTGTCGCCGGCGATCAGCCCTACCCGGTGGAGAAGTGGTTTGCGCAAGCCGACAAGAACGGCGACGGCAAGCTCGACTTCGCCGAGTTCGACGCGGATTTCATGCGCTTTTTCGACCTGCTCGACGTGAACCACGACGGCGCGATCGACAGTGTTGAGCGTGGGCGCTACGAGAACGAGGTGGCCCCTGAGACCCTGGGCGGTGAATGGGCGGCGGCCGAAGCCGAAGCGGATGACGAGCAAAACCAGCGCATCGAGTTCGGCGGCAGCGATGAAGGCGCCTCGACGATCGAAAGGGCCAAGCCGAAATACGGCGCGCACCCCGTCGGCGCGGCGCGCTTCGACTTACTCGGCATGCCCGAGCCGGTCGCCGCGATGGACACCGAGCTCAGGGGACGAATTTCCCGCAGCACCGCCGAAGAAGCCGCGCGTTACCGCTTCAACATCCTCGACGAGCGGCACCTCGGCTATCTGACGCTCGCTTCGCTGCCGCCGACTTTCGCGCAAAGCCGCCACGGCGGCAAACGCCGGCACTAGCGCATAAGCACCAGCTCCTCGGCCATCGTCGGATGGATCGCGACCGTCGCGTCGAAGTCCGCCTTGGTCAGGCCCGCCTTCACCGCAACCGCCGCCGCCTGCAGAATTTCGGGCGCGTCGGGGCTGATCATGTGGATGCCGACGATACGCTCGTCCTCGCCGTCGCAAACCAGCTTGTAGAGGCTGCGCTCGTTGCGCCCGGCGAGGACGTTCTTCATCGAGCGGAAGTCCGACTGGTAGACCTTGACCACTCCGAGCTTGTTCCGCGCCTCGCCCTCGGTCATCCCGACGCCGGCGATCGGTGGATGGCTGAACACCGCGCTCGGCACGCACGAATAATCGACCTTCGCGGGCTTGCCCCCGAACACCGTGTCGGCGAAGGCCTGGCCCTCGCGGATCGCGACAGGCGTCAGCTGGATGCGGTTGGTGACGTCGCCGATCGCGTAGATGCTGTCGACGCTGGTCTTCGAGTAGTCATCGACCTTGATCGCGCCCTTTTCGCCGAGTTCGACGCCAACCTCCTCCAGGCCGAGGCCTTCGGTGTTCGGCAGGCGCCCGGTCGCGAACATCACGCAATCGACCTCGATGTCGTCGTGGTTGGTCATCGAGACCCGCAGGCTGCCGTCCTCGTTCTTGTGAATCCCGCGGAACTCGGCGTTGAAGCGGAACACGATGCCCTTCATCGTCGAGATCTGCAGCAGCCGGTCGCGCATGCTTTCGTCGTAGCCGCGCAGCAGCTGGTCGGAGCGGTTGATCAGGGTCACCTTGGCGCCGAATTCGTTGAAGATGCCGGCGAACTCGTTGGCGATGTAGCCGGCGCCCGAGATGAGGATGCGCTTCGGCACGTCGTCGAGGTGGAACGCCTCGTTGCTGGTGATGCCGAGCTCGTGGCCCGGGCAGCCGGGGACGTGCGGCCGCGCGCCGGTGCAGACAAGAATGTACTTCGCGGTCTTCTTCGTGCCGTCGGCCAGGGTCACCTCGTGCGGGCCGGTTACGGTGGCGCGCTGCTCGATGATCTTGACCTCGTGGTTCTCCAGCGTCTGGCGGTAGAGGCCATTGAGCCGGTCGACTTCCTTGAGGACGTTGTCGCGCAGCGATTTCCAGTTGAACGTACAGTTCTCCGCGGTCCACCCGAAATTCTTCGCATCCTGCAAGTCCTCGGCGAAATGGGCGCCGTACACGAGCAGCTTCTTCGGCACGCAGCCGCGGATCACGCAGGTGCCGCCGACGCGGTATTCCTCGGCCACGGCGACTTTCGCGCCGTGCGCCGCGGCCACGCGGCTCGCGCGCACCCCGCCCGAGCCCGCGCCGATGGTGAAGAGATCGTAGTCGTAAGTCGCCATGGAATGCTCCTGCTGCGCGGGCATATGGCCGCTGTCGGTGCGCTTGCCAACAGCGCGCGAGGCAAGTGCTTTACATAAGCAATACACCGCTTATATTCGCGAGCCATGGCGCAGTTCTACATCATGGTAGCGGCCGTCATGTGGCTCGGCTGGCTGGTGAGCTGGCAGGTTGCCGCGCTGTGGCGCGACAGGCCCACCGTGCAGGCACCGCGAAACGAGTACCGGCTGCATTTCGTGATGATCTCGTTCGGGCTGGTCCTGATGTACGGCGTCATCCCCAGGCAGCAACCGATCCTTTGGCATGTCACCCCCGAACTCGGCTGGGCGATGGACGCGCTGACCGGCGCCGGCATCGCCTTCGCATGGTGGGCGCGGATCGAGCTGGGCCGGCTGTGGTCGAGCGGGGTTGAACGCATGGCCGAGCACCGCGTGGTCGACACTGGCCCCTACGCCTTCGTCCGCCATCCGATCTACACCGGCCTGATCATGGGTGCGGTGGCGATGGCCGCGCTGCAGGCCAAGCCGTGGGCGATTGCCGGCGCGGCGCTGTTCTCGCTTGGGTTTACGCTCAAGGCGAGGGTCGAGGAGCGCTTCCTCGAAAAGGAGATCGGAGGCTACGACGCCTATCGCCGCCGCGTTGCGATGATCCTGCCGCTCCCCAAGATTCCCTTGCGCTCCCTGCTGTAAACCTCCTTGTCCCCCTGGCGGACGGATGTGTTATGTCCGCTGAAAACCAAGGAGAACAAGCGATGCCGGTGAAGATCACGGTCACTAAGGACGGCCCCTACCAGGTAAGCGGCGACCTCGCCGAGCTCGACCTGCGCGACGCCGACGGCAACCCTTACGACGTCGCCCACCAGAAGCGCCTGTTCTTGTGCCGCTGCGGCGGCTCGACCACCAAGCCGTTCTGCGACGGCCAGCATTCGAAGATCGGCTTCCAGGCCGCGGAGGCTGCGGCGCGGCGGGATTAGTCATCCGGCGGGCTCAACCCTTCGGCTTCGGCGTCCCCGTCGAAATGTCAAGTCCGGCGGGCTTGGCAACGGCGTCGAGGCGCTCGCCGCGGAGGGCCTGCTCGTTGAACAGACGCAAGGCGATGGCATTCTTGAGGAACACATCCTGCTTGATCCTCAGGCGCAGGAGCTGAACCACGGCATCCCGGCATGTTCCCTGGTCACGAAGCCCATGCCGGATGGCTTCGACCCGCGCTTCGGCGTCCGCACGCGCGGCGTAGAGGTCATTCATGCCCGGCTCCATCAGATCCATGAAGGTGTTGAGCTTGAAGTAGGTGTCCGACATCTGCTCCGGCAGGAGGGGCAACAACGCGCTGTCGCGAACGCCGATCCAGGTTTGATCGGTGGGAAACAACACGATCGACTGTCCGACCGGAACGAGGTGTCCGAAGCTGCTCGCACTGGCGCAGTTTTCCAGCGCTGCCAGATCGGTATCCACGGTGGCCTGCGACTGCCGCAGACCGACCACGTTTGCATTCAGCGCGCTGCGGTTCTCCACGTTTTCGGCATGAAGCTTGTCGATCGCATCGTGCACTTGCGAACGGTGATGCTGAGCCTCGATCGTCTGCTCCGCGCCGATCGCCAGCAGCACGCCGATGAAGATAATTCCGACCTCGCCGACAAACTCGCGCCAGCCGTGCAGCGGTTTAGGCAAATGGATGTGCATTGCCCCCGTCCCCCGCGACGAAATCTAGCAATGAACCCGGCGAGCGCAAGCATGGCTGCGGCGAATTTCGGAACCCTTCGCCGGGCTCTTCATTTCTAAGCCAAAGCAAGTTTTGGAAAATGGTAGGGAAATGAAATACCTGGCGCAAAGTCTTGCGCTGCTGGGTGCCTTGGCGCTTACGGTGCCGGCCCCCGCGCAAGCATCCGATGAAACCCCCGAAGCGATCCAGCAGGCCACTTACGCGGCCGAGGACGCCCGGGCCGACATGCTCGACGCCTTCGGCAAGGACCACATCCGGAACGGCACGTACCTCTGGAAGGAGGGCGCCGACAGCGTGGATCGCGTCGTCGTCAGCCTCGGTGACCAGATGCTCTACGCCTACGACGGCGACAGACTGGTCGGCGTGGCGACGATCTCGACCGCACGCAAAGGCTACATCACGCCGGCCGGCGTGTTCCGCATCCTCGGCAAGAAGCGCGAGTATTACTCGAAGAAGTACGACAACGCGCCGATGCCCTATGCGCAGGTGATCGACGAATACGGCGTGGCGATGCACGGCGGCGAGCCCTTGCCGGGTTATCCGGCCTCGCACGGCTGCATCCGCATGCCGACCAAGTTCGCCGCCAAGCTGTTCGCGGCGACCGAAGTGGGCACGCCGGTCTATGTCGGCGGCTATCCGCCGTACTTCAATCCCGAGCTCGCGACAAACGACTGACGGTAACCCGTCGCGACGGCGTTGCGGAGAATACGGAGCGATCCCGCGCCCTCACCGGCCTAGGTCGCCGCCATGCAGCGCCTCTCTCCTGGAATCGGAGCGAAGATGCGGCGCGTGGCGCACTCCCTCGTGGGCGCGGGCGCGCTGACGCTCGGCATTCCCGCCCAGGCGCAACCCGCCGACGCCCAGCACGCGACAGTTAGCGCCACGCTCCCAGCCGAGGACGCTTATGCCGCAATGAACGCGGCCTTCGGACAGGACACGCTCGAGAACGGCGACTTCATGTGGAAGGACGGGACCACCAAGGTCGACCGGTTGCTGCTCATCCTGTCCGACCAGATGCTGTTCGTCTACGACAACGGCAAGATGGTCGGCGTCTCGACCGTGTCGACCGGACGGCCCGGTCACGAGACGCGTCCCGGCAGCTTCAGGATCCTCGCCAAGTACCGCACCTATTTCTCGAGGAAGTACGACAACGCCCCGATGCCCTATATGCAGCAGATCACCACCTACGGCGTTGCGTTTCATGCCGGGCCGATGCCGGGATACCCGGCTTCACACGGCTGCATTCGCCTGCCTGCGAAATTCGCCGCCAATCTCTTCGCGGT
>Ga0157370_10008973_pt1 | contig 10733 bp, 8 predicted proteins | sample C35metaG_FD_113463 | JGI IMG/M metagenome (GOLD analysis project Ga0157370, IMG submission 113463) | Corn rhizosphere microbial communities from Kellogg Biological Station, Michigan, USA - C3-5 metaG | ecosystem: Host-associated > Plants > Roots > Rhizosphere > Soil | place: USA: Michigan... | reverse complement strand
CCAGCGCTGGCGCGAGGACGCGTCACGCGGTGGCGGCCTGCTGTTCGATCTCGGGCCGCATCTCATCGATCAAGCGCTCTCCTTGTTCGGGCCGCCGGAATCGGTGTATGCGACCGTGAAACGGCATCGCGACCACGCGAGCGCGCCCGACTACGTTCACGTTCTGCTTGGGTACCCCGACAAAGAAGTGGTGCTGCATGCCAGCGCGCTGACGGCCGTCGAGCCGCCGCGTTTTGCAATTCATGGCACGCGCGGCAGCTACGTCAAGTCCGGGCTCGATACCCAGGAGGACCAGTTGAAGGCCGGACTGCGGCCGGGGCAAGCGGGTTTCGGCGCAGGCAATCCCGCGGGCACGTTGCGTGCTCTGGAGGGCGAGCGTGAAGTCGAGCGCGCAGTGCCGACACGCGACGGCGCCTATATCGAGTTCTACCGTGCCGTCGCGAAGACGGTTGCCGAGCGCACGCCGTTTCCCGTCACGCCGCAAGATGCCGTCGACGTCATGACGATCATCGAGCTCGCTAACGACAGCGCGCGCAACGGCAAGCGGTTGCCGTTCGTGCGGGTGCCCGTGTGACAGAGCGGCCGCGAAACGTCGCTACGCGTTCCTGCGGCGTGCGTCATCCGTTGGCGTACACCGAACGTTGGTGAGCGCGTGGCTTGGACGATTCGCCCTTCCCCGAACCCCATGAACACCCAAGGAGAATGGGATGCAACGCTCGATTCGCGCACTCGTAGGCTGCGTGTTGATTTCCACGCTGGCTGCTTGCGTCGCGCCGCGTCCGCCGCGCCGGCACGCGCCGCCGCCTCCGGCGCCGGTCGCGCGGCCGGCACCCGCACCCGCACCGGCACCGGCGCCCGCACCGGCACCCGCACCGGCACCGGCGCCGAACCCGCATGAAGCCGACCTTGCCCGTTACGCGCAGGTCGACGAGCGCATCGACAGCTTGCACCGCCGTATCGACGAGCGCGTCAGCCAGGGCTATTACACCGCCCCGACGGGCAGCGCACTGCACCATCGCCTCGATGTGATCCACCAAGAAATGCGCGACATGTCCGGGCAGCACGAGGGCGGATTGTCAGCCGACGAGCAGCGCGTCCTCTATCAAGAGCTCGACAGCGCAGCCAGAGTGATCGGCAATTGAAGCGACCTGCGGTTCAATGCCGCCGCGGATTGCGCGATCGGACCGCGCCGGCAGGCTAACGCGCTTGATTGCCCGGAAGGCTTTGTCATCGGATGCTGTCGATTTGCGCGCCGCCCGTTCGTCGTACTCATGAGGCCGCGCTAGGACTTCGGTTCGTTCGCTGCGCGGCCGTCCCTGTCATTCGTACGGAGGATGCAATCCATGATCGATGCCCAAGCATCCGAGGCCGCCGCAATCCTGCGCCCGGCTGCGGAACTCGCGCAACTCAAGCCCCGCTTTCCCGGCGAAAGCACGGCCTACCGCCAAGCGCGCAATGCGCTGCTCGCCGAAGAAATCGAATTGCGCCGCCATATCGAGCGCGTCGCGGCGCAGCGGCGGCGTCTGCCGCCCGGCGGCCCAGTGCCGCAAGACTATCTGTTTCAAGCCGAAGAAGGACCGGTCGCGCTGTCGCAACTGTTCGGCGGCCACGACACGCTCGTCACTTACAACTGGATGTTCGGGCCTCAGCGCGAGCGGCCTTGCCCCATGTGTACCTCGCTCTTGAGCGCGCTGGACGGAGAGATGCCCGACATCCTGCAGCGCACGGCGTTCGCTGTCATCGGGCGCGCGCCGATCGAGCGACTCGTCGCCTTCAAGCACGAGCGCGGCTGGCGCTATCTGCCCATCGTCTCGTCCGGCGGCAACACGTTTAACCGCGACTATGCCGGCGAACAGCCCGATTCAGGCGATAACCCCGCGCTGAACGTATTCGTGCGAGAAAACGGCATCATCCGGCACTTTTGGGCGGAAGAGATGGGATTCGAGACGGCGGATCCGGGCCAGGACCCGCGCGGCGCGCCCGATTTAATGCCGCTTTGGACAATCCTCGACAAGACACCGCAGGGACGCGGCGTCGATTGGTACCCGAAGCTCGACTACGGGCTTCAGGGAAGCTAAGACAGCGGCGATCAGCGGCGCGCTTGCGTCGCCATCCGCACGGCGAGGCCCGCGAGCACGGTTCCCATCACCCAGCGCTGAATCATGACCCAGCTCGGCCGGGTCGCGAGAAACGCCGCGATCGAACCGGCCATCATCGCGACCACCGTGTTGACAGCAAGGCTCGCGGCGATCTGCAACGTACCGAGCGTCAGCGACTGCGCGAGCACGCTGCCGCGGTGCGGATCGATGAACTGTGGCAGCAGCGAGAGGTAAAGCACCGCGATCTTCGGATTGAGCAGATTCGTCACGAGACCCATGACGAACAACTTGCGGGGGCTGTCGACCGGCAAGTTACGCACTTCAAACGGAGAGCGGCCGCCCGGCTTCAACGCCTGCCAGGCGAGATAAAGCAGATACAGCGCGCCGCCAAGGCGCAGGGCGTCGTAGGCAAACGGCACCGCCATCAGCAGCGCGGTGATACCGCAGGCGGTGCTGACCATATAAAAGACAAAGCCAAGCGCTACACCGCCAAGCGAGATCATGCCCGCGGCTCGGCCTTGGCACAGCGAGCGCGACACGAGATAGATCATGTTGGGGCCGGGCGTCAGCGCGATACCGAGCGCGACGAGACCAAAAGCGAGCAGCGAACCGGATGTGGGCATTGCATCTCCTCGAAAGCGGGTGGACGGCTTGCGTGCCCAGGCGCGCGGCGAATGCTCCGATGAGGCTAGGCCGTTCCATGCCCCGCCCCATCCCGCGCTCCCCGATGGTTACTCCATCTCATGGCGCCAGTCGCGCGGACGGTTCGATTATTCCATGCTTGGCTCAAATGCGGTCAAGCTCACGCACGCCCTGCCACTACACAACGACCGTCTGGGACGACGGTCCGAGCCTCGCTTGGACGTCGTCCAGCAAGCGGTCCACCCAGCGGCGCAGGATGCCGTCGAAGCAAACAGCGGCTGTCGAGCCGGCAACGAGCCGATAGACGTCGTTGCGGCGCACTTTCGACACGCGTGCGGGATCGAGCCAGGCATCGTTTTGCGCGAGCAATCGCAACGTCTGCAGGCCGATCAGGATCGGCCATAAGCAGGCCAAGCGCAGGCGGATCGACGAACGCGGGATCGCAAACGTGTAGTCGGCAGCCGCGCGATAGTGCGCAAGCGCCGTCGCCATCAATTCGGCGAGCACCGGACGCGCACGCAGCGATGCGCCGGGCTCGAGCAGCGAAGCCGCTGTCAGCCCGTATCGCTCGAGCATCGATGCCGGCAGATAGCAGCGCCCAATGCGCAGGTCCTTTGCGCAGTCTCGTAGAATGTTGGTCAGCTGCAGCGCTTTGCCGAAGCGAACGCCACGCGCGATGACCGTTTCCTCGGCTGCCTCGAACGTGCGCGGCACATGCGCGTACGTCATCTTCGTCCAGAACTCCCCGACACAGCCCGCGACAAGATAGGTATAACGGTCGAGCTCCGATGCATCGCTCAGTACGGCAAGGTCCCCGGAGCCCTCGGCCGGAAAGGTGCGCAAGTCGAACTCCATGCCCGTCGTCAACGTCACGACGATGTCGCGCACGGCGGCTCGATCGGCGGCGCCGAGCTGATCGAGTACCGCGAGTGCCGATTCGAGCGATTCGAGCAGGCGCTTCTCGTCGGCTAGCGTCTGCTGGCCGGCCACTTCATCGGCCACTTGGCGAATCGCAGCCCGGGTGTCCTCGCGGGTATCGCCGCCTACGGCCGCGCGCCACGCCAACAGTAGCGCCAAGCGGCGCGTGGGTTCGATGAGCGAAGTATCGGCAATCGTATCGGCCGCGCGGGCGAGCAGGTACGCTAGGCCGACGGGATCGCGCATCGGCGCGGGCAAGACGCGCAACGTCAGATAGAACGAGCGCGACACGCTCTTGAGAAGGGGGCCGAGGAGATCGGCTCGGGCAACATTGGGCATGAAAAGGAGAAAGAGAAACCAGCTCGCCGTGGTGCGCAATTGTATCCGGCCGGCTCGCGGGCCCCTTGCGCGCCGGAACGCTCAGGGGCACCGCAACGAGCACGGCCGGCGCGTTAGGTCCTAAGCGCGGGTTTCATCGGCCGCTCATTCGCTCACCCGCTCAGCCGAGGACGCTTGAGGCTTGGGCTCGGCTTTGGGTTCGGCTCGCAGCACGAGCGCGAGACCCATCAAGATTGCCCCCATGCCAAGCATCTCGCTCGTGTGCAGGCGGTTGCCGAGAAACACATAATCCATCAATGCGGTCACCACCGGCACGAGGTAGAACAAGCTGGTGACATTGACGAGCTCGCCGCGTTGCACCAAGCGATAAAACAGCAACTGCGCCAGCACGGAGATAACGAGGCCCAGCCAGAGCACTGCGACGAGCAGCGTCGTATCGAACTTGAACGCAAGCGGCATCGCGGGGGCAATGGCTGCGCACAGCACGAGGCTTACGAGGTTTTGCAGCGGCAGCACGTCGATCGGCGCCTGTCCGATGCGCTTTTGCAGGATGGCGCCCACGGTCATGCAGCCCAGCGAGGCCAGCGCGAAGGCGGCGCCGGCGAACGATGTCGCCGCCCGGCTTCCGCCCGGATGCACGACGAGCGCCAAGCCGACCAGCGCGACGCCAAGCCCCGCGACGCGGCGCACGGAATAGCGTCGCTGTGTCGCGAGCAGGGTGAGGATCGGCTGCGCGCCGAGGATCGTCGCCAGCAGCCCGGGCGTCAGTCCGCGTGCGAGCGCGAGGAAGTAGCAAATCGAATAGCCGCCCGTCAGCAGCGCGCCCGTGAGCGCCACGCGCCACCGCGTGCCGGGCGCAGGCAGCCAGCGTCCGCGGTACACGCCGACGACGGCAAGCACCGCGCAAGCCAGTGCGAAGCGCAACAGCAAGAATGAGAAGGCCGGCGCATGCTCGATGCCGAGTTCGGCGAAGATCGCACCGCTACTCCAAAGCAAAACGAAAAGCGAAGTCGTACCGTAAGCCGCCAGCGCGGCGCTTATCGAATTCATTTGAATGTCCACCCGTGCAAGTTTTCAAGAGGCTCGGCGCAAGCGCACGCGTCACATGCATCGCGTACGAAGGCGTACGAGAGCGAACGCGACGCGCAATGCAATTGCGCAGGCCGGATACGAAAAGTCGGCGCTTAGGCGCGCGCCACCGGGGGCGCGGCGATACCGACGACGGCTTGCCTGGGAGGGGGACGCGAGCCGGGTTGCACGAGGAGGACGGTCGAAGGTGAAATGCGCCCAGCCCCGACGTTTGCGTCGGAGATGCCGGTTACGAAGCCGTGAGGGCGCATGCAATTCATCGTCGAGGTCGAAAGGCGAGCAGTTGAACGGTCGACCGGATCGGGCGGGTTCAACCATTGGGAAGACTACGCGCGAGCGCTGGATTAGGCAATAGCCCCACAACTAGGCAATCAGGCAATCCCAAGTTATCCCGCTTCGTCAGGTGACACGGTCGATAGACAGGCATGCCGATAAGATGCGATGCCGCGTAGGTATCGCACGCAGCCCCTCGCCATCAAGACGGTGCGATACTGACCGCCGTTCGCGGATGACGCTCGATGCCCACCTCTACCCGCTTGGCTGACGCCGTTCTCATCCTGCACGCGCTCGTCGTGCTGTTCATCGTTGGCGGGTTCGCCGCGATTTGGCTCGGTGTGGCACTGCACTGGGAATGGGTGCGTGGGCGGGCTTTCCGATTCGCCCACCTCGTCGCTATCGGCATCGTCGCGCTGCTCGCGGCGCTGGACATTCCCTGTCCGTTGACCGTGCTGGAAGACCGCCTGCGCATGGGCAGCCCAGGCGCGCAAGGGTTCGTTCAGCACTGGGTCGGGCAACTGCTCTACTACGACCTGCCGGCGTGGGTCTTCACCGTCGCCTATGTCCTGTTTGCGCTCGTGGTTCTGCTAACGTGGCGTTACGTGCCGCCACGCTCGCGACTGTCGCGGCGCTCTGCCAAGCGATGACGCGGCCGGCGGCGGCATCGGCAGCGCTCGTTCGATGCCGATGCCGATGCGAGCAGCGTTTATTCGGGCAAGAACACGTCTGTCCGCGCCCTAAGGCGAGGGCTCGGCGCGGCGCAGCTTGCTAGCGGCCTGCAGCACGGCCTGCGCTTCACGCCTTCGGCCCATCTCCCCGTAGAGCCTCGCCAGATTGCCCAGCACGCGGACATAGTCGGCCCGGTAGCTCGCCGGCTCCTTTTGCGCGAGCGGCGCATACAGTGCAATGGCGCGCCGATAGGCGTCTTCGGCTTCACCCCGCCGGTGCGTCTTGCTCAGCAGCACTCCCAGGTTGTTCAGGGCCCGCGCCTCGTCGGCGCCGAAGGTACCGGGCGCGGCGCGCGCGAGCGGCCGCAGCGTCCGCAGCGCCTCGCGGTAAGCGCGCTCGGCCTGCGGCACACGGCCCTGCTTGCGATAGAGCACCCCAAGGTTCGTCAGCGTGCGCGCCATATCCGGCGCGTCGTGCGCCGGGCTTTCTCGCGCCAATCGACGGCGAATCGAGAGGGACTCGGCGTAGGCCTGCTCGGCATCCGCCAATTGCCCCGCATCGTTGTACAGATTGCCCACATTGTTCAGGGTACGGGCCAGTGCGGCCCGGTGCGCGAGCGCATTCTCGCGCACGAGCGAGCGCTGCAGATCCAGCGCCTCGGCGTAGGCTTGCTGTGCCTCGTCGGCGCGGTGGGTCATCGCATAGAGCACGCCGAGGTCGTTCAACGTCGTCGCGACATCGGCGGTGTACGCGTCGGCGTCGTGCTGCGCCAGCACGCGTTCGAGCTTGAGCGCTTCGCGGTACGCGTCGATGGCATCGTCACGGCGGTCGACATCGCGGTAAAGCGCACCGAGCGCTTCGAGCAAATCGGCCACGGCCGGCCCGTACCGCTCCGGCTGCTCGCGCGCCAAGCTCCAATAGACCCCCAGCGCACGCAGATCGGCCATTTCGGCCTCCTGCGGCAGCGCCAGCGCGGCATACAGGCGCCCGAGCTTGGCGAGCGTCTGCGCGAAACGCCGCTGCCAGCGGTCGGGTTTGTCCTGGGCAAGCATCTGGTAACGCAACGCCAGCACCTCGAAGACGGGCTGTGCCTGCTCGAGCAGGTGCGCTTCTTCGAGCAAATCGCCATACAGCTCGGCGATGTCGACGTCGTTCGGCTGCAGCGCATGGGCGATGCGCACGAATGTGAGCGCCCGCTTCGACGAAAACCTGAGCCATTCGACGAGGCCGGCATCGAAGCTGCGCGCGGCCGTTAGATCGTCGGGCGCGCCGGGTTCAGCAAGTTCGTCGGTCAGCAGCTTAGCCGCCGTGTCCAAGTCGAGCGCAACGATGGCGGCGTCGATCTCCGGCTCGAGTGGATCGTCGGTGCGCACGACGCGCGTCTGCCGGCGCAGCAGCGCATAGCGCGCCGTCCAGTTGCGCGCGAGCGCAGTCAAATCGAGGTCGGGCCGTCTCGCCCCTTGTGCGGGAAGCGAGAGCGCGAGCGGCGCGACGCGCTCGAATGCATCGGGGGGGACCCCCGCGAACATCAGATTGGCGGCTTTGGTGAAGGCGACGCGCTGGCTACCGGGCAAATGCGCCCGGCGCGCGGCGCGCTCGGCGTCCACGGCGAACGCCTTCAGTTGGCGCGGCTCGATCCCGCATTCGCGATCGAAATGGAAACCCCGTTCGACGTCCGTGACCGAAAGCGCGGGCACGCAAACCGGCCGCGGCGCCGCGTCCGCGGTCGCCGCCATTGCGGTCAAGGCCTGCGCCATCGCCAGGCCCGCCAGCCATCGATGCGCGCGCCGATTCGTCATACCCGTCTTCTCACCGCAGGTGACCCGTCGATCACCTACATGAACAACGGTTGCCACGCGGCCGTATGTCGGTCAGCGCACCTTCGCGCGCGCTCGCCCGTTGCCGCGGGACGCGCCCCGCCCCCACCGACGGCGCAAAAATCGAACCTATCGCGCAGCGCGCGCGCGCCGGCCTTGTTCGCGTATATCGTCGAGCGTGGCCGACGGCGTGCTGACTTCCTGCGGCACGCGGATTTCAATCAGCGCAGGCCGGCCGCTCGCGACGCATCGATCGAACGCCGGCAGGAAATCGGCCGTGCGCTCGACGGTTTCGCCATGCGCGCCGAACGAGCGCGCGAAGGCGGCGAAATCGGGATTCGTGAGCCCGGTGCCATGTGCGCGGCCGGGGTAGTGCCGCTCCTGATGCATGCGGATGGTCCCGAAATGCGCGTTATTGACGACGATAAAAATCACGTTCAAGCCGTACTGCATCGCGGTGGCGAGTTCGTGCGAAGCCATCATGAAACAGCCATCGCCCGCCAGCGCAACAACCGTCCGCCCGGGATAGAGCGCCTTCGCCGCGATCGCGGCGGGCACGCCATACCCCATCGAACCGCTTGTCGGCGCGACTTGCGTGCGCCATTGCCGATACGCGAAGTGCCGATGCAGCCAGATCGCGTAGTTGCCCGCGCCGTTTGTGACGATTGCATCATCAGGTAGCCGTTCGCGCAACTGCGTCATGATTTCGCCGAGTTGCACATCGCCGAGCATCGGCCGCGGCGCGCGCCAGGCCAGATACGCGCGGTGCGCTTCGCCGGCTGTCCCCGCCCACGCCGGCTTGCCGCGCGGGACAAGCGCCGCCAGCGCGGCCGCGATTTCGGGCATGCCCGAGACGATCGGCAGGTCGGCCGCATACACCCGGCCCAGTTCTTCCGCCCCTTGATGCACATGCACGAGCGTTTGCCGCGTCTTTGGAATGTCGAGCAAGGCGTAACCGCCCGTCGTCGCCTCGCCTAGGCGCGGGCCGACCACCAGTAGCAAATCCGCATCGCCGATACGCTGCGCGAGCGCGGGATTGATCCCGAGGCCGACATCGCCCGCGTAATTCGGATGATCGTTGTCGATGGTGTCTTGATAGCGGAACGCGCAGCCGATCGGCAATTGCCACGTCTCGACGAAGCTGCGCAGGTCCGCACAGGCCTGCGCACTCCATCCGCTGCCGCCGGCAATGACTACGGGCCGCTGCGCGCGCTCGAGCAGGTCGCGCAGCGTGTCGAGCTGCGCGGCCGAAGGCGATGACGCGATCCGCTTGAACGGCGGGGCGGCCGGCACGCGCGGGCACGGGTCGGACAGCATGTCCTCGGGCAAGGCGAGCACGACGGGCCCCGGCCGGCCCGCGCACGCGGTGTGGAACGCATGGCTCATGTATTCGGGAATGCGCCGCGCGTCATCGATCTGCGCGACCCACTTGGCCATTTGCCCGAACATGCGCCGATAGTCGATCTCTTGAAACGCCTCGCGATCGAGGTGCTCGCGCGCGCACTGTCCGATGAGCAGAATCATCGGTGTCGAATCCTGAAACGCGGTATGCACGCCGATCGACGCATGCGTCGCGCCCGGCCCGCGCGTGACGAGGGCGACGCCGGGCCGTCCCGTCAACTTCCCCGTCGCTTCGGCCATGTTGGCGGCGCCGGCCTCGTGACGGCAGACGTACGTCCGGATCCGCTCCGTTTCGTCATGAAGCGCGTCGAGCACGGCGAGAAAGCTCTCGCCCGGTACGCTGAAGACACGGTCGACGCCGTGCGTGATCAGCGCATCCACGAGCAAGCGCGCTCCGTTGACAGGGGCGTCATCGGTAAGGTGATGGGCGGCATTCGACATCTGCGCAACCTCCTAACTGTCTGCGATGTTCTTCGAACCGGGCACGACGGAACGGCAAAGCAAGAGACGGCGCCGGAAATCAGCACTCCACGATATTCACCGCCAACCCGCCGCGCGACGTTTCCTTGTACTTCGTCTTCATATCGGCGCCCGTCTCGCGCATCGTCTTGATGACGGAATCGAGCGATACGTAATGGCTGCCGTCGCCGCGCAGCGCCATCCGCGCGGCATTGACGGCCTTGACGGCAGCCATCGCATTGCGCTCGATGCACGGAATCTGCACCATGCCGCCCACCGGGTCGCACGTGAGCCCGAGGTTGTGCTCCATCCCGATCTCGGCCGCGTTTTCGACTTGCTTCGGAGAGCCGCCCATCACGGCCGCTAGCGCGCCGGCCGCCATCGAGCATGCAACGCCCACTTCGCCCTGACAGCCTACCTCTGCGCCGGAGATCGACGCATTGAGCTTATAAAGGATGCCGATAGCGGCGGCCGTCATCAGAAAATCGATGACGCCTTGCTCGTTGGCGCCGGGCACAAAGCGCGTGTAGTAATGGAGCACGGCGGGGACGATGCCGGCTGCACCGTTCGTCGGGGCAGTCACGACGCGCCCGCCCGCCGCGTTTTCTTCGTTGACCGCGATCGCGTAGAGATTGATCCAATCGACCATCGACAGCGGATCGCGCAGCGCCTGCTCGGGGTTGCCCGACAGCGTGCGATAGAGCTGCGGTGCGCGGCGCTTGACCTGGAACGGCCCCGGCAGCGTACCGTCGGCATCGGGATTGCCGATGCCGCAGCCGCGCGCCACGCAAGATTGCATCACGTCCCAGATCTTCAGTAAGCCCGTGCGCGTTTCTTCCTCGGTATGCCACACCCGCTCGTTATCCCACATGAGTTGAGCAATCGATTGGCCCGTCGCAGCGCACATCGCCAGCAGTTCGTTACCGGTCCCGAATGGATGCGCGCGCTCGTCGGCGGCCTGCAACACCTTTGTATTGGGTGCACCGGCCGTCACGACGAAGCCGCCCCCGACCGACAGATAAGT
>Ga0157370_10008970_pt1 | contig 10735 bp, 7 predicted proteins | sample C35metaG_FD_113463 | JGI IMG/M metagenome (GOLD analysis project Ga0157370, IMG submission 113463) | Corn rhizosphere microbial communities from Kellogg Biological Station, Michigan, USA - C3-5 metaG | ecosystem: Host-associated > Plants > Roots > Rhizosphere > Soil | place: USA: Michigan... | reverse complement strand
GCTGGGACGACTTCGAGGCCTACGTGGGACACGACAGCGGCGTTCCCGGCCCGGGCGAGGCCGGCGCGCGCTGGCTGGCCGGGATCGAGCCGCGAGCGGTGGGCGCGGACTCGATCGCGTTCGAGCATCTCGCGGCCGGCGCCGGCCACGCTCGGCTTCCGGCACACCGGGTGCTGCTCGTGGAGCGGGGCATCCACATCATCGAGACGCTCAACCTCGAGGAGCTGGCCGCCGCCGGCGTTCACGAGTTCGCCTTCGTGCTCACGCCCCTCCCCCTCGTCGGCGCGACCGGGTCGCCGGTGCGGCCGCTGGCGGTGGTGTCGTGAGCACGCTCGCGGAACGGCTCGGGGCCTTCGCGGTCGAGCACGACTACGACCGCTTGCCCGACGAGGTGCGCGCAAGCGTGTGCCAGCGGGCGCTCGACACCCTTGGGATCGCCGTGGCCGCCACCCGGCTCGACACGAGCGCCGCGGTGCGCGACTACGCGGTGGCCCAGGGCGGCCGGGCGGAGGCGCACGCGGTGGGAGTGGCTGAGCCGCTGCCGGCGGAGCTGGCCGCGCTCGTGAACGGCACGCTGGCCCACTCGCTCGATTACGACGACACGCACCTGCCGTCCGTGCTGCATCCCAGCGCCACGGTCGTGCCCGCGGCGCTGGCGGTGGGCGAGGCAACCGGGCGCGACGGCCGCGAGGTGATCGCGGCGATCGCCGTGGGGCTCGAGATCTGCGTGCGGCTGGGCATGGCCGGCTACGACGAGGCGGAGCGCAACAACACGTACTTCGACCGCGGCCAGCATGCGACCTCGATCTGCGGGACGATCGGCGGCGCCGCGGCCGCCGCGCGACTGCTCGGGCTATCCGCAGAGGGCGTGACCCACGCGATCGGCCTGGCGGTGAGCATGGCCGGCGGCGTGATCGAGGCCAACCGCACCGGCGGCACCGTGAAGCGCATCCACTGCGGCTGGGCGGCGCACGCCGCCGTCTCCGCGGCGCGGCTGGCGCAGCACGGGATCACCGGGCCGCCCACGGTGCTCGAGGGCCGCTTCGGCTTCTTCCGCGCCTACCTCGACGGCCACTACGACGCCGAGGCGATCGTCGCCGGGCTTGGCGAGCGCTGGGAGGTGCCGAAGATCTTCTTCAAGCCGTATCCCGCCAATCACTTCACCCACGCGGGCATCGACGCCGGGCTGGCGCTGCGCGAGCGCGGCGTGAGCCTCGACGACGTGGCGGAGCTCGAGCTGGGCGTGGCGGAGCCGACGGTGCGGACGATCGGCGAGCCGATCGACGCCAAGCGGGCGCCGACGACCGGCTACCAGGCGCAGTTCAGCGGGCCGTACACAGTGGTGGCGGCGATGCTCGGCGGCGGCGGGCTGGGCCTCGGCCTCGGCGACTTCACCGACAAGCTCGCGACCGACGGCGAGCGCCGGCGGCACATGGCCAAGGTCAGCGTGGCCGGACGCGCCGAGTGCTCGGAGATCTTTCCCCACCAGTTCCCGGCGGTGCTGACCGTCCGGCTGAACGACGGCAGCGAGCTGGAGGAGGCCGTGATGAGCAACCGCGGCGGGCCTGAACGCCCGCTTAGCGACCGCGAGCTCGAGCTCAAGTTCGCCGACAACGCCGGGCGGCTGCTCGGGGAAAGCAAGCTTCGCCAGGTGCAGGAAAACGTGTTGTCGCTCGAGCGCCAGGACGCGATCGAGCCGACGATCTCACTCATGACTCGTCTCGAGGAGGGATAGCGATGGGCCGCTTCGACCTGGTCGTCAAGAACGGCTTGGTGGTGATTCCGTACGTGGGAGAGCTGCGGATGGACATAGGCATCCGCGACGGGCGAATCGCCGCGCTGGAGGACACGATCGACACGGCCGAGGCCGACGAGCTGCTCGACGCAGCGGGCAAGGCGGTGCTGCCCGGCGGCGTGGACAGTCACTTCCACCTCGGCATCTACCGCGACATCGCCGACGACGCCGAGAGCGAAACAACGTCCTCGACCGTGGGCGGCGTGACCACCGCGATCTCGTACTTCCGCACGGGCCAGCACTACCTGAACAAGAGCGGCCCCTACCGCGAGGTCTTCCCCGAGGTGCTCGACCTGATGGCCGGCCACGCGCGCATCGACTACGGCTTCCACCTGGCGCCGATGACCTCCGAGCACATCACCGAGATCCCGTGGCTCGTGTCCGAGATGGGCGTGTCGAGCTTCAAGTACTACATGTTCTACAAGGGCTTCAACCTGGCCTCGGACAGCCGCGATGCCGAGTCGTACACGATGTCCGAGGACTACGACCTGGGCCACCTGTTCGAGATCATGGAGCAGGTCGCGGCGGTGGATGCGAAGGCCGCTGGGCGGATCTCCGTGTGCCTGCACTGCGAGCAGGCGGAGTTGCTGCGGGTGTTCATCGAGCGCGCCAAGGCGGACCCCCGCGTGAGTGGGCTCGCGGAGTACCACGAGGCGCGGCCGCCGCTGACCGAGCGGCTGTCGATCGAGGAGGCCGGCGTGCTGGCCGACGCCACCCAGGTGAACCTCAACCTGCTGCACCTCTCCAGCGAGCTTGCGCTGCGCACCGCCGTGGATGTGGCGCGCCGTTATCCCTCGATGAACATGGTGCGGGAGACCACCGTGCACCACCTGGCGCTCGCCTTCGAGGACCTTGAGGGCAAGGGCCTCGGGGGGAAGGTGAACCCGCCCATCCGCACCCGCGCCGACAACGAGGCGCTCTGGGACGGGCTGCGCCACGGGCTCGTGACCACCGTGGCGTCCGATCACGCCTGCTGCATGGAGGACTGGAAGGGCGACGAGCTGTGGCCCGCGCTGCCCGGCTTCGGCGGCACCGCGCTGCTCTACCCCGTGCTGATCTCGGAGGGCGTCCACAAGCGCGGCCTCCCGCTGTCGCGGATCGTGGAGGTGGCGTCGGCCGCCCCGGCGCAGGCGTACAACCTCTACCCGCGCAAGGGCACGATCGCGGTCGGCTCGGACGCGGATCTGGCGGTGGTGGACCTGGAGCTCGAGCAGGTGGTGACCACCGAGCTCTGCCGCTCGGCCCAGGACCACACTCCCTTCGAGGGCATCGCGGTGAAGGGCTGGCCCACGGACACGATCCTTCGCGGCCAGCCGGTCTTCAAGGACGGCGAGGTGGTGGACGGCGCCCACGGCCAATACGTGCACCGCTCGGGCGAGCGGGCCGTGAGCCGCGCATAGCACGGCCCCCGGGACGATGAACGCCCCCGGGGGCCACGAGATGCCGCGAAATCGGGGCGCCCAGATTCGAACTGGGGACCTCACCGACCCGAACGGTGCGCGCTACCAGGCTGCGCCACGCCCCGAAATCGCTGACGAGTCTAGCCGTGCTCCGCCATTGCGGCAGAGCGCGGAACCTCCACGTCGTCAGCGGCCGCCAGCATCTCCTCCTCTGAGCGCCCATGCAGCGGCATGAGCGGCGTCAGCACCAGGACGAGCACGGAGATACCGGCCACCACCCAGAGGCTGCGCTCGGTCGCCGCCTGGAAGCCGTGGCGGTCCAGGACCGAGAAGAACACGGTTCCGATCACCGCCACGCCCACCGCGGAGCCGAGCTGCTGGATGGCGTTCAGCACGCCGGACGCCGAGCCGACTTCCTCGTCGCCCACCGCCGCGAGGATGATGCTGAAGAGCGGCGCGATCAGGAGGCCGATGCCCAGGCCCAGCAGCAGCATCGACGGCACCAGGTCCCAGCTCGTGAGGCCGGCGCCCTGCGAGTGGATCGTCTCGATCATCCACAGGACTCCGCCGAGCAGCACCACGGAGCCGCCCTGGATCACCGGCCGCCCGTACTTCGGGCCGAGCCAGCCGCCGGACAGGCCGGCGCCGAAAAACGTGCCGACCGCCCACGGGATCATCGTCAGGCCGGAGTGGATCGCGCTGAAGTGCAGGTCGATCTGGAAGTAGAGCGTCGGCACGAGCAGCACGCCAGCCATCCCGGAGAACAGCACGAGGATGATCGCGGCGCCGCTCACGTAGCCGGGCTTGGAGAACACGCTCGGCACGACAAGCGGGTCGCGGCCGCGGGCGTCACGGCGCCGCTCGAACCAGGCAAACAACACGAGCGCAATGCCGCTGGCCGCCATCGACACGAATGCCCACGCGGGCCAGCCGGACTCGCGCCCCTGGATCAGCGGGAACACGAGCAGCACCGCCGCCGCGGTGAACAGCGCCGCCCCGCCGAAGTCGATGCTGAGAGAACGCCGCGAGCGCGACTCGGGCATGACGCGATACGCCCCGAGGACGCCGAGCGCACCGAGCGGCAGGTTGACGAAGAAGATCGAGCGCCACTCGACTCCGAACAGGTCGCCACTCACGAGCGCGCCGCCGACAATCGGGCCGAACACGGCGGCGATGCCCATGACCGGGCCCCAGATGCCGAAAGCCTTCGGCAGCTCCTCGGCGGAGAAGACCTCCTTGATCACGCCGAGGCCCTGGGGAATCATCAGCGCACCGAACCCGCCCTGCACGAGGCGGAAGGCGATGAGCATTGACGGTGACGACGCGATGCCGCAGGCCATCGACGCGAGCGTGAAGCCGGCCGCGCCTATCAGGAACATTCGGCGACGGCCAAAGATGTCGCCGAGCCGGCCGCCGGTGACCAGCCCGACGCTGAACGCGAGCGCGTAGCCGCCGATGATCCACTGCAGCTGCGAGGCGGTGGCGCCGAGGTCCGTGCGGATCGATGGAGCGGCGACGTTGACGATCGTCGCGTCGAGCAGGTCCATGCACTCGGCGGCGAGGATCACGAACAGGATCAGCCACCTACGCGGGTGGCCTGTGTTGGTGGGTGGTTGCATGGGGCGAGTTCCTTTGTGTTTCCGAACAGTGTTCGTTATAGCGAACGTCGTTCTAACATGCGAACAGTGATCGTGTCAACTACACTGATCGGGCCATGACGGCCGAGGCACTGCCCGAGCCGCCGCGTCGCGGTGTCCGCAAGACCGAGACGCGCAAGCGGCGCACGCTCAACCGCGATGCGATCGTGGAGGCCGCGCTCGCGATCGTGGACGAGGACGGGCTCGACGGGCTGAGCATGCGCCGCGTGGCGGAGCGGCTCGAGACCGGTCCCGCCTCTCTCTACACGCACGTGGCCAACCGGGACGAGCTGACGGAGCTCGTCTACGACCGCGTGCTGGCCGACCTCGAGATCCCGGAGCCGGACGGGCGGCGCTGGGAGGAGCAGTTCAAGGACGCGCTGCGCCAGCTCTACGACGTGCTGCTCTCCCACCGCGACATCGCCCTCGCGAGCATGGCCCGCATCCCGGTGGGGCCGAACATGCTCCGGGTGAGCGAGGGGATGATCGCGATCCTGCGCGCGGGCGGCGTGCCGGACCGCGTGATCGGGCTGGCCATGGACTACTGCTCCCTGGTGGTCAACTCGCTCGCCTACGAGCAGGCCCTCTACCCCACGGACGCGACCGACGAGGACATCGCCAGCTACTACCAGGAGATCATCGAGTACTTCGGGTCGTTACCGGCCGACCGCTTCCCGAACCTCGCGTCGATGGTGGGTCCGATGACCGAGCCCGACGCCGAGGAGCGCCTCCAGTTCCACTTCGACGCGATCGTCCAGGGCGTCGCCGCCCTCGCCCGTGCCGCCAAGCGGCGCAGGTAGGCTTTTTTCGACATGGCCGCCTCGCTCGCCCCCGCCCCCACCACCAACCCGCTCCGGCGGATCGCGTTCGACCTGAGCACCGAGCGCGCGGCGCGCTCGTCCGGCATTCCCTTCCCGCCCGGGCCCATGAGCTTCAGCCTCGTGCGCACGCGCCGCTTCTCGCAGAACCCGCTCCCGATCCTGCTCCGCTCCTACGAGCGCTACGGCCCGGTGTTCTCGCTGCGGCTGCTCCACAGCCCGGTGGTGTTCGTGCTCGGACCGGAGGCCAACCACTTCGTGACCGTGTCGAACGCTTCCAAGTTCCGCTGGCGCGACGGCAGCATGGGCGACCTGATTCCGCTGCTGGGCGACGGCCTCCTGACGATCGACGGCCCGTACCACCGCCAGTCACGCAAGGTGATGCTGCCCTCGTTCCACCGCGAGCGGGTGGCGCAGTCCACGGACATCATGATCGAGGAGATCACGCACGCACTCGACTCGTGGGCGCCCGGGCAGACGGTCGACCTCTACCACTGGACGCGCGCGCTGGCCCTGCGCATCGCGATGCGCGCGCTGCTCGGCTTCGACGCCGATCGCGGCGAGGATCTGCACGCCGCCGACGAGTTCGAGGAGGCGCTCGCATTCTGGGGCCGCGACTACCTGCTGCAGACGCTGCGCGGGCCGTTCTCTCCCTTCGCCCACATGCAGAAGCACCGCAAGCGGCTCGACGCGCTGATCTACCACGAGATCACGCGCCGGCGGCGTAGCGGCGAGCGGCGCGAGGACCTGATGAGCGTGCTGCTCGAGGCCACCGACGACACCGGCGAGCCGCTGTCGGACCGCGAGGTGCGCGACCACCTGATCACGCTGCTGTTCGCGGGCCACGACACGACCACCTCCACGGTCACGTTCCTGTTCTACGAGCTGCTGCAGGCGCCCGAGGCGCTCGCGCGCGTGACGGCCGAGCTTCACACCGTGCTCGGCGGCCGCGAGCCCACCGCCGAGGAGCTGGTTGCCGGAATGCCGGAGCTCGAGGCCGTGATGGACGAGACGCTGCGCATGTACCCGCCCGCGTGGGTGGGGCCGCGGCGCGCCGTCGAGAGCTTCGAGCTGGCCGGGGTGCCGGTGCCCGCGGGCGCGCTCGTGAACTACTGCTCGTGGGCCAGCCACCGGCTGCCGGAGGTGTTCCCCGACCCGGACCGCTTCGACCCCACGCGCTTCACGCCGGAGCGAAAGGCCGCGCTGCCCAAGGGCGCCTACATGCCGTTCGGCGGCGGCTCGCGCACCTGCATCGGCATGCGCTTCGGTCAGCTCGAGATCAAGACGATGGCCACGCTGGTGCTGCAGCGCTTCCGGCTCGAGCTGGCTCCGGACTACGACCTGTCGATTCGCATGATGCCCACGCTCAGCCCCAGGCGCGGACTGCCGCTGCGCGTGGTCTCAGCCGCCTAGGACGGCGTAGCGCAGGTAGACGAAGCCGTTCGCGAAGCGGCGCTCGTCCAGCAGCTCGAGGTCCGCGCGGACGCGATCGGGGAGCGCGCGCCAGCCACCGCCCACCAGCGCCGGCGTCAGGAACAGCTGGCACTCGTCCACGAGGCCGGCGGCGATCGCCTGGCCGGCCAGCTCGGGCCCGCCGACGCTCAGGTCGCGCTCCGCCGATTCCTTCAGCCCGCGCACCGCCGCGGGGTCAAAGCCGCGCTCGATCCGCGTGCGCGCGCTCGACACCTTCTCGAGCGTTCGCGAGTACACGATCTTCTCCGCCGCCCGCCAGATCTGCGTGTAGTCGCGCATGACCGGCTCCGGCTCGTCCATCGTCTCCCAGGCGACCATCGTCTCGTACATACGGCGCCCGTAGAGGTAGGTGCCGATCGGTCGCTCGAGATCGTTCACGAAGGCGTGCACCTCTTCGTCGGGCATCGCCCAGTCGAACTTGCCCTCGGCGTCCGACACGTAGCCGTCGAGCGACTCGATCGCGGAGTAGGTGAGCTTCGCCACGCGAGCCCGGCTAGCTCTTGCCGGCGCCATTGCCGTCGGCGCCGATCGACAGCACCGACAGGAACGCCTCCTGCGGCACCTCGATCCTCCCGACCTGCTTCATGCGCTTCTTGCCCTGCTTCTGCTTCTCGAGCAGCTTCTTCTTGCGCGAGATGTCGCCGCCGTAGCACTTGGCGATCACGTCCTTGCGCACGGCCTTCACCGACTCGCGGGCGATGATGTTCGAGCCGATCGATGCCTGGATCGCCACCTCGAACTGCTGGCGCGGGATCTGCTTGCGCAGCCGCTCGGTCATCGCGCGGCCGGCGTTGTAGGCCTTGTCCTTGTGGACCACCATCGAGAGCGCGTCCACCATGTCGCCCGCCAGGAGGATGTCGAGCTTGACGAGGTCGGACGGGCGCAGGCCGATCAGGTCGTAGTCGAGCGACGCGTAGCCCTTGGTGCGCGACTTGAGCTGGTCGAAGAAGTCGAGCACGATCTCGGCGAGCGGCAGGTCGTACTGGATCTGCACGCGCTGCGGCGAGAGGAAGTGCATGTCCACGTGCGTGCCGCGGCGCTCCTGGCACAGCTCCATCACCGCCCCGACCGCCTCCTTGGGACACAGGATCGACGCGCGGATGTAGGGCTCGCGGATCTCCTCGATCAGGCCGCGGTCGGGCATGTCCGAGGGCGAATGCACCTCGTGCACCTCGCCGTTCGTGAGCGTCACCTCGTACTCCACGTTGGGCGTGGTGGCCAGCAGCTCCAGGTCGTACTCGCGCTCGAGCCGCTCGCGCACGATGTCCATGTGCAGCAGGCCGAGGAAGCCGCAGCGGAAGCCGAAGCCGAGCGCCTGGCTCGTCTCGGGATCGTATGACAGCGCGGCGTCGTTGAGCGCCAGCTTCTCGAGCGCGTCGCGCAGATCTTCGAACTGGTCCGTGTCCACGGGGAAGAGCCCGCAGAACACCATCGGCTTGACCTCGCGGTAGCCGGGCAGCGGCTCCTTGGCGGGGTTCTCGCGCGTGGTGAGGGTGTCGCCCACTCGCAGCTGGGACACGTCCTTCACGCCCGTGATCACGTAGCCCACCTCGCCGGCGCGCAGCCCGTGCACGGGCTTCATCTCCGGTGAGAAGAAGCCGATGTCGTCGATGTCCGCCTGCGTGCCGGTCTGCATCGCGAGGATCGGGTCGTTCTTCTTCAGCTCTCCGTCGACCACCCGCACGTAGGCGATCACGCCGCGGTACTGGTCGAACTCCGAGTCGAAGATGAGCGCGCGGGCCGGGGCGTCGAGCTCGCCCTCGGGCGGCGGGATCTTCTGCACGATCGCCTCGAGCAGGTCCTCCACGCCCTCGCCGGTCTTGGCGCTGAAGCGCAGCACCTCGTCCGGGTCCTCGCCGAGCAGCTCGTGGATCTCGCCGGCCACTCGCTCCGGCTCGGCGCCGGGCAGGTCGATCTTGTTCATCGCCGGGATCAGCTCGAGCCCGGCGTCCACGGCCAGGTAGGTGTTGGCGAGCGTCTGCGCCTCCACGCCCTGCGCCGCGTCGACCACGAGCAGTGCGCCGTCGCACGCGGCCAGCGAGCGCGACACCTCGTAGGTGAAGTCCACGTGCCCGGGCGTGTCGATCAGCTGGAGGCGGTAGGTCTCGCCGTCGCGAGCCTTGTACTCCACGCGCACTGCCTGCGCCTTGATCGTGATGCCGCGCTCGCGCTCGAGCTCCATCGTGTCGAGCACCTGCGGGCGGTGCTTGCGCGCGTCGACGGCGCCCGTGATCTCGAGGATGCGATCGGCCAGCGTCGACTTCCCGTGGTCGATGTGGGCAATGATCGAGAAGTTTCTGATGTTGCGGGCGGGTGCTGACAAGTTTCGAGTTTCGCGTTTCGAGTTTCGGGTTCGCTTGGATGCTAGACGCGGACCCTGTTCAGCAATAGCTGGCGGATCTGGTGCGCCTCAGGCACGTTCATGCGGGTCACACAGGCGGCATACACCACGATCCCGGCGCCGATCCCGGCGCCGAGGCTGATGATCTGGGCGATCAGCGAGCGACCGAGGCCGGCGTCGAACATCCACCACACCACGTACGTCACAAGGCCCATTGCGACTGTGGCGAGCGCGATGCGCGCGACCGTCCGCAGCGTCTCGTGGCCGTCGATCCCGTGGAGGTCGCGGCGCAGGACCACGGCCTGGCAGACGGCCATCACGAGCGTGCCCGCCACCGACCCGAGGACCACGCCGGTGATTCCCCACGGGTAGTAGAAGATCGCCGAGAAGGTGGCGTTCACCGCCAGGTTGACACCGGCGAGCCCGGTGGTGAACCACGGCCTCTGGAGGCTGAAGAAGGTGCGCGAGTAGAGCAGGCTCGCGCCCTGGAACGGCAGCGAGAACGCCCAGCACAGGAGGGCGATCGAGACAAGGTGCGTGGCGCCGCCGCCGAACGCGCCGCGCTGGTAGACGAGCCGCGTAATCGGCACCGACAGCACCGCCAGGAGCGCCGCCGAGGGGATGAGCAGGAGCAGCGTCTGGCGGACGCCGTTCGCCATCCGGTAACGAAGGCCGTGGTAGTCCTCGCGCGCGGCCAGGCGCGACAGCGTCGGGAACAGCACCGTGGCGATGGCGACGCTGAAGAGGCCCTGGGGCAGCTGGTAGATGCGGAACGCCTTGTCGATCGCCGCCGGTGCCTGGTCGGACACGAGCGTGCCGAAGATCGAGTTGATCAGCGCGTCGAAGTTGATGAGCCCGAGCGCGATCGTCACCGGCAGCATCAGCCTGAGCACACGCCAGACGTCCGGGTTCTTCCAGTCGAAGCTGAGGTGGAACGGGATCCCCGCCCTGAATAAGACGGGCAGCGGGATAAGGAACTGGGCGATGGTGCCGAGCAGGACGCCGATCGCGTACGCGTAGATCTCGTGCGGCCCGATGAAGCGGTCGCGCAGGAACACGAGGCAGCCGATGATGATCACGTTCCAGATCACCGGCGTGAGCGCGGGAATGCTGAAGTGCCCGAGTGTGTTTATCAACCCGACGACGACCCCCGAGAGCGCCAGGAGCAGGACGACCGGGAACATGATCCGCGACATCACGATCGTCATGTGGCGGAGCTCCGGCGAGTGGTCGAAGCCGGGCGTGACGGCCGAGATGATCGGTCCGGCCAG
>Ga0157370_10008969_pt1 | contig 10736 bp, 12 predicted proteins | sample C35metaG_FD_113463 | JGI IMG/M metagenome (GOLD analysis project Ga0157370, IMG submission 113463) | Corn rhizosphere microbial communities from Kellogg Biological Station, Michigan, USA - C3-5 metaG | ecosystem: Host-associated > Plants > Roots > Rhizosphere > Soil | place: USA: Michigan... | reverse complement strand
TTTTACCATCCCAAAGAAGTGTAAAACCGTCCTTTTGTTCCTGCCGGGTAAGCTGATTGTTTTGTGCAAAGGCGCTGCTTGCTATAACAAATAAACTAAGCGTAAAAAATAGTAAATGCTTCATAACTGGTTATTGTTGGTTAGTCAAATGTATACATCTGGGTTTTTAAACCCAAAAAAGGCCCGAAAATAAAAAAGGCTGTAACGTTTGCGTAACAACCTCTTTATAAAACATATAATTTAAATTACGACGCAAGCAATTCGTCCAGGTTGCTAAGTCCCATTTTAAAGCCGCCTTCAAAGCCCATTTGCAGTATCTGCTCTAAGCTGGCCTGGTCATCAAAGCTAAGTTTTACATCAACTTTTGATCCGCCTTCTGTTGCAGAAAACGCATTATTCCAATACATCTTAGGGAACCCCGGTGTTACAACGCCATTCTCATCGCAAAAATTGCTTATAGCGCTAAAGCTTTTACCCTCATCTACAGCTGTAAAATCAACCCTGCAATAGTGGCGCTCGCCTTCAGGCCCTTGCATATAATACAGCCATACACCGCCGACCTTAAAATTCATACTTTGAGTAACGGTTTTCCAGGGGCGGGGTGCCCACCATTGGTCAAGCAGTTCGGCTTGCGTCCAGGCGGCCCATACGCGCTCAACCGTGCCTTTAAATTCTCTAATTACATGTAGTTTTTTGTTGGGCAGATCTTTCTCTACCAGGGTTTCATAATTTGCCATAGCTGTTTGTTTTTTAGGTTATGCTAATAAGTTATCTAATTGATCAAAGCGATCTTCCCATTGTTTTTTAAACTGTTCTAACCATAAGTCTATTTCTTTCATTTTTTTAGCGTTAAAGTGATAATAAATTTCGCGCCCGGTTTGTTCTTGTTTAACAACTTCGCATTCTGTTAAAATTTTAATATGTTTTGATACCGCCTGCCTGCTGGTGTTAAAATGTTCGGCCAGCGCGTTGGGCGTCATGGCTTGTAACGCTAACAGTGCTAATATGGCCCGGCGGGTGGGGTCGGCAATTGCCTGAAATACATCTCTTCTTATCATAATTTGCAATCGTTTGGTTGCAAATATAAATGCAACCGTTTGATTGCGCAAGTTTTTGTGGAAATTTATTTTAGCTATTTATGTACAACAATAATTAGCTTTGAGAAAACCTCAAATGCAAACGTATTTTTACTAAAAAAATTAGCATTTGTTAAATTAATTATTATATTTGCTGAAGATATTTTTAAGATGAGCAACGCAGATAAGTTAAAAGCATTGCAGCTTACACTGGATAAGCTGGAAAAATCATACGGAAAAGGCACCATAATGAAACTGGGCGATTCTGTTATTGAAGCAACAGAAGTTATTTCAACCGGATCATTAGGCTTAGACATCGCTTTAGGTGTGGGCGGTTTGCCCAAAGGCCGTGTTATAGAGATATACGGACCAGAATCATCAGGTAAAACTACACTGGCTATACATGCCATTGCCGAATCGCAAAAAAACGGGGGCATTGCCGCGTTTATTGATGCCGAGCACGCCTTTGATCGCTTTTATGCAAAAAAATTGGGGGTTGACGTAGAGAATCTTTTAATCTCTCAACCGGATAACGGCGAGCAGGCCCTTGAAATTGCAGATAACCTGATTCGCTCAGGCGCAATAGATATTTTGGTTATCGACTCAGTAGCGGCATTGGTGCCTAAGGCAGAGATTGAAGGCGAAATGGGCGACTCAAAAATGGGTTTACACGCACGGTTAATGTCTCAGGCTTTGCGTAAGCTAACCGGTACCATCAGCAAAACCGGATGCTGCTGTATATTTATTAACCAGCTGCGCGATAAAATAGGCGTAATGTTTGGTAACCCCGAAACAACTACCGGTGGTAACGCGCTTAAGTTTTACGCTTCTGTGCGTTTAGATGTTCGCCGCATATCGCAAATAAAAGATACCGACGAAGTTTCAGGTAACAGGGTTAAGGTTAAGATTGTTAAAAACAAGGTAGCGCCTCCGTTCCGTATTGCAGAGTTTGACATTATGTTTGGCGAGGGCATTTCGAAGGCAGGCGAGATCATTGATCTGGGTGTTGAGCACAACATCATTAAAAAGGCGGGATCATGGTTTAGCTATGGCGATACCCGTTTGGGCCAGGGCCGCGACGCGGTTAAACAATTGATATTGGATAACCCCGAACTAATGGATGAGCTAGAAACCCGTATTAAAGCCGAAGTTACCGGTGATAAATTGGTGGAAGAAGCTTAGTGATTAGAGACTAGAGATTAGTTAAATAGTGATTATTATAGTGAAGCCGCTCAACGAGCGGCTTCACTAGTTTATACTTAGATAGATAAGTAACCGCCAATCTCAACTATGGGTGGCGACTAGTCAACTAATCTCTAGTCTCTAATCAACTAACCCCCGCTTAATATTAATCCGCATACATTTAACAATTTGGTTAATGAAATTTGAGGTTGATCTTATATGCGTAAAGTAGGTTTGCAATATAATTTAGCAGTACTACTTAATGCAACGGCAACGCTTTAAAGTAATATGTCTAAAAACAATATTCCTTGTTTTACTGGCTCTGCCACCGCTAATAAGTAACGCGCAGGTTATCCCGCTCCCCAACGCCTTTGCTCATAATGATTACTTTCACGAAAGGCCACTGTTTGACGCGCTTGATAACGGCTATACCTATATAGAAGCCGATGTGTTTTTAAAGGACGGGAAATTGATAGTCGCGCATTTAAACCCATACTTTAAAGAAAGCCGCACACTTGAAAATCTATACCTTAAACCACTGGCAAAACGTGTGGCAGACAATAAGGGAGTAGTTTACAAAGGTTATACTAATGAACTAACGCTTATGATAGATATAAAAAGCAATGCCGATCAAACCTACTTGGTTCTCAAAAAGCTTTTGCGTCAATATGATACAATGCTATCAAGCTATCAGAATGGCGTATTTATACCCGGGCCGGTAAAAATAGTTATATCAGGCAATAAGCCGGTAAAGGCAGTGGCATCAGAAACAGAGCGCTTATCCTTTATTGACGGCGACCTTAGAGAAATATCCCTCCAGCCAATAGCATCGCATATTTATGCAATGGCCAGTTGTAAGTACTCCACGTTACTTAACTGGAAAGGCAATGGGAACATGTCCTTGCCAGAAAAACAACGTTTAAAATGGTTTATTGCTGCTGCTCATAAAGCAGGCAAAAAAGTAAGGCTTTGGGCTTCGCCGGAAAATAGCATGGTTTGGCGCGAACTGCTAAACTGTGGCGTTGATCTGATCAACACTGATAAACTAAGTTTATTAAAGGAGTTTTTACTTAATAACACGCCTTTATACGCCAGCAATAGTATACCGCTCAACGCACCATAGCGGTACGCCGGTTTACCGTATGCGCGCTAAAATAACCCAATACCGGCTTATCAAAATTGTTGGGCGGGTTTGTGGGCGCTACAGCAGCATTGCCCATACCGGTACCGTTTTGCTTTGCAAATGTAAACCAATAGGTGTAAATAACCGGGTCAACACATTGCATTTCAAGGTCTATTTTGTCGCCGGTTTTTACATCTATATCATCTTCATATAGTGCAACGCGCACTGAACGGCCATCGTTAAACTGATCGTTACGCGCAAACACTTCCTTAACTAACTGGCCGTTTACACTCATAATAAAACGATACTGATTTTTTACATCAGGCGGGTCGGTATAGTATACCACTACCGTTTTATCTATCTTGCCCTGAAAACTCTGCTCTTCTATAGCCACCGAATCCATCGCCACCTGGTTGGGCATAGTTGATGAAGCCTTGTAGGTTTGGCCGTCAACATCAACCTGCAGGTTATAGGTTCTGCCGGGGCGTCCCAATATTGCAGGCCCTTGATAAACCCCTGCCGAGGTTTCTGTAAGCACAAAAGTGTTTGTACCTTGTGTGATCTTTACGGTTGCGCCACTAACACCCGGGAAATTGCTCGCCTGATCAAAGCCAACAGACCGCGAGATCCTTACCGTAGGATTTTGCGTTGCATTGATAATAGCGCCTTCGATAACCAGCTGGGGTGCAGCGGCTTTTAAATTAAGATCAATAACCTTCTCGCATGAGCTAAAAGCAACAATTGTTATAAAAAGGGCGCTCAACTTATAAAATGATTTCATTGTTAAAACTTAAAATTATAAGTAACAGATGGAACTATACCAAACAAACTTGTCTTTACCGCCTCGGTACGCGACGGGTCGGCTGCATTATCTCTGAACGTAATGGTATAAGGGTTTTTACGGTTGTACACATTATAAATACCGAATGTCCAGCTGGAGTGAAACCTTGTATGTTCGCGCCCGTCAAGCGTTACCCCAAGGTCCAGACGATGATAGGCCGGCATCCTGTCGGCATTACGCAAAGGGTAATAGAACGTGGTAATACCGCCAACCCGATATTTTCCCTGCGGATAAGTTACGGCGTTGCCTGTGCCATATACAAATGTTGCTGATACCGTTACTCGCTTACTGGTTTTATACATACCAACTACAGATATATCATGAGTACGGTCATAAGTAGCCGGGAAATAATGGCCGCTGTTTATCGCATCAAATTTTTTCTCTGTTTTTGAAAGGGTATAACCTATCCAGCCGGTAAGCCGGCCTGCCTTTTTCTTAATAAATAACTCAAGGCCATACGCCCTTCCCTGCCCATATACCAATTGCGATTCCACGTCTTCATTACCAATAAGCTGTGAGCCGTCGCGATAATCTATCATGTTGTTCATCTGCTTATAATAGGTTTCGGCAGAAAACTCATAGGTGTTGTTGGCTTGATTTCTGAAATATCCAACAGAAAACTGATCAGATATGCCCGGCTTTATGTTATTACTGCTCATCACATAGAGGTCTGTAGGTGTGCTTGCAGTTGAATTGGCCAAAAGATGAATGTTTTGTGTATTGCGATTATACGATGCCTTTACCGAACTAAGTTCGGTGAGTTTATAATTTATGGATATACGCGGCTCGGGGTTAAAATAAGTTTTAATTACCTGGCCTGATGAATAGGTATTTGATGCGGTAATGGCCCCATTGGCATCGTAAGTGTTAATTTTACCCGGCCCGATAAGCGAAAACCAGCTCAGCCGTGCTCCAAAAATAATGTCGAATCTTTCGGATGGGCGCCACTCATCAGACACATAGCCCGAAGCTTCAAGACCATAACGGTTTTGAATTTCACGCGGGTTAACGGACGATGATTTGGATGAGCTTATTTCGCCGGGCGCTATGGTGTGCCTAACAGCGTTTACACCAAAATAAAGGGTGTGTTTATCTGATATAAAATATTGCAGATCCTCTTTAAGGTTAAAGTCGCGTATTCTGGAGGTCACCCTGAAATCGCGGTTGGCATTATAGCTTTCAATAATGTAACTGTAATTACTATAGATAAGCGAAGTATTTAAAAACAGCTTGCTGTTAAAAACATGGTTAAACCGCAGCGTACCGGTTTGATTACCCCAATTGGTTTCAAAATTGTTTTTGAGGCCAAGCACATCCTTGCCAAAATATCCTGATAAAAAGATAGTGTTCTTATCGTCAAAATGATAATTTGCTTTGGCGTTGATATCATAAAAATAAAGGCTGGCGTTACGTGTGGTAGAATCGGGCGACAGCTTTAAAAACATATCGGCATAAGTACGCCGCGCGCTAACCATAAACGAACCTTTGTTTTTTACAATGGGCCCTTCAACTTTCAGGCGCGACGCGATTAGCCCGATGCCGCCTTGTACGGTAAAATTCTTGTCATTACCATCCAGCATTTTTATATCCAGTACAGATGACATGCGGCCGCCGTATTGAGCGGGCATACCACCTTTGTACATGCTTACGTCCTTAATGGCATCGGTATTAAAAGTAGAGAAAAAGCCAAAAAGGTGCGATGCGTTATATACCACTGCTTCATCCAGCAATATCAGGTTTTGATCCGACCCACCTCCGCGGACATAAAATCCGGTATTGCCATCGCCGGTTGTTTTAATGCCCGGTAAAAGCTGAATGGTTTTTAAAACATCCTTCTCGCCAAAAATAACAGGTATATTATCCAACTGCTTTACATCTAACCGCATCAGACCCATTTGCGCGCTTTCAATATTGTCAGCCTCGTGCCCGGAATTAGCTTTTACAGATACTTCAGAAAGAGTATTGCTTGCACGAAGGGTTACATTAATCTGCGTATTTGCCGTTATTGCAAGCGTTTGGGTATATGTGTCATAGCCAATAAAGCTTACCACCAACGTGTAATTACCCTGCGGAGCGCTTACCGAATAAAACCCATAGGCATTTGTTGCAGCGCCGCTCTGTTTTATCTCAAGTAAACGTACGGTGGCGCCTATCAGCGTTTCGCCGGTGGCGGCATCTTTAACTGTACCGCTAACAGCATAATTTTTTTGCGCGTAAACACCGGTGCAGCAAAAACAAAACAGGAGCAACAGCAACAAATAAAAAACCGGAAACTTATACATTAGCGGCGGGTCATAGTTTAAATTGGCCCAAATATATTCTATTAAGCTTTATCAAAACGGCTTTTATTTAATAATAGTGTACCAGGCCCGCTATTATGTTATGGCCTCTTCGCGCTCAACGGTAATAGTACATTCGCCAACAACCGCTGCCAACGCCCCAACGGCGGCTAAAACAGGCGCTATCATAGCGGCAACAAGTCCTATTGTTACCGGGAAGGTCATCAATTCCTTGCCTTCTTTATCGCTTACGGTTATTCTGCTTATATTTCCTTCGTTAATCAACTCTTTTACTTTTTTTAAAAGGTTTTCGCCATTCAAAGTAAAACTCTCTTTATATGCCATGATGTTTTTTATTGTATGACTGTGATAGATATTGCATTGTTACATTTTTCATTTAAAACCAATATATTAGTTGCTAAATACTATATTTAAACCTTGGCTTGATTGGGGGATCAGCGATAGAAAAAGTAAAGTGCGAACGTATAAATTTATAACAAATGGATCAAGGTTATAAGAATAGTGATCTCCTGACACCCTATACAGCCAACGATTTAAAGGGTTTGTATGCCCAATATGCTGATAAGCTGCTTGGTTATATTTTAGCAAGTGTAAACAATCGCCCCGTGGCCGAAGAATGCGTTGTTAAAGTGTTCGCCAATATTTCCTCAACAAAAAACTTGTTCACAACAAACGGCTACAGCAAAATCTGGAACCAGCTTACAAAACTTGCAAACAACGAGATAGAATTGCTGGACAAAGCCGCAAGCGAATGTAAATCCATTATCAGCAATACTACGTATATACAATCCCATAAATATCTTAATAGAATGAATGAAGCTCAGCGACTGGTTTTTTGCGGGGTATATTACCATCGTAAAACTACTGCAAGGTTGGCTATTGAGCTAAATTTGCCGGAACAGGAGTTGCGGCTTAGATTGAAAGAAGCTTTTATGATTATAAGAAGCGTGAAGGATGAATATTAAGGAGTACATAGAAAGCGGAGTGCTGGAGGCGTTTGTGCTAGGTGCTGTAAGCGAGGCGGAGGAAAGGGAGTTGATGCAACTCAGAAAGCAATATGCCGAGGTGGATAAAACCCTTGCCGAACTGGAGGGTGATATGGAGCGTATAGCTCAGTATATGGCTGTACCACCGCCGCCGGATATGTTTGAACGGATAGAAGGCAGTCTTAATGATCTGGTGATAATTCCGGAAAATAGAATAGTAAAGCCGGTTGACAGAGAATGGAAGCAAAAAGCGCAGCCGGATCCCCAAAGCCGGTATATTGAGGTTGAGGCTGAATCTAATTACATGCGCTTGCATAAAAACTGGAAATGGGTTTTTGCAGCTGTATTTGTTTTAGGTAAGATATTTTTAGCATGCGCCATCTACTTTTATCTGGAAAGTCGCCAGGCTCAACAGCAGGTACAGGAGCTTAAGACAGAAAACAAATCATTAAGAGCGCGCTGAAAATCAAATACGTAGTATTTTTAGGCTTAAAGTAGGAAAAAAGAAATCGTTTTCGCAGTGAATTTTAAAAAAAATTGTGTATAGTAAAATAATCACTATATTTGTGGTTTGGTAAGAATCCTTTCTTACTAATGTGATAAGGTTTAGGTTGGAGCCTTCTGACAGCGAGTGTCGGGAGGCTTCTTTTTTTTTAAAAAAGCCATTATCAAAACCACCTATCCAGGCATTTTATAACCATATACCCTCCACTTAACCTTAAAAAAGGGCAGTTTAAACAAAAAACTTAAAGCTGAAAACCAGTAGGTTAAGTAAAAAACAGGCCGTTGGCACAACAATTGGACGGCTAAAAGCGTCATTAATATAGATTTTTAACAAAAAGGAAGGGACCATATAGCATACTTTACTCAACATTTATCTATTTATTCATTTAAAAGAAAATTACATGAGAAAGTTCCTTTTAATAGCAGCCGTAGCTTCATCGGCAATATACTTTGCGCCGGGCAAGGCATCGGCTCAGGTAGCAGATACAACAAAAAAAAATACGCCGGCGGTTACTACGCCCGCGCAAACACCTCCGGCTGACGACGTGGCGAGGGTATTACTAAGCAACAGCGATTACTCAACAGCCGCCGCCGCGTTTAAAACCGCAGGCTTGGATACAGTACTTAGAGTAGGTGGCCCTTATACCATTTTCGCGCCTAATAACAACGCTTTTAGTAAATTACCGGCGGGCAAGCTGGATAGTTTAAGCAAAGATCCCGCTAAGCTCACCTCGTTTTTAAAGGGCCATGTGGTTACAGGTAAATACGGCAAAGCCGATATTATAAAAGCATTAACAGCAGGTAAAGGCAAGGCTACGTTTACTACAATTGACGGGCAGGCCCTGGCTTTATCAGTAAGTGCTAATAAAACGTTGCAACTAACAAATTCTGCCGGCAACAGCGCAGAGGTGTCGTTATACGACCTTATTGGTACTAACGGTATTGTTAATGGTATAAACGCAGTGTTATTGCCTAAGTAGAAATCGCCCTCCAGGCAAAAAAACCGGAGCAATTTTTTAATACTAACGCAAAAAGCCCCGATAATTACCGGGGCTTTTTGTTAATAGGTTAAAAGATTATTCAATTATCTTACTTCCAATCATCCGTTCTGAAAGGATTAACCGGCAACCCTTCTTTGTTAAACAGGTTTGACATGGCGATATTGGTAAACGAGAAGCGTACAGCTACAGGATTAGGGACTGCTTTGCTTGACACGATAATTTTGTCTTTTTCGATTTTTACAGCATCTGCAGGTACAAAATTGTGGTCTTCTCCGGCAATGGTAAACTCTGTAGCCTGTTTCGCGTCGCCTTTCAGCATAAAGCCGTTAGGGGCGTAGTCAAAGTATAAAGTAGCTTTTCCTTTACTGATATCCATGTGGTTAAACAGTGGGTTGCGATATTCTGCCACAGGAATAGGTTTTTTGTAAGTGTCGGCCAAGGCGAGGTTGGCAAGGCGGTTGCCTACGGTTAGCTTGTCTATAGGGTGTTGGCTTTTAATATCATCAACCAGGTCGGTTATTACTACCATACCCGTTTTAGGATACTTAAGTGCGCGGGTTTGCTGTTCGTAAAGCAACGGAGCCTCTATAGGCGTTTCGTAGCCTGAGAACGGTGCTATCTGCACAATATAAAACGGAAACTCATTGCCATTTAAGCCGCGCCAATCTGCTATCATCCCGGTAAGCATTTTTTCGTAAGCGTAGGCACGTGGTGCATTACCTTCGCCCTGGTACCATAAACAGCCTGCTATGGTGTAATTAATGATAGGTACGATCATTGAATTATAGATCAACCCTGGTTTATCCGGACGATAAGTTACGGTTTTTATGGTTTTTGAAGCTCTGATCATATCCGCGTCGCTATCAATAACAGATTGTGGCTCCCAAAGTTCTATGGGGGTTCCGCTCCATGCCGATTGGATTAGGCCGATGGGAACATTCAGCTCTTTGTTTATCTTTTTGCCAAAGAAATAACCAACGGCGCTAAATCTCTTTAAAGATTCTTCGTTGCATGCCACCCATTTGCCATCTGCAAATTCCTGCGGATATTGTGATGAGGCATGAGCTACCTGGAAGAAGCGGATCTTATCATTAGCCGCAGTTGGGAGCTCGTCCCTTATTTGCTTGTTATTGCTAACCTCCATGTTTGATTGGCCCGAGCATAACCATACTTCGCCTATCAAAATATTTTCTAAAACAATGGTATTGCTTCTGCCCTTCAACGTAATAGTATAGGGCCCTCCGGCAGGCGGAGTAGCTATCTGGATTTTCCATTTACCGGCGGGGCTTGTGGTAACTTCATCCGCTGTAGTTTTCCATGACGAAATTATAGTAAATCGTTCGCTGGCATCGCCCCAGCCCCATAAAGTGGCCTTTGCGTTTTGCTGCAACACCATGTTACTACCTATGATAGGCGGCACGCGCACCAGGGCGAATGAGTTGGTGGTGCATAGCAACACCGCCAATAAGGGTAATAAAAAATAAAGCTTTTTCATTTTATAATGAATTAAATTATCGCAAAATAGCTTACCAACACGAATCCCCTCTCAAGAGGGGATTCGCACGGCCCACCGCTTTTTATCATTTAGGAACCTACCAGGTCCGCTTGCTCATCATTTTATCCACTTCAGCCCGTGTCATTTTACCCAGCTCAGGGTGACCTGCCAGCCATTTAACAAAATCGTCTTTTATAACGTCTGTCCATTGGCTGTCAATTTCGCCGG